>Ga0210377_10001423_pt1 | contig 21934 bp, 20 predicted proteins | sample PLM4_65_b1redo_FD_155480 | JGI IMG/M metagenome (GOLD analysis project Ga0210377, IMG submission 155480) | Groundwater sediment microbial communities from an aquifer in East River, Colorado, USA - PLM4_65_b1 redo | ecosystem: Environmental > Terrestrial > Soil > Riparian zone | place: USA: East...
CCGAGGGCTCGCTGCAGATGATCCCGCGGCCTTTGACGTAGACGAGGACGTTCGCGGTCCCGAGGTCGATGGCGAGATCGTTCGAGAGCAGCCCAGCAAGCCACTTGTACATCGTGTCGGCTCCGAGTCTCGAGGGGCAAACGCGCCCCAAGCCACTTCATTCATCGGCAAGGGGAATGCGGACCCTGAGCGTGCGCGCCGGGTTCGCGCGCGGGCTACGGGCTCTCGGGAGCCTGGACCGGGGGCTCGTCGGGGACGACGGGCAGAACGCCCGCGACGGGCTGCTCGACGAGCTGGAGCAGCTCCTGAATCCGGCTGCGAACCTCGTCGAGACGGGCGCGCTGGGCGTTGATCAGCTCGTCCCGTTCGGCGACCGCGGCGCGCAAGACCTGGGCTTCGCCCGTGAGCTCGTCGATCCGCGACCCGAGCGCCAGGTAGCTCCAGACCAGCAGCACCAGCACGACCGCCAAGGCGGTGCCGAGCACGATGGGTACACGGCTCTGTGGCGGACTCGCTTCGGCGCGCGCGTTCACGCCCCCGCGGCCGGGTGGGCCCGTGGGCGGAACGGAGCGGAGCTTCGGCTCTTGGTCCATCGAATCAGCTCTGGATCACGAGTTTCGAGAGGGAGGTGCGGCGCAGGTTGGTCTTCTGGATCGTGCGCACGAGCTCCGTGACCTTCTCGGTATCGGTCTCGAACGGGTTGTTGCAGATCACGCGGACGTTCAGGAGGTTGCCGAGCCGGATGTTCGACCAGTCGAGGTCGTACTGGATGTTGTTCTGCCGGGCGAGCTTGATGAAGTCGCCGCGCATGCGGGCACGCGTGTCCTGCGGTGGCTCGGTTTTCGCCTTCTCGATCTCCGCGTCGGTGTAGAGGCGGTCGACGTGGTTGTTGCGCTCGAGCATGTAGAAGAAGCCGCGGTCCTGCCGCAGGTCGTGGAACTGCAGATCGATCATGAATACGCGCGGATCGTGCCACGAGATCTGGTGCTTCTCGATGTAGCCGCGCAGGACCTTCCGCTTGATGATCCAGTCGATCTTGCGGTCGAGCTTCTCGGGATCGCTGTCGAGGCAGTCGAGGATGTACTGCCACTCCTTGACGCCTTCCTTCAGCTGATCGCTGACCGGGAACTGCTCCATGTAGCGCTGCGCCATCTCGCAGTAGTCGCGCTGGATCTCGATCGGCGAGTACTCGCGCCCGTTCTCGAGCCGCAGCTTGCGCTTGCAGGTCGTGTCGTACGAGATGTCCTTGATGGCCTTCACGGGGTGCCGGAGCGTGAAGTCCTTGTTGATGAAGCCGTCCTCGATCATCTGCAGCACGATCGCGCACGTCGCGATCTTCACGAAGTTCGTGTACTCGCTCATGTTCGAGTCGCCCACGATGACGTGGAGGCGGCGGAACTTCTCGCGGTCGGCGTGCGGCTCGTCGCGCGTGTTGATGATCGAGCGATCGTTCGTCGTCGTGCCCGAGATCTTCTGGTAGATGTGCTGGGCGCGCTGGCTGATGCAGTAGTGCACGCCGTCCTGGGTCTGGAAGACCTTTCCCGCGCCGCTGAAGATCTGGCGCGTGACGAGGAACGGGATGAGCTGCTCGGCGAGATAGTAGAAGTCGACGTCGCGGTCGACCAGGTAGTTCTCGTGGCAGCCGTAGGAGTTTCCGACGAAGTCGGTGTTGTTCTTGAAGATCGAGAGCTTTCCGGGGACGCGCTCCTCGCGGATCTTCTCCTCCGCGTAGAGCTGCAGGTCTTCGAGGATGCGCTCGCCGGCGCGGTCGAAGATGACGAGGTCGCGCGGGCTCGCGCATTCCGGCGTCGCGTATTCGGGGTGACAGCCGGTGTCCTGGTAGAAGCGGGCGCCGTTCTCGAGGAACACGTTCAGGAAGTGCTCGGTCGTGATCAGCTTCTCGAACAGGAAACGGATCGCCTTCTCGACCGGAAGCGTCTTGCGACCTTCCGGCGTGAAGATGATCCCGTACTCGGTCTCCAGTCCGTAGATCCGCTTCTGCACTTTATCTTCCGCCGATCATCCGCTGAGAAGGGATTTCGCTTCCTCCGCCACGATCCGCCTGAAGGTACGCCCTTTGCGCGCGCGGTCGAGGATCGCGATCTCGAGTGTCCTCTCGTCGAGGTCGTCGATCGACGCTCCGTTGCCCGAGCCCGCCAGCGCGCGGCGGGCGAGCTTGGCCGCGTCCTGCAGGGACATGCCCGCCTTCCAACCGCCGCGGATCACGTCGCCGAGCTTTTCGCTGTCGCCGCCGATGGTCGCCCAGTGCGTCATGTCGGTCATGCTGCCGTCGTAGCGGATCTGGTAGAAGGCGCTGCGGCCGGTCTCCCTGATCTCGACGACGAGGATCTCCACCTCGAGCGGCTTCATCTCGCGCGTGAAGACGCCTCCGAGGACGTTGGAGTACTCGTTCGCCAGGCTCTTGCCCGCCACGTCTTCGCGAGAGAACGAGTAGCCGCGCATGTCGGCGTAGCGCACGCCGGACTTCCGCAAGGTCTCGTACTCGTCGAGCTTGCCGACGCCGCCGAAGGCGATGCGGTCGTAGATCTCCGCGATCTTGCGCAAGGTCGCGCTGCGGTTCTCGGCCATCATCACGATGCCGTTGTCGTACTCGAGCGAGACGATCGGCCGGCCGCGCGCGATGCCCTTGCGCGCGTACTCGGCCTTGTCCTGGTACCACTGCTCGGGCGAGACGTAGAACGGCGTGCTCATCAGGCGGCCCGCCGTTCGGAGATGATCGCGTCGAAGACGCGGCGCAGCTCCTCGTCGGTGACGTCCTCTACACCGGAGCGCGTCGCGAGCTTCACCGTCGGGTAGATGCCGCGTACGATGTCGATGCCCCCCGTCGCGCGGTCTTCGTCCGCGGCGTCGAGCAGCGCGCCCACCGCCGCGTGGATCGCCTCCTCGCGGGAGAGATCCTCGTGGCGCACGATCTTCTTCAGCGACGCGCGGGCGTCCTTGCCGCCCGAGCCCGTCGAGTAGTAGTCGGCCTCGCGGAAGCGCCCGCCGGTGATGTCGAACTTGTAGATCCGGCCGCGGCCCTTGTCGTGGTCGAAGCCGGCGAAGATCGGCATGACGACCAGGCCCTGCATCGCCGCCGGCAGGTTCTGCCGCAGCAGGAAGGACAGGCGGTTGGCCTTGCCCTCGAAGGTGAGCGGCTGGCCGTCGAGCTTCTCGAAGTGCTCGAGCTCGAGCTGGAACATGCGCACCATCTCGATCGCGGGTCCGGCCGCGCCGGCGATCGCCATCATGCTCGACTCGTCGATGCGGAAGACCTTCTCGAGATCGCGCGTGCCGACCTGGTGGCCCTCGGTGGCGAGCCGGTCGCCCGCCATCAGCGCGCCTTCCTTGCAGACGATCGCGAGCACGGTCGTGCCGTGGATCAGCGAGACCTGCGTCCAGTCGAGCCGCGTCCAGTCCGGGAGGAGGCCGGGGTGATCGACCCGGAGGAATTCGTAGAAGCTGTCGCCTGCGTACGTCTGGCCCTTGAACACCGGCTTACTCGCCCCCGCGCTGGACGTAGTTCTTCACGAACTCCTCCGCGTTCTCCTCGAGGACCTCATCGATCTCGTCGATCAGGCTGTCCATTTCCTCTTTCAGCTCCTCGCCCTTCTTGGCGAGCTTCTTCTGCCCGCCGGCGTCGGAGGAGGATGTGCCGCCCGAATCGCCGCCGCCCTGCTTCGTCTTCTGCGTCTGGTCGCCGGCTGCGCCCCAGATGCCGCGGCTCGGCTCCGTTTCGTGCTTGAAGATCTTCATCGCTTCTCCCTGGCTCACGATGCCGTGAGGTTGCGGACCAGAATCTGCGCGGTGGGGCTCGCGTCGAGCAGCTCTTCCACGTGCGCGCGCGTGCCCTTGAGCGGCTCGTTCATGAGGATGCGCTTGATCGGCTCCTCCCCAACGTTGAACGAGATCGAATCCCAGTTCACGCCGAACACCTCGTCAGGATAGCGGCGGATGCACTCCCCGCGGAAGTAGGCGCGGGTGTCACTCGGCGGGGTGAAGACGGCGCGCTCGATCTCCTCGGGGTCGACGATCCGGTCGACCTCCCCGCGGCGCTCGAGCAGATAGTACAGGCCCTTGTCCGGGCGGACGTCGTGGTACTGCAGGTCGAGCATGTGCACCTGGGGGTGGTGCCAGTCCACTTTGTGCCGCTGCATGTAACTCTTGATCAACTTGTGCTTGATCACCCAGTCGACCTCGCGGTCGAGCTGGAAGGGGTCCTCGGCGAGCTGCGCGAGCACTCGTTCCCAGCGCACGAGCACGTCCTTGGTGATCGGGTCGAGGCTGCGCGACGAGAAGTAGCGGAGCGCGTTCTCGAGCAGCTCCTTCTGGATCTCGATCGCCGTCATGCGCCCGCCGCGCTCCATGGCGTACTGCCGCTTGCAGGCGAGATCGTGCGAGACCTCCTTCACGACCTTCACGGGGTCGTTCACGGAGAGGCTCTTGGGGATCGCGCCGTCCTCGATCAGGCCGAGCACGATCGCGGTCACGCCGACCCGCAGATAGGTCGACACCTCGCACAAGTTCGAGTCGCCGATGATGATGTGGAAGCGCCGGTACTTCTCGCGATCGGCGTGCGGCTCGTCGCGCGTGTTGATGATCGGGCGCTTCACCATCGTGTCGAGCGCGACCTCGGTCTCGAAGAAGTCCGCGCGCTGGCTGATCTGGTACTCGCACGGATGCGCGCGGTTCTCGCTGCCCGCCTTGCCCGCGCCGCAGAAGATGTTGCGCGTGATCAGGTAGGGCGTCATGTGCTCGACGATCTCGCGGAACGGCGTGCGGCGCTCGATCAGGTAGTTCTCGTGATTGCCGTACGAATTGCCCTTGCGGTCGCTGTTGTTCTTGTGGATCAGCAGCGTCTGTCCGCTCGGCAGGAGCGCCGTCGCGGCGCGCCGAGCGGCCTCCATGGTGCGCTCGCCCGCGCGCTCGTACGCGATCAGATCGCGGACGTTGGTGACCTCGGGCGTCGAATACTCCGGGTGCGCGTGGTCCACGTAGAAGCGCGCGCCGTTCCGGAGCGTCTTGTTGCGGGCGATGTTCTCCTGCTGGTTGGGCGTGTACTTCTCGCCCTCGACGTGGAACCCGCGCGCGTCGGCGAGCGGGTTCTCCTGCTCGTAGTCCCAGAGTATCCGGGCGTCCTCGTTGTCCTGGTACGCGTTTACCAGGAGAACGCAGCTCGAGATCGGATCGAAGTCCGGGTCGCCCTGGACCGTGATCCCATATTCGATCTCGCTGCCCAATACACTGGGAAGTGGCATATCAGAGGTACTGTCCCGATCCGCCGCCGACGTTTTCGATCTGGTGCTCGGAGCGGTTCATGCCGGTGATGAGCGTGCGCACGTTGATGATGCGCTCGCCCTTGCGGCCCGAGATGCGCGCCCAGTCGTCCGGGTTGGTGGTGTTCGGGAGATCCTCGTTCTCCTTGAACTCCTCGCGCACCGACTCGAGCATGTCCGCGATTCGCACGCCGTCCTCACCGGAAGTGATCGCGCGCTTCACCGCCTTCTTCTTGGCGCGATCGACGATGTTCTTCAGCATTGCGCCACTCGAGAAGTCCTTGAAGTAGAAGATCTCGCGCTCGCCCTTCGCGTACGTGACCTCGAGGAACTTGTTCTCCTCGTTCTCCGCGTACATGGACGCGACCGTCTCATCGACGATGCCGCGCACGATCTCCTTGGGATCCGGTCCGTACTTGCTCGTGGCATCCTGGCTGAACGGCAGGTCGGTGGTCAGGTACTTCGTGAAGATCTGGACCGCGCCGACCTTCTCCGGACGGTGCACCTTGACCTTCAGGTCGAGGCGTCCCGGCCGCAGCACCGCGGGATCGATCAGATCCTGGCGGTTCGACGCGCCGATCACGATGACGTTGCGAAGCGACTCGATGCCGTCGATCTCCGACAGGAACTGCGCGACGACCGTCGCCTCCATGTCGGACGAGATGCCGGACCCGCGCATGCGGAAGAGCGAATCCATCTCGTCGAAGAAGATCACGACGGGAACGTCTTCCTCCGCCTTCTCACGCGCGTTCTTGAAGACCTCGCGGATCTTGTGCTCGGTCTCGCCAACGTACTTGTTCAGGAGCTCGGGCCCCTTCACGTTCAGGAAGTAGCTCTTGGCCTCGCCGCCGCGCAGCTCCTGGATGCGGAGCGCGAGGCTGTTGGCCACCGCCTTCCCGATCATGGTCTTGCCGCAGCCTGGCGGGCCGTAGAGCAGGATGCCCTTCGGCGGCGACAGGTTGTACCGCTTGAAGCGATCCGCGTGCAGGTACGGCAGCTCGATCGCGTCGCGCAGCACTTCGATCTGATCGCCGAGTCCCCCGATGTCCTCGTACGTGACGTCGGGAACCTCTTCGAGCATGACCTGATCGACCGTCGACTTCGGCAGGCGCTCGACGCCGAACCCGGTGCGCGGGTTCACGAGCAGGTTGTCGCCCGCCTTCAGCTTCTCGCGGCGCATTGGCTGCGAGAGGCTGATCACGCGCTCCTCGTCGGCGTGGCCGAGCACGACCACGCGGCCGTCATCGAGCACGTCGGAGACCGTCATCACCTCGCCGCGCGGATCGAAGGTCGTCGCGTCGACGATGTTGAACGCCTCGTTCAACACGACGAGCTGGCCTTCCATGAGCTCCTCGACGCGGATGCTCGGGTGCGAGTTCACCCGCATCATCTTCCCGTCGACGTTGATCTCGCAGGTGCCGTCTTTATTGCTGCGCTCGAAGATGCCGTAGGTGTTCGGCGGCGAGCACAGCTTGTCGACTTCCTGCTTCAGGAGATCGATCTGCTGCTTCGCGTCCTGCAGCGCGTTGACGAGCTTCTCGTTCTGGCGCTCGGAATCGAACGACTGCTGGCGCTGTCGCTCGAGCCGCTGCCGCAGGAGCTCGTACTCCATCAGCACGCGCTCGACGCGGCGCGCGAGATCGGCCGACTCGGGGCCGAGGAAGCGCAACGCGTCTCGAAGTCTCTCGATCTCGTCCATCTCGTCAGGCAAGCGGGTCTCCCGTTCGTCTTCATCACCCCCGCGCGATGCGGAGATGCGCTTCATTACGTCTCGGACGAACCCTCTGCGCCCAGAACCGGAACCGGAGTCGCTCATTGATTTCCCTCGCCTTCGGCTGATCCCGGGGGCCGAGAAGTGCAATCGACATACCAAGCGCGATCAACGCATTCCCGCGACTGCCCGACTCGTGCAGCGCTCGCGCCAGCGCGCTGCAACATCGGAAAACCCCGATCTTTCGAGAGCTTGCGCGCGCGAGTCGCGTCGGCGACAAAGCGCGCGTCGAAGCGCCGATCCGGGTGCGCTCCCCCCGGTGGAGGCAAGGTTTGCTCCAGAACCCGGCGGCGGTCCGAAATCACGTGATAAATCGCCCGGTTAGCAACTTCCTCGATTCTATCAAAATGCGACTTCATTGCAACGCCGCCTGGTGCGCACGGATGAGCGAAAGTCCTTGTAACTCCGGCGTTTACCGCGCAGAGAGGCGCTTCGCCCCGGCTCCGGGTCTCGCGGCAGATCGCCGACGGCTCGAGTGTCAAGACTCCGCCACCTTTGGGCGACTTTGGGCGCCCCCCTGTTCGATGGTGTGCGCCCATGCGCAGATTCGTGGCGGGTCTTCGTGTGCTCATCGCAGGTCGATGACCTCGGCGCCTGCGGGCGCCGTCAGCTCGAACTCTGTGCTCTTCGCGCCTGCGTTCTCACGCACCTCGTCGAAGCGAACGCTCGTGCGGTTCCCGAAAAGGTCGAGCACGATCGATTCCTTCATTTGATACGTCTTGGGGTCGACCCACAGTTCCAACGACTCGAAGCCGCCGTCCGCCTTGGGGCGGAGGCGCAGTCCGCGCTCCACTCGCGCGGGGTCGATCGCGATCAGCTCGGCATTGAACGTGTCGCGAAGCACCGCCTGCCCGAGCAGGAAGCCGAGCGCCGTGGGAGACACGTTGCCCGCGGCCAGCGCTGCGATCTGGAGCTGCTTCTCCTCCGGATTCCAGATCCGGATCGCATCCTTGTCGAGCACGATCACGCGCCCGTCGGGCGCTGCGTATTCCCAGCGCATCTTGCCGGGACGCTGCACGATCACCGTGCCATTGGATTTCGTCTCGGTGCCGAGCGCGGCGCTCCAGCTCGTCTGCTCGAAGCCCGCGCGCAGATCGCGCACTGCGTCGTAGCGCTTCTGCACCGCGTCGAGAATTACGCCCGCATCGTCGGCCGGCTCTGCGGCGACGAGCGCGAGCATCAGGCACGCCAACCTGGCGCGCGCGCTACTCGTCGGGCGGACGGACGAAGATCTCACGGGGCTTGGTTCCCTCTTGAGGTCCGACGATGCCGTCGGCCTCCATCTGCTCCAGGATCCGCGCCGATCGGTTGTAGCCGATCTTGAGCTTGCGCTGCACGAACGAGATGGACGCGATCCGATTGCGAGCGACGATATCGACGGCCTGATCGAAGAGCTCGTCGAGCTCTTCGCCGCGCTCCTCGGTCTTCTCGCTCTCGGCGTTCAGACGAATCAGGGTCGGGTCGAATTCGGGTGAGCCCTGCTGCCGCACCCACTCCGTCACGGCTTGTACCTCCTTCTCCGAGATGTACGGCCCGTGGATGCGCTCGAGCTTGGAGCTGCCGGGCGGAACGTGCAGGAGATCGCCCATGCCCAGCAGCCGCTCGGCGCCGTTCGCGTCGAGCACCGTGCGCGAGTCCGTTCGCGAGCTCACCTGGAACGAGATGCGCGACGGGAAGTTCGCCTTGATGATGCCCGTCAGCACGTCGACGCTCGGGCGCTGCGTCGCGAGCACGAGGTGGATGCCGGCCGCGCGCGCCATCTGCGCGAGCCGCATCAGCGACTCCTCGACGTCGCGCGCCGCGACGATCATCAGGTCCGCGAGCTCGTCGATCACGACCACGATGTACGCGAGCTTCTTCGGGACGATCTCGTCGTCGGGCTGCGGCCGGTGCGTCGCGAGGTCCTTCGCGATCGCCTTGTTGTACTGCTCGATGTTCCGCACGCCGCGCTTCGCCATCAACTGGTAGCGCTCTTCCATCTTGTTCACGACACCGAGCAGTGCCGCGGCCGCGCGCTTGGGATTGGTGACGACTTCGGCGATCAGGTGCGGGATTCCCTGGTAGAGCGAGAACTCGAGCATCTTCGGATCGACGAGCAGGAGCTTCACGTCGTCGGGCGTGTTGCGCATGAGGATGCTGCACAGGAGCGCGTTCAAGAACACCGACTTCCCGGTGCCGGTCGCGCCCGCGACGAGCAGATGCGGCGTCGACGCGAGGTCGGCCGTGACGGGATTGCCGAAGATGTCCTTGCCGAGCGCGATGGGAATGCGCGCGTCCGTCTCCTGGAAGCTCGCGTGCGCGATGATGTCGCGGATCACCACGACGTCGCGCTCGACGTTCGGCACCTCGATGCCGACGACGTTCTTGCCCGGGATCGGCGCGACGATGCGCACGGAGATCGCGCGCAGCGCCAGCGCGAGATCGTCGGAGAGGTTCACGATGCGCGAGACCTTCACGCCGGGCGCGGGCTCGAACTCGTACATCGTGATCACGGGGCCGGGGTGGACCTTCACGACCCGACCGAGCACGGAGAAGTCGGCGAGTTTCTTCTCCAGGATCTGCGAGTTCCGGATCAGCGCGTCGCGGTCGAGGTTCGGGCTCGACTCGGGACCGCGCGCGAGCAGGTCCAGATCGGGCAGCTTGTACGGCCCGTCGCCGCGGACGTCGGCGAAGGGGAGCGCCTCCTGGCGCAGCGGCGCAGGGGCGATCACACGGTGCTCGACGACCTCCGGCTCGGTCGCCTTCGCCTTGCGCGGCGGCGTCACGCGAGGCGCGGGCCGCGAAGCGCGCCGCGGCTCGTCGCTCGCGACATCTGCTTCGTCGTCGACCTGCTCCGCGCGCGCCTCCGCACGCTCCGCGAGGCGCATGCGCAGGCGCGCCAGGCTCACGCGCGCGAGCTGCCCGAGCTCGCGCGACGCGTTCCGCGCGAGCTGGCGCGCGCCCTGCGTCGCATCGCGAAGCGATACGCCCGTGGCCGCGAGCAGGCCCAGCGCGAGTGCGATCGCGAGCACCAGCGACGAGCCCGCGAGGTAGAACGCCCGGGACAGCGGCCCGACGACCGCGGCGCCGAGGAAGCCGCCCGCGCTCGCCGCGATCGTCTCGGGAAACGCGCGGTGCAGGACCTCGAAGCCCGCGGACAGGCTCAGAAGGCAGAGCGTCCAGCCGGCGAGGGGAATCCAGCGCGGTCGCAACGGCAGTCCGCGCAGATAGCGGATCGCCACGCCGGCGGCCGCGAGCGGTAGAACGTGCGCCGCGAAGCCGAGGCTCCCGGCCAGCACCCCGGCGACGAGCGCACCGACCGGCCCGCACCAGTTCGCGACCCGGACGCCGTTCGCGATCGTCGGGTCGGCAGGGTCATAGGACAGGAGGGCGACCTCGGTGAACACCGCGAGTGCCCCGAGCGTGACGGCGACGGCTTCCGCCTCGAGCCGGCCCGGCAGCCGAGGCTCCGCGCTGGCCGTGCGCTTGGCCGCCGATCGCTTCGCGCCCCTAGCCAAGCTGTCCCCCCATCCGCGGTCCTCGTTCTCCCGTTGCGTCGAATCCGTCGCTTCGAGCCCGTCGCATCGAACAGGTCGCATCGATCCCGCGCTGAGATCCGCCGCGCGCGAGCGCGGCGGCGGTTCGAGCGCGCTCTCGAACCCAGAGGGGAACTCTACGATCGGAAACGCCGACGAGAAAGGCAAGCATCACGCGTCTTGCGCGCGACTCCATGTGCTAGCCTGTCGACGAATCCTCGCCCCACTTCGCACGAGAGGAGTCTTGAAATGGCTGGCGTGAACAAGGTCATCATCGTCGGAAACGTGGGGCGCGACCCGGAGGTCCGCTACACGCAGAGCGGGAAGGCGGTCGCATCGTTCTCGGTCGCGACGTCGGAGCGCTTCCAAGACAAGGACGGTCAGAACCAGGAGCGCACCGAGTGGCACCGGATCGTCGCCTGGGGACGGCTCGCGGAGATCTGCGGCGAGTATCTGCGCAAGGGCAAGCAGATCTACGTCGAAGGCCGCCTGCAGACGCGCGACTGGGAAGACAAGGACGGACACAAGCGGTACACGACCGAAGTGATCGCCAACGTCATGCAGATGCTCGGCCGGCGCGGCGACGACGGCGGCGGGTCGATGAGCGACGAGGGCTCGTCGCGTGGATCATCGGGCGGCGATCCGCTCTCGCAGGCTCCCGCAGGCGGCGGGGCTGGCGGGGCTGGCGGGGACGACGAAATCCCGTTCTAGTCTTATGGGGCCCGGCGCGCGGGCGGCCGCGCGCCACCCATGGCTACGCTCGGCTTTGCCTCGCTGCGCGCCGCGCTTTGCGCGGCTTGCGACTGACGCGAACTCTGTGCCCCGTTAGTCCTTGTGGCGGAGGCGGCGGACGAGGTCGTTGATGGTGCGGCGGACCTCGGGGGCGAGCTCTTGGAACTCGATGCCCATGCCGACCGGGCTGTCGGCTTTGCCGTCGCTGATCCAGGCGACGCGGCCGGAGACCTTCACGGGGCGGTCGAGGTTGGGCAGGCGGAACTCGAGCTGCACCGCGGAGTCCATTGGCGACGGGGTCTCCGTCTCGATGAACATGCCGCCCTCGTTGATATTCGTCGTGAACTCGCTGAAGAAGGCGTCCACGGCCGAGTAATCGACGGGGATCTTGAGGTCGTGTCGGCCGGATCGGCGGCGTTCGTGCGCGGACGGTTTGCCCTTCGGTGGCATCGAATTCCTCTACCGCGTTCCGATCGGTAGGCCTGTTCAGTCGCTTGAGGCGACCAGATGCCCCGTCCGCGCCAGGCTCGTGTACGCCTGGCCGGCGATCACGAGGTGATCCACGACACGAATGCCCAGGATCTCGCCCGCTTTGACCAGCCGCCGAGTCACTTCGTGGTCCTCGCGGCTCGGCTGCGGATCGCCGCTCGGATGGTTGTGCAGCACCAGGATCGCGGCGGCCGACTCACGCAGCGCCGGGGCGAAGACCTCGCGCGGGTGGACGAGGCTCTGGTTCAAGCTGCCTCGGCTCACCTCGACCTCGCCGATGAGGCGGTGCCGGCTGTCGAGCAGGAGCACGATGAACACCTCCTGGCGATAGCGGCGCATGCGGGCACCGAAGTGCGCCGCGACCTGCTCGGGCGAGTGGAGCTTCTCGCCCGGGACGAGCGGCGTTCGCGCGAGCCGCGCGCCGAGCTCGAACGCCGCGCGCAGTGAAGCAATCTTCGCGGGTCCCATTCCCTGCACGCGCCGGAGCTCCGCGCTGCCGGCGCGTGCAAGCGCGTCGAGCGAGCCGAAGCGATCGATCAGCGCGTTCGCGAGTCCGAGCGAGCTCGCGCCGCGCGCGCCGGTGCGCATGAGCAGCGCAATCAGCTCCGCCAGCGCGAGCGACTCCGGTCCCTCGCGCTCGAGCCGCTCGCGGGGCCACTCGAAGCGCGGATCGACGCCATCCATGCGAGCTCCTCGTTCGGGGTGAGGAGCGGCCCGTCGGGCCAACTAGAAGTGGTGACTTCCGCTCAGCGGTGGCAGCCGGAGCGCGCGGCCTCGGCCGCTTCGAACACCGGCGCGAACTCCGCGGCCGACATCTGCGGCGCGACCAGGGTTCGCAGCGACTCGACCGGGCTCGACTCCGTGCGCGCGAGCGCGCCGAGGAGCGAGAGGTAGCCGTCGACGGTGCCCGCGGACTGCATCGCCAGCGCGAGCTCGAGGGGGCTTCCCGTGTGCAGCGTCTCGCCGGCCTCCGTGCGCACCGTGCCTTGCTTGAATCGCCCGAGCCGGAGCATCGCCTCGCGCCGGTACAGATCGGCGATCTCGCCGGACGGCCGGAACGCATCGGCGATCATCGAGTCGCCCAGGCGCGCGCGCAGCACCGCAGCGAAGCGCGCGTCGCACTCCGCGTTCGGAGCGTAGGGAATGCTCTCGACGGCCGCGCGAATCTCGGCATCCGACGGTGCGACCGTCCCCGGCCTCACCAGATCGAACACCGACACGTAGTTCGAGCTCACCGGGTCGAAGGTCTGCTTCGAGCGCACCTCCACGTCGGGCGCATCGGTCTCGACCCGCACGACCGCATCCTCGCCGACCTGGGTCGCGTCGATGCTCTTCAGGCGCGTGCCGCTGCCCGACACCTTCCCGTCGAGCTTCATCGCCGTCTTGCTGAGCGCGATCGTGAAGCCGTTCATGCGCGCGCTCTTCGTGAGCCTCGCTTCGGGCTGCTCCGTGGTGCGCAGGGTGATCGAGGTCCGGCCGGCGAAGCTCGTCTGTCCCACGAACACCAGCGAGTTCGGCAGCGCGTGCAGGGTGATCGTGACCCGGTCGGGAACTTCGCGTGAGCCGAAGCTCAGATCCTGCGCGAGGTAGCCGTTCGCGGTCGCGTGGAACTTCACGGCGTCTTTCGGCGTGGTGTCGGCGCGCGGGGGGAGCTTCACCGTCGCGGGCGCCTGCGCTTGCACGAAGCGCTTCTGGAAGTTCTGGCGCAGGTAGTAGAGGCCGAGGTCCGCGTCCGGCGGCACCGTCTCGACGTGGATCACGCGGTCGGCGTACCAGTAGTTCCAGCCGCCGAACATCCCCGAGACGCCGACCAGCACGTTCTTCGGCGTCCAGGCCGCGCGCTCGGTCGGGGTCAGGTCCACGATCCCGGGAGTCCCGTCCGAAGGGGGGCCGGCCGACACCGCGGCGAGCGGCAGGCAGAAGAGAACACAGGCAAGGAGAAGGCCAGCCGTCTTCATCGGTGGGACCCGAGCGGGCGGGCGCGAGCTTATCCCCACGGACGCGCGACTGACAAGGCAGATTCAGTCTTCGGGTCGCTCGTACAGCCCGCTCTTGCCGCCCGACTTTCGCACCAGGCGCACGTCGCCGATGACCATTTCCCGATCGATCGACTTGCACATGTCGTAGATCGCGAGCCCTGCGGCGGAGACGGCGACCAGGGCTTCCATCTCGACTCCGGTGCGGCCGCTGGTGCGAACGCGCGCCTCGATCGCGATCGCCGGCCCCTTCGGCTCCGGGGTGAACGCGACCTCGAGCGCGTCGAGCGTGAGCGGATGGCAGAGCGGGATCCAGTCCGAGGTGCGCTTCGCAGCCTGGATCGCCGCGATGCGCGCCACGCCGAGGACGTCTCCCTTCTTCGCGGTGCCCTCGACGACGGCGTCGAAAGCCTCGCGCGAGAGGCTGACCCTTCCCCGTGCGACGGCTTCGCGCACGGTCACGGGCTTCGCCCCGACGTCGACCATGCGCGCGGCGCCCTTCTCGTCGAAATGGCTGGAGCGCCGCGGCCGAGCGGCGCGGCGGCCCGAGCGCTTCATCCGCTGACCTGCTCGGTCTTCCCTTCCGCGCCCACCCCGTACAGAAAGGGCTGCAGGTCGCGGCGCATCTTCTGCACGCCGCGCAGATAGCGATCGTTGCCGACGTTGTTGCCCCAGCAGTAGGTACTGATCCCGCGCTCTTCGCCGAGCCGCCGGATGTTGTCGGCCAGCAGCCGGCAGCCGGCCTCGATGTTCGCCTCGACATGCGCCGCGCTGCCGGGAAGCGCGAGCACCTCGTACATGTGCGGCATCACCTGCATGAGCCCGATCGCGCCCTTCGGGCTGTGCGCGCCCGGACGAGCCGAGCTCTCCTGCATCAGCACCGCGAGAACCAGGTCGGGGGCAAGCGACTGCTCGCGGCCGCAGCGCGCGATGCTTGCCGCGATCCGCCCTGAGAGCTGCGAGTTGACCCGCGGCGCCTTCGCGGCCAGCGCGGCCACCACGCCGCTGCGAACCGCGCTCTCGTCCAGCGGATGCCCGTCACCCGAGCCGCCCGCGGCCGCGGCTGCGCTGCCGCGCTCCAGGACGGTCGTGCCGACCAGCAAAAGCAGGCCCGCAAACAGAGCAGTCCAGCGATGTCTTGCGACGTCTCTCATACGGCTCTCACCCTTTGAACCCGGGGGACAGCCTATCGGTACCGGGGGGGGTGTCAACGAGTATCCCGGAGGCGGTCGGAGCGCCCGCCAAAGGTCTTCTCGCACGCGCGTCCGGGCCGCACTTCCGGCGCGCCCACGGAGCGCAACCGATTGACTTTGAAGGACATTGTCGCCGGTCGGAGTCTCGGAGGCGCGCCCGACTAAGGGGGCTTCCACCCAGGGCCGATGACCCAAATCGAAGGAGCTCTCCCTCCCCTTGGGTCACGTCGTCCAGATCAAACCGGACCTGTCTCCCGAGGCGTGGTCGGAGCTCCAGGCGAGCGAGTCGCCGCTGCGCTTCCAGGCCGCGGATGGCTCCTACTACCTGACGGACGACGAGCTGCTCGATGCGCGCGCCATGGGCCTGCGCTTCGAGGTCGTCCGCCTGATCCAGGAAGCCGAGCTGCCCGTGACCTTCTCGCTGCCGCACGACGGCGCGGTGCACGACTGGCCGCCGGAGGATGCGCGCCTCGCGGTGCTCGCCCGCCTGTTGGCCGAGGACCGTGCGAACGGCTCGGTGCACATCCGCTACCTGGGCCGCAATCACACGGTGCCTGCGGACGGCTTCGCGCTCGATCGAGCGGGCGGACAGCGCCGCTATGTCTGGCAGGTCGTGCCCGCGGAGGTGCACGCCGCGCGGCCGGCGCTGCACGATCGCTTCAGCCGGCTGCGCGCGGTCTGTGCGGATCCCGACGCGCGCGTGGTGCTCTCGCTCGGATCGGGTGGCCTGAAGCTCTTCGCACACGCGACCGCGATCCGACTGTTCGAGACGCTCGGCATCTCGGAGCACTTCGCGGAGGTCTGGGGCTCGAGCGCGGGCGCGATGGCGGGGCTGCTCTACGCCCAGGGCCTCTCGCCGCACGCGATCGAGCAGATGGGCTACGACCTGTACACGGGTCGCGTCGATCTGGCGCTGCGCCCGTCGAAGCTGCAGTTCTTGCGGCATCTGGTGCGCGACGCGCTGCTCCCGTCGCTGGGCACCGAGGGCGCCGGGTTCGTCGACTGCGCCGCGGGACTCTCGCGCATGCTCGAGCGCTACTGTGGCAGCGCGGAGCCGCGCATCCCCTTCTACTGCATCGCGTTCAACCTCCTGCTGTGCAAGCCGGAGGTGCTGACGCCCGGCTCGGTGCCCGCGCACCTGGACGCGCTCATGGTGCAGACCGAAGCGCGCTCGGCAGCGCTCGCGTCGTCGAGCGTGCCGCTGCTCTTCATCCCGCGCGTGATCCAGCGCGTCGGACACACGTCGCACTACATCGACGGCTCGACCACCGAGGACGTCCCCCTCCACTCGATCGTGCGGAAGTGGGACCTCGACCGCGCCGCCGGCGTCGAGACGCGCAAGCGACTGGTGATCGTGTACGTGAAGCTCACGGGCGGACTCGAGACCTACCGCTCGCACCCCGGCCGGATCGGGAAGCTCCGCCTGATGCAGACCGTCGCGGCCGCGAGCATCGAGACCATGCACCGGCGCGACATCGAGCTGATCGGGCAGCGCGACGACATTCGACTGCTGGGCCTCGAGCTCGGCGACTCGAGCCCCGACTTCTTCGAGACGCGGCGCATCGCCGAGTTCGTCCGCTCCGCGAAGGAGGGCTTCCCGGAGCAGCTCGCGGCGATCGAAGAAGTGCTGCGAAGCGAAGAGCGCGACGCCTAGCCTTCGGTATCCTGCTCGCCCGTGTATCCCGTCTTATTCGAGATCTTCGGGTTCCCGATCTCCACCTTCGGCGTGATGGTCGCGCTCGGCTTCCTGGCCGGCGGCTGGATGGCGGCGCGCTCTTTCGAGCACGCGGGCCTGCCCGCGAAGGCCGCGTGGGACATCGTGACCTGGTGCGTGGTCGGCGGGCTGCTCGGCGCGAAGCTCTGGTACGTCGCCGAGCACGTCTCGCGCGACCCGAGCGCGGACGCGTTCGAGCTCTTGTTCTCGCGCGGCGGCATCACCTGGTACGGCGGCTTCCTCGGCGGGACGATCCTGGGCCTCGGCGCCGCGCGCGTGAACAAAGTGCCGGTACTCGCCGCCGCGAACTGCGCCGCGCCCTCGCTCGCCGTGGGGCAGGCGCTCGGGAGGATCGGCTGCTTCCTCGTCGGCGACGACTACGGACGCCCCTCCGACGTTCCGTGGGCGATCGCCTTTCCCGAAGGGCTCCCGCCGACGACGGAGCCCGTGCACCCGACGATGCTCTACGAGACGTTCTGGCTGCTGCCGGTCGGCGCGTTCCTGTGGTGGCGACGCGGCCGCTCGCCCTTCCTGTTCGGCGAATACCTGATGCTCTCCGGCGTCGGTCGGCTCGTGATCGAGGGCTATCGCATCAACCCGCTGCTGGTCGGCCCGTTCACGAACGCACAGGTCGTCGCGCTCGTGTGCATCGCCGTCGGCGCGGGCGGGTGGCTCTGGCTGCGCGCGCAGGGCGCGACTTCTAACGCGAGCGCGCCGCGCTGAGCTCCGCCGCGAGCGCGAGCGCGCGCTTCGCGAGATTCTGATCCGCGAGCTCAACACTCTGGGCGAGCGCGCCGAGCACGCGCGCCGCGCTCTGCCGCCAGATTCCCGGCGAGCTCGCGCCCCCCTTGCTCCAGCGCGCGAGTGAGTCGACCGCCATCAGGCTGTCTCCCGCGTAGTAGCTCGCCATGCCGCGCGCGAAGTCGAGCGCGCCGTTGGCCACGCCCGCGGCGCGCGCATCGGGGTGCTCGAGCACCGCCGCGGCCTCGGCGTAGTGGCCGTTCTCGATCAGGCTGTCGATCGCGAGCTGGTAGCCGCGCTCGGCGGTGCCGTAGATGTCGGCCAGCAGCCCGGCGAGCGGCATGTCGAAGACCTGGACCGCGCGCGGCGGATCCTCGACCAGGCTGCGCGCGACCGAGCCGGACGCCGCGAGCTGCCGCAGCACGATCAGGAGCTGGTCGCGCGTCTCGCGGAAGAGCGCCCCCGCCTCGACCTCGGACTCGAGCATGCGCCGCTTCCCGGCCTCGACCACGCGCCAGAACGCGTCGGCCAGCGGCCCCTTCGCGGAGCCCTCGGCCATCATGCGCTGCAGCCGCGGTCCGTAGCTGTCGGTCAGGTAGAAGCCCTCGCGGAACTTCATCGTCTCGTGAAAGAGCGCGCCGACGGCCAGATCGAAGAGCTCCTCGGCCTGGACCTCCGTGCGCGGGCGCGCCGCGTCGAGGCGGAAGAGCGCGTGGGTCTCCTCCTTCAAGCGGAAGAGCGCGCTGTCTTCGGCGTCGCCCACCAGGCGCGTGACCGTGCGGAACGAGAGCCGCCCCGCGCGCAGGTCCTCGCCGAGCGTTCGCGCGAGCACGAACGCCTCCATGAAATCGCGCACGATCTGGGCGAGTCTCCGCTCGCGTAGCTCCATGGCCTGACCTCCCGCCTGGGCGGATTGACCCGTAGAATGCAGCCAACGATGGTTGAAGCCAAGGGAGGCCGGCGGCTCGCGATCGGGGTCATCTTCACGACGATCCTGATCGACTTCATCGGCTTCTCCATCCTGATCCCCGTTCTCCCGCGTTTCGCGAAGACGCTCGGGATCGATGCGTTCCACATCGGGCTGATCACCGCGCTCTACGCGCTCGGGCTCGTGCTCTTCTTGCCGCTCTGGGGCTGGGTCTCCGACCGGGTCGGGCGCCGGCCGGTGCTGCTCGTGTCGCTGCTCGGCACGGCGCTGTCGTTCGTGCTGCTCGCGCTCGCGGAAACGCTGCCGGCCGTCCTGATCGCGCGCTTCATGGGCGGCTTCTTCGGCGCGAGCATCGGCACCGCGCAGGCGTACATGACCGACCTCACCGACGAGGACTCGCGCGCACAAGGGATGGGCGTGATCGGCGCGGCGTCGGGCGTGGGGCTCGTGCTGGGCACCGCGCTCGGCGGGATCCTCGGCGGCATCGATCCGGTGCTGCCGTTCTACGCGACCGCAGGCGTGGCGGCGGCAAACTTCGTGCTCGCCGCGTTCGCGCTGCCCGAGTCCAAGGCGCCGGTGCCGGCGCAGAGCGGTGCGATCGGCTTGCTGCGTGTGCTCGTGCCCGCGCCGCTGCTCGTGATGGCGAGCGTGCACGAACGGAAGCAGCGGCTCTACCTGTATCTGTTCCTGCACATCTTCTTCGCGTTCTCGGCGATCGAGTCGATGTTCCCGCTCTTCGCGGCGGCGCGCTTCGGCTGGGGCGAGATGCAGACGGGCCTCTACATGGCGGGCGTCGGGATCGTGCTGGGCGGGAGCCAGGGGCTCTTCGTCGGCCGGCTCTCGCGCGAGTGGGGGGAGCTCACGATGACGATCGTCGGCCTCGGGATCACCGGCGTGTCGATCGCGGGCCTCGCGTTCTGCCACTCGGTCTTGACCCTGACCCCGTGCGCGATCGGCGTCGCGCTCGGTGGCGGGATCGCCTTCCCCGCGTTCACGAGCCTGTTCTCGAAGGCCTGCGGCGCGCACGAGGCGGGCGAGACGATGTCCCAGAGTCAGGCCATGGTTCACTCCGGGCGCGTGCTCGGGGCGCTGGCGTGGGGCTACGTCTTCGCCTCGGCGGGCCCGGGGACGCCGTTCTTCCTCGCCGGGCTCACTCTGCTGGGTGCTCTCGGGCTGTTTCTGCTCTTCTCCAGGGTGCTGCTCCCCCAGACCTGATCTTGTATGCTCGGCCGCATGAGCGAAGCCGTCGAACGCGAGCGGTTGGATGTAGACATTCTGTTCGTGGGCGCGGGCGCAGCGACGCTGGCCAGCGTCATCCGCCTCGCGGACCTGTGCAAGGCGCAGAACCTCGAGATGCCGGCCGTGCTGGTGATCGAGAAGGCCCCCGAGGTCGGCGGCCACCAGCTTTCGGGCGCGATGATGGACCCCCGGGGCCTCGCCGAGCTGATGCCCGACTTCGTCGCCCAGGGCTTCCCGTACCACTACCAGTGCACCAGCGACTTCACCTGGATCATGACCAACAAGCGGGTGATCACGAGCCCGGTCACCCCGCCGCCGTTCATGAACCACGGCAACTACGCGATCTCCGTCTCGGACGTCGTGAAGTGGATGGCCACGAAGGCGGAGGAGCGCGGGATCGAGATCTACCCCGGCTTCGCCGCGTCGAAGCCGCTCTTCGACGGCAACCGCGTGATCGGCGTGCAGGTCCAGGACCGCGGCGTGGACAAGGACGGGAAGCCCAAGCCGAACTTCGAAGCGGGGCCGGAGATCCACGCGAAGTGCGTGATCTTCGCCGAGGGCACGCGCGGGAATTGCACCAAGCAGCTGATCGAGAAGCTCCACCTGGAGGGCTCGAACCCGCAGGCGTACGAGACGGGCATCAAGGAGATCTGGCGCATCAAGCCGGAGAACCACGTGCCGGGGCGCGTGGTGCACACCATGGGCTGGCCGCAGGACCCGACGACCTTCGGCGGCGGCTGGATCTACGACCTGAAGGACAACTGCGTCTCGATCGGCTTCGTCTCGGGCCTCGACTACGACAATCCGTACACCGACCCGCACGACCTGATGCAGCGCTGGAAGACGCACCCGCGCATGAAGAAGCTGCTCGAGGGCGGAGAGTGCATCCGCTACGGCGCGAAGACGATGCCGGTCGGCGGCTACTTCTCGTTCCCGAAGCTCTACGCCGACGGCGCGCTGCTGATCGGTGACTCGGCCGGCACGTGCAACGGCGAGCGGCTGAAGGGCGTGCACCTCGCGATCAAGAGCGGAATGCTCGCGGCCGAGGCGCTGATCGAAGCGATCAAGAAGGACGACTTCACCGCGCCGACGCTCTCGCTCTACGAGCGCCTGTTCAACGAGAGCTGGCTCGCCAAGGAGCACTACAAGGCGCGGAACTTCCACGGCTCGTTCAAGTACGTGTCCAAGATGCCGCGCTGGCTCGGCTGGCTGCGCCAGCTCCCGTGGATCATCAACGGCCAGGCGCTGGCGATGATCACCGGCGGCCGCGGCCTGGTGAAGCAGGTGCACACGCACCCCGACCACACGCACATGAAGAAGCTCTCCGAGCTCTCTCCGAAGGAGCAGAAGAAGCGCGAGAAGGTCGCCTACGACAACAAGTACACCTTCGACAAGGTCACCGCGGTCGCGCTCGCCGGCTCCCGCCACGAGGTCGACCAGCCGCACCACCTGCACATCGCCGACACGAACGTGTGTGCCACGAAGTGCGCCGTCGAGTACGGCAACCCGTGCGAGAGCTTCTGTCCCGCCGCGGTCTACGAGATGATGCCCGACGACGCCAACCCCGGCCGCAAGCGCATGGTCATCCACCACGAGAACTGCGTGCACTGCAAGACCTGCGACGTCGCCGACCCGTACGCGATCATCACCTGGACCACGCCCGAGGGCGGCGACGGGCCCGATTACACGAACATGTGATGAAGATCGGGATCGTCGGCGCGGGTCCCGCGGGCGCGTTCTGCGCTGAGCGGCTGGCGCGCGCCGGTCACGCCGTGACGATTTTCGATCCCTCGCATCCACGCGAGAAGCCGTGCGGCGGCGGCGTGACGCCGGGCGCGTTCGAGAAGTACCCGGAGCTCGCGGAGATCCGCTCGGCGGGGCGGCCGTCGTCGGTGGTGCGGATGCGCGCGCCGCGCGGGACTCGGGTGCTGTCGGTGGAGCTGTCGAAGCCGATCGAGATCTTCTCGCGGCGGGTGTTCGATTCGCTGTTGCTGGAGAGGGCGCGAAAGGCCGGGGCGGAGCTGCGGCTCGAGCGCGCGCGGAGAGTCGCGACCGACGCTACCGGCGCGGTGGTCAACGACGAGCGCTTCGACTTCGTGGTCGGGGCCGATGGCGCGTCGTCGATCGTGCGGCGCTCGCTGCTCGGCGCGAAGCCGGGGACGCGCGCGAGCTACGCCACGGCGGGCTTCCACGTCGAGGGGCTGCGCGAGGACGAGATGTACATCGAGTTCGTGCGCGAGTACGCGGGGTACCTGTGGGTGTTCCCGCGCCCGGGGCATTCGTCGGTGGGGATCGCGGCGCCGGTGGGGCGCGAGAACGGCGCGAAGCTATCGGCGCGCGTGCTCGAGCTGTTGGAGCGC
>Ga0210377_10001424_pt1 | contig 21929 bp, 15 predicted proteins | sample PLM4_65_b1redo_FD_155480 | JGI IMG/M metagenome (GOLD analysis project Ga0210377, IMG submission 155480) | Groundwater sediment microbial communities from an aquifer in East River, Colorado, USA - PLM4_65_b1 redo | ecosystem: Environmental > Terrestrial > Soil > Riparian zone | place: USA: East...
TCTCGAGGCCGTAGCGGGTCAGGCCGAGGTCGCGGATCACCTCGGGGCGCATCATGCTGGCGATGTAGGCGGCGGTCGAGGCGCGGAAGCCCGGGGCGATCTCCTCGGTGACGCAGGCGCCGCCGACAATATCGCGCCGCTCGAGAACGCAGGTCCGCAGGCCGGCGCGCGCCAGCAGGCCGGCCGTCACGAGGCCGTTGTGGCCGCCACCGACGACCAGTGCGTCCCAGGTGGCGGTGGTCATCGAGGGGGTCGGGGCCGCCGCGCGATCATCAGATCATGATCGGTCATCACGCCATGATCGGGTCGTCGCGGTAGTTCGAGCGCAGCAGCGCGCCGCGGCGGAAGCGGTCGAACGCCAGGGGTGCTATGTCGAGGCTGGCGCGGCCGTCGACGATCACCTCGGCCACCAGGCGGCCGGTGACCGGCGCCTCCTTGAAGCCGTGACCGGAGAAGCCGCAACACATCAGGAATCCCCCAACCTCGGCGACCGGTCCGAGAATTGGATGGAAGTCGGGGGAGCCCTCGAGCAATCCCGCCCAGCCGCCGCGCGCCGTGCCATGCCCGAGACGCGGCATCGAGCGCGCCAGCCGCTCCGCCACGTCCTCGATGTAAGTGTCGCTGGGCTGGGTCGGGTAGCCGTCCGGGTCGAGCGGTCCTTTGTAGTACGAGTTCCCCTCGGCCATCACCTGTCCGTCCCCCTCGGGACGGTACGACAGCCCGTTGACGAAGTCGTAGACGCTTGGTGTCAAGACCGGGTACGGTTCGGCTTCGGGGGCGCGGAAGACCGCCTCTTCGATCAGCTCGAGCTTGAGCGGCAGGTCGATCCCGGCCATGCCTGCAACGCGGTCGGCCCAGGGGCCGGCGGCGTTGACGACGGTGCGGGTCGCGAAGGTCTCGCCCGGCGTCTCGACCGCCGTGACCCGCCCGCTTTCGACATGGATGCCGGTGGCGGCGGTGTTCTGCAGCACCGTCACTCCGCGCTCGCGCGCCCCGGCGGCGAACGCCACGGTCGTGCCATGGCCGTCGCCGTAGCCGGCGTCGGCTTCGTGCGCGAAGGCGACCGCCCCGTCAGTGTCGAGCCCCGGCACCAGCGCGCGCGCCTCGGCGGCGTCGATGATCCGCACCGGCACGCCGTGCCGGCGCCCGAGGGCGACGTTGGTCTCGAGCGCGGTGCGATCTTTCTCGCCCACCATCAGCACGAGACCGTTCTGGATGAAGCCGGAGTGGCCCCCGACCTCCTGGCCGAAGGTGGCGAAGAAGCCGCGCGCCTGCCGGGCGATCTCGGTGACGATCGGGGTCGAGTAGTGCTGCCTTATGACGCCGCCGGTGCGACCGCTGCAGCCCGAGGCCAGGGTCGCCTTCTCGAGCACGACGACGTTGGTGACGCCCCTCCGGCTCAGGTGCCAGGCGACGCTCGCCCCCTGGATGCCGCCCCCGATGATCACCACATCGGCCGTGCGTCCCATGGCCGGTAGGCGACGCTACCCGGTCTTCGGGGGTTCGCCGGTCTCGAGAACGCTGCAGGCGAGGATCTTGAGGTGCGTGGGCAGGCGCAGCTCGTGCCCGATCTTGCGCACGAGGCTGAGCACGTTGCGGCGGATGTCTTCGACGCGGTCGGTCGTCAGGCTTTCGTGAACGAGCTTGCCGATGTAGACATCCTCGCCCACGCGGCAGATCCGCAGGAATGTCGAGTCGTCGCCGGAGATGTACTGCTTGGCGGGGTCCTTGAGTGATTCGAGGTGCTGGCGGAGACCGCTGTCCGCCTTGAACCCGATGAAGATCGGCTGATCGACCTTGAGCTCCAGCACGACCTTACCTCCCAACGTGGTGGACAAAGCGGCCGGCCCTCCGGAGCTAGGCGGACGCGCCCGGTCGTACGTTCTTGGCGCGCGGACCCTTGGGGTCGGATTCGCGGTCGAAGGTGACTTCCTGGCCTTCCTTCAGGGAATCGAACGCCACCGTCTGGCACTCGCTGCGGTGAAAGAACACTTCATGGCCGTCGCTGGCGGCGATGAATCCAAACCCACGGTCCATCAGTTTCTTGATTGTGCCGACTTCCATGGAATGCACCTCTCTGTTTTTGTAGCGGAGTGAGCCTGCATATTAGCACGTTCCGTGCCGGGGTGGGCGCCCGGCGGTCAGATACCCGCCGGCCGGACGGGCCCCGGCTCCGGCGTGCGCCCGGTCTCGGCGCGCTCCACGCACACCGCCACGGTCACGTCGCCGGTGACGTTGAGCACCGTCCGGCACATGTCGAGCAGGCGGTCGACACCAAGAATGATGGCGATCCCCTCCGCCGGCACGCCGACCGTGACCAAAAGGGCGGTCACCAGCGGCAGCGACCCGCCCGGCACGCCGGCGGTGCCGACACCGGCGAGGATCGACAGCAGCACGACCGTCACCTGGTTGCCGATGGTCAGGTGCACCCCGAAAAACTGCGCCAGGAAGAGGACGGTAATCCCCTCGTACAGGGCGGTGCCGTTCTGATTCAGCGTCGACCCGAGGGTCAGGACGAAGTTGCCGATCGAGCGCGGGATGCCCAGCTCGTGCTCGGCGACCCGCAGCGTCGTCGGCAGGGTGGCGTTGCTCGACGAGGTCGAGAAGGCGGTCAGCATCACCTCGCGCATGCGGCCGAAGAACAGGCGCGGCGACATCCGGCCGAAGACCTTGAGGACGATCGAGTAGGTGACGAACTGGTGCAGCGCCAGGGCGGCGATCACGGTCAGCACGTAGATGCCGAGACGTGACAGCACCTCGAGCCCGAAGCGCGCCGTCAGGGTGAACAGCAGCGCGCCGACGCCGTACGGCGCCAGCCGCATGGCGAAGTCGATGACCTTCATCACGGTCTCGAACACCGCCTGCAGCCAGCGCAGCAGCGGCTCGGCGATCGCCCGGTCGATTGTCGTCAGCGCGATCCCGAGGATCAGCGCGAAGACCATCACCGCGATCATGTCCCCCTGGAAGGCCCGGGTCATCGCCTCGACCGGGTTCTCGGGGATCAGGTCGAGGACGATCTGCAGGCCGCTCTTCTGGGCCGGCGGCGGCTTCAGCGCCCCCTGCGACCGGCCGATGACCGCCATGAGGGCGGCGCGCGATTCCGCCGACAGCCCCTCGCCCGGCCGCACCAGGTTCGCCGCGGTAATCCCGATCAGCACCGAGATCGAGCTCAGGAGCAGCGTGAAGGCGAGGGTCCGCAGGCCGACGCGGCCGAGCCGGCGCGGGTCGCCCAGCTCGGCGACCCCGAGGATCAGCGCCGACATCACCAGCGGGATGACCACCATGAAGATGAGGCGCAGGAAGATCTGCCCCGCCGGCATGGTGACGTTGGCGACCAGCCAGAGGAGACCCGGGGTATCGCCGAACAGGCGGTTGGCGGCAACGCCCAGGAGGGCGCCGGTGAGCATCCCGATCAGGATCCGGGTGTGCAGAGGCCAGGGACGCGACACGAGGCGCCTATCCTAGAGGCCCCGCGGGGGCGGGCGCAACGGGCCCGGGCGCCGGCCCGATCCCCCATGCTATACTCCGCGCTTATTGAAAGGACCACGCCGTGCCGGCCGCGCCCCGATGAACGAAGACCTCCGCAGCCTGATCCACCTTCAAGAGTTGATGATCGCGCTGGCCGAGATCCACGACCGGCAGGCGGCCATTCCGGTCGAGATCGGCCGGATCGAGAAGGAACTGCTCGCCTTCGAAGCGGAGGTCGAGAAGGAGAAGGCCGCCCTCAGCGATCTCCAGAAGGAGCGGCGCCGCCTCGAGATGGAGCTGATGGGCGTCGAGACGCGCATCCAGAAATACCAGGGCCAGCTCGCCGACGTGAAGACCAACAAGGAGTACCAGGCGATGCTGCACGAAATCGAGGGGTGCAGGAACGAGCGCGCCGCCCTCGACGAGAAAATCCTCCTCGACATGGACGCCGCCGACAAGACCCAGGCCGCCGCCCGGGTGCACGACGACCGCCTGCGGGAGAAGCGCCAGGAGACCGAGAAGAGCAAGCAGGCCCTGCGCGAGCGGACGACCGGGCTGCAGACCGAGAAGCAGCGGGTCGAGGGGGAGCGCGACGCTCTTCAGAAGACGATTCCGGCCCGCATGCTCGACCCGTTCCTCAAGGTCTCGAAGCAACGCAAGGGGCTCGGGCTGGTGCCGGTGCGCGAGGAGCTGTGCGGCGGCTGTCACGTCCGCGTCATGCCGAAGCTGATCCAGGAGATTCGGCGCTCCGGCATGCTCATCACCTGCGATTCCTGCAAGCGTTTCCTCTATGTGTTCGAGGATCTGCACCCGCCTGCCGCCGACGCAGGCGGACAGACGGCGGCAGCGGCGCCCCCCGCGCCCGCGCCGGACGCGCCGGACGCGCCCGGATCCTGAGAGCGACGCGTTGATCGGCCGCGCGAAACGCAGCACCGCCAAACGCAGCATCGCCCGCCGCAGCACCGCCAGCCGCAGCACCGCCAGCCGCAGCGCAGCGAAACCCCGCACCGAGGTCGCCGAAACGCTGGCGGCGCCCGATCTGCTGGCGCACATCGACGGCGGGGCGCGCGGCAACCCCGGCCCGGCCGGGTACGGTGTGCACCTGACGACCGCCGCCGGCGAGCCGGTCGCGGAGATCTACGGCTACCTCGGCGTCGCCACCAACAACATCGCCGAGTATGCGGCGCTGCTCGCCCTGCTCGAGCACGCCCTGGCCCTGCGCCCGGCGCGCCTCGCGATCCGTTCCGACTCCGAGCTCCTGATCCGCCAGATGAAAGGGGAGTACCGGGTGAAGGACGCCAAGCTCAAGGTCCTGCACACCGAGGCCCGCCGCCTGGCGGCCGGGCTGACCGCTGTCTCGTTCGAGCATGTCCGGCGCGAGCGCAACCGCGAGGCCGACGCGCTGGCCAACCGGGCCATGGACGAAAAGGCCGGTTCGGGCCCGCTCCCCGCCGCGCTCCGGGCGGTGCCGGCCCTGATGACCCAGGCCCGTCTGCCAAACCTTTGACAGATCGCTTCCTTAACCTATATTGATCGCCCATGGCGACACCCCTGGCCTCGAACCTGGCCGCGGTGCGCGGCCGCATCGAGGCGGCGGCGCGGCGGGCCGGGCGCGACCCCGGGGAGGTGACGCTGGTCGGCGTCTCCAAGACGATGCCGCCTCAGCGGCTGCGCGAGGCGATCGACGCCGGCCTGCGTGATGTCGGCGAGAACAAGGTGCAGGAGGCGCGCGACAAGGCGCCGCTGGTCGGGCCGGGGGCGCGCTGGCACCTGGTCGGGCACCTGCAGGGGAACAAGGCGAATCTTGCGGCGTGCCTCTTCGACGTCGTGCACTCGGTGGACTCGGTCGAGATCCTGGCGCGCCTCGAGAGCGCGGCGGTCGCGGCCGGTCGGAGACTCGACGCCCTGGTGCAGGCCGACCTGGCGGGCGAGGCGACAAAATCCGGCGCCCGGCCCGCGGCGATCGACGCGATCCTGGCGGCGGCCGCGGGATGCGTGGCGGTGCGGGTGCGCGGGCTGATGATCCTGCCGCCATACGATCCCGACCCGGAGCGGTCGCGGCCGTGGTTCCGGCGGCTGCGTGACCTTCAGGCCGAGTGCCGCGGGCGGCATCCGCGGCTCGAGATGAGCGAACTGTCGATGGGAATGAGCGAGGACTTCGAAGTGGCGATCGAGGAGGGAGCGACCATCGTGCGGGTCGGCCGCGCCCTCTTCGGCGAGAGACGGATGGCGCCCGCCGGCGCCGGCCGCGGCGAGAAAGGGGAGGCGACATGAAGATCACGCCCATAGACATCAGCGGGCACACCTTCGCGACCAGGATGAGGGGCTTCGACCAGGAGGAGGTCCGCTCCTTCCTGAACCTGGTCTCCTCGGAATTTGAGGCGCTGGTTGTCGAGAGCAATTCCCTGCGCGAGAAGCTGGCGCAGGTCGAGGCGAGCGTGTCCGATCTCAAGGAGCGCGAGCGCATCCTGAAGGAGACCCTGCTCACCGCCCAGCGCCTCGCCGACGAGATCCGCGAGGAGGCCCGCAAGGAGGCCCAGCTGATCGTGCGCGAGGCCGAGGTCAAGGGGTCGCAGTACCTCGACCAGGCCGGCCGCAAAGCGGGCGAGATCGAGGGCGCCATCCAGGCTCTGCGGGTCGAGCGCGAAGCCTTCGCGCAGCGCATCCGCTCGGCGGTCGAGCAGCATCTCCGCCTTCTCGACATGCATCGCAGCGAGGACGAGGTCGAGGCCCGGCTGCGCTTCATGAAGAAGCCGGCCGACCAGGGCGGCGCCTGAAGCGCAGGCGGCGCCTCGTGACCCGCGCGGTGACCCGAGCCGTGACCCGATGATCGAAGCCGACCTCGCCGTCGTCGGCGCCGCCGAGCTCGTGACCCTGGCGGGGCCGTCGCCGCGTCTCGGGCCGGCCCTGGCCGAAGCCGCAATCGTCCCGGGCGGCTGCGTCGCGGCGCGCGACGGCCGCATCGTCTACGCCGGCGCCGGCGCCGGTTACCGCCGCGAGGTCCGGCTGCGGCCGGGCGCCGTGGTCATCGACGCCGCGGGCGCCGTCGTCCTGCCCGGCTTCGTCGACCCGCACACCCACCTGCCGTTCGCCGGCTGGCGCGACGGCGAGTTCGTCGAACGTCTCCGGGGCGCGACCTACGAAACCATCGCGGCCAGGGGGGGCGGCATCCGCTCGACCGTCGCCGCCACGCGCCGCGCCGGTCTCGACGAGCTGGTGACGCTCGGCCGGGCGCGCCTCGATCGCATGCTCCTGCACGGCACGACCACCGTCGAGGCCAAGAGCGGCTATGGCCTGACGCTCGAGGACGAGATCAAGCAGCTCGAGGCGGTGCGCCGGCTCGACGCTCTACATCCAATGACGCTGGTGCCGACCTTCCTCGGGGCGCATGTCGTCCCCGCCGAGCGCCGCGACGATCGCGCCGGTTACGTGCGCGAGGTGGCCGAGGTGATGATCCCCGAGGTGGCGCGGCGCGGGCTGGCGCGTTACTGCGATGTCTTCGTCGAGGCGGGGGCGTTCACGGTCGAGGAGGGGGAGACGATCCTGCGCGCCGGGGCCGCCGTGGGGCTCGGGGCGCGCGTCCACGCCGAGCAGCGCGGGGTCTCGGGCGGCGCGGCGCTCGCCGCCCGCTGCGCCGCCGCGTCGGCCGACCACCTCGACCATGTCGATGCCGCGGGCATCGAGGCGCTGCGCCGGTCCGGGACGACCGCCGTCCTCCTTCCCGGGGCGTCGTTCTTCCTGCGCGACACGGGTGACGCGCCCGCCCGGCGTCTGGTCGATGCCGGGGTGCCGGTGGCTCTGGCGACGGACTTCAACCCCGGCACCTGCCCGACCGAGGTGATGACGGCGATCCTGCCGCTCGCCTGCCTGCGGCTGGGGCTTCTCCCGGCCGAGGCGATCGCCGCCGCGACCGTGAACGCCGCCCATGCCCTGGGCCTCGGCGCGCAGATCGGGCGCCTCGAGCCGGGGATGGATGCCGACCTTCAGGTGATCGACGTGCCGAACCATATCCATCTCGCTTATCGGTTCGGCGCCAACCACTGCCGGACGGTGATCAAGCGCGGTCGCGTCGTCGTCGACGACGGCCGGCTGGCGTCCGGGAGGGGAGGCTGGTAGAGTCCGCCCGCGGCGCGCACCGCGGAGTTCGGCGGGCCGCGGGGTTCAGGAGGTGGCCGATGTTCTCCGGAGCGACGCTCGAACAGTTCGGCGACAGCCTCGCGGCCGGCACCCCGACCCCGGGTGGCGGCAGCGCCGCCGCCCTGGCCGGCAGTCTCGCGGCCGCGCTGGTCGAAATGGTCTGCGGCCTGACCATCGGCAAGGAGGCGTATCGCGACCATGAGCCGGCCCTTCAGGTGATGCGCGACCGGGCCGGGACACTGCGCCGGGATCTCCTGGCGATGGTCGACCGGGACGCCGAGGCGTACGACGGCGTCATGGCGGCGATCAGGATGCCGAAGGCGAACGATGCCGACAAGGCCGCGCGCAAGGAGGCCCTCGGGCGCGCCAACACGACCGCCACCGAGGTCCCCCTCGCGACCGCCGAGTGCTGCGCCGCCCTGATGAGCCTCGCCCGCGACCTGGTCTCCAAGGGGAATCGCAACGCCCTGAGCGACATCGGCACGGCGGGGGTGCTGGCGGAAGCGGGGCTGCGCGGCGCCCTCATGAACGTCCGCATCAACCTCGGCGGGTTTCCCGATCCGGTGAAGGCGGTGGCGATCCGCGACCGGGCCCGTGACCTCGAGACCGAAGGCGACCGGCTGCGGCTGGCGAGTTTCGAGGCGCTCAAGGCCGCCGGCGCCGGTCTCTGATCACCCGCCCATCTGTTCCGAATTACAAAACAGATATCGAGCATCCGATCGCCGGGATCGGCCAACCGCAGGTTTCTCCAGCAACTTCGCCCAATCTCATTGCACCGCATACCAAAACGAATTAGGTTGCGCGTTGCGGGTCAAGTCATGTCCCCGTCAATTACATGTTGACAAGGCGGGTTCGGGAACGTACTCATAGGAACAGTTACGTAACGCCCCGGCCGGCGGGTGCCGTACCCGTTTCGGTACCAGGGTGAGGACTTGAATGGGAGATCGAAAGGCATCCGTACCGACGGGCGCCGGCGTGGCCACGCCGGCGTCCGGTTTGCGCCGGTCCTGACTGTGACGGCGCCTCACCTCTCCGCGGGAGGTCTTGAATGATTCGTCCTGCCTGCCTCCGAACGATCAAAGGGCTCTCTCTGGCTGTCATCGCAACCGTGGGGCTCCTCCTGCTCCCGGTCGCCGCGACGTGGGGCTCCAAAGCCCGCGTCCCGTCGGGCTTCCAGGCGAAGCTCGACCAGCTCGAAGACCGCAAGACGCGGCAGCTGCCGCGGGTCACGGCGGTCGAGCGCCCCGCCGACCTGTCGCCCTTCGGCGCCTCCTTCGAGCCCGATCGCCGCGAGATGTCCCCGCAGGCGCGCCGCAATCTCGTCGAGACCGCGATCGGCTGGGTCGATCTGCGTCGTGCCGATGAAGGCATCCTGGGCCGCGTCCCGGCGTCGTTGCGCGCCGAGGCGGCGGGCCAGCGGGCCGCCGGGAACAAGGGCCGCGGCCAGTCGCATGGCCTGAACCTCGTCCAGATCGACGCGGAGGCGCTGCGTACCCAGGGGTACGACACCATCGAGGCGGAGATCCGCCGGCATGGCCGCATCCTCGACCAGGTCCCCGAACGCGCCCTCGTGGTGCGGGTCGCCAACGAGCGTGACTTCGACGCTCTGGCGGCGCTGCCGTTCGTCGAGGCCATCGGCGCCTACGAGCCGGCCTACAAGGTGTCGCCGCTCACCGGCCGCCTGCCTCTCATGCAGACCTCGCGCGCCCACGCGCGCGATCTCGATCTCATCGTCGCCCTGTGGAACGACACCGACGCCGGCCAGGGCCGCTCCGCCATCGAGGCGATCGCCGGCCGCGACAAGGTGAGCCCGTGGAGCATCGACGGCAGCGTCCTGCAGGTGAAGGGCTCGCCGCAGTTGGCGGCGCGTCTGGCCCGCGATGCGCGCGTCCGCAGCGTCGGCGAGCGCGCCGAGTTCATGCTGACGAACTCCGACACGCCCACCCTCCTGATGGTGGGCAACACCGAGTCGGCCTTCGGCATGGCGCGGCCCTACCACGACATGGGGATTGACGGCGGCGGCCTGAGCGCTGCCGGCCTGCCGAGCGGCACCCGCGTCAACAACGACACCGCCCAGGTGCCGCCGCAGATCGTCACGGTCACCGACAACGGCATCTCGGTCGACGCCGTGCATTTCTCGCAAACCGCCACCCAGGTCACGCTGGGTCTCAACCCGATCGGCCCGTCGCACCGCAAGGTGCATGCGATCCAGAATGTCGAGGACAACGGCTCGTCGTGCGACGCCATGCTGTCCGGCAGCAACACGCACGGCAACGTCGTGGCCGGCATCATCGCCGGCGCCCCGGGCGACTTCGGCCTGACCTATTCGAAAGCGATCGACCCGGCGGACGGCCCCCCGGTGGGCGGCATCAGCCTCGACGCGCTGGCGCGCGGCTCGCGCATCATCATGCAGGACGCGGCGCTGCCGGCCCGATGCCTCCAGACCGAGCTTGCCGAGGTCGGTGGCAACATCCTCCCCGGCAACCTGCTCGACCGTCTCAACCTCGCGGTCTGCCCGAAGACAACCCCCCCCACCGGGCCGTGCTCCACCGTCGTCGGCGGCGGCTACGAAGCCCACCTGCACGTCATGCCGTTCGGCGTGCCGAACTTCGACAACGTCCTGACCAACCAGGAGAACGGAACCTACCCGCTCGAGTCGCGCCAGATCGACCTGTTCCTGGTCAACAACCGCGATTACATGGTGTTCAGCCCGGTCGGCAGCCAGGGGAACACCGTCGCCGGCACCTCGACCACCGAGATCTGGCCCGACCTGTTCAACGGCACGGCGCTCGACAACGACCCGAACGACCCGAAGCCGCTGGAGATCCCGCCCCCCGCGACCGCGAAGAACGTGGTGACCGTCGGCGGCAGCAACTCGGACCTCTGGACCGTGTTCGGCGACTACAACGATGAAGAGAATCCGATCGGCTTCTCCTCGAAGGGGCCGGCGACGGCCGGGTCCGGACGGACCGCGCCGATCGTGATGGCGCCGGGCACCGATGGATCGGGGCTGTTCGCCTACCCGATGTTCATCACCGCGGCCACCAACCGCAGCCGTGACAACGACAACAACGGCCCGGTCGAGAACGAGATCGACGAGGCCAACACCGGCACCTCCTTCTCGTCCGGCTTCGCGGCCGCCGCGGGCGCCATCGTGCGCGACTACTTCGCGCAGGGCTTCTACCCGACCGGCAGCCGGGTGACGGCCGATCGCATGCCGACCGTTTCCGGCTCGCTGGTACGCGCCGGGCTGGTGGCCAGCGCCAACTTCATGGAGTACCTCGTCGGCGACATCCCGACCCCGACGCCGAACAGCTCCGATCTGTCGCTGTTCTACACGCGTGGCACCAACCTCGGCACGGTGGCCGGGACGCCGGTCGGCGTCATCGGCAACAACGTCCAGGGGTACGGGCGCATCGTGCTGTCGAACCTCCTGCCGATCTCGATCTACCCGCCCACCCTCGGCATGGGCGGTCCCGACACCATCGAATACCCGTCGGCCGGCCTGATCGTCTACGACATGCTGGGCACCGGCGAGCCGCCGATCGACAACGCGGGCAACACGCTGACCGAGAAGACCTTCACCGTCGACGGGGTGAACGCAGCCACGCTGGTGAGCGGCAGCCGCGTGATCCAGAAAGGCCAGCTGCGCGTCGCGCTGTCGTGGCCCGACCCGCCGAGCGCCGAGAACTCGGCCGGTACGCTCGTCAACGACCTCGACCTCGAGGTCGAGTCGCCGGGTCCCGACAACGACATCGGCACCACCGCCGACAACGTCGTCTACGACGGCAACGTCTACATCGTGGGCCAGCAGCTCCCGGCCGGCCAGTGGGCGCAGGGTCGCGGCACCGGCGACCTCGCGGCTCACGACGTTCGCAACAACATCGAGGCCGTTCACATGTCGGCGTTCATCAGCGCCACCGGCGGCAACCAGCTGCCCACCGGCACCTGGAAGGTGCGCGTCAAGCGCGGCGCCGGCGGAGCGACCGCCGGGCAGATCACCGCGATCAACGGCGCCAACGAGGACACCAACGGCAACGGCCGCTTCGACGCCGGCGAACCCGACACCGACGGCGACGGCCTGCTCGATGCCGGCGGCCAGCCCTTCGCCCTGGTGATCGCCGGGCCGGTTTTGAGCGGCGTCACGCAGACCTGGGGCGGCCAGCCACACGCCCTGCCGGTGAGCATGGCGCGCCTCGACAAGTACCAGTACTCGTGCGCCGACGACGTCGTCGCGACCGTCATCGACCCGGACGGCACGGCCGGCGGCGTGGTCGCGAACACCCTCTTCCAGGTCGTCAACAGCGCCGGCACCGTCCTCGACCAGGAGGTCGGCTGGACGTTCACCGAGACCGCCGTGGGCAGCCACATCTTCCGCTCGGTCACCCTGCCGGCCCGCCTCGGCAACCCGGCGGTCAAGAACAACGGCGTGCTCGAGGGCGACAACGGCCAGAACATCGTGATGTCGTACACCGACACGCCGCGCAGCTCCGAGGCGCGCGCCCGCTTCCAGTGCACGCCGAACGTCCTCACCTCGGGGCTCGACCTCACGGGAAGGACCAACCCGGCGTCGATCGTCAGCGGCGGCTGCGATGACGACGACTATCTCGACTCGGGCGAGAACGTGCTGTTCTCGGTCGCCCTGAGGAATTTCGAGAAGGCCGACGACCTGACCGACGTCGAGGTGAACCTGACCGCGACCGGGACGGGCGCCCCGGCGATCCGCTGCCTCGACTGCCCGAAGAACATCGGGCGGATCCCGGGTGGCCAGAGCACCGGCGTCACCTTCTCGCTCAACGTCAACCCGGCGGGGGCCACCGGCCTCACCGCGGCCCCGGTCAACCTGGTGATGACTCTCGACGGCAAGGCGCGCGGCGTGCGCACCAGCCGCGTGCAGTACACCTTCGCGGCCGTGGTCAACGCCGACAAGGAGTCGCTGCACTATTCGACCGATTTTCCGAACGGCGGCCGCGAGGTGCGCGACTTTAACCGCAACCTCCAGATCGACCGGCCCGATATCCTCGATCCGTTCAAGGGCGTCTACTGGCCCGACGAGGACCTCACCTTCTCGACGATGTTCGTCGCGAACAGCGTCAACAGCTTCATCAGCAACACCCTCGGCGAGGATCTGAACAACAACAGCATCCTCGACACCACCGAGTACGACGTCCTCCCGAACGGCACGCTGGATCGCGGTATCCTGACGTCCAGCGTTCCTGCCGACGTCCATCGGGCGCCTTTCGGATTCGATCGCAACAACGGCGGCTGGCTCGGACTGCGCCATCCCGACAGCAAGCCCGGACCGGGTATCCCGAACACCAACATGTGGGAGTATCGGACCTCCGGCGCCTGTGGCTTCCAGTCGGCGGTCGCCGACGGCGATCCCGCGGGCCTCTTCCAGGCCCCCGGGGCCGGCGGTATCTGGCACACCGGCGACACCAGCCTGGCGACACCTTCGGGCCAGGTCTGCGACAGCTACCCGTATCCGACCGACCCGGCGACACCGCCGTTCGAAGAGGTTGTGTTCGACATCCTGGTCTCGCCGGTCATCGCCAAGGTGAACCAGAAGGTCGATGCGCGCGGCTTCCCGTACACCGTCGAGTTCCAGCGCCTCGGCGCCAACATGAACATCCAGACGGTCGACTATGCCGGTGGTGACATCGACTTCGACAGCGACATCGACCGCGATCAGGGCAACTGTCTGCTGTGCGAGTACTGGTACTACCGCTTCGGCGACATCAACACGGTGGTTTCGTTCAACGCCTATGCCTACGGCATCGACCCGCTCAGCACCGCCCCGCAGCGCACTTTCGGGCCGACCACCGACCCGGACGGCTCGCTCGGGCCGGGCAATCCCCTGATCACCGGCGACGAGACCGGCTTCACCGGCTTCACGCAGAACACCAATACCAACAGCACCAGCCCGATCCCGGTGGCCCCGCCCGACTTCCGGCCGGCCCCGTCGCCGGGCGCCCCCCAGGTGTGCGTGCCCGGCTGCGCAGTCCCGGCGGATTGCTGCGAGCAGAACACCGTGGCGGGCCCCGAGCGCAACATGGACATCGCACTGCTCGAGTACGAGGACGGGTTCATCTACCTGAACCTCGGCCCCGGGCAGGGAGAGCCGACGGGCGCATTCGCCCCCGGGCCGGCGGGCAACCGCTGGCAGATCGGCATCGGCTTCTGGGTCTGGGAGAACACCTCTTCCGCCACCGACTACGGCTTCGGCGTTGACGACGTCGTCCTCGAATGGGACGAGTCGCACCCGATCCCCGAGCCGGGCGGTTCGCCGGCGTGTTCGCGGTTCGGCGGCCCCGGCCAGCAGGCCGGACAGCAGTGCGCCAGCCTCACCGTCGACCGCCTGTACCTGTACGAGTGCAACGAGACCGTCGGTATCACGGTCAACGACCCGCGCCGCGCCGGCGTCGGCAGCGTCACGGTGTACGGTGTCACCGATACCGACAACAACCCGGTGTCGACCGGAGTCGTGACCGCCAAGCACCCGCGCAAGTCGTTCGTCATCCCGGAGGTCAGCCCCGGTCTCTTCAGGGGGAACGTCACGGTCGGCACGCTGTTCGACAATCCGAACGCGCTCTTCACCAACCCGGCCGGCGACACCAACATGACCTTCTACTATCTCGACCCCGAGTGCGACGGCGACCATGACGGCACCGTGGCCGAGAACAGCTTCGCCGACCTCGACAACGACGCGATCCCGCCGGTGAGCGACAACTGCCCGCAGCTCTACAACCCGCTCCAGGAGGACGGCGACAGCGATGTCGTCGGCACCCTCTGCGACAACTGCCCCGGCGTGGCCAACTCCGACCAGCAGGACTCCGACGCCGACGGCGTCGGCGACGCCTGCGACTTCGACGACGTCGACTTCGACGGCATCGTCAACGACCTCGACAACTGCAAGGACGTCTACAACACCAACCAGATCCCGGGCGGCGGGTCGTCGACCCTGGGGGTGGCCTGCAACGACCCCAACCGCGATGTCGACGGCGACGGTGTCAAGGACCGCCTCGACAACTGCGTCCGCACGGCGAACCCGTTGCAGACCGACAGCGACGGCGACCAGCTCGGGAACGTCTGCGACGGCGACTGCGGCAACCCCCAACAGGCGACCCTGACCAACGGGTCGTGCAGCCGCAGCAGCGACGTCACCTGCACGAGCGATGCCCAGTGCCCGACCACCGGCCACTGCTCGATCACGATGACCAAGCCGTGCACCACGAACCAGAACTGCACCGGCGCCGAGACCTGCGTCGACATCGCGCTCGAGTCTTGTCAGAAGCTGGGTGTCACCAACAACGGCACCTGCGGGACGGTCAACGACGACGTCGATGCCGACGGCGTCACCGACGCGATCGACAACTGCTCGACGATCGCCAACCCGACGATCCTGCCGGGCGCCATCGTCCAGGCCGACGCCGATTCCGACGGCCGCGGCGACATCTGCGACCCGTCGCAGACGGTCGACGACGACAACAACGGCATCCCCGACGATGCCCTGACCTTCAACACCGTCATCGCTTGCAAGAAGCTGCCGCTCGCCAGCCTCGTGGTTCTGGCGAAATCGGTGGCCGACGTCGGCGGTGACGGCGACCCGTTCGCCGACGCCGGCGAGACCGCCCGGATGTCGATCGTCGTGCGCAATGCCAGCGCCTTCGATCTGACCAACGCCACCCTGGTCCTCGGCTCGATCGATCCGGATGTCGCCTGCATCACCAAGTCGACGATCCTCGTCGCCTCGCTCGCCGCCGGGGCCACCCTCGACACCGCGACCCTCGGCGACCCGGCCGGGAAGTTCGAGTTCGTGGTGTCGTCGTCGACCGCGACCACCAACCCGGCGAACCCGGCGAAGCTCGACTTCTTCCTGAGCGTCGTCAGCCTGCAGGCGGTCGGGACGACGTCACCGGTGCCGATCACGAGCCTCGCCGACCTCGATCTGCCGGTCGGCGGCGTGGCGCCGCGCGTGGTCGGCCCGGACAACATCGCCGGGACCCCCGACGACGGTCTGATCTTCGAGGATTTCGACACCGAGCGCGACGGAACGCCCGGCATCTCGATCAGCAACCTGCAGCGCGGCACACCCGGCGTCCTGAACGACACCATCGGCGTCTGGGTGGGCACGGCGCCGGGCGGCATCAACACCCTGGCGGGCGTCGGCTGCGCCGGGTTCCTCGTGCCTCCGGCCGATGCGGACTGCCGCATCGACCCGGACAACGACATGGACTGGCACATCCACTGCCCGGCCGGTTCCTGTCCGAACAGCACCGGTCTCGTGACCCCGGCCGACGGCGACTTCGCGTTCAGCGGCCAGAACTCGCTGCACTGGGGCCATCACTTCGACGCCGCCTCGCGCGACGGCGACAGCGTCAAGTTCCGCCAGCTGGCCGCCTTCATGACCGATCCGATCAACCTGACGCCCATACCCGGCGTCGGCGATCTCGAGCTGTCCTTCTACCATGTCGCCGATCAGATGGATAACAACAACTTCAACGCGGCGACCGGGCAGGCCGTCGACTTCGGAGACGTCCACATCCAGGTCTTCGACCCCAACGCCCCGGGTGGCGGCGAGTGGGGCTTCTGGGATCGCCTGGCGCCGTTCCAGAACGTGTACGATCACATCGCCTACATCTGGTCGACCTTCGGCACCTCGCCGACCTACTGCAACCTGACCCCGGCCGACACTGGCAGCGGCGGCTACGCGCCGCGTGGCGTGAAAGAGACGCTGTGCTTCCCGAACGGCGTCTGGTCGCATTGCGGCAACTCCCGCGACACGACGTCCACCTGGCAGTGCGAAGGTCCGGGCGCCACCGGCACCGCCGGCCAGGGTCTCTGGGTGCAGAGCAAGTTCAGTCTGGCCAACTTCCTCGGCCAGACGGTGCGCATCCGCTGGATCGCCCAGTCGTGGGAGTTCGACTGCTGCTCGTCGTCGTACTACGAGTTGGGCGGCGGGTGGGCCCCGGAGCCGGGTGACGAGGGCTGGTGGATCGATGACATCCGGGTGACCGGCGCCCTGCAGGCCCCGGCGAACCCGCTCGCCGACACCAAGCCGGCGGGCCCCGGATCCTGCCCGTCGAACGCCTGCAACAACGGCGTCGGCGACGCGGGCTTCAACGTCGACCTGACCGTCGCCGATTCCGACGGCAACGGTCTGTACGTCATCGGCGAGAAGGTCACCGTGTCGGCTGCCAGCACCACCAACCCCGGCGGCTGCGTCGGCGGCGGCATGCAGTACCGCTTCTTCCGGAACGGCACCACCGCGGCCGACCTCGCGCAGGACTGGTCGTCCGATCCGACCCTCACCGACAACCCGGCCACCGACACCGTCTACCGTGTCCAGGTGCGCTGCAGCACGTTCTCCGGCTGCACCAGCAACGTCAACGCGGCGGCCGCGACCGAATCGATCCAGGTCTTCCCGGGCGACGGTCAGGACATCGTCCTGAACCTGACCCACGCCGCCGGGACCACCACGATCAGCTTCGCCTCGCGACCGCAGACCGTGCTGGTGTCCGGTTACGACCTGTACTCCGGCACCATCAACGCGCCTGGTGACGGCACCCAGGCGGCGCTCAGCAACATCACCTGCCTGGCGGGTAACATCCCGCAGCCTGGCGGCGCGCCGGGGCCGATCATCTCGACCACCGACGCGGTCGCCCCGCCCCTCGGCAAGGCGACCTTCTACCTTGCCGGTCACAACCCGGTCGCTGCGGGAGGCCAGGCCGCGCTCGGGCGCCGTTCCAACGGCGCGCTGCGAGCGCTGCCGCCGGTCTGTCCGTAGGGAGCCGTAACCGCATACCCTCAAGGGGGCCCCGGTCATCCGCGGGGCCCCCTTTTTTTTGTTACACGAAGGTGATCGCGGCGCTGGCCGGTACGACCCCGGGCGGCGGCGCTGGACGCCCGCCCACCCGGCCCCTATATTCCGTCCCGCGGATGCCGGAGAGCCGGCAGGGTGGAGGGCAGGCATGTCGACAGATCGCCGTGGTGAGCGGGGTGAGGGGCGGCTCGGAACGCTCATCGGCCTCACGGTCCTGGCGCTGACCATCTACCTCGGGTACAAGTTCATCCCGGTCATGGTCAACGCCTACGCCTTCCGCGACTACATCGAGCAGGAGACCCGGTTCGCGGCGCTGCGGAACCGGGACGCAGAGGTCATCAAGCGCGTCCTGAGGAAGGCGGAGGAACTCGAGCTCCCGGTGAGCAACAAGAGCATCAAGGTGAACCGGACGCAGTCGCGCTTCGACATCACGGTGAAGTACACCATCCCCATCGAGACCCCGGTCTACGTCTACAACTGGATGTTCGACGAGAAGTTCAGCGCGCCGCTGTTCTGAGCCCGTTTCCGTCGCCCGGCCGATCCCGTCGACTCAGCGCACGACCTTGCCGGATCGCTCCCAGCGGGTGAAGCGGAACACCGCCGTGATCGCGTGCCCGAGGCGCTCGAGACCCGAGCCGCCCTCCGGCGCCAGGGCGAGGGCGCCGTCCGGCCCGACGCCGTCGAAGGACCAGTAGACCAGCAACGCCCGCCCGACGATGTTCTCGCGCGGCACGAAGCCCCACTCGCGGCTGTCGAGGCTGTCGTCGCGGTTGTCGCCCATGGCGAAGTAGTTCTGGTCCGGCACCTGCACCGGGCCGAAGTTCACCAGGCTGTCGGGCACCTCGCCGGGGTGCTTGTGCACCGTGTAGTCCTCCGACAGCGCCGAGAAGCCCCGCTGCCCGGGCGGTTTCACGTAGACGACGTTGTTGACGATCTGCAGGCTCTCGCCGGGGAGCCCGATGATCCTCTTGACGTAGTCCTGCTGCGGGTCGTGCGGGTAGCGGAAGATCACGATGTCGCCGCGCCGGACGTCGGAGATAGGGAGGAACGTCGACTCGAAGGGCAGACGCAGCGGCGCCAGCGCGAACTTGTTCACCAGAACGTGGTCGCCGACGAGGAGGGTGTCCTCCATCGAGGCGCTCGGGATCTTGAACATCTGGAAAAGATACGTGCGCACGAAGAGGGCGAAGATGAGCGCGATCGCCGCCGCCTGGGTGTACTCGAAGAAGAAACGCCGCGGCGGGCGCTCCGCCGGGCCCGCAGCCGCGAAGGTGGCGGTCGTGGCCGCGTCGCCGGGGGGCGCTCCGGCAACGCGGCTCATTCGACTTTGAGCAGGGCGAGGAACGCCTCTTGCGGTATGTCGACCTTGCCGACCTTCTTCATGCGCTTCTTCCCCTCCTTCTGCTTCTCGAGGAGCTTGCGCTTCCGGGTGATGTCGCCGCCGTAGCACTTGGCGATCACGTTCTTGCGCAGCGCCGAGACGTTCTCGCGGGCGACAATCTTGCCGCCGATCGCCGCCTGGATGGCCACCTCGAACAGCTGGCGCGGGATCTCCTGCCGCAGCTTGGTCGCGAGGCTGCGGCCCTTCTGGGCGGCGCGATCGCGGTGCACGATGAGCGACAGCGCGTCGACCGGATCGCCGTTCACGAGGATGTCGAGCTTCACCATCTCCGATTTCCACCAGCCGGTGTGATGGTAGTCGAGCGAGGCGTAGCCGCGCGAGATCGTCTTGAGCTTGTCGTAGAAGTCGATGACCACCTCGTTGAACGGCAGGTCGTACGAGATCAGCACCCGCGTCGTCGCGACGTACTTGAGGTCCTTCTGCACGCCGCGCTTCTCCTGGCAGAGCGCCAGGATGCCGCCGACGTGCTCGGGCGGCGTCAGGATGAGACAGGTGATGACCGGCTCCTCCCAGGTGTCGATCTCCTGCGGCGGCGGCAGGCGGGCCGGGTTGCTGATCTCGAGGACCTCGGCGCCGGTCGTGGTGATGCGGTAGCGCACCGACGGCGCGGTGGTGATCAGCGACAGGCCGAAGTGGCGCTCGAGACGCTGCTGCACGATCTCCATGTGCAGCAGCCCCAGGAAGCCGCAACGGAACCCGAACCCGAGCGCTTCGCTGTTCTCCGGCTCGACCGAGAACGAGGCGTCGTTGAGCCGCAGCTTCTCGAGGGCGTCACGCAGCGCCTCGTAGCCGCTCTCGCCGATCGGGAACAGGCCGGCGAACACCATCGGCTTCATCTCCTGGAAGCCGGGGAACGGCCGGGCGGTCGGCCGGCGCGCGTCGGTCATGGTGTCGCCGATCTTGACCTCGACGGCGTTGCGGATGTTGGCGATCACGAAGCCGACCTCGCCGGCCGTGAGTGCCTCGACCGGCACCGGCCGCGGTGTGAGCAGGCCGATCTCCTCGACCTGGTATTTCTGCCCGGTCGCCATCAGCGTCATGGTCATGCCGCGCCGCAGCGTCCCCTCCACGATGCGCGCCAGGATGGTCACGCCGCGATAGGCGTCGAACCAGGAGTCGAAGACCAGCGCCTTGAGCGGCGCCTCGGGGTCCCCCGTCGGCGGCGGGATCTCGTGCACCACCGCCTCGAGGAGCTCGGCGAGACCGGTGCCCGCCTTGGCCGAGACCAGGTGCGCGTTCTCCGTCGAGATGCCGATGATGTTCTCCACCTGCTCCTTGATGCGCTCCGGTTCGGCCGACGGCAGGTCGATCTTGTTGATCACCGGGACTACGTGGAGATGGTGGTCGACCGCCATGTAGGCGTTGGCGAGCGTCTGCGCCTCGACACCCTGGGTGCCGTCCACGACCAGCAGCGCCCCCTCGCAGGCCGACAGCGATCGCGACACCTCGTACGCGAAGTCGACGTGTCCGGGCGTGTCGATCAGGTTCAGGCGGTAGGTGCGGCCATCATTCGCCTTGTACTCGAGGGCCACGGCGTGGGCCTTGATGGTGATGCCGCGCTCGCGCTCGAGATCCATGTTGTCGAGCATCTGGTCGTTCATCTCGCGCAGGCTGTACGCGCCGCACAACTCGAGGAACCGGTCGGACAGGGTGGTCTTGCCGTGGTCGATGTGGGCGATGATGCAGAAGTTCCGGATCAGGCGCGCGTCCATGTCAGAGCTCGAGACCCGGTTCGGCGTTGAGAGCCAGGGGCGCGGTCTCGCCCCGCAGCAGCAGCCGGCGCCCCACCTCGGCGATCATCGCGGCGTTGTCGACGGCGAGATCGCGGCTGACGGCGAAGAAGTTCATCCCGGCGCGCTGCGCCTCCTCGGCGGCGCGCCGGCGCAGGCGCGAGTTGCAGGCGACCCCGCCCGACAGGCAGACCGACCGCGCCCCCTGAGCGTCGGCGACGGTCATCAGGCGGCGCACCATGAACTCGACCACCGAGGTCTGGAACGACGCCAGCAGGTCGCGCGCCTCCTGCGACGGCTCCGCCGGCGCCGGGTATGGTTGTTGGAGACCCTTCGCCTGCGCGTGGCGCAGGACGGCGGTCTTGAAGCCGCTGAACGAGAAGTCCATGCTGCCGTCGCTCATGCGCGGCGGCGGCAGCGGCACCGCCGTGTCGTTCCCGGTCGGCGCCAGGCGGTCGACGATCGGCCCGCCCGGGTAGCCGAGCCCCAGGAGCTTCGCCACCTTGTCGAACGCCTCGCCGGCGGCGTCGTCGCGGGTGCGCGCCAGGCGGACGATGCGGTCATCTTCGTCCAGGAGGTAGAGCCCGGTGTGGCCTCCGGAGGCCACCAGGTTCACCACCGGCGCCGGAATGACCTCGTTCTCCAGCCCGACCGATCGGAGATGCCCTTCGAGGTGGTTCACCGCCAGCAGGGGGATGCCGCGCACCCAGGCGATCGCCTTGGCGGTCTGGATGCCGACCAGGAGCGAGCCGACGAGGCCGGGGCCGTAGGTCACCGCCACGGCGTCGAGATCGGCGAGCGCCACACCGGCCCGGCGCAGCGCCAGGTCGATCACCAGGTCGATCTGCTCGAGGTGATGACGCGACGCCAGCTCGGGCACGACGCCGCCGAACTCGCGGTGGATGTCGGCCTGCGAGGCGATGACGTTCGACAGGATGGTGCGACCGCGCAGCACCGCGGCGGCGGTCTCGTCGCAGGAACTCTCGACACCGAGAATCAGAGGGTTGGACATGGTCGATTCCGCCGGGCTCGGGAGGGTCACTTCCAGGTGCGCGCCGCGGCGGCGCGCGCCCCCGTGGCGCACAGCGCCGCCAGGCCCGCCTCGTAGGGGGCGCGGGCGACACCCTCCTCGGTGATGATCGCGGTGACCAGCTCGGCCGGGGTCACGTCGAACGCCGGGTGCAGGACCGGCACCCCCTCCGGCACGATCCTCCTGCCGGCGATGTGCGTCATCTCCGCGGCGCTGCGCTCCTCGATCGGGATGCCGGCGCCGCTGGCCGTCTTCAGATCAATGGTCGACGTCGGGGCGGCGACGTAGAACGGCACGCCGTGGGCGCGCGCCAGCACCGCCACCGTGTAGGTGCCGATC
>Ga0210377_10001425_pt1 | contig 21922 bp, 20 predicted proteins | sample PLM4_65_b1redo_FD_155480 | JGI IMG/M metagenome (GOLD analysis project Ga0210377, IMG submission 155480) | Groundwater sediment microbial communities from an aquifer in East River, Colorado, USA - PLM4_65_b1 redo | ecosystem: Environmental > Terrestrial > Soil > Riparian zone | place: USA: East...
CAAGGAAATAGGACGTGCGCCGCAAGAAGGGTATCTCGAGCGGGGCATCCGGCGTCCGGAGCAATGCGCCCACCGGGGGGCCGAGCGAGCGATCGAGATGCTTCTCAAGAAGGTGCGAGGTGAATCCTTTGTGACCGAGCTGCCCATGGAAGTCTGGGACGAGGTAAAGCCTGCATCTCCGATTTCCGATCTATCTTCAGCTACCATCGCTGTTGTAACCACTAGCGGTGTGGTCCCTTGGGGAAACCCAGACGGTTTTAAGATTTTCCGCAATACCTATTGGCGGAAATACAGTATTGCGGAGTTAAAGGTAATGGAACCTGGCCGGTGGGAGGCGGTTCATGGGGGTTACAATGTTTCCTTTATGAATCGGAACCCTCATTATGGGGTCCCGCTGGATGCTCTACGGGCTGCGGAGTCTGAGAGAGTAATTAGAAGGCTTTACCACTCTTACTATGTGGTGCCGGGTAGCCAGGGTGTTCCATCTGTGATGCAGCGTATCGGTCGAGAGATCGCTACGGATCTCCGTTCAGAGGGTATAGACGGAGTTCTGCTCGTCAGCACCTGAGGAAGCTGCAGTCGCAGCGGTGCTGTGATTAGCAAGGAACTTGACCGAGCGGGGTTGCCTGTCGCCATAGTTAGTACGATGTACCCAATGGCAAAGCAGGTGGGAGCTAGCCGTATCGTAAAAGGCGTGCGCATACCACACCCCTGTGGCGACCCGAGCTTGCCGCCGGAATTGGACGCCAGGCTCCGACGCGAGATAGTAGAGACTGCTTTGAAAGCCCTCCAATCACATTTAAGAGGGCCGGCTCTCTTCGAACCGCGCGGGGCCGTGGCTGCATGATTAGAAGGAGGTGCGATGCGTCTCGAGATGGCAGACTTTCCCGTAACTCAAGTAAGCTGTGGGACTGAACTCCGTTATCAATCGGGAATTTTGAAGGTGGATAAAGAGGAGCTGAAGGCTCTGGTCCTGCAAGACAAGCGAATACTGGATGCGTCGCTAGAAGTGGTTGTTCCCGGAGAGAAGGTCCGAATCACTGGTGTCAGAGATGTGGTGGAGCCAAGGGTAAAGGTCCGAGGGCAAGGTCAAGTTTTTCCCGGGATCATGGGGCCAGTATTGCCGGTCGGGGATGGTAGGACGCATCGCCTCTCCGGCATGGCCGTTGTGGTTGCAGCTGAGTACGAAGGAACCATTCGGTCAGGCAGTGCGGTACAACGTAGTGCGATCCTTGACATGTCGGGTCCAGGCGCTGAGATTTCGCGCTTTGCCTCTCGGGTAAATCTTGTCTTGATCCTGCGGCTAGAATCGGGACTTCCGGAGATAGAGGCACACACCGCTATACAGCGAGCGGAGTATAAAGTGGCCCAACGGCTGGCCGAGACCACAACGGAGATAACCCCAGAGCGAGTGGAGACTTACGAACTTGGTATAAAGGAACGAAGCCTACCGCGGGTTGTACTCATTCAGGGGTGTCTTACTGATAGTCACCATCCTCATTCGAACGTGAGCTATTACGGTCTTCCTATCCGAGATTCTTTAGCTACCGCGATTCATCCCAACGAGCTGCTGGATGGGGCGTTGACTGGAGATACTACCCGGGCTATGGCGCCTTTCCCGACCACGTGGGACTGGCAGAATCATCCCTTGGTCTTGGGCTTGTACGAAGAGCATGGGCGGAATCTCAACCTGGTGGGAGTCATCTTGGAACGCATCCGTTTCGAGACTCATCAGGGAAAAGAAGTGATTGCGCAGAACACGGCGCAGCTAGCGGCAATCCTTGGTGCCGACGCTGCCCTAGTAACCTGGATGTTTGCGGGGAATGCCATTGTGGATGTGATGCTTACTATTCGGGCTTGCGAACAACGGGGAATCAAAACGGTGCTTGTTACCTTCGAAGATGGTGGAAAGGATGGGGTGGATTCCCCTTTGCTCTATTATGTACCCGAGGCGAATGCTGTGGTGAGCACCGGCGGCCGCGACCGCTGGTTGGAGCTACCGGCACCGGAGAGGGTAATAGGCCCTTACGAACAGATTAGATTGTCCAGCTATCCAGGAGCACCTGTGGTCTCCGCTAAGGGTTCTCTAATTCTAGATGGCCTGGACGTCATCCTCGGTGGGGTCGATCATTGGGGTACGCACACTTGGACGTGTGGACCTTATTAGGAGGCTCATGTCAAATCTGCAACCGGTAATCAAGGCAGCAAGTGCCATTCTCATTCATTCTCCCGGGCTTGTCCGATACGGTTCCAAGCCATCGAGAGAGATCGCCGCCCGTCCTTCGCGCCTGCAGGAGCTTCTGGGAAGCCTCAGGACTTATGAACAGGCAGAAAATTATCTGCCCAATGACGTTTTTCTTGGAAAACAATCGCCGCAGAGCCTCTTGGAGATCGCAAGGCCGTGGTTCAACCATCCCCCTCTGAAACCGAACGAGGCCTTCCCCTTTGGAGAGCTTGTGGAGGAGGAGAGATTCATTGCGCTCCTGGCTGTCGCCGATGTCTTCAAGCATGTTCACCTGTTAGAGCGTTTTTGGGAAGATGCGAAACCTCGCCTAGATCGATCTCCGCTATGCAGACCGCTGGTGCGAGTTGATCCTCCCCTTCTCACTCGGGAGCAGCTTCGGTCTGAGATCGAGCGGGGCGAGGGGTTGCCTCTTTACGTTGGCACGGATCCAGAACCGGTAGGATGGGTGCGGCACGGCAACACGGAGGATGAGTCGCTCACGGCTCATATTCTGTTGGAAAATCTTTGCTGTAAGGTCTCGGCGGCGTTGGCAGTTCGTGAAATCTTTCATCAGGACGGGAGCCTAAAGCCTCAGGACGCCCAGTTTCTATTGAGTTGCTCAGAGGAGGCCGTTGGGGATCGCTACCAACGGGGAGGCGGAAATCTTGCGAAGGCCATAGCAGAGTTTGCCGGATGCGACCTGGCGTCGGGGGTCGATATCAAGGATTTCTGTGCGGCGCCGATCCCAGCGATGGTGATGGGCGCGGCTATGGTGCAAAGCGGCGTGGTGGAAAACGTGCTGGTAGTGGGCGGCTCTTCGTTGCCTAAGCTGGGAATGAAGTTTCTTTATCATGTAGAGAAAGGGATCCCGGTTTTGGAAGATATGCAGGCGGCGGTCGCTGTCTGGATCGGGCGCGATGACGGGCTGAGTCCGATTATCAATCTCGCCAGCGTGGGACGTCACCCGGTTCGATCCGGAGCCGGCATGGATCAGCAGCTAAAGGCCATTGTCGTCGAACCTCTAGAGCGATTGGGTTTGGATGTGGCTGCGGTAGACAAATTCGTTTCGGAGCTTCATAATCCTGAGGTAACCATTCCCGCTAACGGCGGCGATGTCGCTGAACGTAATTATCGCATGCTCGCAGCAGTCCTGGCCTCTTGTGGGAAGATCGGTCGGGGGGAGATCGCGGAATTCATAAAGAAAAAAGGAGTGCCTGGCTATGTCCCGACCCAAGGGCACATCGCCTCGGCCTTTGCTTATGTGCCCCATGCGCTAAGGGGCTTGACCCAAGGTGAATTAAGAAGGTGTGTCCTTTTTGCCCGCGCAAGTTTGTTTTTGGGACAAATGACCCAGTTAAGTGACGGGATGTCGCTCTTGCTGGAGCGACACCCATAACTAAATATCTATAGGAGGTGTCTCTTGACGGAAAAAAACCATCTGGATCTGAAAGGCAAAGAACTCATCATTCTCGGTGAAAGAGACGGCGTGCCCGCGCACACGATCGAGCAGGCAGTCGAAGGCCTGGGAGCTAGGGTCGCCTACTCATCGACTCAGTGCTTTGTCTGAACAGCCGCTGGGGCTGTGGACCTTGAGGTTCAAGGTCGTGTGAAAGAGCTAGCCGAGCAGTATGGTAAAGATGATCTTGTCGTGATTCTTGGGGCGCCGAACGTGGATAGCTGCCTCGTTCAATTCGAGACGATAACTCGCGGGGATCCTACCTACGCCGGGCCTTTGGCAGGAATTGAGCTCGGGTTAAGAGCGTTCCATATATTTGAACCCGAGGTTAAGAGATTGATCGATCCGGGACGATACGGCGAACTGATCGAAACGTTGGAGCTTGGCCTTGAGGCGGAGACGATTGTTGGGGCTATAAAGCACGCTCGCAGCGATGGAAAATGAGAGAAGCTGTGACCATCATTTCGACAACTTTCGCTGTTGATGAAGCAAGATATACAGGTGTGGTTTATCTGTGCTCGCATGTCCGACTGAATATTCTATACTAGACCACGACAGGAAGCGTGTATTTGTGATAAATGGCTATATGCGCCTAATCTGCTACAACTGCCTGCTAGAGAAACGAAATCCAAATTATCCTAACTGTATAATTGGAGAGTGTAGATGGGTGGCTCAAAGGAGATGAAAAAATTATATTTTTTATCGACCTCTTTATTAACTCTCCTTATATTTGGCACGATCAATAGCTCGCAAGCACAGATTGCAAGAATCTCAATAGCATATCCCGCCTTGAGTCCAGCGTACACAAATTTATGGGTATCTAAGGAGGCGGGGTTGTTCGATAAATATGGCCTTGATGTAACTCTTGTGCTTATGGGCGGGGGGCTAAGGATAACTCAGTCATTGATTGCTGGAGATATATCCTTTGCTGGCGGTGGTGGCGAGGCTGCGCTGGTTGCAAATTTGAAGGGAGCGGATACCACGATCATAGCCACAAATCAACCGGTACTCACTTACAAACTGATCGGGAAAAAAATAACAAGTCTGGAAGAACTCAAGCGGGCAACTCCTGGACTTAGGCTGGGGATACTATCCTTCGGATCCACGAGTGATTTCGTCGCGCGAAAAATAACAGCATCATTGGGATTGGTTATAGGAAAAGAAATAATCTTGGTGCCGAGCGGAGACGCCACAGGAAGATTAGCATTGCTTTCTCAAGGATTAATCGACCTTACGCTGATGACGACAGCTTTACCTACTAGGATGTCAAGGGGTGGATTTCATATTCTATTAGATACAGCGACAGCGAAACCGCCATTTCCTTATCATGGTGGGGGACTGACTACGAAGCGGGAGATGATTCGACGCAATCCAGATATTGTGAAATCCGTGATCAAAGCATACGTAGAGGGAATAAAGATTTACAAAACGGATAGAGAATTTGCGCTGAAAGTGGGAGCAAAATATACTCGAAGAAGCAATATGGATGAATTGCAAGAGGAGTGGAAGGAGTATGTGGATGTAGTCCCGAAGGCGCCCTATCCGGCCATAAATGGCATAAAGGCAATGCTTGGAGATCTGAGCGGCAGCTTTCCAGAAACGAGTAATGTGGATATCCGGAGATTTTTCGACGATAGCTTTGTTAGGGATCTGGAACTATCAGGATTTATTAACAGTTTATATAAGTCGGGCGCTAAATGATTTTGCAGGCCATACTAAAATTAGTTGAGGTTTGGATAAATGGCGCCACCGTATAGGGAGGCTTACAACAATGGCCAAGTTAAAGATCGGAATTGATCTGCACAATCGAGCGAGCGTTTTTATGCCGCAGCAGGGGCTCGACTACGACCTGAACCGTTTGATCGACCTCGCAGTGCTCTGTGAGGAGCTGGGTTTTTACTCCGTATCGGTTGGCGACAGCCTTCTATCTAAGCCTCGCTGGCGCGCTATCCCTACCTTGGCGGCCATTGCAGCCAAGACCTCTCGAATCAAAGTCTTGAGCCACATATTGATGCCGCATCTTTATAACAATCCGGTGTTGCTGGCGCAGGAGCTGGCCACGGTCGACGTGATCAGCAAGGGCCGTCTTCTGGTGGGATGTGGCATCGGCGCCGGCAAGAGCGAAACGGTAGAGTACGAACACCGCCTCTGCGGGATACCTAAGAAGCGGCGCGCCAAGGCCTTCGAAGAGAGTCTCTATTTGCTCAAGCGATTGTGGACGGAGGAGGAGGTTACGCATCGCGGGGAATTTTGGACGCTAGAGGGCGTCAAGCTGGGGCTGAAGCCCCACCAGAAGCCGCATCCGCCTATCTGGGTGGCTGCGGGGACCTATCTCAGTAAGCAAGGACAGGGATCCTTTGGGGTCGGCGAGAACGCTGGCGACCGCGAAGGATGGAAGTTCGCTCCAGCAGAGCGGGTAGCCCGGCTTGGCGATGCGTGGTTAACTACAAAAGCGACGGTAGATGAGTTCCGATTGGGATTGGAGACGGTCCGCCGGCTTGCAGCGGAGAAGTATAAGCGGGATCCCAACTCGATCATGGCTGCGTATGGCCGGGGAGTTTACGTTAGCCCTGACGTCGACGCTGCCTATCGCGAAGTCAAGTGGTTTGAAGACAACTACCACGATATGCCCATACCGGAGGATACGATCCGGCGATGGACTATTTTTGGCAAACCTGAGGAGTGCATCAAGCAGATGCAGCCGTTTGCGCAGGCCGGTGTGGATGTTTTCAACATCTGCGTCCGGGCCCGAGATTTTTTCGCGCAAGTCCGGACTATCGCCAAGGAGATTTTGCCTGCTTTCGCGTAAGAGGGAGTCTGATATTCTCTTTTTTTCTTTCAGCTAGAGCGTCTTTCTAATTTTCGCAGGTTAGGTTAAAAAAACCTGCTTCGGATCGAGATTATGCGCTTTGACTACTTCGAGCCGTTCACAATAGAGGAAGCAAGAGAGACGTTGCGCCGCGGGAAAGGCCAGTACAAGGTCCTCGCGGGCGGGACGGATGTTATCCTGCAGCTTCGTCGCCGGGTAAAGCAGTACGCGGGTTTGGTTAACATCAAGCGGCTCCCGAATATCGGCGCCTGGTCCGTTGAACCGAATAAGGGGCTGAAGATAGGCGCTGCAACTTTGATGCGAGAACTGGAGACCTCGCGCGCGGTTGGCGAACGATTCCCGTCATTGCTTGACTCGCTGAAGCTCATCGGCTCTATTCAATTACGTAACATCGCCACCATCGGTGGGAACCTATGTAATGCCTCACCGGCTGCGGACACCGCCCCTTCGTTGATCGTACTAGGCGCAAGCGCCACCTTCCTCGATAACGGTTCCAATCCTGGGACCGTATCCGTGGAAAAATTCTTCTCTGGGCCCGGAAGATCGGTTCTCGGGCCGGAGGGCTTACTGCTTCGGGTGGACGTGCCGGAGCCTAAGGAGACGACGGGCGACAGCTTCGAGCGCCTAACGCCGCGCAGCGCGATGGACATCGCCATCGTCAGCGCGGCATCGCGGGTGACATTGGATCGCAGCAGTGGCAAAATCGAGGATGTTGCGATCGCTTTGGGTGCGGTGGCGCCCACCCCATTGCGCGCGCTCAAGGCTGAGGCAGTTCTGCGTGGCCACGACCCGATACCGGAGCTTCTGATGAAAGCGGCTCAAATAGCGATGGAGGAGTGCCGCCCGATTGACGACATCCGTGGAACCGCAGCCTACCGTAAGGCGATGGTTTCGGTGTTGGTGCGGCGAACGTTGGAACGAGCCGTCGAGCGGGCAAGGATGCGAGCATGAAGTTGGCGTGGAGGAGTTCATGAAGCAGCGTTACACGCTCAATGTCAACGACGAATTCTTTGACACGGGCGCTGAGCCATCCGATTCTCTCCTCGACGTGCTGCGGGAGAATTTGAGGCTTACTGGTACCAAAAAGGGATGCAATGAAGCCGAATGCGGCTCATGCACGGTGGTGCTCGATGGGAAGCCAGTCGTGTCCTGCCTGGTCCTGGTCGGCGACGCGCGGGAAAAGAAAATCGTCACTATCGAGGGTTTGTCCAGGGAAGGACAACTTCACCCGATTCAATTCCAGATGATCAATAAGGGCGGCATCCAGTGCGGCTACTGCACACCTGGCGTCATCATGAGCGCCTATGCACTTCTTCAGGAAAATCCCAACCCGACCAGAGAGGAGATCAAGTTTGCGATCTCCGGAAATATCTGCCGATGCACCGGCTACAATAAGATTTTAGAGGCGGTAGAGGCCGCAGCCGCCGATCTGCGTGGACCGAAAACGGAATAATTTCTTGAATACGGAAAAAAGATGAAGCCGGAAGAGCGAGGCATACCGATGGAAATGTCCGAGCACTACGATTGGATCGGGAAAAACGTTACCAAGCCCGACTCCATGGAAAAGGCGCTGGGCGCGACTCAGTATGCCGGCGATATGGAGATGGCCGGGATGCTGCACGGGCGCATCCTGTGGGCGGGAATTCCTCACGCCATCATTCGCAGCATCGACACCTCTTTGGCGAAGAAAGTGCCAGGGGTGCGCGCGGTTCTTACTGCGACCGATATACCGGGGATCAACCGCTACGGCCTGGCAGTGCTCGATCAGCCGGTCTTGGCAGACGACAAGGTTCGCTCCGCTGTTGATCCCGTGGCGCTCGTCGCGGCCCAGACAGAGGACGGCGCCGAGGAGGCGTTGTCGAAAATCAAGGTTGAGTTCGATCCTCTGCGTCCGATTCTTACGATCGAGGATGCGCTCGACCCGACGGCGCCCGCGATTCACGAAGGGGGCAACCTCTTCCAGCACACCAAGGTGCGCAAGGGCGATGTCGATAGAGCGATCAAAGAGACCGATGTGACCGTCGAGGGGACCTACCGCACCCAAAGGATGGACCACATGGCGATGGAGCCGGAAGCGGGCTTGGCCTATCTCGATCCCTCCGGAGTGCTAAATATTCTCGTCGCCACACAGTATCCATTCCGGGACCGGCGCCAGATCGCTCCGGCGCTAAATTTGAACATGAACAAGGTGCGAGTGATTCAAGCTCCCATCGGCGGGGGCTTCGGACGCAAAGACGACATCACCGTGGAGATCCATGTGGGGCTCCTGGCACTGAAGACGCGGCGCCCGGTGCGCCTCGTCTACACGCGGGAGGAATCGTTAATCGCCAATACCAAACGCCATCCGATGCTGATGAAATTCCGCACCGGGGCGCGCGTCGACGGACGGCTTACCTTCCTGGACGGTGATATTTACGGCGACACCGGGTCGGGCCTCTCGCTCGGCGCTTACGTCATCAAAAAGGCGGGCATTCATGCCACCGGCCCCTACTTTGTCCCGAACATCCGGGTGGACACCTACACGCTCTATACGAACAACCCGCCGTCCGGCGCGATGCGCGGCTTTGGCGTTCTACAGGCGGCGGTCGCCCATGAGTCCCAAATGGACAAGCTGGCTCACAAGCTGGGTATCTCTCCGCTGGAGTTTCGATTGATCAATTGCCTGAAGGCGGGGCTTACTTCCTCCACCGGCCAGGCAATGAATGAAGGGTGCGGCATCGAGGCGACGCTTAAGCGAATCGAAAAGTATATGGAATCTCACCAGCTAAGGTTCAACCGTTGATGGCAAAGAAGCGCGGAATCGGCATAGGGTCTATGTATTACGGGATCGGCTATGGATTTAACCGTGCCGATATAGGCTCGGTTGCGATCGAGATGGCCGAAGACGGCACGACGACGATCTACTCCGGTGCCTGCGACATGGGCCAAGGGGTAATGACGATAATCGCTCAGGTTGCTGCGGAAGGGATCGGCATTCATCCCGACATGATTCGCGTGGTGCCCGCCGATACCGGCAGCACGCCCGATGCGGGTCCTACCTCCGGCAGCCGCGCGACGTTCGTGCAAGGTGTGGCAGTACAGAAGGCGGCGGAGGACATGCGCGGTCAGCTCCTCCAGATGGCAGCGGACATGCTCGGTTGTCGGAGGGAAGAGCTGAGGGCACGGGCGGGCCATATCTATAAAATTGGCGCGCAAACTCCAGTGCTGGGGGTACAGAAAGTGGCCAACGAGATCCACCGCCTTGGCCGCCGCTGCCAGAGTTGGGGATGGCATGACAATACGACCCAGGATGTTGATCCTGAGACCTCACAGGGAGATGCCTACGCCACCTATGGCTGGGCTACCCAACTGGCTGAGGTCGAGGTAGACACAGAGACCGGCCAGGTAAAGGTCTTGAGGATTGTTTCTGCTACAGACGCTGGAAAAGCGATCAACCCGTTGGCCGTCGAAGGCCAGATCCAGGGAGGCGCGGCAATGGGTATGGGCTACGCTCTTTACGAGCAGCACATTTTGGAGCAGGGCATTTCGCGCACGGGTTCCCTTGCCTTTTATTTGGTGCCGACTTCGATGGATGTGCCGGAGATCGAGTGTGAGATAGTAGAGGTCCCCGATCCGAGGGGACCCTTTGGCGCCAAAGGAGTGGCCGAGCCAGCCACGATCCCCACCACTCCTGCGATCCTGAACGCGATCTACGATGCGATCGGTGTGCGGATCACGGAAACTCCGGCGACCCCCGAGCGCGTATACTTCGCGATGCAGGAGGCGAGGGCGCGCGGAGAGTTCGTCGAATAGTTGATTTGCACCGGAGGAAGGGCGCAGCCGTGACAAAGCGTATCGGACTCCTGGTCCCGTCCTCGAACACCGTGATGGAGGTGGACTTCTATCGGAGCCTCCCCTCATCTGTCACTGTCCATACGGGCCGGATGTACATGGAGTCCACCACTGTGGAAGGGGAGGAAAAGATGCTCGACGCGCCTGCAACATGCAATAAGAACAGTCGCATAAGAATCCAATTCGCCGCAGACGGCGCCCAAAAAATTAAAAGCCCCAGTTTCCGTACCTCCGTCCGACAAAAGTTAAGATGACCAGCAGTCCGACGAGGATTACTCCTACAACCATGGTTAATCCTGCCCTGAATCTTGAGTAGGTGATTAAAGGGACCCTCGGATGATTGCAAGCAGCGGAAGTTTTGGGGCTGAGGCTTAGGACGATCCAGCAGCATGTGAAGAGGTTTTTGAAGCTGGTTAAGCGGTTTGTGGAGAAAGAAGACGGTGCAGAGTTTCCTGTGAAACCATATTTTTGAATTCGAATGTCTGAACTGCCTAGTATATTTGATATCTTGGGTCCAATTATGGTCGGTCCTTCAAGCTCCCATACAGCGGGTGCGAGCAGGGTTGGCTGCGTAGCAAGACAGTTGCTTAATGACGAACCCAAGAAGGCGTTCATTACCCTTTATAATTCTTTTGCAAAAACTTATAGGGGTCACGGAACGGACAAAGCAATCATTGGCGGGATATTAGGGTTTGGTCCTGATGATGTGCGCCTGAGAGATTCCCATGAACTTGCAAAGGATGCAGGCCTTGTGTGGGAGTTCAGCCTTGTCGAAGACTCCGCGAAGTTTCACTCAAACGCTGCACATGTGAAGCTCCTTGGCAAGGGTGGAGGAACGGTCGAGGTTGTGGGCTCATCGCTTGGCGGCGGAAGAATAAAGATTCAAGAAATCGAGGGGTTTCCTGTGGATTTCAACGTTCAGACGTATACCCTTGTGATTATCGCTGATGATATTCCGGGAAGCATTCACCACATCAGTGGAGCCATTGCAAAGAAGGAAGTGAATATCGCGAATATGTCTGTCTGTCGGATGGAGCAAGTTGCCACCATAGTTATTGAGCTTGATCAGGCTGTCAACGAAAGCATACTTGGGGAAATTCAGTCCTTCTCTTGGGTAAAATATGTGCGGGTCGTTAAACCTATGTCGGAAAGTCATTCACCATACAAGAATAAAGAAGCAGTACGTGGAATTTAATCTCCTATCTGACGTCGTGGAATACTGCAAGCGCGAGAAAAAAGATATGGCGCAAGCAATGCTAGATTATGAGGTGCACAATAAGCGCCTTACGCGCGAACAAGTGTACGCTGGGCTCCACAAAATCTTGCTTGCCATGGAGGATTCCGTGAAAGAGGGACTGACCCAGGTGGTCATTAGTCCGAGTGGTATGCTCAACAACTGGGCAAAGGCGGTCTACAATGCCCCGATTGAAACACTCGGGTCTTCATTGAAGAAGGCCGTTGCTCGTGCGATTGCAGTCGGAGAAGTGAACGCGTCCATGGGAAAAATAGCTGCTGCACCAACGGCAGGATCAGCCGGAATCATGGCTGCGGTGGTTGTTACAATGATCGAAGAGCGTAACATTGCGCGCGAACGCATCCTGGATGGACTCCTCGTAAGCTCTGCAGTCGGAGTCATTTTTGCGAAAAACTCATCGTTCGCTGGTTCGGAAACTGGATGCATGGGGGAGACCGGAAGCGCCGCGGCAATGGCTGCTGCAACGATAGTCTACTTACTCGGAGGAAATGAAGAACAAATCCTGGAAGCTGTTGGATTTGCTTTGAAGGCCTCTATGGGTCTAGTATGTGATCCGATTGGTGGCCTTGTGGAGGAGCCATGCACGACGCGCAATGCAGTTGGTGTAGCAAACGCTTTTGTTTCAGCTCAGATAGCCTTGGCCGGCATCAAGAGTCTGATCCCTGCAGACGAGGTTATCTTTGCAACGAGGGAAGTCGGGAATCTTATGACGCCGAGTCTTAAGGAATCTGGTCAGGGCGGACTTGCGAATACCAAAACGGGGAGAGAGATTGAAAAAAAGGTTTTTAAGACACCCGAATGACGATTATTCGGCCTATTCCATTTTGTAGTTCCACACCTCATATCCCCGCTTTTACTCCTGAGCGTGTCTATTTTGCCATTCAGGACGCTAGGGAGCGCGGGCAGTTGGTCGAGTAGTTGATGTGCACAGAGAGCACTATAGGGTTTGGAACATGACCAAGCGTGTCGGCCTTCTGATTCCATCCTCGAACACGGTCATGGAAGCGGATTTTTACCGCCACCTTCCGGATTCTGTTACCGTCCATACCGGGCGAATGTACATGGAATCTACTACGGCCGAGGGCGAGGGGGCGATGTTAGACGTTCATGCCATCCCGACCGCTGAGGTCCTGGCGACGGCCAAGCCACACATAGTCGTGTTCGGCTGCACGAGCGCCGGCGCGCTTCGCGGAAATGAGTACGATGCCGACCTCTGTCGGCGCATTTCTGAGACCACCGGTAGCCCTACCGTAAGCGTTATCGATTCGGTGCGGCGGGAGCTTAAGGCCATCCGGGCCAAGAAGGTTGCCGTCCTCACCCCTTACATCGACGAGTTGAACCGACGGATCAAAGCGAGCGTCGAGGCCGACGGCCTGGAAGTCGTCGTCATCCATGGAATGGGCATCAGCGTGAACTTCGATCTCGCCCGCGTGGAGCCGTCGGAAATCGTGGCCTTTGCTCAGGAGCGGCTGGGGACAAACCCGCAGGTGGACGCGCTGTTTGTCTCCTGCACTAACTACCGCGCTTTCTCCGCGCTGCCGCGCCTAAAACAGATCTACAGCCTACCGATCGTGACCAGCAATCAGGCCGCCCTGGTAGCCGTTTGTCGGGCCCTCTCGGTCGAGCCTACAGGACTGGGGCTGGCATGAGGAGAGCGCGGCGGAGAGAGCGCGCGTGCAGGATCAGCGAAGGGGAGATTCATGGCTAAATTAACCGACGACGAGAGGGATCGGATGACGTTCGTCAAGCTCGGTGGAGCGGTCGATCTTCATGTGCATTCTTATCCCTGCGTGTTTCAGCGCCGAGTGGATGATCGACAGGCGGCGCAGGCCGCGTCGGATGCCGGAATGGCGGCCATCGTGCTCAAAAGCCATCATGAAAGCACGGTGAGCCGCGCCTATTTGATTCAGAAAGAGTTTCCGAATCTCAAGGTCTTCGGCGGTGTCGTGCTCAACCAGTTTGTCGGCGGGATCAATCCTGCGGCAGCCGAAGTGGCGCTGCGGCTGGGTGCCAAAGAGGTCTGGATGCCGACAATCGACGCGGCTCATCACATCGAGGTGCACGGTGCCCGGGGCAGTTACGACGTGCAGAAAACCGATGGCGGTTTTTTCTGGGGGGAGCCGATTTCGGCGGTCAAAGACGGCAAAGTCGTAGACGAGGCCATGGTCGTGCTGGAGCTTATCGCCAAGCACGATGCGATCCTGGGCACCGCCCATCTCTCGCTGACTGAAATCGATCTTCTGGTGAGGGCGGCGAAGGAACGCGGGGTAAAGAAAATCCTCATAACGCACCCCTACTTTCGCGTGCCGGCTGGGATGAACCTCGACTTCCTCAAGGCTATGGTGCGCCTGGGGGCGATCGGTGAATTCGGTTACTGCACGATCTCGCCGATGTGGGCGTATGTCAACCTCCAGTTCACCAAGGAGGTCATGGAGTCGATCGGTTACGACAACTGCGTGGTGATGAGCGACACCGGGCAGTCGCATAATCCAATGCCACCCGAGGCGCTGTGGCTGTACGCGCAAGGCCTGTACGAGAAAGGCGTTTCGGCAGGCAGCGTGGAGAAGCTGATCGTCCATACCCCCAAGGCATTACTCAACATCTAGCATTCAACGCCCGCTGGGGCCGGCAGGGAGGAATACATGCTCAACTGGGAATCGCGAAAGGGGATCGCCGAAAACATCATGGAAGTCGCCGGCATGACCCCGTTGCTGCGGCTTCGCAAGGTGGGTATCGGGCCCCAGACGCTGGGCGGCAAACTGGAATTTATGAACCCCAGTGCGAGCCTCAAGGATCGGGTGCTCCGCCATGCCGTGTCGAGAGCTGAGGAGCGTGGCGAGCTACGTGAAGGAATGGTCATCCTGGAGGCTTCCACGGGCAGCACGGGGATCGCGACGGCGATGCTCGGAGCCGCGAAGGGATATCCGGTGGTCATTGTCATGCCAGAGGGTATGAGCGAAGAGCGCAAGGCCTCCGTGCGCGCCTACGGGGCGGAACTGGTGCTCACGCCTGGCGCGGAGAGCGATGTGGACCTGTGTCTGAAAAAGGTCGAGGAGCTCAAGCGCGATCATCCCGGCAAATTCTGGGAAGTGGCGCAGTTCTCCAACACGGACAACATCGAGGCCCACTTCCTGACCACCGGCCCGGAGATCTGGGAGCAGACGGAGGGGAGGGTGGACTTGTTCGTGGCTTCTCAGGGAAGCGGCGGCACGATATCGGGTGTCGGCAAGTTTCTTAAGGAGCAAAACCCGGGTGTCAAGATCTATGCCGTTGAGCCCGAGGAGTGTCCGATTCTCTCGGGCGGCGGTTGGGGACCGCACCTGATCGAAGGGATCGGGGACGGTTTCATCCCGGAGAATCTGGATCTCGACGTCGTCGACGGAGTCGTGACGGTCTCCTCCAAGGATGCGATCGTCATGGCGCGCCGCCTTGCCCGTGAAGAAGGAGTTTTCTGCGGTATCTCCTCGGGCTGTAACGTCGTCGCGGCCAACAAGCTCTCGCCGTTGCTTGCCAACACAAAGCTGATCGTTACCATGATCAACGACACCGGGATGCGATATTTTTCCACACCGCTTTTTGGTCATGAGCCAAAGGCCGAGATCCCGGAGCGCGAGCATCCACTCCGTGAACAGGACCTTCAGAACCTGGCACGGCGCAACCTGCATATTGTCCACTGACGATGGGCACGGTAACGCAGCTCACCTGCGTCATCTGCGGCAAGGCTTACCAGGAGAGCCCGACACTTTTTAATTGCCCGCCGTGCGGCGATTTGGCAACGTTGAGAGTGTCTTACGATTACGACGCTGCCCGGGGAGAATTCACGCGCGAGCCGCCGGGCGCAAAGCCCTTTGTCGATCAGTGGCGCTACCTGCCATTGCTTCCGCTAAGAGGATTAACAGCGCCATTTCCGTTGCGGGTGGGCGCCACTCCTCTCTATTCCGTCCCGCGGCTCCGGCAGAGCCTGGGCTTAGATCGTTTGTGGGTGAAGGACGATACCTCCAATCCCTCTGGCTCTCTGAAGGACCGGGCCAGTGCGGTGGCGATTCTCAAGGGGCTCGAGCTAAACTATGAGGAGATCGCCACCGCATCTACCGGTAACGCAGCAGCCTCGTTGGCTTGCCTGTCGGCTCCTCTGGGCATGCGCTGCCATATCTTCGTGCCCAAGTCGGCTCCTGATGCGAAAATGGTCCAGCTACTCGTTTTTGGCGCCGACGTGCTGCCGGTCGAGGGCAGCTACGACGACGCCTTCAAGCTCTGTATCGCGGCATGCCATGAGTTCGGCTGGTACAATCGAAACACGGGATACAATCCATATATGGTGGAGGGGAAAAAGACTGTCTCCATGGAGATCGTGGAACAGTTGGGCTGGGAGCCGCCTGACCTCGTCGTCGTCCCGGTGGGCGATGGCTGCATCCTGAGCGGGGTGTGGAAAGGGTTCGTTGACTTGCAGCGAATCGGCCTGATCGACCGGCTTCCGCGTCTAGTAGCGGCGCAAGCCGAAGGGTCTCAGGCGATCAAGAACGCCTTTGAGGGCGACGGCATGATCCGGCCCGTCCAGCCCTCTACGATCGCTGACAGTATTTCCGTGGCGCTGCCGCGCAACGGCATTATGGCGCTTCAGGACCTGAAGGCCTCCGGTGGATCGGCGGTTGCAGTCTCGGACACGGAAATGTTAGAGGCCATGAAGCTGCTGGGGGGAACCTCAGGGATCTTCGGTGAGCCGGCAGGGGTAGCCGCGCTTGCAGCCCTAATAAAACTGCGCTCTCGTCAGGAGGTATCGCCAAACGAGCGAGTAGTCATTATGGTGACGGGCACGGGCTTGAAAGATGTGGATTCCGGGCGCAAGGGGGTTACGGTGCCCCGGCCGGTTCAGTGCTCTCTGGAAGCGGTGAAGGTCAGGCTCGGAATCTGACAGGGGAGGATCGTTGGCACAAGACCTCAGAAGCTTTCTCGAGCTGATCGAAAGAAGTTATCCCGCTCAGCTCCTGCGCGTGCGAGAACAAATCAGCCCATCTTTTGAGGCCACAGCCTTGGTGATGGAAGCGGAGAAGCTCGACTCCTGCCCGGTGGTGCTCTTTGAGCAGGTCCGGGGCAGCGATTTTCCGGTCATCAGTAACCTCCTGGCTCACCGGCCGAGGTTGGCCGCGGCGCTGGGCGTGTCTCAAGAGCGCTTGGTGGAGGAATTTCGCGCCCGCTTAAAAAGCACTGTCCCGCCCGTGAACCAGAGCGACGCCCCGTTTCAGGAAAATGTCCTACTCGGCGACAAAGTGGACTTGAACCGCCTACCCATGCTCCTTCACTTCGAGCAGGACGGTGGACCTTATTTAACCGCCGGGCTAGTGGTGGCGAGGGATCCGCATTCCGGGACCCGCACGGTCGGTTATCACCGCATGCAACTCAAGGGGCCGCGCAAGATGGGAATCAGCCTGCACTCCCGACGGCGGATGTACGAGTATTTTCGCCGGGCCGAAGAGGAGAACCGCCCCCTCGAGGTTGCGATTTGCGTGGGAGTCCATCCGGTTCTCTCAATCGGGGCGCTCAGCCTTCCGCCTGCGAATGTGGACAAGTTCGATGTTCTGGGCAGCCTCTTGGGTGAGCCTGTGGAGCTCGTGCGATGCCGGACGGTGGCGCTCGAGGTGCCGCGATGGTCCGAGATCGTTATCGAAGGGCGCATTCTCAACGGCGTGCGAGAAAAAGAAGGGCCGTTTGGCGAATTTACGGGCTATGCCTCGACGCGAAGCACCGAGAATGTTTTCGAAGCAACGGCGCTCCTTTACCGCAACGGCGCTCTCTACCAGGACATTAACTCCGGAAACAGCATGGAGCATTGCCGTTGCCTTTCTCTCCCGCGGGAGGTGGAGTTCACCAGTGTTCTGAGCAAGAGCATCCCCAACGTCAAAGCCGTCCACGTACCGGTGCGTTCGGGTATAGGCAGTTTCCATTGCTATGTATCTTTGCGTAAGACGGCCGAGGGACAGGCCAAGCAGGCCATCTTCGGTGTTTTGGGGGCCGACCACTACGTGAAACTCGTGGTAGTCGTGGATGAGGACATTGACGTTTTTGACGAGGAACAGGTGCTTTGGGCGATCGCCACCCGGATGCAAGCGGATCGGGACGTCGTCATCGTCAGCGGTTCTATGGGGACCCTGTTGGATCCTTCCGCCACGGATGCCATCACCGCCAAGATGGGGATTGACGCCACCAAGCCTCTTGGGGAGTTCGCGAGCACTCTGACGATCAGCCCGAAAGCGATTGATCGGGCGCGAGAGCTACTGCGGGGCAAAAAGGCCGGGTCGAATTGACGGCGAGGCCCGGCTTGCTAGCCCGGATGAAGCCCTTTGGGTTGATACTTTCCCTCTTTGTCCTGTGTAATCTTTTCCTTTTGATGCAGCCATCCGATCGCGCGCGCGATTTTCCGGAACTCTTCGCCGGGAAATAGGGTGAGAATTTCCGCAAAAAATCGATGTGAATTGGAGAGCTCAGCCAAAATTTTTTCTGCTAGGGGCGTCAGGTCCTCCTGCAGATCTCTTTGGCCGATTGCTTTCTTACCGGATACCGGGTCCAAGTAATCTCTGAGCTGGACCTTGCCCTCGTTGAAGTAGACGATCCGTTGGTAGCGCTCCTTGAGAGCGTACTCTGGGATCGTCGCGTCAATTCCCATTTTTGCCGTGGTCGGTACCGCCTCCGAGGGCGGCAGAGAGGGGTCAAGGGGTTTCGCGCGGGCGCTCGAAACGATCACTACGTCTCTGTCAGCCTGGACCCGGGTGGCGATCGCCCATTCCACGTCGACGGGATCGAAGATGTCGATGTCATCATCCGTAACCACGACGTGCTTGATGTCGGCGATCGAGAGAAGGGCCAGGATCGCGTTCTTTCCGTCGCCGGGCTGTTTCTTGATCGCGGCGATGATGTGCCAATGGCAGCAACCTCCCGGCGTAAGATGGATTGCCGTTGCGCTCACTCCCGCCTCACGTAGAACGCGCCACGCAGCCGCTTCATACACCGGCGCGCTCAACCAAATATTCTCCCAGGGCATATGGAGCGCATAGTAAATCGGGTCGCGCCGATGCATCATAGCTCGGATTCTTACGCGCGGGTTGTAATGGAGGCCCCCCATCAGGCGATTGAACTCCCCGAAGGGACCTTCGGGGTGCGTCCATCCTTCGGGAAGGATCTCTCCCTCGAGAACGATCTCGGCGTCCGCGATAGAGGGTACCGGGATGGTTTCGCCCGGAGCCAGCCGTGAAGCCTCGCCCCGCAGCCCACCGGCGTAAGTGAGCTCGTTGATGCCGAGCGGCGCTTTGAACGATGAGGCCAGCAATTCGTAGGGATGGACACCGATGGAAATCGAAACGGGAAGCGGTTTTCCAACTGCTAGCGCGCGCTCCGCGAATCTCCTCAGGTTGTTGGGTGTGACGATGTCAATGCCGGTGAGGTTTCTTTCTTTTAGCATGAGTCGGTAGATTCCAGCATTTAATCCATACTCTGGATCCTGGGCGATCACGACCGCCCCGGTAATCGTGGGAGCCCCATCCAAAAGTGAAAAGATAGGCACCGGAAGCTGGTAGAGGTCCACCTGATCGCCGACGACGACAATCTCTTTGACTGGAGCTTCTCTGACTACCACAGGCTCGATCGGGTGTTCCATGGCGCGGCGCAATTTTTCCTCGGCCTTGTCGTACGGAGTTTCCAAACCTATGGCCAGACGGTTCCTGGAAAGAAAAATGCCCGATACGAGCGGCATGCGGTAGCCGGAGACGTTGGAGAAGAGTAACCCCTTGTCCGACTGGGGCACCAAAGCAGCGACATCGCGGAGATCCACGGGCCTGGAGATGTCCAACAACTCGCCGTGCTCGCTGAGCTTCTTTAAAAACTCTCGGAACCCGATACCCATGAAATCCCCTTAGGAAGACCACGCGTCGGCCATCGAACATGTCAATGCTCGAATCTAACGACTCGATAGCCGAGAGCATTTCTATTCTTTTAGGTAAGTTGAGGGATCACCTCTCGGGCGATCAGCTCTACCTGTTCTGGCTGATAACGGTAGGGGATCAAGATGATCCGGTTTACGCCTGCCTCTATGTGCGGTCGGAGTTGATCGGCGCACTCTTTCGGGGTCCCTCGGATTGCGTGCTCTATGGTGGAGTCACTCCATGAGGCGACATCCCACTCGGTCGTCAGCCACTGCCGCATCGGGAGGTCTGCCTCGGTTTTCGGAGGCCCGACGTAGATGGCGAGCTGGTTCGTGGCCGTCAGAGCCCCGGGTTCACGCCCGTATTCTCGCGCGAAAGCCTCGATTTTTTTCCACGACTTGGTGAAGCCCTCCGGTGTGTAGAAGTAGGTAAACCATCCGTCGCCCATGCGGGCCACACGGCGCAGTACCGTCTCGATGTATCCTCCGATGAGCACCGGCGGCCGCGGCTTCTGATGCGGTTTGGGGAGCAGCACCGCATCCCGCAGATCGAGCTCGTCCACCTGACAGCTCACCGCCTCCTCCTGCCACAGGCGGAGCAGGATTTCCAAATTGCGCTCGAAGATCCGGCCTCGCTGCTTAAACGGTACGCCGACCGCGCTGAACTCTCTTGCATACCAACCGGACGCTGCCCCCAAAATGAGCCGGCCCTTGGAAATTTGATCCAGGCTGGCCAGCACTTTGGCCAGTAGCACAGGATTGCGCAGCGGAAGCACGAGGACGCCGGTCCCGAGCTTGATCCGGCTCGTTCGCATCGCTATGGCGGTAAGGATCGAGAGCGAGTCCAGGATCGGAAAAGCAGGTTTGACTCCCAAGAGCACGTGGTCCCAGGCCCAGAGCGACTCGAATCCCAGGGCCTCGGCGCGCTCCGCGTACCCCAGAATTTCATCCACATCCGGCGTTTGTCCCGGGCCGACAAAGTTTCTGATCGCGAGGCCAAATTGTACGGATTTCGAGTCGCTCGTCATGGTTGTCTCCTCAATCTTGATTCCTATTCGGCGAGACGGTGGCGTGGGTTATCCCATCGGTCCGAAGGAATTTTTTATCCGGGTCGAGGCTTCTAAGCAGCTCCAGCTCGGACTCGTCAGGGGAATCGTTAACAGGGACCTCATTGGGTATCATCAACTCGAATCCCGTGTTTTCGATCACCTCTTGAACCGATACGCCGGGATGCAGGCTCTCAAGGCACATCCGTTTCGTCTTCTCATCGAAACCCATTATGCCGAGGTTCGTCACGACCCGGCTTATCCGACCGAAGACGAGGCCGGATCGTTTGCGGGCATCGCCCCCCTCGAGAAAGCCGGGACTCGTCACAAAATCCACTCGAGGAACGAAGCGGCGTCGCTCGTGCATCGTCACGACGATGACCCGGCGGCAGAGCGAGATGATATCGTTAGCCCCTCCGCTCCCTGGTAGACGGACCTTGGGGGCCTTATAGGAACCGACAACGCTCGAATTCAGGTTGCCGTAGCGATCGATTTGGGCGCCTCCGACAAATCCCATCTCCAGAAAGCCACGTTGGGCAAACAGAAAGGTGTCGGTGATTCCAGGGAGCATTTGAGCCCGGTAGGCTCCTCTCATTTCATTGGTTGAGATCGGAAGGCGGCCGGGGATCACCTGGGGGCCGATGCTCCCTCCTTCGACGACGATGGTGAGATGAGGGGTGATGGTCTTTTGGGCGAGCACGGCCGAGAGCAGGGGAATTCCGACACCGGCGAACACGGATGAAACTCCGGCCAGTTGGCGTGCGGCCATGACGGCGAGCAGCTCGGAAGGCAAATAGCTCATGATCTGCCCAGGAGCTCGCGCGCGTATCGTGCTTGGCGATGGAGCGCCTCTTCCCCGAAAAGCGATAGGTATTCGCTGTGGCTTTTCGTCCCATGGACAAAACGCTCGAGGTATTCCTGAACCGCCCGCATTCCCTTTGCCTTGATCTCGGCCACGTATGCGTCAAAGTGTGTGAAATCGGCCTCGTAGAGTCCGTAGCATTCGTGAGGAAAGGCCCCATAGGGAACTTCGACTAGGGCGTCGACGACGAACCCGGGGATCAAGGTGCGGTCCGGATGGCTGCGAATTTCTTCTTCCGAGACGATCTCTTCCGCAGTGACCAGGACGGTCGTGGCCGCGCGCGCGATGTCGGCATCCATGTGCGGGTAGCCGTCGATCTGGCAATTGCCGAAGCGGTCGGCTCGATGCACGTGAAGCAGTGCCACGTCCGGGAATAGGGCAGGCACGAGACAGAGGGATTCTCCGGTGAAGGGGCACTGGATCGTTTTGGTCGGGGTCACCGACATGAGGTCTGATCCCAGCATCGTTATCGTCGGCAAAAACGGGACCCCCATAGCCGCCGCACG
>Ga0210377_10001426_pt1 | contig 21913 bp, 18 predicted proteins | sample PLM4_65_b1redo_FD_155480 | JGI IMG/M metagenome (GOLD analysis project Ga0210377, IMG submission 155480) | Groundwater sediment microbial communities from an aquifer in East River, Colorado, USA - PLM4_65_b1 redo | ecosystem: Environmental > Terrestrial > Soil > Riparian zone | place: USA: East...
CCGAACATCCCGTCCGGCCCCGCCACCGCGTAGGTGACCTCGGCCTCATGCCAGACGGCGCGGCCGCCGGTAGGCCGCCGCACGGTGTCGAGCCCCAGGGCGTCGATGCGGGAACGGTCGTATCGTTCGAGCGCGGGCTCGTTTCGCCCGAAGGACAGGCAGCCCGGCGACCACCGGTAGAGCCGCAGAAACGCGGTCCCGTCGCACGCCGCGGCCAGCAGGGCGGCGTCGGTGGCCATCTGCTCGGAGCCGGGGCGGCCCTCCGGTTCGACGATGAGGGACCACGAAACCGGCTGCGGCAGGGCGGCAGGGCGGCAGGGCGGCGGAACGACCGCCGGCATCCCTGCCGCGCTCCCGCCCTCCCGCGCTCCCGCCGGCATCAACCCCCCGCGTACATCTCGATCGGCGGACAGGAGCAGATCAGGTTCCGGTCGCCGTACGCGCTGTCGATGCGGCCGACCGCGGGCCAGACCTTGTGCGCCCGGGTGGCCGGCGACGGGAACGCCGCGCGCTCGCGCGAGTAGGGCCGCTTCCAGTCGTCCGCGACGAGCTGCGCCAGCGTGTGGGGCGCGCGCTTCACCAGGTTGTCTTCCCGGTCCGCCTCGCCCCGCTCGATCTCCCGGATCTCCTGCCGGATGGCGATGAGCGCGTCGCAGAAACGGTCCAGCTCCTCCTTGGACTCGCTCTCCGTGGGCTCCACCATCAGGGTCCCGGGCACCGGGAACGACAGCGTCGGCGGATGGAAGCCGTAGTCCATCAGCCGCTTGGCGATGTCTTCCGCCTCCACGCCGGCCGCATGCTTGACCGGCCGCGGGTCCAGAATGCCCTCATGGGCCACGAGCCCGCCGGCGCCGGCATAGAGCACCTCGAAATGTCCTTCGAGGCGCTTCATCACGTAGTTGGCATTCAGGATCGCGACCTTGGTCGCCTCGGTGAGGCCGTCCGGTCCCATCATCGCGATGTAGGCCCACGAAATCGGGAGGATGGACGCGCTGCCCCAGGGTGCCGCCGACACGGTCCCGCACGACTGGGGAATGCCGAGCGGGATCACCGGATGGTCCGGCAGGTGCGGGGCCAGATGCTTCGCCACGCAGATGGGTCCCATGCCGGGTCCGCCGCCGCCGTGCGGGATGCAGAAGGTCTTGTGCAGGTTGATGTGGCACACGTCGGCGCCGATGTCCGCCGGGCGGCAGAGCCCCACCTGGGCGTTCATGTTGGCGCCGTCCATGTACACCTGCCCGCCGTACTTGTGAACGAGGGCGCAGATGTCCTTGATGCTCGCCTCGAACACCCCGTGGGTGGAGGGATACGTCACCATGAGCGCGCCCAGGGTGTCCTGGTGGGCCGAGGCCTTGGCCTCGAGGTCGGCCACGTCGATGTTGCCGTGGGGGTCGGTCTTCACCACCACCACGTCCATCCCCGCCATCACCGCGCTCGCGGGGTTGGTGCCGTGGGCCGACTGGGGGATCAGGCAGGTGGTGCGATGGGCCTGGCTCCGGGCCCGATGGTACGCGCGAATGACCAGCAGTCCGGTGAACTCGCCCTGCGCGCCCGCGTTGGGTTGCAGCGAGCAGGCGGCGAACCCGGTAATCGCGCCGAGCCATTGCTCCAGGGATTCAAACAACTTGGTGTAGCCCCGGGTCTGCTCGCGCGGCGCGAAGGGATGGATCCCGCCGAATCCCCGCCAGGTGATCGGGATCATCTCGGTGGTGGCGTTGAGCTTCATGGTGCACGAGCCCAGCGGGATCATGGCCGACGTGAGCGACAGGTCGCGATCCTCCAGCCGCTTGAGATAGCGCAGCATCTCGGTTTCGGCCCGGTACCGGTGGAACACGGGGTGTTCCATGAACCCGGCGGTGCGGCGGAAGGGCACGGCGTCGGCGGGCGGACCTTCGAGCCGATCCGCAGAGACGCCCGCCGCTTTTCCGGCGGCGAACGCGGCGAGCAGGTCGTCCACGTCGGCGAGTTCGGTCATTTCGTCGAGCGCCACGCCGAGCCGCGAGTCGGACAACCGGCGCAGATTGATGCGGCGGGCGGCCGCCGCCCCGACGATCCGGGGGAGTGCCGCCTTCCCCACTTCCACGGCCAGCGTGTCGAAATAGGTCCGGTGCGCGAGCTGGTGCCCCAGCCGCTCGACCCCGCGGGCCAGGCGCCCGGTGAGGTCGTGCACCCGCCGGGCGATGCGCCGGATGCCCTCGGGGCCGTGGTAGACCGCGTACATGCCGGCCACCACGGCCAGCAGCACCTGGGCGGTGCAGATGTTGCTCGTCGCCTTTTCGCGCCGGATGTGCTGCTCGCGGGTCTGGAGCGCCATGCGGAGCGCCATCCGGCCGTCCACGTCCTTCGACACGCCGATGATGCGTCCCGGCAGGTGCCGCCGGTACTCTTCGCGGGTGGCGAAGAACGCCGCGTGGGGGCCGCCGTAGCCCAGCGGCACGCCGAAGCGCTGCGAGTTCCCCACCGCGATGTCGGCGCCCCACTCCCCCGGGGGGGCCAGCAGCGCCAGGGCCAGGAGGTCGGTGGCGACCGTGAGGAGGGCGCCCTTGGCGTGGGCCCGCTTGGCCAGCGTCCGGAAATCGCGGATCTCGCCGTCGGTCGCGGGATCCTGCACCAGCGCGCCCACCACGTCGCCCTCGAACGCGAAGCTCGCGGGGTCGGCCACCACGGTCTCGACGCCGCGGGCAGCGGCGCGGGTGCGCACCACGGCGATGGTCTGCGGGTGGCACCGGTCATCCACCAGGTACACCGGCCGCTCGCCGTGCTTCACCACGCCGAACGTGAGGGCCATGGCCTCGGCGGCGGCGGTGGCCTCGTCCAGCAACGAGGCGTTGGCGACGGGCAGCGCGGTGAGGTCGCTCACCACGGTCTGGTAGTTGAGCAGGGCCTCGAGCCGGCCCTGCGCGATTTCCGGCTGGTAGGGCGTGTAGGCGGTGTACCAACCCGGATTCTCCAGCACGTTCCGCAGGATCACGGACGGGGTCACGCAGTCGTGGTAGCCCATTCCGAGATAGGACCGCCACACCTGGTTCTCGCCGGCCAGCGCGCGGAGCGCGCCCAGCACCTGGGACTCGGTCCGGGCCGCCGGCAGATCCAGGGGCTTCCGGAGCCGGATGGCGGCCGGAACCGCGGTATCGATCAGGGCGTCGAGCGAGCGGTATCCCAGGGTCGCGAGCATGGCGGCCACGTCGTCCGGGCGGGGGCCGTTGTGGCGCGACGCGAATTGGTCCGGGGTGTCCGTGGGGGAAATGGCGGGCGTCATAGGGCCTTTCGAACAAACGCCCCGGGGTGAGCCCCGAGGCGTGGTGCCGACGTTGCGGATGAGGCGGTGCGCGGCGACGCGCTACTCGCCGACGTGCTGCGAGTAATCCGAAGCAGACAGCAACTCCTTCAGGTCCGACTGGCTGCGGATGCGCAGCTTGATCATCCACCCTTCGCCGTACGGGTCCTTGTTGACCAGCGCGGGGTTCCCCTCCAGCGCCTCGTTGACTTCCACGACTTCTCCGGCGACGGGACAAAACAGTTCGGAGACCGCCTTGACGGCTTCGATGGTGCCGAACACGTCCATGCGGCCGAAGGCCGTGCCCGTGGCGGGGAGGTCGACGTAGACGACGTCGCCCAGCTCGCCCTGGGCGTAGTCCGTGATGCCGACCTGAACGACCTTGGGATCGTCCGTGAGCTTCACGTATTCGTGCTCTTCGGTGTAATGGAGCTCGGCGGGAATCTCGGACATGAAAATAGCCTTTGAATCCGAGGTGGCGTTTGGACCGGCGGAAGGTTATCCGGGGGTCTGGGGCAAGTCAAGCAGCCGTTGCCACGCCGCCGCGGCGCGCGCGCGCAGGTCCTGGAGCGAGCCGTCGTTGTCGATCACGACGTGGCTCCGGGCCCGCTTGGGACCGGACGGGAGCTGAGCGGCGATCAGCCGGTCGGCCTCCGCGGCGTCGAGCCCGCGGTCGCGCATGAGCCGCGCGCGGCGCACCGCCGGCGGGGCATCCACCAGCACCACCGCGTCGAACGCGGCGGGATCGAGCACTTCGAACAGCAGCGGGATGTCGCTCACCACGATGCGGTCGCCGCGCTCGCGCGCCTGGGCCAGAACCTCGGCCCGGCGACGCTGGACCGCCGGATGGACGATGGCCTCGAGTGCCAGCCGCGCTTCGGGATCGGCCAGGATCCGGCGGCGGAGTGCGTCGCGGTCCAGGGCGCCGTCGGATCGCAGCACGGCGTCGCCGAATCGGGAGCGGATAGCCGCGAGGACGGGCGAGCCCGGACGTTGCACTTCCCGGACGAGCGCGTCGGCGTCGATGACCGTCGCGCCCCAATCCGCGAAGAGGCGGGCGACCGTCGATTTGCCTGATGCCACATTGCCGGTTAAAGCAACAGCAAGCATGGGAGGAAGGTGATGGGTTAGACGGCTAGACGGATAGACGGCTAGCGGGTGATAGGTGACGGAGGGAGGCGGCCTTCGAGCCGCAGGGCGGCTTCCTGGGATGAGTCAACCGTCGCCCAGATCCCAGGACCCGCTAGCCGTCTATCCGTCTAGCCGTCTGCCCTGCCTCCTGAAATAGCCTCCCTTGTCCTTCATCTACCTTCGGCACGAGGTGACAGTGCCGGCACCGCGCCTCATAGCTCTCGCTCCCGCCGACGAGAATGGTAGGCGAGTCGTAGAGCGCGGGCCGCCCGTCCACCAGCCGCTGATTGCGGCAGGCCGGGTCGCCGCACACGACGCAGATGGCGTGGAGCTTGTCGACGATTTCGGCCACGGCGAGGAGCTGGGGCATGGCGCCGAACGGCTCGCCCCGGAAGTCGGTCTCCAGCCCGGCCAGGACCACGCGGACGCCGCGGTCGGCCAGCGCATCCGCCACCCCCACGATCCCCTCGTCCAGGAACTGGACCTCGTCGATGGCCACGACTTCCGTGTCGGGTTTCACCCGGCCCATGATCTCGAGCGACGAATCCACCGGCACCGCGTCCACCTGCACGCCGTCGTGGGTCGAGATCCGCTGGACTCCGCCGTAGCGGGAGTCCAGGTGGGACTTGAACAGCTGCACGCGCTTCCGCGCGATGACGGCCCGGCGGACGCGCCGCAGCAGTTCCTCGCTCTTGCCGCTGAACATCACGCCGGCGATGACCTCGATCCAGCCCGGCCGCGTGCTGTGGTACATTTCACCATCCTGGTCCCGTGAGGCCCCCTAGGTTATCCTGGGGCCCCGGCCGCGACAAGCTTGCGGGCGGCGGCGGGCGGGTGATATTGCTCGGACGGAACGCGACCACGGAACACTCAACGCACACGGGGGCACGCGTGAACAAGGCGGAGCTGATCGACGCGTTGGCGGGAGACGCCAACCTTCCGAAGGCGGAAGCCACCCGCGCGGTGGACGCGCTCTTCGGCGAACGGGGCATCATCGCCAAGGCGCTCAAGACGGGCGACAAGGTCCAGATCACCGGGTTCGGCTCCTTCCAGGCCAAGCAGCGGGCCGCGCGCAGCGGCCGCAACCCGGCCACCGGGGCGACGATCACCATCGCCGCTCAGGTCACGCCCACCTTCAAGGCGGGCCAGGGGCTCAAGGACGCGCTGAACCCGTAGCGTCCCCGGCTATTTCCGGTCCAGGCGCGCCGCGATCCGCTTCCCGCGGATCGTGGCGCCCGTGAGGCCGCGCACCGCCCGGTCGGCTTCGTCCGCCCGGACCTCCACCAGCGAGAAGGCGTCGCGGATCTCGATCTTGCCCACGTGATCCTTCGCGAGCCCGACGCCGTTTACCAGCGCGCCCACCAGGTCGGCCGGGCGCGCGTGGTCTTTGCGGCCCGCGGTGACGAACACGCGGACCCAGGCCGCGGTCATCGCGGTCTCGACCGCCTCGTCGGTCGGCGCGATGGCGGGGCGGAGCAGGGCGAGGGCGGCGGCGGCGACCACCGCCGGGTCGTGCTCGTCGAACAGCGGGGCCAGGGTCATGAGCTCGGCGTCGAGTCCGCCCAGGGCCACGCGGTCCCGAATCCGGCGGCGCGCCAGGGCCGCGCGGTCGCGCGCCCGGTCGGGCTCGCCCACGGTCGGGGCCGGCCGGAGGGTGCGCGCCAGGCGCCGCAGGTAGGGGAGCTGGCCGGCGCGCACCAGGACCACCACGTCGTCGGCCACGGTGGCGAGCGCGGCCAGCACCTCGCGCGACACCAGGTCGGTGGCGATCGCCACCTCCACGCGCTCCTCCCCCGGATCGGTCTGGACCCGCACGGCCGGGTCGCGGGCCAGCTCGATCCACCGCCCGAACCGCGAGGGGAGCGGATCCCAGATGAGCGCGCGGGCCGGGTTCTTCTGGTCGAGCAGGTCGCGCACGGCCGCGTGACGTCGCTGGTCGTCCACTACCACGTAGCGGGCGCTGGCGGCGCGCTCTTCGGGGGCGGGGGCGCGGGAGGCGACGGCGACCGGCGCCCGATGGGTGTGCCGGGTGAGGAAGTCCGCCAGCGCGGGATCGCGCTCGTCGGTGGTGACGATCAGCCGCTGCGCCCCTCGCGCTTCGGCCAGCACCGCCTCGAGGGCCGGCCCGTCTTCCAGCGCCAGCATGCCCTCGGGCCAGCCGACCACCACATGGCGAACGGTTTCCAGCTTGAGCGCGGCCTTCTGGGCGAGGGCGAGGGCGGTGCCGGGAGTGGTGACGAGGGTGCGGACCGCCTCGGCCCGCAGCAGCCGCTCGGTGCGCGCGGTGCCCTGGCTCGAGAGCAGCGGCCGGAGCGCGGCGATCCAGCCCAGGCTGCCGGACAGATCGGCCGCATCCGTGGGGTCGGGCGCCAGGATCAGGATGGCCGGACCGCCGGTCGCGTCGCCGGTCGGCAGGCGATCGAGCAACGGCGCCAGCGCCCACCCGGCGGGCGGGCTCACGTACACCAGCGGTTTTCCGCTTTCCAGAGCTGCGCGATGCGCGGCGTCGAACGACGGGGCAAACTCCCAGGACACGACACCCTCGGTTGTCAAAGACGCGGGCGGTAGCAGGGCCCGTGGGGGGATGGTAGTTTCGGCGGCGGACTGAAGCAACAGGGCGGGCAGAGGCGGTCATAGGCGGTCGACGGGGGGATTCCGATATGGAAGGCCGAGCGATGCGAACCAGCCTGACCGCCTTGACCGCCCTGTCGGCGCTGACCGCTCAGTCTCCCGCGCAAGAACCCGCCGCCCGCCAGAGCGCGCGGGAGCTGGGCGTCATCGTCGGCGTCCTGCCGCCGGGCCCCCGGAACGCGATTACCGACGTTCGTGGCGTGCGGGTCGGCCAGGTGACCATCGTGGCCGGCGATTCGATCAACACCGGCGTCACCGTCATCCTGCCGCACGGCGGGAATCCGTTCCGCGACAAGGTGCCGGGCGCCATCGCGGTGGGGAACGGGTTCGGCAAGCTCATGGGCTCGACCCAGGTGCGCGAGCTCGGCGAAATCGAGTCGCCCATCCTGCTCACCTGCACGCTGTGCGTGGCGCGGGTGGCCGACGCGGCGCTCACCTGGCTCCTGGCGCTCCCCGGCAACGAGGACGTGCGGTCGGCCAACGTGGTGGTGGGCGAGACCAACGACGGGACCCTGAACGACATCCGGCGGCGCGCGGTGCGTGAGGCGGACGTGCTGCGGGCGCTCACTGCGGCCGACACCGGCGCCGTCGCGCAGGGGAGTGTGGGGGCCGGGCGCGGGACCGTGGCCTTCGGCTGGAAAGGCGGGATCGGGACCTCCAGCCGCCGGCTGCCCGAGGGGCTCGGCGGGTGGACGGTTGGGGTCCTGGTGCAATCCAACTACGGTGGGATCCTCCAGGTCAACGGAGCGCCGGTGGGGCGGGAGTTGGGGCGATACTACCTGAGGGAACCACTGGGCGGTCAAGGGCGGTCGGAGGCGGTCGAAGGCGGTCGGGTCGGTGAACCGCCAACCGCCAACCGCCAACCGCCGACCCCTGACGGTTCCATCATGATCGTGGTCGCGACCGACGCGCCGGTGGACGCGCGGAACCTCGAGCGCCTGGCCCGGCGCGCGCTGGCCGGACTGGCGCGCACCGGCAGCTCCTTCTCCAACGGATCGGGTGACTACGTGATCGCGTTCTCCACGGTGCCGGTGGCCCGCCTGGCGGAGCGCCCCCCGCTCGGCAATGAAGCGATGAGCCCGTTGTTCGAATCGGTGATCGAGGCGACCGAGGAGGCGATATATAATTCGCTGTTTCTGGCGACCGGGGTGCGAGGGCACCGCGGGAGCGTCCCGGCGCTGCCGCTGGATTCGACCGTGGCCATCCTCCGGAGGTACGGGGCCGCCCGTCCATGACCAGACTCTCGCGGAACCTCGAGTTCCTGAAGCCGTCCGAAACTCTCGCCATTGCCCAGGCGGCTCAGCAGCGCCGGGCCGCGGGCGACGACGTCATCGATCTGTCGGCCGGCGAGCCGGACTTCGACACGCCGCGGATCGTGGCCGACGCCGGCATCCGGGCCATCCAGCAGGGCAAGACGCACTACCCGCCCAACGCGGGGCTGCTGGAGCTGCGGGCCGCCGCGGCCCGCCATTTCTCCCTGCTCTCCGCCGGCCGCCCGGTGAACGCCGACCATCTGGTGGTGTCCACCGGCGCCAAGCAGTCGCTGTTCAACGCCTGCTTCACGCTGTTCGGCGCGGGCGACAAGGTGCTGGTGCCGCAGCCGTACTGGGTCTCGTACCCGCAGATGGTGCGATTCTCCCGGGCCGAGCCGATCTACGTGCCGGGCGCGGCGGAGTGGAGCCTCAAGGTGGGCGTGGAAGACCTGGAGAAGGCGCGCGACTCGCTCACCCGCGGCCTGATCCTCTGCTCCCCCTGCAATCCCACGGGCGCGGTGTACACCCGCGCGGAGCTCAAGGCCATCGCCCAGTGGGCCCGCAAGCACGAGATCTGGATCATCGCGGACGAGATCTACCGGCGCATCCACTACGGGCCCGGGCCGGCCCCGTCGGTGCTCGACCTGCCGGACGAGCTGCTGGAGCGGGTGGTGATGGTCTCGGGGGCCAGCAAGACCTACGCGATGACCGGCTGGCGGATCGGGTTCGCCCTGGCGCCGACGGCCGTGGCCAAGGCCATGGCCGGCGTTCAGTCGCACATCACCAGCGGCGCCTCGCATCCGTCGCAGTGGGCGGCCGTCGTCGCGTTCGGCGACGACCGGGTGGAACAGGACGTGTCCCGCATGGTCGAGGCGTTCCGCGTGCGCCGCGACCTGGTCGAGACCTACTTCCGGCGCAACCTGCCCGGGGTGGAATTCGTGGATCCGGTGGGCGCGTTCTACTTCTTCTTCCGGGTGGATCACCTGTTCGGCGGCGAGCTCGTCTCCGGCGCCCGGTTCTGCGAGTTCCTGCTCCAGCGCGAGGGCGTGGCCCTGGTGTCGGGCGACGCATTTGGCGACCCGCGCTGGGTCCGGCTCAGCTACGCCGCCGCCGACGAGCAGATCCGGCTGGCGTTGGAGCGGATCGGGCGGTTCATGGGCGGCGCATGACCGCTCCGCGCGACGAGCGCCTGTCGCGCTACCTCGCGGGGCTGTTCGCCCGCGAAGACGACGCCCTGCGGACCATCGGGGCGGAGCACCAGACCTACGACATCCCGGAGATCAACGTCTCGCCCGAAGAAGGCGCCATCCTGCACCTCCTGGTGCGGGCGGTCGGCGCGCGCCGGGTGCTCGAAGTCGGCACCCTCGGCGGCTACAGCGGCGTGTGGCTGGCGCGGGCCCTCCCCGACGACGGCCGGCTGGTGACCATCGAGGGCAGCGAGAAGCACGCGGCGTTCGCGCGCCGCTCGTTCGAGCGGGCCGGCGTGGCCGGTCGGGTGGAGCTGCTCGTGGGCGACGCGCTCGACGTGCTGGCCGGACTGGCGGGCCCGTTCGACGCCGCGTTCCTGGATGCCGACAAAGCCCCGCTCCCCCGGTACTTCCGGGAGGCCGACCGCCTGCTCCGGAAGGGCGGGCTGCTCCTGTGCGACAACACCTTCATGGAGGGCGCGGTGGCCGATCCCGAGGCGCCGGGGTCGGACGTCCGGGGCATGCGCGAGTTCAACACGACGGTGGCGGGCGACCGGCGCTACGTCTCGGCGGTAATCCCGGTGCGGGACGGGCTGCTCGTGGCCCTCAAGGTCGCGTGAGCGCGCGCGGGCGCGTGCGGCGGGCGCTCGAGGGTGCCGGGGGCGTCTGGGCGCGCGGCGCGGTGCACGAGGCGGGACCCCGTCCCATTGCCCATCCGTTCGGCCGGAGCCGGGTCGCGGAAGGGGACCGGGTGCGGGCTATTCCGGCCGCGCCGGCCGCGCCGCCCGACGGCATCGGCTTTCTCGCCGGCCTGCAGCAATACGTGGTGGACGGGCACTTCGGGCTGGTGCCGGTGGTGCGAGCCCGGGTCGCGGCCGCCGCGCTCGCGCGGCGGGAGGGGACGCTGGCGCGTTCGGCGGGCGCCGAGGAGGAGTTCCTCGTGGTGCCGGGCGGACGGCTGGGCCGCGACCAGCGGAGCGCCATGGCCGACGCCGGGCTGCCGGTGGTCGAGTCCGAAGCCGGCCGCGAGCCCCATCCGCTGCTCGACCGGTGGGCGGCGGTGCGGGTGATCGAGGGCCGGCGCGTGGCCGGCGAGCGCCGGGTAGCCGAGGGCCTGCTGCGCGAGCGGGAGGGCGCGCCGCTCGTGGTGGACCGGGCGCTGGCCGGCTTCGCCGACCTGTCGGGGCGCGGACGCGTGGTCGGGGTGGTCGCGCGGCACGAGACCCTGTACCTGGACGGCGCGGATCTCGGGGTGGCCCTCACCTTGCCCCCCGGCCACCGGTCGAGCGTATTCGCCTGGTCCCCGGAGGGCGGCCGGGACGGCGGCGACGTCACGTATTCGTGGTACCTTAGACTCTGGCCCGGGACCGACGACGACCTGCTGCATGGGCTCGTTCGAGTCGAACGGCTGGACCTCGCCGATTCCGCGGCGGACGCCGACCGGGTGAGCGGCTGGCTGCTGGCCGATCGGGCACCGATCGGGGCGGCGGATCCGGAGTGGGACCGCCGGCTCTATCCGCTGTACGAAGTCGAGGCGTACTTGCGCGCGCACGCGGGAGGTTGGCGCTGAGCGACGAACGGACTCCCGTCATCGGCCGGGTCGTGGCGACCGAGGCCATGCCGGCGAGCGCGCACCAGTTTCACTTCTGGACCGCCACCGACACCGGTCTCGGGATCGGCGCCATCGTCCGGGTGGACGGCGGCGGCCGCACCGTGTACGGCGTCGTGGTGGACGGCCGGGCGTACTCGGACCTGGGGACCGCGCTCGACGAAGTGCTGGCGGCCGAGGGTGATCCCGCCGCGGCGCCGCCGCCCACCCGCCGCACGGAGATCCGGCTGTGGACCGGCGCGGTGCTCCGCCAGGAGCCCGAAGAGCCGCTCCAGCCGGTCCCGCTGGCGGAGGTGCGCCTGGCGTCGCCGGCCGACGTCGAGGTCGCCCTGCGCATGGACGCCTACGTGCGGGGTGACGCGCGCACCGCCATCCCCGTCGGACTCTACACGGCCGGCGGATCCAAGGCTCCGGTCTTTCTCGACGCCGACTTCCTGCTGGGACCCGAATCGGCCCATCTCAACATCAACGGCGTCTCGGGCCTCGCCACCAAGACCAGCGCGGTGCTGTTCCTCCTCTCGGCCATCTTCCAGCATTTCCCCAAAGGCAAGGGACGGGTGGCCGCGCTCTGCTTCAACGTGAAGGGCCCCGACCTCGACTTCCTCGATCAGCCGGCCGAGCTGACCGCGCAGGACCGGGAGACGTATCGCGCGCTGGGGGTGGAGCCGGAGCCGTTCCCCCGCGTGCGGTACTACGCGCCGTTCCGCGGCGACGGGGTCAACCTGAACACCCTCCGCACCCATCCCGATCTGGCTCATACGGTCGAGCCGCTGGTGTGGGGGCTCCGCGAAGTGCTCGACTACAGCGAGGTCCTGCTCAACCGCGACGACATCGACGCCAAGGCCGACGCCTTTCTCGACTTCCTGGCCGACCGGGTGGTAGACAAACCCTTCCTGGACGAATGGGGCGGCCGGCACACGGTGGAGAGCTTCGCCGACCTCGAGCGCCTGTTCCGCGCCATCTTCGACGGCCTGGAAGCCGCGGGCGGGCGGGACATGTGGCGCACCCATCACGTCGCCACCATCCGCAAGGTGCGGAATCGGCTCATGAACATCTCGACCCGGTGCAAGGGCCTGGTCACGGACGATGTGACGGGCAACGACCTGCCCTTCGGCGCCTTCGAAGACCGGACCGTGTACGTGGTGGACGTGGCCGGCGTGGATCAGCTGGGTCAGGACTTGGTGTTCACCCGTCTGGTCTCCAAGCTGCGCGAGCACCTGGAGCGCCGGGACCTCGGGGTGGATCACGTGGTGGTGTTCGTGGACGAGCTGAACAAGTACGCCCCGGCCGACGGGCCCGAGACCTACGTGCGCAAGATGCTGCTGGACATCTCGGAGCGCGGACGGTACCTCGGCCTGGTGCTGTTCGGGGCCCAGCAGTTCCGCTCGCAGGTGCATCGTCGCGTCGTGGGGAACGCGGGCACCACGCTCTACGGGCGGATGGACATGGACGAGCTGGCCACACCGGGCTATCAGATCCTGTCGCCCGCCACCAAGATCAAGCTGGCCACGCTGCCCAAGGGCGAGCTGATGGTGCGCCACCCGCATTTCACCCAGCCGGTATTCCTGCGCTTCCCCCGGCCGGCCGTGCTCCAGGGCCGGCAGGGCGTCGAGCGGTTCCCGCCGGCCGAGGACGTGCCGTTCGCCGACGCGGTAGTGCGCCAGCTGGCGGCGCTGGATCGCCGGGTGTCGCCGCAACGGGTGCGGGACCTGATCGCCGACCGCCGGGAGGACGACGTGCGGCGGGCGCTGCTGGCCACGCGTCGGGCGCGGCCCGACGACGCGCTGGCCTATTTCGCCGCGCGGCTGGGGCCCGCGGTCCGGCGGGAGCGGGTGGTGGCCGAGGCCGCCGGCCCGGGGCTCACGCCGATTCGGGCGGTGGAGGACCCGTATGCGCCATAAGACGGCGGGCGGAGCGGCGGTCGCGGCAGTGGCGGCAGCGGTGCTCGCTCCCGCTCTCCGGGCGCAAGACGCCTTCACGTTCACGTTCGCGCCCGCCGCCGGCGTCGTGGTCCGGACGCTGACTGAGACCCGCACCGTGACGTCGTTCACCGGGTTCCCGGCGCTGCCGGACGGCTCGACGCTCGAGGAGGAGCGCCGGATCGAAGGTCGCCATCGCGCGGTGGGCGAGGAGAACGGCATGTGGCTGATCGAGGCGGTGATCGACACCGTGTGGAGCCGGCGCCGGCTCGACCAGAGCGCCTGGCGCGACGTGGCCGATTCGGTTCCGGTGAAACGGCCGGCGGTGGCGCTGGTGTCGTCGCAGTTCTCGGTGACCGGCTTCCGCACGGCGAACCCCGCCGACGCCGAGGTTTTCCGGCCGGTGGGGGCCATGGTGGCGGGCCTGGACTTCGGGTTCCCCGGAGAGGGGGTGGCGGCGGGCCAGTCGTTCCCCACCGGCGGACGCATCCAGCTCCGCGTGCGGGCCGCGGCGGAGACTGGGGTCGCGGTGGACGAGACGATCTTCGGGGACCTGGTCCTGACGCTGGACTCGATCGTGCGCCAGGACGCCGACGAGCTGGCGTACCTGCGCCTGGGCGGGGCGCTGGCGCCCCGGACCACGTCGCAGCAGAGCGAGGGCGGCCACACGGCCGGCTCGTTCAGCGGGGCCTTCGCGGGACGGCTGGTGTGGTCGCGGCGGTGGAACGCGTTCGTGAGCGGCGTGGCGCGGGTCCGGGTGGAAGGGCGGATCACGGCCGAGACGCCGCGCGGCCTGGTGGCGGCGAGCGCGGTCTGGGACGCGACGGTCCGGCACCAGGTCCGCCCGTGACCCGCGCGTGAAGCTCGCCCACCTCGCCGATCTCCACCTCGGTTTCCGGCAGTACGCCCGGCTCACCCCGAAAGGGGTGAACCAGCGCGAGGCCGACGTGGCGCTGGCGTTCCGCCGCGTCATGGACGCCGTGGCCGCCGCGCGCCCCGACATCGTGGTGGTGGCCGGCGATCTGTTTCATGCCGTGCGCCCGACCAACGCGGCCATCCTGGACGCGTTCCACCAGTTCCGCGGCCTCCGGGCCCGGCTGCCGGACGCGCCCATCGTCATCGTCGCCGGGAACCACGATACCCCGCGCGCGGTGGAGACCGGCACCATCCTCAAGCTGTTCGAAGCGGCCGTGCCGGGCGTTCACGTGGTGCCCCATCACGAGCCGCGGCGGCTGGTGTTCGAGCACCTGGGCCTGTCGGTGCTGGCGGTGCCGCATATGGCCTGGAGCGTGGCCCCGCGCCCGCCAATCTCGCCCGATCCGGGCGCGCGGTTCAACGTGCTGGTGACCCACCGCGAGGTGGAGGGCGTGTTGCCGCGGGACGCCGCCGCCACCGACTACGGCAGCGTCCCCATCAAGCGCGCCGACCTCAATGCCGCCGGGTTCGACTACGTGGCCCTGGGGCACTATCACGTGGCGACGCGGGTGGACGCCAACGTCTACTACGCGGGGTCGCTGGAGTACGTGACCACCAATCCGTGGGGCGAGTCGGGCGAGCGGGGCGCCGCCGCGGCGCGCGGCCAGAAGGGGTGGCTGCTGGTCGAGCTGGGCGACGCGCTCCGGGTCGGGTTCCACGCGGTGGAGCCGGCCCGCCGCGTGATCGACCTGGAGCCCATCCACGGCGCGGGGCTCTCGCCCGCGGAGCTGGACCGCGCCATCGGCGACCACGCGGGCCGGGTGTCGCCCGGCATCGAAAACCAGATCGTGCGGCAGCTGGTGTACGACGTGCCCCGGCTCACCGCGCGGGACCTGGACCATGCGGCCATCCGCGACCTGAAGGCCCGGGCGCTGCACTACCGGCTCGACCTCCGCCGCCCCGCGCCCGGCCGCGACATCGGCGTGAGCCCCACCGGCCGGCGGCAGACGTTGGAAGAGCTGGTGACCGAGCATCTCCGGGCCCGGGTGCTGCCGCCGGGAGTGTCGCGCGACCGGGTCTTGAGCCTGGCGGAGACCTACCTCGCCGCGGCGGGGCGCGAGGAGGCGTAGTGCGGCTCCACCGGCTCGCGCTCACCAACTTCCGCCAGCACGCCTCGACCGAGATCGCCTTCGGGCCGGGGGTCACCGGCGTCATCGGCCCCAACGGCGCCGGCAAGACCACGCTGCTCGAGGCGGTGGCGTGGGCCTTCTATGGCACGCCGGCGGTCCGGGGTGGGCGCGACACGATCCGCTGGTTCGGGGCCCGGGCGCGCTCGCCGGCGCAGGTCGAGGTCGAGTTCGCCCTGGGCGACCACGAGTACCGGGTGGTGCGGTCGGAGCACACCGCCGCCCTGCATCTGGATCGCGGCGCCGAGCCGTTCGCCATGGGCGCGACCGAGGTCACCGCCCAGCTCCAGCGGATCCTGGGGATGAAGCTGGAGGAGTTCTACAACACGTACTTCGCCGGCCAGAAGGAGCTGGCCGTCATGGCCACGATGGGCCCCACGGAGCGCGGCAAGTTTCTGTCGCGCATTCTGGGGTACGAGCGGCTCCGGGTGGCGCAGGACGCCCTGCGCGAAGCCCGCTCGGCGCGCCGGGGCGAGCTCACCGGACTGGAGACGGGGCTGGGCGACGCCGACGCGCTGGAGCGCGAGCGGGCCGACGCGGAGGCCCAGCGCGCGGCGGCGGAGCAGGGCCTCAAGCAGGCCGAAGACACGCTCGCCGCCACCACCCGGCGGCGGGATGCCGTGACCCCGGTCTGGGCCGCGATGGTCCAGCTCCGCGAGCGGTGGCACGCACTGGACGGCGACCGCCGGGTGGCCGAGAAGGACGTGCTGGAGGCGCGGCGCGAGTTCGAGCGGCTGGACCGGGAGATGGCGGCCGCCCTCGAGGCCCGCGGGGCGCTCAAGGACCTGGAGCCGGCGCTGGCGGAAGTGGCGCCGCTCCGGGCCGAGCTGGAGCGGCTGGATGAAGAGGGCCGGGCCGCGGGCCAACGGCGCCAGCTCACGGGCCAGCTGGCGGAGCGGCGAGCCCAGCACGATCGCCTGGCCGAGCGACGGTCTGCCCTGGGCGATGCCGCGGCGGCGGGACGGGGCGCGGAGGCGCGCGTGACCGAGGCGCGGGCCGCGCTGGCCGCGCGGGAGGGAGAGGAGGAGCGGGCCTACACCGGCTGGGTCACCGCCCGGCAGGAAGCCCAGACCAAGCTCGAGGAAGCGCTCCGGCAGTACGAGCTGCTCAAGGAAGATCGGGTGCGCATCGAGACGGCCGGTCCGGACGGGGCCTGTCCGACCTGCTCCCGGCCCCTCAAGGAGGAGTACGACACGGTCCTGGGGACGCTGGCGCGGCAGCTGGAGGAGATCAAGCTGAACGGCACGTATTTCCGCCGGCGCGTCAAGCAGCTCGAGCCCGAGCCGAAGGACCTTTCCCAGGCGCGCCGCGGCGTGGTCGAGGCGCGGACCGGCCTCGAGTCCGCCACCACCGAGCTGGCCCGCGTCCGGGCACGGGCCCAGGAAGCGGCCGCCCTCGACGACGAACGGGCCAAGCTGGCCGCCGGCATCGCCGAGCTGGAGCGCCGGATCGCGGCCCTGCCGGAGCGCTACGACGCGGAGCGGCACGACCTGGTGCGGGACCGGCTCAAGGCGCTCGCCCCCGTCGTGGACCGGTCGGCGGAGCTGAAGGTGCGGGCCACGCGGGCGGAAGCGCTGGTCCAGGAGGCCGAGGCGGCCGACCGCGGGCTCACCCAGCGGGAGGTGCGCCTGGCCGATCTCACCCAGGCCATCGCCGAGCTGGCGTTCAGCGAGGAGAAGTTCAACGAGGCGCGGGAGGCCCACGAGACCGCCGAGCGTGCGCTGCGCGACGCGGAGATGCTGGGGGTGTCGCGCCAGGGACAGCTGAAGACCACGGTGGCGGCGGTCGAAGGCGCGCTCCGGCGGCTGGCGGAGCGGGCCGAGCGGGCGGCCCGGGCCGACGCGGTCCGGGCGGACCTGCGGGCGCACGAGGTGCTGGACGACGCGCTGGGGGACCTGCGCACCAGCCTCAACACCCAGCTCCGGCCGGAGCTCTCGGAGCTGGCGTCCGCCTTTCTCGCCGACCTCACCGACGGCCGTTATCACGAGCTGGAGCTGGACGAGCAGTACCGGATCCTGGTGCTCGAGGATGGCGAGCCCCGGCCGGTCATCTCGGGCGGCGAGGAGGACGTCGCCAACCTGGTCCTGCGCCTGGCCATCAGCCAGATGGTGGCCGAGCGCGCCGGCCAGCCCCTGTCCCTGCTGGTCCTGGACGAGATCTTCGGCAGCCTGGACGAGGGCCGGCGCCAGCACGTGGTGGCGCTCCTGCGCCGACTGGCCGATCGGTTCCCCCAGGTGATACTCATTACCCATATCGAGTCGGTGCGGGACAGCGTGGACCGGGTCCTGCGCGTGGTGCTCGACCCCGAACGGGGCTGCGCGCGGGTCACCGAGGAGGGAGGGGCCGATGAAGATGTGGCAGCCTGACCGTCGCGTCACCGGACCCTATCCGGCGGGCGAGGACGAGATCGGTCCGCTGAACCGCCTCTTTTCAGACGCGTTCACCGACCGCTACCGGCGGGACGGCCTGGTGGGCGTGCGCGTGCCTCCGCTGTCCCGGGTGATCTGGAGCTATGCGCTGCGCGACGCCGGGGCCGGCGCCCTGATCTGGCGCGACGAAGACCACGGGCTGGTGGCGTTCAACATGGTGCACCATTCGGGCGCCGAGGGATGGATGGGCCCGCTGGCGGTCCGGCCCGATCGCCAGCGCCTTGGGGTCGGGACGGTGATCGTCCAGTCGGCCATCGACTGGCTCAAGGCGGCGGGCGTCACCACGCTGGGCCTCGAGACCATGCCGCGGACGGTCGAGAATATCGGGTTCTACAGTCGCCAGGGGTTTCAGCCGGGCTACCTCACGGTCACGCTCACCGGCGACGTGACCGGGCGCGCCCCCGCGCGGGGCGTCATCCGGCTGGGCGATGTGCCGGAGAGCGAGCGCGCCGACCTGCTGGCCCGCTGCCGGACGCGACTCCAGCAGTCCGCTCCCGGCTACGATTTCACCCGCGAGCACGAGCTGACCCGCGAGCTGGAGATCGGCGATACCATCGTGGTCGAGCGCGCCGGCGACGTCCAGGGATTCGCGCTCTGGCACTCGGCGCCGCTGGCCGAGGGCCGCCAGGCCGACGAGGTCCGGGTGCTCAAGCTCTTCGCGGCGGACCCGGGGGTGTTCCTCGGACTGGTGCGGGGGGCCGAGGGGTGCGCGTCCCGGGCGCGGATCCGCCGCGTGGCCGTGCGCTGCCAGACGCGGTTCGGCGCCGCCTACGCCGCGCTGATCCGCCGCGGCTACCAGACCCGCTGGACCGACCTGCGCATGACGCTCGACGGGTTTCCCGAGGCCGTGGTGCCCGGCGGCGAAGTCCTGTTCTCGAACTGGGAGGTCTGAGGTGGCGCCCGACCCGACCCCCAGCCAGGTGGCGGAGTTCGTCGGCCAGCAACGCTCGGCCGAGGCCACCAGCGAGCCGTCGGGTCTGAGCCTGCCGTCGGGGCTGCTGGCCAATGCCCCCGCGCGGCTGAGCATCGCGGCCTTCCTGTACGCCGTCGCCTACACGGTGGCCTACCTGCCCGGCTTCCTCCTGGGCGCCATGGGCCCAGACCACCTCGCCACCGATCTCGTGGCCGCCGCGTTCGTGGCGGGCTCCGTGGTGGTGGGGTTGGCGGCTCGGCGGCTCCCCTTGCCCCCCGAGCGCGTGGTGGACCTGGGGCTCCTGTACGAGATCGCGGGAGCCGTGGGGATCGAGATCAGTATCCTGTGGTGGATTGGGCAGGTCCCCGCGGTCTCCACCGGGGTTTCCTGGGTCTGCGTGTGGATCGTGATCTTCCCGCTGATCGTGCCGGCAACGTCGGGCAAAGCGTTCCTGGCGGCGGTGGCGTCGGCGTCGGTACGGCCGCTATTTCTGCTGATCGCCGCCGCGCGCGGGACCGCGCTGCCTCCGTTCGACGTCCTCGCGCTGATGACCATCCCCAACTACATCTGCGTGGGCCTCGCGGTGGCGGTGGCCAAGGTGATCTACGGCTGGGGCGTGGAGGTGCGCCGGGCCCGGCGCATGGGGAGCTACCACCTGGTCGAGCGGCTGGGCGAAGGCGGCATGGGCGAGGTGTGGCGGGCCGAGCACCGGATGCTGGCGCGTCCCGCCGCCATCAAGCTGGTGCGGCCCGAGGGCATGGGACGGAACCCGTTCGAGCGCCAGACCCTGATGCGCCGGTTCGAACGGGAGGCCCGCGCCACGGCCGCGCTTACCTCGCCGCACACCATCCAGCTCTTCGACTACGGGGTCGCGCCCAACGGGACCTTCTACTACGTGATGGAGCTGCTCCGCGGGCTCGACCTGGAGCGCTTCGTGGAGCGGTTCGGCCCCATGCCCGCCCCACGCGCCGCGTACCTGCTCCGCCAGGCCTGTCTCTCGCTGGACGAAGCCCACAACCAGGGCATGATCCATCGCGACGTCAAGCCGGCCAACGTGTACCTGTGCCGGGTGGGGCGCGAGCACGATTTCGTAAAGGTGCTGGACTTCGGGCTGGTGAAGTCCGTCGCCGGAGACGCGCCCCGGGAAGTGGCGCTCACCGCGGCGCACATGGCCGCGGGCACGCCCGCGTTCATGGCGCCGGAGCTGGCCATGGGCGAGTCGCGCATCGACGGCCGGGCCGACCTCTACGCGCTGGGCTGCGTGGGCTACTGGCTGGTCACCGGGCACCAGGTGTTCGAGGAGCGGAGCCCCATGCGGCTCATGCTGGCCCACGCCCACCAGCGGCCCGAACGGCCGTCGCGCCGGTCGGAGGTGCACATTCCGGGCGCCTTCGAGGAGCTGCTGATGGCGTGTCTTTCCAAGAGCCCGGGCGACCGCCCCCAGACCGCCGAAGCGCTGGCGGCCGCCCTGGGGGGACTGGCCGGCGACTGGAATCAGGACGAAGCGGAGAAATGGTGGCGGATCCACCTGCCGGAGTTCGCCGCCTAGGACACGAGGTTCTTCGCCGCGATCATGCCCGGCACGCTCCCGCCCCCGGTTACCGCGCGCCGATGGTAGTCCACCTGCCCCAGGTGATATCCCAGATGAGAAAGGAGATGGAGCAACAGCTGGCCGGTGGTGAGCCGGGCGCCGCCCACCTCTTGAGGGAACGGCTGCGCCAGGGCGGAATCGGGGAGCCGCGCCAGCGCCTGGTCCACGTCGAGCCGGGCGGCGGCGATGCGCGCGAGAGTCTCGGCCCGAGAGAGCCCCCGGGCCGAGAATTCGGCATCGCGGTCGCGCACGTAACCGGTCTGGCCCAGCTCCGCGCCAACGTAGGCCCTCAGGTTGCCGGCCAGGTGGAGCGCCAGCGTGCCACCGGGGTTGGCGACTCCCGGAACCGTTTTCCAGAGGTCGGGGTCGGTCGGGTAGGCGCGGATCTGCGCGGCCAGCGCATCGAGGTCGCGCAGCAGCACCGCGCGCACCGCCGAGACGATCGCGGTCATCGAATCCTCACGAAGAAGACATCGGGGTTGTCGAACCGCTCGGCCGTGAACGCCAGGATCGACCCGTCCGGAGCCACGGCCGGGGCGTAGCCGCCCTCGGTCCCGGGAATCGCGGTGGCGCCGCCGGTGGCCAGGTCCACCCAGTACAGGCCATCGGCGCGGCGGACCACCAGGCGCGGCGCGAGCGGGTCAAAGACGGGCTCCAGGCCGGCCGCGATCGGCGTTCCCGTACCGCCCGCCACGTCGTACAGCAGCACGCTCCACCCGGTGGTCGTGATCGTGACGGTTTCCAGCCGGCATGGGCAGAGGCCCGCAAAGCACTCCGCGGAGGTACTGTCGAGTCCCAGGGGCACGGTGGCGGCCAGGCGCAGTCCGTCGGGCGACAGTGCGGGGAAGGCGCCGGGGCCCACCGAATCGGGTGGCGCCGCGGGAGCCGCGGGGTCATAGCGCCACAGCGTCTCACCGTCCGAGTAGAACCCGGCCGATCCGTCGGGCAGCTCGACCGGGCCATACGGATTGGCGCGCCGCTCGAGCGCCTCCTGCTCGGCCGGTCGCAGGCGAAACCGGGTGTCCATGCACCCCGTCGTCACCACGGCATGATTGGGCAGGGTCACGCTGCGGGTGGAGAGCGCGTTGAGCGGGGTGCCGTCGGTCAGGGGCAGGCGCCGCACGGTGACGTCGATCGGCGCGGCGGGCGCCGCGCACTGGCCCGCGCAGTTGAACCCGGCGTCGAGGATGGTTCGCCAGCTCACGAGCAGGCGGCTCGACGGGCCGAACACGAGCTGCGCGACGGTGTCGCGCAGGGCGAGCCGGTAGATCCGGGCTTCCTCGCGCACCGCTCCGTCCGCCAGCCGGATCGTGAGCAGGGCCCAACCCGAATCCACTCCGGGCAGATTGCGAGCCCGATACACGATCCGGCCGTCCGCGGTGAAGCCGCGCACCACGTCCGGCTCCGGGTTCCAGGTGACGCGGAACAGGCCGGGCGCGACCTCGCCGGGCGGCACCGGCGGCGGGGTGAACAGCGTGTCGTCCGGCTCGGCGCACCCGGCGATCGCCAGGGCAACCAGGAGCGGGCGCGCCCCGATCGCGGTCATCGAAGCCTCAGGTAGAACACGTCGGGGCCCTCGAACCGGGAGGCCGTGAAGGCGAGGAGCGAGCCGTCGGGCGACACGGCGGGCGCATAGCCGCCCTCCGTTCCCGGGATCACCGTGGCTCCACCCGTGGCGAGATCCACCCAGTAGAGCGCGTCGGGCCGGCGGACCACGACGCGCGCCTCCAGGGGATCGAACGCGGGCTCGAGACCCGCCCCCAAGGTGGACGACGTGTCGAGCGTGAGGTCGTAGCGCCGCACCTCCCACCCGGTGAAGGTGTACGTGGTCGTCTCCTGGAAACAGCAGAGCCCGCCGGTGCATTGCGCCA
>Ga0210377_10001427_pt1 | contig 21906 bp, 20 predicted proteins | sample PLM4_65_b1redo_FD_155480 | JGI IMG/M metagenome (GOLD analysis project Ga0210377, IMG submission 155480) | Groundwater sediment microbial communities from an aquifer in East River, Colorado, USA - PLM4_65_b1 redo | ecosystem: Environmental > Terrestrial > Soil > Riparian zone | place: USA: East...
GTCGCCGCCGGCGTGGCCAAGGCCCACGCCGACGTCGTGCTGATCTCCGGCCACGACGGCGGCACCGGCGCCTCGCCCCTGACCTCGATCAAGCACGGCGGCGTGCCGTGGGAGCTGGGGCTGGCCGAGACCCAGCAGGTCCTCGTACTCAACAAGCTGCGCGACCGGATCGTCGTGCAGGTCGACGGCCAGATGAAGACCGGCCGCGACGTCGTCATCGCCGCCCTGCTCGGCGCCGAGGAGTTCGGCTTCTCGACGGCGCCGCTGGTGGTGCTGGGGTGCATCATGATGCGGGTCTGTCACCTGAACACCTGTCCGGTCGGCGTCGCCACCCAGGATCCCGAGCTCCGCGCGCGGTTCACCGGCAAGCCGGAGTTCGTGACGACGTTCTTCCGGTTCATCGCCGAAGAGGTGCGCGAGTACATGGCGACGCTGGGCTTCCGCTCCATGGCCGAGATGATCGGCCGGGTGGACCGGCTGAACGTCCGACCGGCGGTCGAGCACTGGAAGGCCAAGGGGCTCGACCTGTCCACGGTGCTCTACGAGCCCGCCATGCCGGCCGACGTCGCCCGCCGCTGCGTGACGGTGCAGGACCACGGGCTCGAGCGTTCGCTCGATGCGACCACGCTCATCCCGGCCTGCCGCGAGGCGATCGAGCACGCCAAGCCGGTCGAGCTGAGCCTGCCGATCCGCAACGTCAACCGCACGGTCGGCACGACGCTCGGCTACGAGATCACCACCCGCTGGGGCGGCGAGGGGCTGCCGGAGGACACCGTCAAGGTCCACTTCCGCGGCTCGGCCGGCCAGTCGTTCGGCGCCTTCGTGCCGCGGGGGGTGACGTTCACCCTCGAGGGCGACGCCAACGACTACTGGGGCAAGGGGCTGTCGGGCGGGCGGCTGATCGTCTTCCCGCCCCGTGAAGCGACGTTCGTGGCCGAGCGGAACATCGTCATCGGCAACGTCGCGCTCTACGGCGCCACCAGCGGCGAGGCCTACGTCCGCGGCGTGGCCGGCGAGCGCTTCGGCGTGCGCAACAGCGGCGTGCACACCGTCGTCGAGGGCATCGGCGACCACGGCTGCGAGTACATGACCGGCGGCCGGGTGGTCGTGCTGGGTCACAGCGGCCGCAACTTCGCGGCCGGCATGTCGGGCGGCATCGCCTACGTCTTCGACGTCGACGGCGACTTCAAACGGCGGTGTAATCTCGGGATGGTCGAGCTGGGGCCCCTGGAGCAGGCCGAGGACATCACGCTCGTGCGGGAGCTCATCCGCCGCCACGTCGACTACACCGGCTCGACCTACGCCAAACGGTTCCTCGACGACTGGATCGCCGTGCAGCCGCGCTTCGTCAAGGTGATGCCGAAGGACTACAAGCGCGTGCTGGCGGCCGAGGCGCGGGCGCGCTCCGAGGGCCGCGAGCCGACCTTCGCCGAGCTGGTCGGCGTCACCAGCGGGTAGAGCCGTGGGCAAGGTCACCGGCTTCCTCGAGATCAAGCGCAAGAAGTCGCCGACCCGTCCGGTCGGCGAGCGCCTGCACGACTGGAAGGAGGTCTACCTCCCCTTCCCGGACGAAGACTTGAAAAAGCAGGCGGCCCGCTGCATGGATTGCGGGATCCCGTTCTGCCACCAGGGCTGTCCGCTCGGCAACATCATCCCCGACTGGAACGACCTCGTGTACCGCGATCACTGGCGGGACGCGATCGACCGGCTGCACGCGACCAACAACTTCCCGGAGTTCACCGGCCGCCTGTGCCCGGCGCCGTGCGAGGGCGCGTGCGTGCTCGGCATCAACGACGACCCGGTCACGATCAAGGCCGTCGAGGTCAGGATCATCGACCGCGCCATGGACGAGGGGTGGGTCGTGCCGGAGCCGCCGGCCGTGCGGACGGGCAAGAAGGTCGCCGTCGTCGGCTCCGGCCCGGCCGGCCTCGCCGCCGCCCAGCAGCTCAACCGGGCCGGCCACCTGGTGACCGTCCTCGAGCGTTCCGACCGCATCGGCGGCCTGCTGCGCTACGGCATCCCCGAGTTCAAGATGGAAAAGCGCGTCCTCGACCGGCGCCTGGCCCTCATGGACAAGGAGGGCGTGCTCTTCCGCACCAACGCGGAGGTGGGCCGCAACGCACGGATGGCCGAGCTGCAACGCGAGTTCGACGCGGTCGTCCTGGCCTGCGGCGCCGGCGCCCCTCGCGATCTCCCCTTGCCCGGACGCGACCTGGGGGGGATCCACTTCGCGATGGAGTACCTCACGCTGTCGAACAAGCGGTGCGAGGGCGATCAGATCCCCGACGAGCGCTTCATCAGCGCCGCCGGCAAGCGGGTGGTGATCATCGGCGGCGGCGACACCGGCGCCGATTGCCTGGGCACCGTGCACCGCCAGGGCGCGACGTCCGTCCACCAGTTCGAGCTGCTGCCCCGCCCGCCGGATGCCCGCGCCAGCGACAACCCGTGGCCGCAATGGCCGAACGTCTTCCGGATCTCCTCGGCCCACGAGGAGGGCGGCGAGCGCGTCTACGCGGTCTCCACCCAGCGCTTCCTCGGCGACGCCGAGGGGCGCGTGCGGCAGCTACAGGCGCTGACGGTCGAGATGACTCGCGAGGGTGGCCGCCTCGACTTCAAGCCCGTCCCCGGCACCGAGTTCACGCTGGACGTCGACCTGGTGCTGCTGGCGATGGGCTTCGTCGGTCCCGAGCGCTCCGGCCCCATCGAGGAGCTGAGGCTCACGCTCACCGAGCGCGGCAACGTCGCCCGCGACGCCAGCTGGATGACGAGCGCGCCCGGCGTGTTCACGTGCGGCGACATGCAGCGGGGTCAGTCACTGATCGTGTGGGCGATCGCCGAGGGGCGCTCGTGCGCCGCCGGCGTCGACCGCTGGCTGATGGGCAAGACCGACCTGGCGGCCCCGCTCGGTTAGCGGTAACTCTTCACCGAGGAGGCGATGCACTCCGCGCGCGCCGCCTCCTCGCCGCGCAGCAGCGCCAGCGCCTTCCGGCACACCTCGCAGCTCGGATACGACCGCGACGCGCCTCGGTGGGCGGCCGTGCCGCGAAACCGCAGCAGGCATTCCCCGGGCTCGGGACCACGGGCGGTCTGGGGCGGCTCGGGCAACCGCGGTTTCGGCGGCTCGATCGGGCCCTCGGGCACCAGCTGCGAGCGATACTGCTCCGGCACCTGATCGCGCCGGCCCACGTAGTGCACGCCGCCCCGCTCGTCCACCCAGCGGTATCCCACCAGCTGCGCAGCGGCTCCGGTGGCGACGAAGACCAGCCCGAGCGCGAGTGCCCATCCGACCCGGCGCGTCCTCATCGGCGTCGTCTCCTTGGGCGGTCAGCGGGGGCGCAGCGGCTCCCCCACGGTCGCCCACCATGGTAGCGCGACCAGGACGATCGCCACCCATGCGACCAGCGTCATCCACAGGCCGAATTTCAGAACCTCGCCCGCGGAGACGTGGCCGCGCTCGTAGATGACCAGCGCCGAGGTGCTCTGGGCCGGGTAGTACACCACCGCGTCGCCGGTGATCATCACCACCAGCGCGCACACGAGCGGGTTCAGACCCGCCTCGCGCCCGACCGACATCGCGATCGGCAGCGCCAGGGCCAGGAACCCCGAGATGTTGGGCACCAGCGCCCGCAACGCCGTCGCCCCCACCATGAGCAGCACCACGGTACCCAGCGCGCCGCCGCCCAGCGCCGGCAGGCCCCCCACCAGCGACCGCGCGAGCCAGGCCGCGGCACCGCTGGCGCCGAGCACGTGAGCCAGCGAGATCGACGCCGCGATCACGAAGACGTTCGCCCAGCCCACGCCGCGCTCCAGGTCGGCCCACGCCAGCGGCCCCAAGCGCGGGGTGAGCAGCGCGACGAACGCGAGCAGCGCGGGCAGCGCCGGGTCGAGGTGGTGCCAGCCATCGGTGAGCCAGAGCGCCGAGGCCCCGAGGATGACCGCGATCGTGCGCCACTCGGCCCCCGACAGCGGTCGGCGGCGCGCCGGCTCCGGCGCCGGCAGCCCGCGGGCGAGGCCCCGGCGATAGAGCGCCCCCGTCAGCACGCCGCCGAGCACCAGGATCGTGTAGTACGGCACGGCCATCAGCGCGAACCAGCCCGTCCACGACATCCCGCCGATGATGGCCGCACTCATCACGGGTGTGATGCCCCCCGTCAACAGCGCGGTCGACGCCAGGCGATTGATCGAGGACAGCGCCAGCATCACCGCCTTGGCGATGTCGCTTCCGCGCGGCACCCCGGCCAGCGTGAACACCTCGTCGTAGATGTGGATGAGGATGCCCGAGCGCGTGGTGGCCGACGGCAGCACGAACGTCAGCACGGGAAAGGCCAGGACGAGCTGCAGATAGACCGCCAGGCTGCGGCCCCGCGCGCGCTCGAGGATGGCGCGGGCCAGCCGCTCGGCCAGCCCGCTGCGCACGACCGCCACGCCCATCGTGAGCACGCCGATCAAGAAGTAGGGAACCGGGTTCGCGAAGCCCTGCAGCGCCGCCCGCATGGTGGGGGCGGCACCGGTCAGCGCGAGCAGCGTCACGCTCAGCAACGCCGTCACCCCGGGCTCGAGCGCCTCGGTCGTCCACAGCACGATCGTGACGAGCGTGACGACGAGGGCGCGCTGACCGGCCAGCGGCAACCCCTCGGTCAGCGGCGGCAGCCACAGCGCCAGCCCCAGCGCGCCGAGCGCGAGCGTGAGCGCCAGCGTCCTCGCCGGCGTGCCGGGGGCAGCGGCCGCGGTCTCGATCCGGCTCATCGGGCGGCTGCATCGTGCCACGCGCGACCGCCGCCCGTCGAGCTACTCAGCTCGGCGTTGCCAGCGCGCGCCGGCGCCCCCGTCCCGTCCGGCTCTTGATTTCGCGCCACGCCCAGCCGCACGCGATGAGGACCGCCACCAGGACGGCGTTGGCCAGCCAGAACCACGGCCAGGCGTTGAAGCGCCAGCCGAGCCATTCCTTCACGAGGGTGTACACGATGATCTGGTGGAAGAAGTAGAGGAAGAGCGCTGTCTGGCCGAGGATCACGAGCCAGGGCAGCCGCCACCGTCGCCGCTCCATCGCCCAGTAGGTGGCGGCCAGCATGAGCAGCACCATGCCCAGCACCCACAGCAGCGCCGCGCCGCGCGGCGTCCAGTGGCGATTGAGGATGAAGTCGCGCCGCATGCCGAAGGGCATCGGCGTGGCGGCCCACCAGTCGTAGACGAAGAACGCGACGACCATGACGGCGCCCACGGCGCCCGCCACCGCGAGGTAACGCGCCCCGGCCTCGGGACTGCGGCGGTGGGTCTGCAGCCAGGTCGAGCCGAGCACGAGCCCGATCAGGACGAGGCTCAGCCATGGCCACGGCGGATAGTCGAAGAACAGGACGAGGCCGATCAGCTCGTGGGCGGCCACGAACCGTGTGAGGGCGGGGAACGCGAGCACGAAGGCAACGTAGCCGGCGCCGGCGGCCAGCAGCAGCGCCCACCGCGCGGCAGGAAAGCGCAGCAGCCACATGGCCGGGGCCATCGCGATGATCGCCAGGCCGATCGTCTGTAGAACGCCGCCGCTCAGGATCTTGTCGTGCGGGAATACGAGAACATTCAGCAGGAGGCCGGCCAGCACGATCCGCACGCCGCGCGGCACGAACCGCCGCGCGAGGGCGCCGAGGCTCTCGGGCGCGCCGGAACCCGCGCTCCGCCCCAGTGGCAGGCAGAAGCCCACCAGGAACAGGAACGTCGGTGCCGCGAGCGTTTGCGTGATGTAAATGAGCGCGTAGCGGGGCCGCGTCATGTGGAGGTCGATCCACCAGCGCGCCGTGTGGTTGACGACCATCAGGATCAGCGCGGCCCCCCGCAGGCCGTCCAGATAGGCCAGTCGCGAATCGGTCATCGTCTATCGGAACCCCCAGGAGAAGACGCGCGTCGGCGTGACCTCGACGACGACCGAGTCGGACGGGCTGATCGCCGCCTCCCGCGGGTACTGCGGATACTTGCGGTAGAGACGCTCGCGCACGCGGCGGAATCGCGGGCCCCGCTCGATGAGCCGGGCGCGGCCCTGGATCATCACGCCCTTGAGCGTCCCCCAGTGGTCGGAGTAGACGTCGACCGTCAGCGTGACGCGCGGGTTCTCGCGCAGGTTCTTCACCTTGCGTCCGTCGTCGCCGGAGGCGAAGTAGATCTTTCCGCCGGCGAGGACGTGGCACACGGGCACCAGGTGGGGCACCCCGGCGGCGCCCGCGGTCGCCACCCGGCAGATGCGCTCCCAGGCCACGAAGTCGGCGAGCGTCTTGGTCAGGCGGGTCGGCGCGCGCTTGGCCATCGACATGACTCCTTCAGCGGCCGGCGGGGACGCAGACGAATGCGGGCTGGTTCACGTGCGGCCTCGGAGGCCGCAGCCGTTCCGGGGCGCTAGCGCAGCGGGCTCTGCCAGAGCGCATGGCCCACGAAGAACGGCCCTAGCACGTGGATGTACTGCGACGTCTGCACCGTCTTGCGCATGGCCTGCACCAGGTGCGACAGCGGATGCAATTCGCGGCCGACGAGACCGATCACGAAGTCGTTGTCGTGGGTGTCGAGGCCGTGGCAGGCGAGACGGACGTCGTGGGCGAGGTCGGCCTCGCCATACGCGCGCCCCAGCACGCTGTGCTCGCGGATGACTGCGCCCTGCTCCGCGGGCGAGAGCCGGGCGAAGGCGCCGGTGCGGCGCAACGGATACCAGATCCCCCACGGCCACGCCGGGTTCAGGGCGGTCCGCCGCGGGCGGCGCAGCAGCCACTCGTCGAGATCCGCCTCGAAGCCGGAGGCGTAGGTCCGGCCGACCATCGTCAGCTCCGGCTTCAGCATCAGCTCGCCGAAGGGACCGGCGTTGAGCAGCTCGCGGAACGGGCCCACGAAGAACGCGGGATCCTCGCTCATGCCCAGCACGGCCACGCCGCGCGGGTCGTTGACGTCGTGATAGAGCACGGCCTCGAGCCGGCTGGCCTCCAGCGCCCGCACCAGCGGTTTGGCGTCGGTGCAGCCGCCGAACGCCTGCAGCTGCACGAACAGCCGGCGATCCGCGCTCTGCTCGTTGGCACCCCGCTCGCGGACGTCCACCTTGACGTCGTCGCCGGTGCTCACGCTCAACCTCCCCGGGTGTGCATCTCGAGGTGCGGATCGCGCTTGAGCCCGGCGATCTGCACGAGGGGCTGCCGGTTGCCCAGCGCCAGGCGATCCTCGGCGCCGCGGTCGGTGCGCGCCCGCCAGCCGCCCGTGACGAGCGCCGTCAGCTCGTCCGGCCCGGCCCCGCCGCGGAACGGCCCCCGCAGGTCGATGCCACGCGTGGCGTAGAGACACAGGTACCACACGCCGTCGGCCGTCAGCCGGCTGCGGTCGCAGTCGGCGCAGAACGGCGCCGTCGTCGACGAGATGATTCCGAACGTCGTGCCGTCCGGCAGCCGGAAGCGGTCGGCCGGCGCCGTCGACGTCTCGATCAGGGGCTCGATGCGGCCGTAGCGGCGCTCGAGGCCCTCGAGCATCTCCTTGCGGCTCACGACCTGCTCGGACGACCACCGGGTGGCGCCGCCCACGTCCATGTACTCGATGAAGCGCACCTCCGCCGGCACGGTCTTGCCGAACTCGATCAGGTCGGCCAGCTCGTCGTCGTTGACGCCGCGGATCACGACCGTGTCGAGCTTGCTGTCGGTGAAGCCGGCCCGCGGGAGGCTGGCGATCCCCTCGAGGACCCGCGCGTGGGTCGAGCGGCTGGTGAGCCGGGCGAAGCGCTGGGGGTCCAGCGTGTCGAGGCTGACGGTCACCCGATGCAGGCCGGCCGCCTTCAGCGCGGGCGCGTGCTCGGCGAGCAGCACACCGTTCGTCGTCATGGCCAGGTCGCGGAGCCTCGGCTTGGCGGCGAGCATCCCGACCAGGCGCGCCACGTCGCGTCGCAGCAGCGGCTCGCCGCCGGTGAGGCGCACCTTGTCGACGCCGAGGTCCAGGAAGACGTCGGTCAGCGCTGCCATCTCGCCGAAGTGAAGGATGTCCTCGCGCGGCAGCCAGACGTACTCCTCCTCGGGCATGCAGTAGCCGCAGCGCAGGTTGCAGCGGTCGGTGACCGAGACGCGCAGGTTGCGGAGCGGGCGGCCGTGGACGTCGGCGAGCAGTGACATCAGGCCGCGCCCACCGGGACCGCGTCGGCAGCCTGGGCTCGCTCCCACTCGCGGACCAGCCCGGCCTTCTTCACGCCCACGTCGAAGTGATCCCAGGGCAGCCGCTCGTCGACGCCGCGCGGGCGCCGGGTGTGGAAGTCGAGATCGCCGTCCCAGTCACGCAGCGCCCGGCGCCAGTCGCCGCCCAGGCGGGCCGCGCGCTCGAGGAAGTCGCCCACGCGCCGGTCGCCCCGGGCCAGCAGCGCCTGCAGCGCGGCCTCGCGCGGGTTCTCGTGCAGCACGCGGACGGTGGCCATCGGGCGCACGCCGTGCTTGATCGTCTCCAGCTTGTCGGCAAGCGCGCCGGCGCCGGCGAAGGGCGCCCACTGGAACGGCGTCCACGGCTTGGGCACGAACGAGGAGATGGACAGCGTGAGCCGGCCGAACGGCCGGCCCCGGGGGTCCAGCACCCGCAGCCGCTCGAGCATGCGGCGGGCGAGGTCGACGATCGCGGCGACGTCCTCGTCGGTCTCGGTCGGCTGGCCGATCATGAAGTACGTCTTGAGATTCGGAATGCCCTGGGCCCGCACGATGTCGCAGGCGGCCAGGATCTGCTCGTCGGTGATCGCCTTGCGGATCGCCCGGCGCAACCGCTCGGTGCCGGCCTCGGGCGCGATGGTCAGCGTGCGGTGCCCGCCGCGGGCCAGCGCGGCGGCCAGCTCCTCGGTGAGGCTGTCGGCGCGCAGCGAGGAGATCGACAGCTCCATGCCGTTGTCCTCGACGACCTTCAGCAGCTCGCCGATCCACGGATAGTCGGACACGCACGCCCCCACGAGACCGATCCGCTTCTCGCCGTCGCGGGCGAGCTGCTCGATCGTCTCGCGCAGCGCGTTCACGCTGCGATGCCGCACCGGCCGGTACACCTGGCCCTCGAGGCAGAAGCGGCAGCCGCGGCCGCAGCCCTTGCCGACCTCCAGCAGCGCCATGTGGCCGTACTCGGCGTTGGGCGTCTTCACGGCGGCGATCGTCCGGAACGCGTCGACGTCACGCAGCCGCCGCTTGACGACGACCGCCGGCGCGCCGGACGCGGCCGTGACATCGGCCACCGTGCCGTCGGCCGCGTAGCGCACGTCGTAGCGCTCGGGAACGTACACGCCCGGCAGCGCCACCAGGAGATCCAGGAAGCTCGCGCGATCGCGATACTGCTCGCGATACGCCGCGATCAGCTCGCCGACCAGCTCCTCGCCCTCGCCCACCACCACGAAGTCCATGAACGGCGCCACCGGCTCGGGATTGGAGAACGCGCAGACGCCGCCCATGAGCACCAGCGGGTCGTGCGGCCGCCGCTCGGCCGCACGCAGCGGGATGCCGGCCAGGTCGAGGAGACGGAGAACGTTGATGTAGTCGCCTTCATAGGTGACCGAGAAGCCGATCATGTGGAAGTCGGTGAGCGGCCGCTGCGACTCCAGCGAGAACGGCGGGCTCTGCGTGCGCTGCATCTCGACGACGTCGGCCGGGTCCGGCAGGAACACGCGCTCGCAGACCACGTCGGGCAGCGCGTTGAGGTGCCGGTAGATCGTCTGGAAGCCCAGGTTCGACATTCCCACCGCGTAGGCGTTGGGGTACACGAGTGCCACGGCGATCTTGCCGCCCCAGTCCTTGCGGATCGTGCCCTGCTCAGCGGCGAGCAGTGCGTGAGCTTTTTTCTTTAGGGACCAAGACATCCGGGTCAGTCTATCACGCGTTCCGTGATCCGGCGCGCTCAGCCCTTGATGACCCCGAGCGGCTTGAGGCGCGCCACGCGCGTGGAGATGCCGAAGCGATGCACCACGTCCACCACCTCGCGGACGTCCTTGTACGCTTCCGGCATCTCCTCGGCCAACGCATCGCGGCCGGTGGCCCGCGCCACCACGCCGCCCGCCCGTAGCTCCGCCTCGAGGTCGCGCCCCCGGGCCGCCTTCACCGCCGCGGTGCGGCTGAGACGGCGCCCGGCCCCGTGGCAGGTCGAGCCGAACGTCTCCCGCAGCGCGACGTCGGTGCCGAGCAGCACGTAGGAGTAGCGCCCCATGTCGCCGGGCACGATGACCGGCTGCCCCGGGAACGCCCGGGTGGCGCCCTTGCGATGCACGAGGAGACGACGGCGGCGGCCGTCGACCTCGTACTCCTCTTCCTTGGCGATGTTGTGGGCGACGTCGTAGACCACGCGCATCGCGAGGTCGCGCGGCGCCAGCCCCAGCACGCGCTCGAACACCTGGGCCGCGGCGTGGGCCAGCACCTGGCGGTTGGCAAAGGCGAAGTTGGCCGCCGCCCGCATCGCGCCGAGGTAGTCGATCGCCTCCTCGGAGTCGACGGGGGCGCAGGCGAGCTGGCGGTCGGGCACGCTGATCCCGTACCGGCGGAGCGCGCCACCCGTCACCTTCAGGTAGTCGGTGCAGACCTGGTGGCCGACGCCGCGCGAGCCGGTGTGGATCATCACCGTGAGCTGTCCGAGCCGCAGGCCGAGCGCCGCCGCCGCCGCCGCGTCGTACAGCTCCTCGACGACCTGCAGCTCGAGGAAGTGGTTGCCGGAGCCGAGCGAGCCGAGCTGGCGCAGGCCGCGCTCGTGCGCGCGCGCCGACACGCGGTCGGGCCGGGCCCCGTCCAGCCGGCCGCCGGACTCGATGCGCTCCACGTCGCCGCCCTCGCCGTAGCCACGGCCGGCCGCCCACGCCGCGCCGCCGTCCATCACCGCCGTCACCTCGCGGGCGGTCAGGTCCACGCTCGCCCGCGCGCCGATGCCGGTCGGGATCGTCGAGTGGAGCGCGTCCACCAGCGCGCGCACGCGCGGCGCCACGTCGGCCGCGTCCAGTCCCGTGCGGAGCAGCCGCACGCCACAATTGATGTCGAAGCCGATGGCGCCCGGGCTCACGACGCCATGCTCGGCATCGGTGGCCACGACGCCGCCGACGGGCAGGCCGTAGCCCTGGTGGATGTCGGGCATGGCGAGGGCGGCGCGCACGATTCCGGGAAGCGTGGCGCCGTTGGCGAGCTGCTCCAGCGAGGCGTCACTCCGGATCGCGGCGATCAGCGCCTCGTCGGCGACGACCAGTGCCGGCACGCGCATCCCGGGGCGCGCATCGGGCGGGATGCGCCAGAGGTACGGGCCGACACGCTCGAGGGGAATGGGCACGCGCGGGTCAGCGCGCGCGGGTCAGCGCGCGACGGCGACGGAGCTGGCGCGGCGGCGGGTCCACACGAGGCCGACGAGAGCCACGACGACCCCGAGGAGGCTGGCGAGCTGGGCCACCCGGAAGGGCCCGAGCCAGAAGCTGTCGAGCCGGATCGCCTCGATGGCGAACCGGCCGACCGAGTACAGCCCGATGTAGGCGAAGAACAGCGCGCCCGGCTGCTCGCGCAAGCGCGGCCGCAGCCAGCCCACCAGCACGAAGAAGATCGCCAGGTCCCACAACGACTCGTAGAGGAACGTCGGGTGGAAGGACTCGAACTGCGTGTAGCCGGGCGGACGATGCGGCGGCGAGATGTACAGCTTCCACGGCAGATCGGTCGGCCGACCGAACGCCTCCTCGTTGAAGAAGTTCCCCCACCGCCCGATCGCCTGCCCGATGGCGAACGACGGCGCCGTCACGTCGAGGCTTCGCAGGATCGGCACGCTCCACAGATAGGCGAGCCAGATGCCGACCAGCGGCCCGACGATGAGGCCGCCGTGCATGGCCAGCCCTCCCTCCCACACCGCGAGGATCTTCTTCGGGTACTGGCCGTAGTAGTCCCAGTTGAAGACGACCTCGTACATGCGCGCGCCGACGAGGCCGGCCAGGATGGCCCACTGGCCGACGCTGATGATGTCGTCGGCCGGCAGCCCCTCTCGCCGGGCCTGCCGGTGACATATCCAGAGCCCGACCACGATCGACGTGGCCATGAGGATGCCGTACCACCGGATGACGAGCGGCCCGAGCTGGAACGCGATGGCGCCGGGCGAGCTGAACACGGCGGTGAGGATATCATGCGGCTCCGACGACGGTGCTATGCTCTGGCGCGATGCCGCGCCCGCGCGTCGTGTTCCTCGGCACCGGTGGCGCGCTCAATCCGGAGCGCTACCAGGCCGCCGTCCTCGTCGAATCGGCGGGCACGCGCGTGCTCCTCGACACCGGCGGCGGCCTCGGCCTCGTGCGCCGCCTGCGCGCCGCCGAGGTCGATCCGGCGTCCATCGGTCACGTCTTCCTCAGCCATCGCCACCTCGATCACATCGGCGGGCTGGAGCCGCTGTTGCTGACGATGTCCTTCCAGGCCTTCCGGGCCGGTACGACGCCGTCCCCGGTGCGCTTGTACGCGCTGCCGGCCAGCGCGGCGGCGATCCGCACCACGCTCGCCGCCGCCGATGCCGCCGGTGAGCGACGGCTGGCCGGCCAGCTGTTCTGGATCACCCCGGATCCCGGCCCGCGCGTGGGACTCGACGGCGACGTCGGCCTCGCGCTGGCGGCAGTGGACCACCTGCCCGTGGACGGCGAGGCGGCCGGCTGCGTCGTGCACACCAGCGGCGCGCGCATCGCCTACAGCGGCGACACGCGCCCGTGCCAGGCGCTGGCCGACGCGGCCCGCGGCGCCGATCTCCTGATCCACGAGGTCGGCGGCCTGGACGCCCGCGCCGAGCTCGTGCACCAGGTCGGGCACTCCACCGCGGCCGATGCCGGCCGCATCGCCGCGCGCGCCGGCGTGCGTGCGCTCGCGCTGTTTCACATGCCGGCACCCGAGTGGGTGTCGCCGGCCGACCTGCTCGCCGAGGCGCGCCGTCACGCGCCGGGCGTCGAGGTGTTCCTCAGCGAGGACGGGATGGTCTGGAAGGTCTAGCGGACGGGGCGCGTGAGTACTGGTGCGGGCGGCAGGATTCGAACCTGCAAGTCCTTTCGGACGGGGGATTTTAAGTCCCCTACGTTTGCCGTTCCGTCACGCCCGCGACCGAGGACAAGCGCGCCTCGGAACCGTCGTGTGAGATCTGGAGGCGCCGGGCGGATTCGAACCGCCGAATAACGGATTTGCAGTCCGCTGCCTTACCACTTGGCTACGGCGCCGTTCCAGGCTTGAGCCCGCGCATTCTCGCACAGTCACACACCACTCGCCAACGGCGCGCTCGGCGCCGCAGCGCCATGTGCTGACGGTGCGCCGATTTTCGCCGGCACCGACGCGCCCAGCCCCTCCAGAATTGCCGTGGCGCCGCTCAGGTGGTCCGGCGCCAGATGGGCGTAGACCTGCGTCGTGCGGGTGCTGGCGTGTCCGAGGATCGGCTGCAGCTTCACCACGGAGCCGCCGCGCATCACGTAGTGGCTGGCGAGGGTGTGGCGCAGGGCGCGGAAGTTCACGCCGTCATCGAGGATCTTGGCTCGCACAGCCCGCGAAGTCTAAGCAGTTTGCGGAGCGTCGCCTTGCTGGACCTCAAAAGAGGTGTTGAAGACAGGGTCGGCGCCAGAAAACAACCGGACCTCGTAGAGTCCGGGTCCGGGGATCCGGACGCCGTTCAGATTGAAAATGAAGCTGCTGCTGTAGTCACCAGGTGGGATATCAACCTTGAGGCTTGGCGTCTTAGCAACCACAGCTCCGGTCGACTGCTCAACAACTAGGAGGTTCACTTCCCCTGGCCCTGAACCGCTGCCTCCGAACAATGCGAACGACAACCTGAGACCGAGATTGACGAAGTCTTTGACGAGGATACGAACGTGGGGAGCAACGCCGAAGAGCCCTAAGACCGTAAACTTGCCGCGTGGCTCTGGGCGAACCTCCTCGGAGATCAAGCAGTAGCGGATCTCCGGAAACGGCATTCTCTGCCCCGTTCAGGTGGATAGGACGTGTGAGCTTACTGCGGCTGACGTCACTTCCTGGCTTGAGGACAGGCTGGCAGTCGCTGGCCCAAGCTCGAGTGAAACGGTCACAACTGCGGCAACGCCTGCTGCCGCAAACGTCGGCGCGAAACTGGGTGACATCCATGCTGTTTGGCGTACTCCAGCAAATGCCACCACCGTTGCTCGCTCTTGGAGCGCCCAGGCCCACATCTTATGGGCCAGCCAGAAGCTCGGCAGGAGCAGACCGATGGCGACAACCGGGCTCTCCCATCCCTTGAGCCGCAAGACGGCATAGAGAAACCCGCCCGGGATAAAGGCGCTGCCTGCCGCCAGATAGCCAAGGTATGTACGGACCAGCTCACGCCAGTACGAGCGCAGCATGCCCATTCGAATTTTTCTTCCAGACTCGTTTAGCCCACAGCATTGCCGCGTATTCGACCACCAACCAACCGAACGACCCTATGATAACGAACTCCTCGACCCATTCGAGGATTGTGCGGACTGGGCCTGTCGGGACCAGGAACTCAATCACCCCGGCGACGATCCGGAACGAGATGACGACGGCCACCACAGATATGGTGTGCCGTGAAAAGGTCTGCAACGCCCCGAAGTCTACCCACTCGCTCATCGGGAGTCGGAAGCATAGAAGGTCAGACCTCGAGGGTCAATGGCGAAGAGAGAGATTCCGGTCACGCCTTGCTCCACGCCAAACGGGCAACCCAACAAGGTCCTCCGCATGCGTTGCCATGCGCGATCCACCCCCGGAAGCGGGGATAGATGCGGCTGGTTGGGGCAGACGGTGACGGCTGACTCAGCGAAAATACAAGGGCCCGGCCGCAAGTGGCCAACCCCGTGATCATCCGATGAGGTTTTGCAGTCGCTGCCTTACCACTTGGCTACGGCGCCACGAGCCGGGACGAAAAAGAAAATTGCTGGAGCGGGAAACGGGATTCGAACCCGCGACCCCGACCTTGGCAAGGTCGTGCTCTACCACTGAGCTATTCCCGCAAACCAGCGCCGAATTGTACCACGGGCCTCGCGAGGCCTCACCGCCCCTCAGTCCTGTCTTCCCGCAGCGCGGCCGCCGCGTCCTCCGGCGGAACCGGGTTGATGAAGAACCCGCTGCCCCACTCGTAGCCGGCCACGTTGGTGAGCTTGGGGATGATCTCCAGGTGCCAGTGGAAATGCTCGAGCGGGCCCTCGCGCAGCGGCGCCGTGTGCAGCATGAAGTTGAACGGCGGGTGCTGGAGCACCCGGTCCATCCGGCGGAGGAACTCGCCGAGGACTTCGGCCAGCCCCCGCAGCTCCTCCACGCCGGTCTCCTCGAAGGCCGAGCGATGGTGGGTGGGCAGGATCCACGTCTCGAACGGAAAGCGGGGCGCGAACGGCGCGAAGGCCACGAAGCCGTTGGCCTCCACGATCATGCGGCGCTGGCTGCGCCGCTCCTGGTGCAGCATGTCGCACCAGACACAGCGCTCCTTCATGCGGTAGTACTGGCTCGAGCCGGTCAACTCCTCCGACACCATGATGGGAATGATCGGCGTCGCGATGAGCTGCGAGTGCGGGTGCTCGAGCGAGGCGCCGGCGGCGGCGCCGTGATTCTTGAACACCAGGATGTACTCGAAGCGCGGATCCTTCTTCAGATCCAGCACGCGCTCGCGATAGGCCAGCAGCACGTCGGCCACCGTGTCGGGCGGCAGCGTGGCCAGCGTGGCCTGGTGATCGGGCGACTCGAGCACGACCTCGTGGGCGCCGACGCCGTTCATCCGGTCGTACAGCCCCTCGCCCGAGGGCTCGAGCTCACCCTCGATGCGCAGCGCCGGAAACTTGTTCGGCACCACCCGCAACGACCAGCCCGGCTCGTTGGGCGCCGAGTCGGGAGCGCGGTTGGCGAGGATCTCCGGTGGCGTCTTCGACTCGTTGCCCGGACAGAACACGCAGTTGGCGCCGACCGCGCGCACCGGCTCGATCCGGAAGTCCGACGGCCGCCGTGCGCGCTCGGTCGAGATGATGACCCAGCGCCCGACCACCGGATCCTTCCTCAGCTCAGGCATGACGATCCGCCACCCGCGCGTCCTCCCGCGTCGCCGCCCGCCCCAGCAGCGAGGCCAGCGCGTCGGCCGGCGACTTGCCGTCGAACAGCACCGCCGCGACCTCGGCCGCGATCGGCAACGCCACGCCGTGGCGCTGGGCCAGCGCGAGCGCCGAGGCGACCGTCGGCACACCCTCGGCCACCATGCGCGTGGCTCGCTGGGCGTCGGCGCGCGATTCGCCGCGGGCCAGCGCCATGCCGAGGGCGCGGTTGCGCGACAGCGTCCCGGTCGCGGTCAGCACCAGGTCACCGAGCCCGGCCAGGCCGGCCAGCGTGGCCGGCTCGCCGCCGAGCGCGACGGCCAGCCGGGTGATCTCGGCCAGCCCGCGCGTCACCAGCGCGGCGCGCGCGTTCTCACCCAGCCCCAGGCCGTCGGCCAGGCCGGTGGCCAGCGCGATGACGTTCTTGGTGGCGCCGCCCACCTCGACGCCGACGACGTCGCGGTTGGTGTAGAGCCGGAACTCGCGCGAGCCCAGGCGGCGCTGCAGGTCGGCCGCGAGCGCGGCGTCGCGCGAGGCGATGACCGCCGCCGTCGGCTGGGCGCGCGCGACCTCGCGGGCGAAGCTGGGCCCCGAGAGCACCGCCACCGCCGTCGCCGGCCAGCGCTCGCTCACGACCTCGCTCATGCGCTGATGCCGCGCCGGCTCGAAGCCCTTCGTCGCCGACACCACCGGCACCGCTACCGGTCCCAGCCGCGCCAGCGTGGCGGCGAAGAACTCCGACGGCACCGCGACGATCACCAGCGTGGCGCCGGCGAGCGCGGCCGTCGCGTCGCTCGTCGCGTCGATCCCGGCGGGGAGCTCAACGTCGGACAGGTACCACGGGTTCCGGCGCCGGGCCCGGATCGCCTCGACGACCTCGCCGCTGCGCGCCCACAGCGTGACCCGCTCACCGCCCCGGGCCAGGTGAACGGCCAGCGCGGTGCCCCAGCTCCCGGCGCCGACGATCGCGATCACTGTAGCGGAGCCCTCGAGCCCACCTCGCGGCGTGGGTGGGCTGTTATAGAAGGTTGCCGGCTCCGTGCTCTTCTGGCGCAGCGGGCTGGGCCATACGTGCTGGCGCGCGACACTGCGTCCACGAAAGGTTGCCCGCTCCGTGTTCTTCTCACGCAGGGCTGTGGGTGCCGGACTGCTGGCCGAGGCGGGGCTCGGTGCCGGCGCGTAGACGGGCGATGTTGGCGTGGTGGCGGGCGGCGATGATCGCGGCCACCACCAGCGCGGCGATCGCCGACGGCGACGGGTAGCGCAGCATGACGGCGCCCAGCGGGACGCAGGCCGACGCCAAGAGCGAGGCCAGCGAGACGTAGCGCGTGGTGGCGACGACGGCCACGAACACCGGCAGCGCCGCCAGCGTGGCCCAGGGGACGATCCACAGCAGCGCGCCGAGGCCCGTCGCCACGCCCTTGCCGCCGCGGAAGCCCAGGAAGACCGACCAGCAGTTGCCCACGACCGCCGCCACCGTGGCCGCCCCGGTGACGACCGGGTCACCGCCGCTCAATGCCGCCGCGGTGAAGACGGCCAGGCCGCCCTTGAGCACGTCACCGAGCAGCGTGACGATGGCGGCCCGCCGGCCCAGCGTGCGCAGCACGTTGGTGGCGCCGATGCTGCCGCTGCCGTGGCTCCGGATGTCAGAAACCCCGAACGCCCGCGCGACCATCCAGCCGACCGGCACCGCCCCGATCAGGTAGGCCACCAGGACCGCGCTCGCCCTCACGACCAGCGTTCTTCTTCGGGCACGATCGCGCGGTAGTCCGCCTTGCGGAAGAACCGGTAGAAGTAGTCGACCGCGGAGACGACCGTCAGCACCAGCGCCACCCACAGCACGCCGGTGGCCACCACGTGGAAGCTCGGCGAGACCAGCCCCTTCTCGAAGATGAGCATCGTGACGGCGACGTACTGCCCGACCGTCTTCCACTTGGCCAGCCGGGAGGCGGGCACGATCACGCCGACCCCGGCCGCCACCGCCCGCAAGCCCGTCACGGCCAGCTCGCGACCGATGATCACCACCACGATCCACGCCTCGACCTTGTCGATCGTGAGGAGCGACACCAGGGCGGCGGCCACCAGCAGCTTATCGGCGATCGGATCGAGCAGCGTGCCCAGCGTGGTCACCTGGTTGCGGCGACGGGCCACGACGCCGTCCAGCCAGTCGGTGAGCGAGGCGGCGACGAAGATGGCGGCCGCGATGAGCGCGTGCACGCGGGACGAGGAGATGAGAAACAGAATGAGCAACGGCACCGCGACGATCCGCGTCAGCGTCAGCCCGATCGGCAAGTTCACGACGTCCCACCCTCGCGCATGGGTCGCGCCATTATCGGTAGGGCGAAACGACCTTGTCAACGTCGGCGCGATAGATGGGGACCAGCGCGAACCCGTCGAGGGTCAGGCAGGCCGCCACGTCCAGGCTCCGCCCCTTCGAGGCCAGGCGCCGGGCGTGGGGCGAGTCCTGGCCCAAGCGGGCGAGATCCTTGGCGTAGCGCCGCCCGGCGGCCGCGGCCTCGACCGCCGCCGGGCCCGCGACCGCGCCGGCCTGCCGGCTCAGCACCTGCTCGACCAGCAGCCCCGCGCAGACCTCGTCCTCCGCCGATCGGGCGCCGAGCTCGCCGGCGCAGACGAGGACGATGCTCCGGCCCTGGCCGAGCGCCCACTCGGCGGCGGCGCTCAGGTTCGCGAAGGCGGCCACGCCGATCGCCGCCGCCGGCCGGGCCGCGATCAGGGCCCGGGTGCCGTTGCTGGTGGTGAACACGATCGTGCGGCCGCCCACGCGCTCGCGCGTGAACTCCAGCGGCGAGTTGCCGAGGTCGAAGCCCTCCGGCGGATCGCCCCCGCGCTCGCCGGCCAGCAGGGCGCCGGGCATGGCGGCCACGCGGCGCCGGGCCTCGTCGACCTCGGCCACCGGCACCAGGGCCTGGCAGCCGTTGGCGAGCGCGGTGACCATGCTGGTGGAGGCGCGCAGCACGTCGATGACGAGCGCGGTGGAGCCGGCCAGCGCGGTGGCGATCACCGCGGCCGGCGTGAGGGCGACGTCGACGCGCACGGCGTCAGGGCCGGCGGTCGCGCAGGGAGCGGATCTTCAGACGGAGGGCGTTGAGGTTGATGAACCCCTCGGCGTCGCGCTGGCGGTAGACCGAGTCGGCCTCGAAGGTGGCGAAGTCTGTCCGGTAGAGCGAGCGCGGCGAGCGGCGCCCGGCCACCACCACGTTGCCCTTGTAGAGCCGCAGGCGCACGGTGCCCGTCACGTCCTGCACGCACTCGTCGAGGAACCGCTGCAGCGCCTGGCGCTCGGGCGAGAACCAGAAGCCGTAGTAGATCATCTCGGCGTAGCGCACCACCAGCGAGTCGCGCAGGTGCAGCACCTCGCGGTCGAGCGTGATCGACTCCAGTGCCCGGCGGGCGGCGACCAGGATGGTGCCGCCCGGGGTCTCGTAGCAGCCGCGCGATTTCATACCGACGAAGCGATTCTCGACGAGGTCCACGCGGCCGATGCCGTGCTCGGCACCCAGCCTGTTGACCGCCTCCAGCAGCGCCACTGGCGCCAGCCGGCGGCCGTCCACCGCCACCGGGTCGCCGTGCTCGAACTCGATCTCGGTGTAGATGGGGACGTCCGGCGCGTCCTCCGGCGACTGCGTCAACAGGTACATCTTCGCGGGCGGCTCCGCCCACGGATCCTCCAGGATGCCGCCCTCGTAGGAGACGTGAAAGAGGTTGCGGTCCATGCTGTACGGCCGCTCGGCGGTGACCGGTACGGCGATGTCGTGGGCACGGGCGAACTCGAGCAGCGCGGTGCGCGAGGTGAGATCCCACTCGCGCCAGGGCGCGATCACCTTCAGCTGCGGCGCCAGCGCGGCGTAGGTCAGCTCGAAGCGCACCTGGTCGTTGCCCTTGCCGGTCGCGCCGTGGGCGACCGCGTCGGCGCCTTCCTTGAGCGCCACCTCGACCTGGGCCTGGGCGATGAGCGGCCGCGCGATCGACGTGCCGAGCAGGTAGGCGCCCTCGTAGACCGCCGCGCCCCGCAGCATCGGGAAGATGAAGTCGCGCACGAACGTCTCGCGCAGGTCGACGATGTGCACGGCACCGGCGCCGGTCTTCTTCGCCTTGTCGCGCACGGTGATGAGCTCCTCGCCCTGCCCCAGGTCGGCGCAGAAGGCCACCACCTCACACCGGTAGTGCTCGATGAGCCAGCGCAGGATGACGGAGGTGTCGAGGCCGCCCGAATAGGCGAGGACGACCTTCTTCACAGGCTCGCCTCCCCTGCCGGGTTCGGCTCGCACAGCCACCTTCACGTCAGGCATCGTCGAGCGAGCCTCCCAGCAGCTCGAAGATCACGGCCTTCTGGGCGTGCAGGCGGTTCTCCGATTGCTCCAGCACGATGGAGCGCGGCCCGTCCAGCACGGCGTCGGTGATTTCCTCGCCGCGGTGCGCGGGCAGGCAGTGCATGACCAGCGCGCCCGGCTTGGCGAAGCCGATCAGCGTGTCGTTGAGCTGGTAGCGGCTGAACGCCTCCGTGCGCTGCACGCGCTCGGCCTCCTGCCCCATGCTGACCCACACGTCGGTGTAGACCACGTCGGCGCCGGTGGCCGCTTCCTTCGCGTCGTACGTCATCTCCAGCTTGCCGCCCAGCTTGCGCACGGTCGCCTGGACGCCGGCGTTCGGCTCGTAGCCGGGCGGGCAGGCCACGACCATCGAGGCGCCGACCAGGGCGCCGGCCAGCAGGACGGAGTGGCAGACGTTGTTGCCGTCGCCGATCCAGGCCAGCCGCATGGACGCCAGGTCGACGCCGCGCTCCCACAGCGTGAAGTAGTCGGCGAGCGCCTGGCAGGGATGCTCGAAGTCGCTGAGGCCGTTGATCACCGGTATCGTCGCGTTTCGGGCCAGGCCCTCCACGGTGGCGTGGGAGTACACGCGGGCGGCGATGCCGTCCACCCACCGCGAGAGGTTGCGGGCGACGTCGGGCACCGACTCACGGGTGCCGAGACCGATCTCGTGGCCCGAGAGGTAGACGGCCCGGCCGCCGAGCTGCACGATGCCGACCTCGAAGGTCACCCGTGTGCGCAGCGACTGCTTCTCGAAGATCAGCGCCAGCGAGCGGCCGGCCAGCGGTGCCGCCCGCCGTCCGGCCTTCCACCGCTGCTTGAGGTCGGCCGCCAGCGCGAAGAGCTTGAGGATCCGCTCGCGGGAGAGATCGGCGATCGAGAGAAAGTCCTTGTTCACTTGGCGGCGGCGGCCAGCGCGCCGCCCAGGATTTCCAGCGCCCGCTTGCAGTCGGCCGACTCGACGATGAGCGGCGGCGCCAGGCGCACGACCTTCTCACCGGCGGTGAGGACGAGCAGGCCCGCCTCGCGGCAGGCGTCCGGCACGGGGGCGGCCGGCTTGGTCAGCTCGATGCCGATGAGCAGGCCGCGGCCGCGCACCTCCTTGATCACCGGCAGCTTCTTCTGCAGCTCGCGCGCGCCGTCCATCAGCTCGCGCCCGCGGTGCTCGGCCCGCTCGGGCAGCTTGTCGCCGATGATGGTCGTCAGCGTGGCCAGCGCCACCGAGGTCACGAAGGCCGAGCCGGCGAAGGTCGAGCCGTGGCTGCCGGCGGTCAGCGCGCTGGCGACGTCCTCGCGGCACAGCATGGCGCCGATGGGAATGCCGTTGGCGAGGGCCTTGGCCAGCGTCATGACATCGGGCTCGACGCCCCAATGCTGGTAGGCCCACAGCCGCCCCGTGCGGCCCACGCCGGTCTGGACCTCGTCGAAGATCAGCAACGCACCAGACTGATCGCACAGCTTGCGCAGGCCGGGCAGGTAGCCGTCGTCGGGGATGTTCACACCGCCCTCGCCCTGGATCGGCTCCACCAGGATGGCGGCGGTGTGGCTGTCCAGCGCGCGCTCCATCGCCCGCAG
>Ga0210377_10001428_pt1 | contig 21906 bp, 19 predicted proteins | sample PLM4_65_b1redo_FD_155480 | JGI IMG/M metagenome (GOLD analysis project Ga0210377, IMG submission 155480) | Groundwater sediment microbial communities from an aquifer in East River, Colorado, USA - PLM4_65_b1 redo | ecosystem: Environmental > Terrestrial > Soil > Riparian zone | place: USA: East...
GCTCCGGCGCAGAACGTCCGCCTTGAACCACTCATCCAGAAGCGCAGCCGCACGGGTGTAGCGGTTATCTTCCGGGGTATCGCCGGGGCTCTCGAGTCCATATTCGAGCCGGACGACGTTGTGCGGGTTCTTTCTATAGAGCTCCTGCTGTTCCGCCGGAGAGATGATATCGTACGGCGGACAGACAAGGCTGCTGATACTACCCGCCTTTTCCTGGTTATATACTATTCCCTTGAAGGGGATTATTGTTGCCATTCATTGAATCCTTGCATGAATACGGCCTTAAATAAGCTCCGAAAGACTTCTTTTATAGCATAGCGCCTGATTTATTGTCAATATATTTTGCGCGACCCGCTTGACCCCGGAGTTGCCTTAACGCGCATGTCACGGGAAATCAGGGGCGCCAGGCCGTGGAGAGATCGTCTGAACTTTGCGGGTGACGGACGAGATGGCCTCACGCTTAAGCGGGGAACGTCCTCCTGAGCGCTGCCGGGGTTGACAATTTTATTCCATTGTGCGATTATCCCACCGCGTATGAGAATTGTAAGAGGTATCAAGAATTTCACCGAGAGGCTTCCGAACCCGGTGCTGACTCTCGGAAACTTCGATGGGGTGCACCTGGGGCACCAGGCTATCTTCAAGAAGGTCGTGGAGCGGGCAAGGGAGATCAGCGGGGCAAGCGTCGCCTTCACGTTCGAGCCGCACCCGCTCAAGGTGCTTTCGCCCGAACGTTCACCCCAGCTTCTCAACACGTTCCATGGCAAGTTGCGGCTTTTTGAGACGGCTGGAATTGAGGTGGTCATCTGCGCGAACTTTACCCGTGTTTTTGCCGACCAGCATCCCGAGGACTTCGCCCGCGAAGTGCTCCATAAACAAATCGGCGTTAAAGAGGTATACGTGGGGTATGATTACGCCTTCGGCAAGGGACGAGAAGGGAGCATCGAATCCCTCAAGCGCATGGGGCAGACCTATGGGTTCAAAGTCGGTGTTATAGAACCGGTGCAGGTGGACGGAGTAGTGGTCAGCAGCTCCGCGATACGCGATCTCATAACGGGCGGCCGTGTCGAGGAAGGCGCTCGCCTTCTCGGCAGGTACTATACAATAGAGGGCGAGGTGGTGCACGGGTCGCACCGCGGCCACACCCTTGGATTTCCCACCGCGAACATTAAATCGAACAACGAGCTTATTCCCGCTTTCGGCGTCTATGCCGTGCTTGCGCGGGTGGAGGGCCGAACGCTCAAGGGGGTTGCGTCGATCGGGATCCGGCCGACGTTCGACGGAGGTCCGGTTTCCACGGAAGTATTTCTTTTTGAATTTAGCGAGGACCTCTACGGCAAGGAGATGGAGGTCGCTTTTGTCAAGCGCTTGCGCGGAGAGGAAAAGTTTTCCGACGGCGAGGCGCTCGTGCGCCAGATCCAAAAGGACGTTCAGAATGCGCGCGAGGCGCTGAGAGCTCTCTGATCATGTCAAGCATGTCAAGCACGGAGGCGGTATGACGAACGTCGTGATCTTACTCGTTATCGTTACCGTTGTTGCGATTATTTCCCTTCAGAATGCGACCCCGGTGGTGATTGCCTTTCTTTTCTGGAAGTTCGAGACAAATCTCGCGGTGGTAATATTCCTCTCTCTCCTGGCAGGGCTTCTGATGGCGGCAGCTATCGTGCTGTCAGGTCACATGAAACGATTTCTTAAAAAGAAAGATCCCAAACCCGGACCAAGTGGCAGCAGCCATACCTGAGCGCGAGGGGGTGATGAACGATGGCATGTGGAAAGAAATGCGGGACGAAGAAGTCGGTCAAAAAGAAAACGGCCAAGAAAAAATAGCACAAGGCATCGGCGGGTACAGTTGCCCGCCCCTTTTACTCCGTTAGAGAAAGTTGCCGACTTTCGTCGGCGTACATCTGCAGCGATGATGGCGGCATAAAGACGCACTCAGCAATCGTTAGAGGATGCTGTTTCTCTTACGGAGTTTATTTTTTTTATTCCCCAAATTTTATCCTCCATGACATAGATCCCTTTATGTCATAATTTTCATGATGTCATTGATTTGTATGGAATGTTTTCGTCCGCGGCCCTTTTCCCGGGCAGTATTAAATTGACTTTTTCAACAGCCTATGATAAAAACGTCAGTCTTGCACGTCTCTAAGGAGCTTGAGTGAAGACAGCCGTAATAATTCTGGGACACGGGAGCAGAAACGAGGGGGCGGACGAGGCGATCAAGCGGATTACGGCCGAGGTCAAGCGGGCAGGCAACTTCGTGTTGGTTGAGCATGCGTTCCTGCAATATGTCCAACCTACGCTTCCTGAAACATTGGAAACATGTATCCGGCAAGGAGCAAACAACATCGTGATAGTACCTTTTTTCATGCAGGCGGGAGCGCATGTAACGCGGCACATCCCGGACCTCGTCGAGAAGGCTAAGAAGCGGCATCCAGGGGTCACTATCGCAGTAACCGATTATGCCGGCACCCATCCTCTGATGACTAAGATCGTGGAAGACCTTGTGAGGAAGAGCGATTGCGGAATGCGGAATGCGGAATGCGGAATGGAAAAGCGGAAAAGGTCATAATCTGTTATCTGTGTTCACTTCGTCAGATTATGTCCGGCTCGTTTAAGGGTAAATCCGCAAAAGAGAGTTCAAATTATGCTTTCAGCCAAAGAACAACTAGATATCATAAAACGCGGAGCCGTGGAGATCATCGTAGAAGACGATCTCTTGAAGAGGCTTGAGAAGTCTGTCGCGAAAGGGCAGCCGCTTCGGGTGAAGGCGGGATTCGATCCCACGGCTCCGGACATTCATCTGGGCCACACGGTGCTCCTGAACAAGATGCGCCAGCTCCAGGAACTGGGCCACGAGGTTGTTTTCCTCATTGGCGATTTCACCGGCATGATCGGGGACCCGACCGGAAAGTCCGAGACCAGGAAAAACATTACAAAAGAGGAAGTAGCCGAGAACGCGAAGACCTACCAGGCGCAAATATATAAGATACTCGATCCGGCAAAAACAACGATAGCGTTCAACAGCGAGTGGATATCAAAGATGACCGCTGAGCAAATGGTTCAACTCGCGGCAAAGCTTACGGTCGCGCGCATGCTCGAGCGCGAGGATTTCAAGAAGCGATATCAGTCTGAGCAGCCTATCAGCATCCATGAATTTCTCTACCCCCTTATCCAGGGTTATGACTCCGTGGCGCTCAAGGCCGATGTGGAGCTTGGCGGCACAGACCAGAAATTCAACCTTCTTATGGGCCGTGAGCTTCAAAAGGAATACGGGCAGGAGCCGCAGTCTATCGTCATGATGCCGCTTCTCGAAGGCCTGGACGGCGTGAACAAAATGAGCAAGAGCCTCGGCAATTATATCGGCATCACCGAACCGGCGAAGGAAATTTTCGGCAAGGTCATGTCCGCTAGCGATGATCTTATGTTCAGGTTTTACGAGCTGGTGAGTTCCGTGTCGCTGGGAGAACTTGAAAAGATCAAGGCGGACGTGAAGTCCGGGGCGCTGCACCCGATGGAGTCGAAAAAACGGCTGGCCGCAGAACTTGCCGACCGCTTCTGCGGTGCGGGCGAGGGCGCGAAGGCACGGCTTGAGTTCGAGAGCGTGTTCAGTAAAAAGAATATGCCTGACGAGATCCCTGTGGTTGAAATAGCATGGGAAGGGGAGAAGATGAAGCTCGTTAAACTGATGTCTACGAGCGGGGTCGCGACAAGTAACTCTGATGCGAGGAGACTTATCCAGCAGGGTGCAGTTGAAGTCAACGAAGTTCCTGTCAAGAACGTCGATGAGGAACTATTTGATACAGGCGAGTATAACCTGAGGGTTGGAAAGAAGCGATTTGTAAAGGTAGTGCCGAAAAAGTAAGCAGCGTGGACGTGACATGGGCCGCGAATCTCCTTCTATCGCAAAAATTTCCAGGCCGAAACTCGCGCGGGTTTACCTGCGCCGGAGGCTCTTTCGTCTGCTCGACCAGTGCAGCGAGTGGCCGGTCATCTGGATCTCCGCGCCGGCTGGATCGGGGAAAACCACGCTCATAAACAGCTACCTCGACTCCCGAAAGCTTTCCTGTCTCTGGTACCAGGTGGACGAGGGCGACGCCGACATCGCCTCGTTCTTCTACTATCTCGGTCTGGCGGGGAAAAAAGCCGCGCCACGGATCAAACGCACCCTTCCTCTTCTCACCCCCGAGTACAGCTTTGGCATCCCGACATTTACCCGGCGGTATTTTGAGAACCTCTGTTCAAGGCTCAAACCTCCCTTCTTTCTCGTGTTCGACAACTACCAGACAGCGCCGCAAACCTCGTCATTTCATGAAATCATGAACGCGGGTCTGTCCAGTCTTCCTGAAGGCATCCATGCGGTGGTTGTGAGCAGGGCGGACCCTCCTCCGGTCCTGACCTCATTCGTCGCGAACAACAATGCGAGCATGATCGGTTGGGAAGATATGCGCCTGACTCCCGAGGAATCAAAAGGCATTGCCAGGATGGAATCCGGCAAAGGCCTTTCCACGGAAGTCATAGATCAGATGCACGAACGCGCCCGGGGGTGGGCCGCCGGACTGATCCTGCTTTCCCGGGGCGCGAAAGCAGAGGGCACCGCGCCGCAGGAGCACCGTACGTTCGATCCGGCCCGGATCTTCGATTATTTTGCTTCCGAGCTGCTCGACCAGACCGAAAGGACTGTGCAGGACTTTCTGTCCAAGACCGCGTTTCTTCCAAAAATAACCGTATCCATAGCGGAAAAGATCACCGGCAATCGCCACGCGGGCCGGATTCTCTCCGACCTGAACCGCGGCAATTATTTTACCGAACGGAGACTGGGCAGAGAGATAGTCTATCATTACCATCCGCTTTTCCGTGAATTTTTGCTGGATCGCGCGGAAAAGACGGTCTCAAAAATGAAAGCGGCGAGCATACGGAAGACCGCGGCCGAACTCCTCGAAAAAGCCGGGGAAGTCGAGGATGCAGCGGAACTCCATATCATGGCCGGGAATTTTACCGGACTGGCCGGAGTCATTATCAGACATGCATCCACCCTCGCGGCCCAGGGAAGGGAGCGAAAGCTCAGTGGCTGGCTCATGAGGCTTCCCGCAGCGGCCCTTGAAGCCAATCCATGGCTTCTTTACTGGATGGGCGTTTGCAGAATGCCGTACGACCCCGCGGAGGCCCAGGCCCTGTTTGAAAGGGCCTTCAGCCGGTTCAGGATTCAGAAGGACGCGGCCGGTATCTTTCTCTCCTGGACCGGGATTGCCGAGTCGATCTGGTTTTCGTTCGATGACATGTCGCGGCTCGATCACTGGATCGGCATGCTCTCTCTGATTACAAGAAAGTTTCGTCAATTCCCAAACCGGGAGATCGAGGCGCGGGTGGCCTCGGTGATGTTGAAAGTATTGCAATCCAGACGTCTGGATCATCCTGAGTTTGCCGTATGGAAGGCGCGGGCTTTGTTGGCTGGTGACACGAACACGAGAATAGACGCTCTCGCGAACAGCGTAACCCACGATGTTTTTTGCGGCGATGTCTCCCAAGCCGGCGAGGCGATCCATTCACTGCGGGCGCTGCTGAAGACGCCGGCTGCAAATTTTTTGCAACGTCTTGCGGGCAAGTTGTGCGAAATACTGTTCTGTATTCTCAGCGGGACCTACGAGCGCGGCCTCGGCGCTGCGGAGGAAGCGCTTGAAATAGCCGATACCAGCGGCCTGCATGTCCTCGACTTTCTCTTGATCGGAAACGGACTGGTTGCCGCATTGCATTCCGGGAAAAGCGCCGCCGTGAGATCGCTATTCGACAGAATGCCCGCTCATCCGGACGAGCTCCGGGCATGGGACAAAAGTTTTTATTATTTTTTGAGGGCTGCGGAGAGGATGGACGGCGGCGACTATCCGAACGCATTGGAACACGCGGAAAAAGCCCTGAACTATGCGGACCAGGCGCAGTTTCCGGGCAGTTGCATCTGGACAAGATTCATGAAAGCCCTTGCGCTGTATGAAATGGGACATTTTGCACGCGCGGAAAAACTCCTTGAACAGGCATTCCGGATCTCCCGCACTGCCGGCAGCAGTCTCACACGACATGAGTATTTTCTCATCAAATCCCATTTCGCTCTTCACCGGGGGAAAGAAGCTGCAGCCCGGAAATACCTCAAAGAAGCGCTGGAGACCGGTAATGAAATGGGGCGCGTATCCACGTTTATTCCGCTACGCGGGGACATCATTTCACGGCTCTGCATGAAAGCGCTTGAGGCCGGCATTGAGACGGAATATGCCCGGGAAATCATCAAGAAAAGAAACCTCATTCCCGAGGAGCCGCCGCTCCATATGGAAAACTGGCCCTGGCAGGTAAAGATATCGACGCTCGGGAGCTTCACCCTTGTGGTGGATGAAAAACCGGTCTGGTTCTCGGGCAAAGTTCAGAGAAAACCGCTGGAGATGCTCAAGGCATTGATCGCGTTCGGCGGCAGGGACGTCGGCGTGGAGCAGATAGTCGAAGCGCTCTGGCCGGATTCGGATGGCGACAAGGCCCTGCACGCATTCGAAAGCGGCCTGCACCGGCTGCGAAAGATCATTGCAAACGACAAGGTCCTGGAGTTGAAGGACGGCTGTTTGTCGCTTGATCCCCGGCACTGCCTGGTGGATGTGTGGGCGTTCGAGAACATACTGCTCGACGCTGAGAAGGGGAAAAGCGGAGACAGGGAGAAAACAGAGCTCCTTGAAAAAGCAGTCAGCCTGTACAGAGGCCGCTTCCTGCCCGCTGATATCCGGGAGAGCTGGACCATATCCATGCGCGAGCGCCTACGGAGTAAATATCTGCGCATTGTCGCCCGCCTGGGCAAACAGTGGATGGAATCAAAACAACATCAAAAAGCGATCGACCTGCTTCAACACGGCCTGGAAATCGACGATATTGCCGAGGAATTTTATCAGCAGCTCATGCTCTGTTACCGAAGTCTGGGACAGGAAGCCGAGGCGGTGAAGGCCTACCACCGATGCCGCGTCGCGCTTTCCGAATCCCTCAGACTAGAGCCGTCATTGAAGACGGAAGAGATTTACCGTTCTCTCCGGGGAAACGCCGGCCTCAGGCCAGTGAGGAAGTGACATGGGTCGAGAAGCTCCTCCCAGCGAAAAGATTTCCAGGCCGAAACTCGCGCGGGTCTATCCGCGCCGGGGGCTCTTCCGGCTCCTTGACCAATGCCCGAGAGGCTGACCATGGATATCCGCCCGCTCAAGAAAATTTATCCCCCTATTCTGATCGCGGTCAATCTCGCTGTTGCCGCGCTTACCTTCACCTGTTTTTATTCCTCACCGTATACGGGGATACGGGCGGAGCTTCGCGGCAAGCAGCCGTTCGTGAGGGAAGTTGACAAGGACAGTCCCGCGGCCAGGGCGGGTATCAAAGCAGGCGATCTTCTCGTTGGCATCGGCAACAGCGACCTTCCCTATCAGGCGTTCAGCGAAGACCCGGATTTGCTCCCCTCGAAAAAAGAGCAGCGCGTGTTCTGGGAAGGCAGGAAAAAGCTGAATCACGCTCTTGTCAAGGTCCGGCCCGCGCTCTTTCAGGTAAAACGGGAAGACGGTCTGATAAGCGTTGCAATGGTCCCCTCCGATTTTCCGCTCCTCAGGATCGCCGGGAGGCTGTGGTTCTTTTATATCTGCGCCTTCATCTATATCGCCATCACCTATCTCGTTCTGCGGAAAAAAAAGAATGAAATATCTCATGCGCTTTTTCTGCTCGGGTCTTTTTTCAGCATACTGATTCTGACCGGCGCAAACGTCATGAGCGACCTCTCCCACCCTGCGCAGCTGCATCGCTCGCTCATGATCGCAAACCACATCGCTCTGTTCGCGTCGACATTTCCATTCGCCCACCTTGTTCTCGTGTTCCCAAGGAGGAAGGCAATGCTCGCGAAGCGCCGTTGGATCATCCCGGGGATTTACTGCGCAATGACGGCAAGTCTGGCCCTCGATTTCGCCCCCTTTATCGACAACTCGAATCTAACCGCTTTTTTCACGGTTTTTCTGGTCTTGGTCCTGAGCGGAGGCATGCTGATCGCGGCTTTCATCAGGGAAAAGGACCTGGTTGTCAGGAAACAGATACAGTGGGTCGTGGCCGGGTTTGTGGTGTACGGGCTGTGGGGAGGGATCAACGTCCTCTTTTGGGCTTCGGGCGGAGAGATCCCTCCGGAGGCGGTCATTCTGCCCATGATTGCGGTGCCCGTCTGCTGGGCCGTGGCTGTGACGAAATACCGGCTGATGGATATAGACGACCTTTTCGACCATGCCGTCATTTTCGCGGTCACGATAGCGGTCCTTCAGGCGCTCGAGCTCCTGTTCCTCGGCCTCGTTTCTCCGCACGTTCCCCTGATGCAGCGGGCGCCGTATCTGTCGCTCTCGGCCATGCTGTTGATTGTATTTCTGTACTTGCCGGTCCGCACAAGGGTCAAGACCGGCGTGGAGAGGCTTTTTAAAAGAAACATCTATGAGGCGGACGAGGAGATCCGGAAGTTCATCAGCGGTCTCAGCGGATGCGATACCGCGTCCATACTCGGTGGATTTTTTTCCTTTGCCAAGGACCTTCTCGGCCCCTCGGGCGCCGGCGTCATTCAATTTAGGAACGACACAGCGGCGGCCGTGCAAGCACTCGGTGGAGGCGCGCGCGGAACGATGGATTACGCATTGTCCGGGGCCGGGGCGCTGCGGGCCCATATCGGCCTGAACAGGGAAGCGGTCTTCGGCTACGAGCTTGCGGACAAGGGAGTCCTGGTCCCTTCTCCGTCATTTCCTGAGATCGGGGGCTCTCTTTTCATTCCCGTGTTCATCGGCGCGGAGTGTGCATATATCATCGTTCTTTTACCCAAATGGAACAGCTCGCCGTACACCCGCAAGGACCGCAGGCTGCTCCAGGCCGCATCAACGAGTATGGCCCATGCCCTTGAGGCTGAGAAAAAAAGGGACGAGCTGGATGAGGAGCGCCTGCGGCTGGCGCGCGAGATCCACGACGGGATCAGTTCGGAGTTTACCGCAATCCTTGCGTACGGCGAGCGGGGCGCGCGGTTTCTGGATGAAGCGTCTTCCCGGGAGGCAGCGCGGGGAATTTTCATGAAGATCGTCGATGCGTCCCGCCGCGGAATCCGGGAGCTCCGCAACATCATATGGGCGCTGAACGCCGAAAATCATTCCCTTCAGTTCCTGTCTTCCTATATTAAACGCTACGTATCGGACCTCCTGAACGTGAACGGGATCGCCGTTGCCGTGAAGGAGGGAAACCAAAATATGGACGCACTCCTGCCGCCGCCGGTTTTTCTAGCCCTGTTCCGGACCGTGCAGGAGCTCTGCCAGAATGTCTTAAAGCACGCGGCCGCGGACCACGTGACCATCGATCTCCGGGAGAGCCACGGCCGGATCGTTCTCTCTTTTGCCGACAACGGCAGGGGGCTCCCGTCCGGTCCGGCAAGCCGAATGACGGGATACGGCCTCAATAATATCCGTAAAAGGATGGAAGACCTGGGCGGCGCGGTGGAGGTGTCTTCTGCGCCGAACAAGGGGACTATCGTCGAAATACGGGCGCCGCTCGCGTAATGTCGCCAATTCAGGCGATTGCGCGTCCGCGGCGGATATGGTATCTTTCGACTTATCATGAAAACGCTGATCGTAGAAGACCACGAACCTACCCGTGAACGCCTGGCCGGACTGCTCGCGGGCCGCAAAAACATCACGGTCATGGCCGCGGTGGATTCGGCCGAAGAAGCCCTGGATCTGATGGCTGATGCGGTCCCGGACCTGATCATTCTCGACCTGGGACTGCCCGGCCTGTCCGGCGCGGGCGCGATCAAGGCGATCAAGGCCCTCTGCCCCTCCGTCGAGATACTGGTGTTCACGGTCATGGAGGACGACGAAAAGGTCTTTGCGTCGCTTCTGGCCGGCGCTTCGGGATATCTCCTGAAGGACGCGACCGGGGAGCAGATCCTCGCTTCAATCGACGAGCTGCGGTCCGGCGGGGCGCCCATGTCGTTCTCCATCGCTCGGCGGGTCCTGAAGGAATTCAGGTCGCTCGGCGCGGACAGCGAGGTCGCGGACATCGTCACGCCGCTGTCCTCCCGGGAGTCACTCATCCTCGAAATGCTGTATCGGGGCGACAGTTACAAGGAAATCGCGGACAAGCTCAACCTCAGTATTCACACCGTCCATACCTACATCAGAAGGACCTACGAAAAACTGCACGTTAACTCCCGCTCGCAGGCAATTTACGAAGCCTGCCGCAGGAAGCTCATCAAGCATTAAGCCCGGGTTTCACCCCCTGTAGCCAATTTTGGCGAATTGACTTTCCCTTTCAGTAAGCGTAAATGTAAAAAGTCAGGATGCGCCCATAGCCGGATACAACATGGGCGCTTGCTTACTGCTGCGCTTTGTCAGGGAAGCCGGGCGAATTGCGTAAAAAAAATGCGAAGGTGTGGTCCATACATAAAAGGAGCAATGACTCGCAACTCGTAGTAAAAAGCTCCAAACTATGAGCTGTCGAGCTGCTTTACCCTTCGTGTTATTTTATTCGCCGCGCCGCATTTCACGCATCTCATTGCCCGAAAACCTTGCGGGACTAAAGTTCTAATTTGAGCGCATCCGTATGCTATCCGTGAGCCGGCCTATGATACTGTCCCATGCATACAGACCATCACGCAAAGGCGGGCTATCAAAATGGACAGCTATATAGTTCGTATCTACCGCAGAGACATGAATGACCCGCGGAGAATCGCGGGCCTTGTGGAGCTCGTTGAGCAGGAGGAAAAGAGGGCGTTTACCGGCATCGAGGAGCTTGTCAACATACTCGTTCCCGTTCCGGGAAAAGCCCCTTGCGCTGATTACCTGCATACGCGAACGAAATCGGCGGTGAGGATGGAAAAACCGGCTAAAGACCGGTAATCATTTAAGCGGAGTCGGCGGGGAATAATAAAATTGCCGGGGATGTCCGGCCCGGATGTTTTCCGGGCATTCCCGGACAATGGGGGAACACATGGCGATTGAAAAAAAAGACAGCGGCGGCAGGGATATGACGGCGGCCAAGCGGACCATTGCCGACACCTTCAGGCAGCTCGGGCTCGTCGACGAAACATACACCGGCGAAGTGACCGTCGGGTTTACCAGCGGCGGAGTGATGTTCATCCGGAAGAGCGAGACGCTCAAGTGACTGCGGCCGCGGGGGAAAGGCGGGTGCTGAACTTTGATGCGGGTGAATAATACCTTGACCCGCGCGCACGGTTCAAGTAAGATCACCGCAATCCATACCATCATCGCTTAACGGTAACTTTACCCCCTCATGGGGAGGGGCAACTAAAGCCCGTTCAATCGCCGGTTCCGGCATTGAACGGGCTTTTTTGTTTGCATCGAGCGGCGCTTCTCGTCCTGGGAAAATACGAACTGCCCGATTGCAAAATTATTATTTCGTTAAACCTGTTTCGAGGATCTTTTCGCATTCTTCGTGATGTCCGGGCACTGGCAGAAATTATTTAATTCCGGGCTAGTCCGGGTTGGGAGGAAAACGTATGAAAAAGACATTTATCAGTTTTATGGTTTCGGGCGCGCTGGCGGTCCTGGTTATTTCAGGATGCGGAGGAGGAGGCGGCGGCGGGATTTTCTTTTTCCCTCCCATTAATGAGCCTCAGACGCTCTACTATTTTTCCGGAAACAACGGCACGGACGGGAGTGAGTTGTGGAGATCCGATGGCACGGAATCCGGGACGGTCATGGTCAAGGACATAAACCCCGGCGCAGGCGATTCCTTTCCGGCTATTTTTACCAATGTCAACGGGACGGTCTTTTTCTGGGCCACTGACGGCACAAACGGAAGAGAGCTGTGGAAGACCGATGGAACCGCAGCCGGCACGGTCATGGTCAAGGACATAAACCCAGGCGCTGGCGATTCCTTTCCATCCGGGTTCACGAATGTAAGCGGGACGATCTTCTTTAAGGCCAATAACGGCACAAACGGGACTGAGCTGTGGAAGACCGACGGCACCGAGACAGGCACGGTCATGGTCAGGGACATAAACCCCGGCGCAGGCACTTCCTCTCCGTCCTACCTCACCAATGTAAGCGGAACGCTCTTCTTCACGGCCGATGACGGCACGAACGGGGTCGAGCTGTGGAAATCAGACGGCACCGGGACCGGGACTATCCTAGTCAAGGATATAAACGGCGCAGGCAGTTCCTCTCTGCTCTCCCTCACCAATGTAAGCGGGACGCTCTTCTTCAGGGCTGATGATGGTACAAACGGCTCTGAGCCTTGGAGATCCGACGGCACCGAGGCCGGGACGGTCATACTCAAGGACATAAATCCCGGCATAGGCGGTTCCTATCCAAGTGAGTTCATATGTGTAAACGGGACGATCTTTTTCAGAGCCGTTGACGATACACACGGGGAAGAACTATGGAAAACCGACGGTACCGAGACCGGGACGGTCATGGTCAAGGACATAAACCCGGGCGGGAGCAATTCCTCCGTGTCCGTCCTTACCAGCGTGAGCGGCATGATCTTCTTTAGGGCCAATAACGGCTCGGACGGGACTGAGCTGTGGAAATCCGACGGCACCGAGGCCGGCACGGTCATGGTCAAGGATATAAATGGCGCAGGCGATTCCTTTGCATATGAGTTCACGAATGTAAACGGGACGATCTTTTTCAGGGCCGATGACGGTATCCACGGGGAAGAACTATGGAGAACCGACGGCACCGGGGCAGGGACGGTCATGGTCAAGGACATAAATCCCGGCGCAAACACTTCCGTTTTATGGAGCTTCGCAAATGTAAACGGGACGCTCCTCCTCAGGGCTAATGACGGCGTAAACGGGCACGAGCTGTGGAAATCCGACGGCACCGAGGCCGGCACGGTCATGGTCAAAGACATAAATCCCGGCCCCGGCGACAGCTGACAAGGGAGGCCGGATCCGGCTTCCCCTTGTTCATGCACAGTGAAAGATGAAATCGTGAAAAGTCCTGTTTCACACAAAGCTACAAAGATCGCAAAGAAAAAATCGCGTATTTTCCATATGCCTTTCTTTGTGCCGGCGCTCTGTCCCCAATTGATTTGATCGTGGATGCCCCGTGTACGAAAATTCGACTTTTTACGAGATCGTCACAGAAAGTGGAGGAATATTACAATCACATGTATTGCACGCGGTTTTCGAAACCGGCGTTATGAAGACCTGAGAAGAACGGGGAGGATGGGTCTATGACGCTTCAATCATCGGACCTCAGGAAGTATAACTATTTTTCCAGTCTTTCGAACGACGCGCTTGAAGCCCTCTCGAAAAAGATGGTGGTCGTGAATTTTCCGGCGCGCGCGGAGATCGTTCGCGAGGGAGTTGTTGGAGACGCCTTCTACTTCGTCAAGGAAGGAAGGCTTGAGGTGGCCAAAAAGACCAGGTCCGGGCAGGAGGCGAAAATCTCCGTTATCGGCGGCGGACACGGGTTCGGCGAGACGGCGCTGCTCACCTGCTCCGTGCGCACTTGTTCAGTCCGCAGCCTGACCCCGGCCACCCTGTACCGGCTCCCCAAAGCGGACTTTGACGAGGTCGTCCTTCACGAGGCGGCCTTCAAGAACATGCTGCAGAAGAAAGCCGGGGACTTCGAGCACTATAACAGGATCAAGACCCTCCGGCCCTTCGCGCTCCTGGAGCCCGACAAGATGTTCGCCGTGCTGTCGCGCATGGTCGAGAAGACGTTCGCCCCCGGAGAGGACATCATCGTCCAGGGGGGGAAGGGCGATTACTACTACATCGTAAAATCGGGAAGCGTTGCCGTGCTGCAGCAGAAAAAGGGCGGGCAGGAGCCGGAGCAGGTGGCCGTGCTCGCGGAGGGTGACGGGTTCGGGGAAGAGGCGCTCATCCGGGACGACCCCCGGAATGCGACCTGCCGCGCGATCGGGGAGACCGTCGTGTACGCGCTCGACAAAGTCGATTTCAACCAGGTCATGAAGGCGTCGTTCCTCGATAACATTTTCTCCGAAGACATCCCCATGGACAAATATCTCGACAAGTACGTGATCATCGACGCGCGGATCCCGTCTGAATATGAAGAGGAGCACATACGGGGCTCGCTCAATCTACCCGTGGAAGCGCTTCGGCAGCAGTGTCTCGGGCTTGACCCGTCAAAGGAATACATCACCTACTGCACGAACGACGCGCGGGGCATGGTGGCGGCGTTTCTTCTGAAGAACCGCGGGTTCAAGGCCCGGTGCCTTCGCGGCGGCATAAGCTCCTGGACCGGGCCCGTAGTGACGAACACCGACGGCGTGCACATGCCCCGGCGCGTGGAACACCGGTGATGCGTGCGCCCTCCCCTGGTGTTCTCCCCGGGGTCATGCCCGCTTTCCTGGCGTGAGCGGCGGCGCGGTGTATGTAGGAGCAACGGGGAACGATAAGACATTCATACAAAAATGGGAGGAAAATTATGAAGAAGACATTTTTCGGTTTCATGATTTCGAGCGTTCTGGTGGTACTGGTCTTTTCAAGCTGCGGAGGCGGGGGAGGCGGCGGGAGTTTCTTTTTCCCGGGCGGCAATAAGGCAGCCAATAATACCCCGCGCTACGCATACGTGGCCAATTATGACGACAACAGCGTATCGGCCTATGTGGTCGACGCCGCGAGCGGGCGTCTCAAGTGGATCGGCAAGGCAGGGGCGGGCGCAGGGCCTCGCTCCGTAACCGTCGACCCCTCGGGCCGCTATGCCTATGTGGCGAACTACGAGAGCAACAACGTCTCCCAGTACGCCATCGGCAGCAACGGCGCCCTCACGCCGATGGATACGCCCACGGTCGCGGCGGGCACAAGCCCCATTTCCGTAACCGTCGACCCCTCAGGCAGCTACGCCTATGTGGTGAACTACGACAGCAACAACGTCTCCCAGTACGCCATCGGCAGCGACGGCGCCCTCACGTCAATGAGTACCGCCACGGTCGCGGCGGGCACAAGCCCCATTTCCGTAACCGTCGACCCCTCGGGCAGCTACGCCTATGTGGCGAACCAGGGCAGCGCCAGCGTTTCTCAGTACACCATCGGCGGCAACGGCGCCCTCACGTCGATGAATACGCCCACGGTCGCGGCGGGCACACAGCCCTATTCCGTTGCCGTCGATCCCTCGGGCCGCTATGCCTATGCGGCGAACCAGGGTGGCAACAACGTCTCCCAGTACGCCATCGGCGGCAACGGCGCCCTCACGCCGATGAATACGCCCACGATCGCGGCGGGCTTCGTTCCAGTGTTTATCACCATCGATCCCTCGGGCCGCTATGCCTATGTTGCAAACGCAGGCAGCTCCAACGTATCCCAGTACTCCATCGGGAGCGACGGCGCCCTCGCGCCGATGGGCAGTCCAACGATCGCGGCAGGCACATGGCCCGCTTCCGTCGCCGTCGATCCCTCGGGCCGCTGCGCCTACGTCGCCAACAACAGCAACACCATCTCCCAGTACACCATCGGCGACGACGGCGCGTTGACACCGATGGCGCCGGACGCGGTTGCCGCTTACGCCATGCCGTACAGCATTGCCATTACCCGCGGCGCCAGGGCGGCGGCCGCACTGCCGAAATACGCCTACGTGGCGAACTTCGGCGGCGCAAACGTCTCCCAGTACGCTATTGCCGGCAACGGCGCCTTTATGCCAATGGACACGCCTACGGTCCCGGCAGGCGTGAATCCCCACTCCGTCACCGTCGACCCCTCGGGCCGCTATGCCTATGCCGCCAACGCCAGCAGCAACAGCGTCTCCCAGTACACGATCGGCGTCAACGGCGCCCTGTCGCCCATGATCCCCGCCACGGTCGATACGGGCGCGGACCCCCGCTCCGTTGCCACCGACCCCCTGGGTCGCTATGCCTACGTGGCGAACGGGGGCAGCAACAGCGTCTCCCAGTACACTATCGGCGCCAACGGAGCCCTCACACCGATGAACACTCCCACGGTCGCGGCGGGCACATGGCCCGTCTCCGTCACTGTCGACCCGTCGGGCCGCTACGCTTACGTGGCGAACTACAGCAGCGCCAACGTCTCCCAGTACGCCATCGGCGGCAACGGCGCTCTGACGCCGATGGGCAGCCCCACGGCCGCGGCGGGAACAAACCCCGCCTCCGTCGCCGTAGATCCCTCGGGACGCTTTGCCTACGTGGCGAACCGGCTCAGCGACAACATCTCCCAGTACACCATCGGACTCACCGGCGCGCTCACGCTCATGGATCCCGCCACGGTCGCGGCGGGCACATGGCCCACTTCCGTCGCCGTTGGTCCCTCGGGCCGCTATGCCTACGCGGCGAACCAGAGCAGCGCCAACGTCTCCCAGTTCGCCATCGGCGGCAACGGCGTCCTCGCGCCGATGGACAGTCCCACCGTTGCGGCAGGCACAAGCCCCTACTCCGTCACCGTCGATTCTTCGGGCCGCTACGCCTACGCGGCGAACTTCGGCAGCGCCGGCGTCTCCCAGTACACGATCGGCGGGAGCGGCGCCCTCTCACCGATGAGTACTGCGACCGTCGCGGCAGGCACGAACCCGATTTCAGTCATTATCACCGGCACGTGGCAATAGGCATCAGGGGGGATACGATCATGGTCAAGGGCAGCCGGCCGGCTGTCGGGAACGAGTGTGCAGAAGTTCAAGGAAAAACGGCTGCTGCTTGCTGGATTAGGAGGAAAAATTATGAAGAAGACATTTTTCAGTTTCATAGTTTCGGGTGCGCTGGCGGTCCTGGTTATTTCAGGATGCGGAGGCGGCGGCGGGAGTTTCTTTTTCCCTCCCATTAATGAGCCTCAGACGTCCCACTATTTTTCCGCAAACAACGGCACCGACGGGTATGAGCTGTGGAAAACCGACGGGACCGCGGCCGGGACGAAGATGGTCAAGGACATAAACCCCGGCGCGGGCGATTCCTACCCGGACTACTTCACCGAGATAAGTGGGACGCTATTCTTCAAGGCCTCTGACGGCACAAATGGATCTGAACTTTGGAAAACGGACGGGACCGAAGCCGGGACGGTCATGGTCAAGGACATAAACCCCGGCGGCAGTTCTCAACCACAGAATTTCACCGATGTGGATGGGACGCTCTTCTTCAGCGCCGATAACGGTACGGATGGGAATGAGCTGTGGAAATCCGACGGAACAGAGGCCGGGACGGTCATGGTTAAGGACATCTGGCCGGGCGCGGGCGATTCCAATCCGCAGATGCTCACAAATGTAAATGGAACTATCTTTTTCACCGCTAGTGACAACATACACGGGGTTGAGCTGTGGAAATCCGATGGAACTGGGGGCGGGACGGTCATGGTCGAGGACATAAACGGCACAGTCGCTTCCTCTCCGGATGACCTCACCAATGTAAACGGGACACTCTTCTTCAGCGCCGATGACGGTAATAACGGAAGAGAACTATGGAGATCCGACGGCACCGCGGCCGGAACGTACACGGTCAAAGACATAAACGCCTCGGGCGGTTCTTCTCCGCAATACCTTACCAATGTAAACGGGACGCTTTTCTTCAGCGCTTATAACGCTGCATACGGGTATGAGCTGTGGAAATCCGATGGAACACAGGCCGGGACGGTCATGGTCAAGGATATAAACGGCACAGGCAGTTCCTCTCCGGCCAGTCTCATCAATGTAAACGGGACGCTTTTCTTCAGCGCCGATGACGGCACAAACGGAAGAGAGCTGTGGAAAACCGATGGAACACAGGCCGGGACGGTCATGGTCAAGGACATAAACGGCGCAGGCGCTTCCAGTCCTCAACTCCTCACCATTGTCAACGAAACGTTCTTCTTCAGGGCCTACACCGCTGCAGACGGGGTAGAGCTGTGGAAATCCAACGGAACAGAGGCGGGGACGGTCATGGTCAAGGACATAAACCCCGGCGCAGGCGATTCAGCTCTGGAGAATCTCACCAACATAAACGGTACGCTCTTTTTTGGAGCTGATGACGGCACACACGGATTCGAGCTCTGGAAATCCAATGGAACGGGCGACGGGACTCTCATGGTCAAGGACATCTGGCCGGGCGTCGACAGCTCCATGTAACGCCAGTTGAGACACGATCACCCTGAACAAGGGGGCCGGACAGCCGGCCCCCCGGGGAGCGTGAAGCATGGCCGTGTACGAATATTACATCGTCGAGAGCTCGTTCGTGGTGCGCGTCGGCCCCGGGACGACCGAGCAGCTCATGCGCGACGGCTCCTGGGTGGACTATCCCGACCGCTGGGAGGTTTTGTCGGGCGGCCGACGGCTCGAAAGCGAGGAAGAGGCGCTCTCGACAGCGAAGCAGATCTTCGAGCTCGACGACGCGCGTGACGCCGGCCCGGGGGCCGAGGGATGAAGGAGCGCCGAGAGACGGGAGTGTGGCGCAGGTGCGCGATCTCGGCAGCCCGACCTGCCTCTTTACGCTATCTGTCTAATCGACAAAAAGGAGAATATATTGGAGGATACTATGTTGAAAGTTTCGTTGTATATGCTGTTAGCGTTTCCGATCATGGCAACTATGGCGTACGGCGCAAAGGGTGGGGACGAAAAGGAACTCAAAGATGTGTTTGACGCCTACAACGGATTTGCAAAGGCGGGAGATGTGGATAAAATGCTGGCGCTTCGCGCCGCAGAGAATGCGAAGGAGATACGCTCGCAAATAAAGAAAAAAGAGGACCACGAATATTTCGTTTTGATCGGGCGGGGGCAGGCCCCCGATTCGTATGAAGTACAGCACGTAGAATGGACAAAGGACGGAACGGGCGCTGAACTGTATTTACTCTTGCATTTGCCCCCCATGAAGGAAATACAGCGTTCGAAAAAAGCCGTCATGGAGGTCGTGGTATCTTTCAGGAAGGAAAAGGGCAAATGGAAGATGGGCCGCCTCACGCCGCTCGCGGACCCCAGCCAGATCAAGCGGCCGAAAGACTTTGCATATAATGAAAAGGACGCCGATACGGACGTTACTTCCGCGTTCGTTGCGGGCAGGATCGTGAAGTTTGAATTCAAGTCCGATCATACGCTCGTCATCGTGAGGGCAATGGACGAAGAGATAGCGGTTTTTCTGCCACCCAGGGCTACGCTGGAGAAGGCCGGCATGAACTTCGATGACCTTGCACCGTGGAAGATGCGCGAGTTTACCGGTTTCCCGCACAAAAAAGATAAGCTCAAATTTTTTGCCACCGGCGACAAACCGATGGAATAAAGTCCGGCAATACGACGGCTATGCACGTGAGGAAGTTATGAAGTTGATCGCGCTGCCACTTTATAGTGGAGGATAATTATGAGGGCGAGCATCAGTTGATAAAGAAGGCGCCGGCAGGAGATGCGGCAGCAGGCGACTATTTCGGCAAATCCGTCGCGATCAGCGGTGATTATTCGATCGTGGGGGCGTACAGAGAAGACAGCGGCGGAGCAGAAGCGGGCGCGGCGTACATCTACTAAAAACGAAGGAGGGTGACACGGAGAAAGTTCATTAATTACCTTCTCTGCGGTCTCGGTAGCTAATTTTGACGTTACGAATCATTCAGAAAGGAGACGTGACATGGAAAAGAAGATTGGATTTGCGATTATGTTGATGATGGTTATGGTGCTCGGTTCTTTCGGGCGGGCGGCGGCAGGGGTTGACCCGCAACCATTTCGAGCTGAAATCAACAAACTTCATTCGATTGAACTCACTGTGGCGGCCATCAACAAGCGGCTGGCGATGCTGGACGGGTTGGCGACCCTTCCCGAAGGGTTGGAAAACCATTTAAGAGCGACGGCAAGGCAAATGGACGTCGTCAGCGCAAGAATGGCAGAGACACTGGCTGCGCTGCCGGTTCCCTCCCCTGCCAGTCCCTATCGCGGTCAGGACGAAGTGGTTCTTTCCCTTGATGGGATAAAGTTGGACGTGGGAAGGATCAGCGATATCATAAATAGAATCGCGGCCCGGATGGGCGTTGATCCGACACCCTTTAAAATCGGCTCCATAAAAATAATTGAAGATATCGATTTTCATCTGGTCCCGATACTGTCTGAGGGCTCTGCGCTGTTCCAATAAAACCGGAGGAGGCTATGCCATGAAGATGAAACGGTTTGTAGGGATTTTCCTGTTGCTGTCGGCGCTTCTGTTGGTATCGGTCCTGGACGTTTTAGCGCAGGAAGCCAAATTCGAGATCAAGGCATCCGCCGGAATCGCCGATATACTGAAGGACCGGATAGGCAAGAGGACGGCCATACGCACGCAATCAGGCGAGGACATCGAGGGGACCGTTGTGACGGTTGGAAATAGCGTGGTGCACGTCACGAACCTGGCGGGAAAGGAATTTTACGACGCCGTGATAAGCATCGACCGGATCAACGCGGTGATAATACGGGTGCGGAACAGATAAGAAGCCCCGCGCTTCGAGTTCGGCGAGATCGTCATCCATGCCAAGTAGCGTTGAAAACCTGAACAGGGTCTGTATGCGCAGCAAGCGCCACCCGGCGCAAAGAGAAAACAGGAAAGAGGTGAAAAACATGAGAATAGTGACCGCTTTATGTATCGGCACGCTCGTTCTGATGAGCGTGGCTTCGCCGGCCCCGGCATTCAATCCGCAGCCAGAGCCGCCGGCAAGGGCAAACCAGTTGGGGGCGGTGGTCAACAACCTGGTTGAGGTCAGGATCCGTCTGAACGTCGCTTTGGCGCATCCGCCCGAACCGGGCATGGTCGGCGTGGAAGGCCAGTATGACGCCATGGCGATCCAGCTCGGGGTCCTGTATAACCGGGTGAACAGCGTGCTGCATCCGCCGGAACCGGGTCATGCCCCGCCGGATGACGGCAGGGTGCTGAATGCCCTGCGGACCGTGCGCGATCAGGCACTGGGGATTGTCTCCGACATCATTCGGAATAACCACCCGCCGGATGACCAGAGGGTATTCGACAGCCTCAACCGCGTCCTCAACGGCGCGCAGGCGATTGTTGACCTGGCCGACCGGTTCATCGGCGACGGATCCACGATCATCGGGGGCGAATAGGAGAGGGTGAAATAGTCCCCTTCGTCAACCCCCGGGGTATCCGCATGCAATGATTCTTTATAAGGAGCAGGTTTCCAACCTGCTCTGTTTTTTCAGATTAAAATCGGTTCGATACGAATAATTGAAGATATGGATTGTTATCCGGTCCCGGTACCGACTGAGAGTTCCGTGTTGTTCCAATAAAAACCGAGGAGGCAATTCGGGATGAAACTGTTTGCAGGTATTCTTTTGTTGACGTTGGCGTTTATGTCGGTATCAGTCCTTGACGTTTTGGCTCAGGAAGCCAAATTCGAGATCAAGGCTTCAGCGGGAATCGCCGACATCCTGAAGGACCGGATCGGCAAGAGGACGATCATACGCACGCAATCCGGCGAGGACATCGAGGGGACCGTTGTGACGGTCGGAAACAGCGTGGTGCATGTCGAGAAGCTGGCGGGAAAGGAATTTTACGACGCAGTGATAAACATCGACCGGATCAGCGCGGTGATCATACGGGTGCGGAACAGATAAGAAGCCCGGCAAAAGATTTTGACACTACGTGGTGGTTATGTCAAAAAAGTGCATGCATTACGAAAAAAGGCTTGACACAGGATACTGTTTCTGATAGATTGCGCCTTCGTTCGTCGGAAAACCTCGGGCAAAACCTCGAAGTTCTGTTAATACCCAACGAGCATTAAGCGATTAAAGTAGTATAAAATAGTATAACTAATTTCTTGACAAAGGAATTTGATTCAGCTATTATAAGTATTCTGCGAAGTATGCAGATACATGGTCTTTGAAAACTAAATAGGTGCATAACCCAGAGTCACGAAAGTGATTTTGGACGGCGGGTTTTAAGAAACAAATTAGTCAAGTTACTTAGAGTAACTTTGCATAAAGGATCAGCTTTTTTTGGAGAGTTTGATCCTGGCTCAGAACGAAC
>Ga0210377_10001430_pt1 | contig 21863 bp, 29 predicted proteins | sample PLM4_65_b1redo_FD_155480 | JGI IMG/M metagenome (GOLD analysis project Ga0210377, IMG submission 155480) | Groundwater sediment microbial communities from an aquifer in East River, Colorado, USA - PLM4_65_b1 redo | ecosystem: Environmental > Terrestrial > Soil > Riparian zone | place: USA: East...
CACCGGCCCCGCGTCAGCCGACGGGACAAATGAGAACACCAGCGGATTGTCGGCTGTTCCCAATTCAACGGGGGCTTCTGTCGGGGCTTCGGTGGCGGCCTCGGTTGGGGCTTCGGTCATGGCTTCAGTCGGCTCCGGGGTGGCAGCCGGGGTGGCCGGCGCGCAGGCTGACAGAACCAGAACAAAGGCTGCCAACAGGAGCGCGACTACAAAGAACTTATTGTGCTTCATGTTTTCTTCTCCTCGAATATTGAAAGTGTTGAACACCCACAGCCCCCTATATTATCTAAAGACACCATTTTGCGCAAAGCATTGGCGCGCTCATGGCTATTTTGGCGGCTCTTCAGGTTTGCCTGCTCTGGCTGTGAGTTATAATTCAATCTGGAGGACGCTAGTTGCCCATGATGGACGACGATCTCAAGACGCCTATCCCTGATGACATCCCTTTTCGTTTGCCCACAGGCGGCGACACGGCCCGTGTGCGGGCGATCCCGACGCGGGCCACCGCCCGCCCGCGTCCGCGCCAACGCTACACGCTGCGCGCCGCGCTAGTCGGCGGCGTGTCGGCGCTGGCGCTGGTTGGCCTGCTGGCGGCGATGCTGGCGGCGGGCATTTACGCCTATTTTCAGGCGCTTGGCCTGATCGTCCCCGGCGTGTACGTCGGGGCGATCCCGCTGGGGGGACTCCCTGCGAATGAAGCGGCGCAGAAGCTCAACGCGGCATGGACGGGAACCCAGCAGGTGACGCTGGCCGCCGGGGACCGCGCATGGAAAGCCTCGCCCGCCGAATTCGGCCTGAACTTTGACGCGCAGGCCACCGCCGACCGCGCCGCCGGGGTGGGGCGCCATCAGGGCGTGTACACCGATGCGCTGGACATGCTCGACGCGCTGATGACCGGATGGGCTATTGATCCGGTGGTCCGGTTTGACGAGGCGACCGCCCGCGACGGCCTGAACCAGTGGGCGGCGACGATCAAGCTCGACCCGCAAAACGCGACGCTGCAGATCGCGGGGGATCAGCTGGTCGCCGCGCCGGGCGTGGACGGCTACCAGTTAGACGTTGAGGCGACGGTCAGGGCTATTGGGGCAGACCCCGCCGCGCCGCTGGTGACGGGCAATCTCCCGCTGATCCTGATCCCGATCGCGCCGCGCGCGCCCGACGCCAGCTTCGCTATTGAGCAGGCGGGCAGGCTGATCGCCGGGCCGCTGGAAATCGCGGCCTATGATCCTATCCGGGACGAGGTTATCCGCTTCACGGCGCAGCCGGTGGACATCGCGGCATGGCTGTCAGTCGAAGCGGCGGAGGACGGGCCAAAAGTGGTGGTCGATCCCGGCAAGGTCGGGGCGTACATCGACAGCCTGAGCAGCCAGTTGGGGGAAGGGCGCTTTCTGGATCGAGACAAAAACACGCCGATCCTGATGGCGGCGCTGGACGAGGATCGGACGGCGACGCTGATCGTCAGCCATGCGCCGACTCAGTACGTTATTCAACCCGGCGACACGCTGCTCCAGATCGGCTGGGACACCCGGATGCCGTACTGGCGAATCCTCGACGCCAACCCCGGCGTGGACGCCGACGCGATCAACCCCGGCGACACACTGGTGATACCCTCGAAGGACGTTCTGCTGCCGCTGCCGGTTGTGATGAGCAAACGCCTTGTTTTGAGCATCACCGACCAGCGGCTGTGGCTCTATGAGAATGGCGAGGTCATCCACGAATATGTGATCTCCACCGGGATTGATCGCTCGCCGACGCAGCCGGGCGTGTTTCAAATCCAGACGCATGACATCAACGCCTACGCCTCAGTCTGGGATTTGTACATGCCGCACTTTCTGGGGATATACGAAGCGTGGCCGGGTTTTATGAACGGCTTTCACGGGCTGCCGCTGCTGTCGGGCGGCGTCCGGTTGTGGGGCGACGTTCTGGGCCGCCCGGCCTCGTTCGGGTGCATCATCCTTGATCTGGACGACGCGGAGACGCTTTATAACTGGGCGGACGATGGCGTGGTGGTGGAGATCAGGGAGTGATGGGTTAGCGAATGATGCATTCCTGACTGGCATTGATGATATACTTGGGCCATGCAAATCGAATCTATTGTGTGCCCTGAACACATTGAAGAAAAGATCGAATCTAAGCATCGCGTCACATGCAATGAGGCGCGTCAGGTCTTCTTCCAGAGGCCACGCTTTCGATTTGCCGAAAAAGGTTATACAGAAGGGAACGACCTATACATCGTTTTCGGCCAGACTTTTGGCGGACGATACTTGACCGTGTTCTTCATCTACAGGACTTACGCGGTTTCTCACACAGGCAAGGGGCTTCAAGCCCCTTGCCCCTCACGATCCGGCGTAATTTTGCGTAAGTCCTGATCTATAAACCGAACACAAAAACAGCGATCATTATCAGCGCGCGGGATATGAGCGACAAGGAGCGCAAAGCCTATGGACGCAAATAAACTGAGCAGCATTTCCAAAGCAGACACGGACGAAAAGATAGGCGAGTTCTGGAATAGCCATGACTTCACGGAATTCGACACTGACGCGCCCGATGTGGAATTCGAAGTCACCTGCCGTGTGCCGATTGAGGTTGAATTATTCAACGCCATAGAGAAGGAGGCGCATAAGCACGGCGTTCAGGTTGAAACGCTGGTGAATTTATGGCTTCAGCAGAAACTCGAAGAGCAGGCGTAGTTTACAGCAGGAGTTACAGCATGAGCGCGATACATATTCAGGCTCAGGTTGCGAAAGATGGCGAGATTACCCTAAACGATTTGCCTGTTAAAGCAGGCCAACAGGTAGAAGTCACGCTGGAAATTGAAGACGTGGCTCCGACACTCACCGCCGCAGAACTGGCGGAATCCGATTTAGTTGGGTTATGGGAGGTTCGGACTGATATTCAAGATAGCATTGGCTACGCCCGCCAGCTTCGTGAGCAGGCGCAGATCAGGGAGTAGATCGCGCCTCGGCTGGCTCTGGCATGGGGATCGGGTCGCCGTCTTTGAGAGCCACTGTCAGCCATGCGCGTTTGGCGTCGTCGATCATCTCCAACGCCTCTTCGCGTGAAGCTCCCTGCGTTATGCAGCCGGGCAGGAGGGGAATCTCGGCGAACCAGAAACCGTCTTCGTCGGGGATGAGGATGATCGGATAAGGCAGATTAAGGTAGTAGTCGAGCTTTCTCGTTTCAGTTTTCATCGTTGTTTTCAACTTCTGCCTCTTGAATCTGATCGATAAACGACAAAACTCGTTTCACATAGACCGTTCTCAGTGGATGCCTAAAGGGTATCGAAAACGTAACTTTTGTGCCAGCCACATATCCTTTGAAGACATGATGACTGCCTGTGATATGATCCAACAGAAAATCGTGGTCTTCTAGGATGATCAGGATATCCTTAAATGACACGTTCTTCGGATTGTTCCGAATCCGTTGAAGCAACTTTGCGTGTTTTGTCATAGTTGACTCTTAGCGTTCAGTCTACATCCAGTCAGCCCAACGAGGCAAGATGAGACACCCATTGCCTGCTCTCTTGATAGTTCTTGCCGGGTTTGCCCTCGCCGCCTGTGGCGAGTTAGATGGCGCGTCTACGCCCTCCGCAATTGCTACCTCGACGACTGCCGCAACCATTCCTGCTACTCCTACCCGCCGCGCTTCGCCAACAACCAAGCCACCCTCCGCCACTTCTACGCCCATGCTTGGGTATGTCGGAGATCGGGTATGGGCAACACTAGAGTCTGCCATTATCTACACCAAGAACAATCGACTATGTTTGCAAGATGAAGGCAACGTGCCCGTGTTTCTCGCTGCTGGCGATTGGATTTCGACTGTCACGGTATCGGATGACGGTTCGTTGATTGCTTTCGTTAAGTCTTTGCCGAACCCAAAAATCGAGGAAAAGTATCGTTACTATGTTGACGACTTTGGCAATTTGGGAGACCCGTTTGACGAATTATGGATAGTAAACGCCAATGGAAGCGATCCACGCCTCGCTTTTGACATGAACCGCGTTCCCGCACTGTCAGAGAATGTTATCTATCCCCAGATATTCTATTTGCGATGGTTGCCGGGAACACATCAGTTGGCGTTGGCTACAGGGGACTACAATGATTCATATATTGGAAACGAAGACCTCTACAGAATTGACGCAAACTCAGGAACTTATGCGATTCTGTTGAATCCGGGGGATGGCGGCGATTTTTATCATCTGTCCCCGAACGGCAAACAACTTGCGTTCATCCGAATTTCGGGGAGAGGATCGGACAGTCCTAATCTCGAATATGTCAGCGTTATCAATGTAGATGGTTCAGATTTGCGGCAAGATATTTTTACATACAAAACTGTCTTCACCTATAGCGAATATTGGATCCTTGCCACTCCTGTATGGCGTCAAGATTCAGGCGGCTTCTGGATTGCAGTTCCACCTCAAGATGCCTTACATAGTGAAGATGCTATGACAACGTGGTTTGTTCCGTCTGACGGGTCAGGGTCTATCCCACTTGGCATTATTCAGCCTGTTAATACCATGGAAGCTGTCTTTTCGCCGGATGGAAAATGGGTAGCCTACGTCAACGAAGAGCCTGACGGCGCTTATGCGCTTCACCTTGTTCGGCCCGGCGGCGGAGATGATGTGAATTACTATTCCTCTCAAAAACGTCTGTTCTTCCGCTACTGGGTTTCGCCAACACAATTCTATTTCTACGAAGAAAACACGGCGTTGAAGGGCGACATTGACGGCGAGATAGCCTCATGGGATGACACCGAAGCGGAAGTTCCTGCTGATAGCTGCGAGCCTCCTCAATAATATGACCGCCACAGGCAACAGCAATGTGAAGAGCTTCGTTCGAATACTCTGCGCTGTATGTTGCGTTATGTTAGCCGCCTGCGATCCGGTTGAAGCGGAGACGCCTTTTCTCCCACCCAACGCCTCGCCGACTTCGGCCATCGCTGTCATCGAGACACCCACCATCAGCCCCACGCCGCCAGTTGCGTTGAACGTTGGCAGGGCGGCTAGAGCATGAGGTCAAGATATTGGAGATCGCGAAGTAGCGCATTATCAAAAGCCTACGGACACAAATCAGCGATCCGCTTCCTGTGCTATACTTAATTTATGAGCAACACTCTGGTACGCATCAAAAGGGCCGTCCTTGCCGGGAACTATGCCTTCAGCGAAAAAGCCAGCCTGGAAGCGGAAGCCGATGGATTGACTGAATTGGATGTTGTTGAATCCATCGTTAATGCGGTGGCAATTTATAAGACTATTCGCTCAACCAATTCATATCGCCCACAGGTGAAAGAGTATTTGCACATCATTCAAAGCACGAATCTGGAAGGCTTGATGATTTACACCAAAGGCAAATTGGTGGAGGAGTCGGGCGTCGATATCTACTACTTCCTGATTTCATCAAAAAGGGCGTCATGGCTATGAGCGATAGACTTCAAATCAGAATTTGCCCGACCTGTGGCAGCGACAAAATCCGGCGTGTGGTGCGAGACATCGCCCGCAAATATGAAGAGCAAACCTACACCGTTCCAAAGGTGGGCTTTTATGATTGCCCTCATTGCGGCGAGAAGGTTTACGATCACGAAGCCATGCTAAAAATCAAAGAGTATTCACCCGCTTACCACAAAGCCGACCCTATCCTTAAAGCCTGAAAACAAATCATTGGGTTTGGCGCAACAAGGGCCGCTGAACCTTGGGGGCATATAAGGGTGGGAGATTATGCGCCTTGCAAGAATCTTTCAGGCTTCGAGTCTTTTTCCGGCTGATATACAAATCCTAAGCCGCCATAAGCCAAGCGTCTTGAAATGGATTTGGCTTGCGTAGGCCATCAGGTGATTGCAAGGCGAATTCGCCTGCGATTCGCGCTCCAGTTGAGGCAAGATGAAACGATCTTTGTCTGCGTTGCTGATAGCCCTCGCCGGGTTTGCCCTCGCTGCCTGCGAGCCGATGGACGCCGAAACTGCTTATCCCAATCTGGATTTCACGCTCACACCCGCTGATGCCATCCCTATCGAAACGCCCACTGCCAGCCCAACGTCGCCCGTTGCCCTGAATGTCGGCACCGCGGTCATCCCACCGACGCCGACCTTCGCGCCGCCGCTGCCGTCGGCTTACACCCGGACGATCCCTAAAGAAGCGTATGCCGTTCTTGGCGCGGGGACAATCGACGAAGCGGCCATCTCGCCGGAAAGCGCCTATCTCGCTATCGCCAACGCAGGCGTGGTGGTGGTTCGGCTGGACACCTTTGAGCGCGTGTGGAGCGTCCCGGTGCGGGCGCATGATCTGGCGTGGTCACCTAATGGACGGCTGCTGGCGGGACTTTACGGCGGCGGGGTGGTGATATGGTTAGGCCACACCGGGGAGCGCGTCCAATTTCTGGAGCTCCCCAACACGACGCTGGATAGACTGGCGTGGTCGCCGGACGGACAACGCCTCGCGGCGATTTCCAACCTCACCCCCAGCGTTGGTCAGGGCGAGGCGGGCGGCGCGCTTACCGTTTGGAGAGTCGAAGGAATCCGGTTGTGGACTCAGGATTTCGCGGGCGCGGTTGGCTCGTTTCACTGGTCGCCGGATGGCAAGACCATAGCCACGACGACCAGTAATGGGCTTGACGTGTGGAACAGCGCGACGGGCGAGAGCGTGACGCGGCTCGACATGGCCCAGTCGTTGGATGCGGCGTGGTCGCCGGACGGATCGCGGATTGCGGTCAGCGCGGCGGGGCAGGGCGTCACCCTGTTGGACGCGGCGACTCTCGCGCCGAGCGTCACGTTGGAGCAGGTCGGCGACGCGCCGGATGTCCGCCTGCTGGCATGGTCGCCGGATGGGCGGCAGGTGGCGGGCTATTCGGGGGCGGACATTCGTCTGTGGGACTCGGCGGGCGGCAAGCTGGCCCAGCGGTTGGATGTCCCGGTGGTGGATGAGGCCGCCTCGGACAGCGCGCTGTCGTGGTCAGCCGACGCGCGGTGGGTGATCCTATCGCGGCATGATGGGAACGGGCTGGTCATCGACGCGGCGACCGGGCAGACGGTTCATAACATCGAAGATCGCCATCAGGGGCAGGTCATGGTCAGCCCCGACGGGCGGCTGATTGTGACCGTGACGGGCGCGATCACAGTGTGGCGGGCCGAGAACATGCAGCCGCTGTTTCAGGCGCAGGGGACAGCCCCCATCGGCGCGCTGTCTTTCAGCCCGGACGGGGCGTTCCTGTTTTCCGGCTCGCCATCTGGCATCACCCAGTGGGATATCGCATCCGCCCAGCCGATCCGGTCGCTGTTTCTGCCCGGGGCGGACAGCCGCGAGAGCGAGTGGCAGGTCAGCAATATTGGAATCTACCCGCAAGCGGATCGACTGAATTTGAGCCTGCGGCGCGCTGAGACGGTTGAAGGCCCCCGGCGCGCGTCGGCAGTCATTGAACTAGCGACGGGCAATTATTCAATGGTCGTCGATCCGCTGGGCGGCCAAAAACCGGAATGGTCGCCGACCGGCATGATCGCGGGGATTGTCTGGTCGGCGGATGGCGCGCTGCTGGCGAACAGCAACGCCAGCGGCGGGTCGGGGATCACGGTCATGAACACAACCAGCGGCGAGGCGACGCTGATGGGCGCGGACGATCTCGCCGCCCCGGCGACCGACATCGCGTTCAGCGCCAACAGCCGCCTGATCGCGGCAATCGCCGATGGCGACTTGATTTGCTGGAATGTCCAGACCGGGCGGCGACTATTTCAAATTCGGGGGCAGGCCATCACCGACATGGCATGGTCGCCGGACGGCAAGACGCTGGCGATGGCGACCAGCCACACGGACGGCGGAAGAATCCTGGTGTGGGACGTGGTCAACGCCAAACTGCTGGCTCCGCTTGAGGGCCACACCGACAGGGTGACGGCGCTGGCTTTCAGCCCGGAGGGAAACTTCCTCGCGTCCGGCTCGGCGGACGGGACGATCATCCTGTGGATTATGCAGCCGCAGGAACAACCCTAGGGGCGATCACCGGCGACTTCCATCGATCAACAAGCGGACCTGTCTAGCGCTCGCTGATGCCCTCAAAGATGCGGCGATCCTGCGGGTCGAGCTTCGCCAGCAAGTCGGGCGTCAGCCGGGCGGTGATGCGTCGGGCGAACAACTCCATCCACACAAATTGGCGGGCGATAGTCACCACGTTGTGGTTGCGGGTCACGGTCGCCTGCGCGCCGCCGCTGGCGCTGCCGATGAGGGCTTCGGCGTTGTCGGCGACGACCAACAGCGTGTCAGTGATCTCTTGCAGGACGCTTTCCAGCGGCGGGTGGCGGGCGACTTCGCCGCAGGCCAACTCGCCGTTCCCCGTCAGCAGCGCGCTGATGATCACGCCGCGCTGGCAGGCGGCCATAATATCGTCGCGCAGGGCGTCGAGGTCGGCGTCGCCGAGGGCCAGAAACAGGCCGACCTGCGCCGCGCGGATCATCTGGGCGGCGTAGCCGCGCATGGCGCGCTGCCCGGTGATCGTCCAGACAGCCGCCTCTTGCGGCGCGGCGTACAAGGCGTGGAGTCCCTCGCTCAGGGCCAGCGTCAGGCGTTGATGCTCCTCGGCGTGCTGATCGAGCAGGGCGGCGGGGTCAAGCGGGCGGTAGAGCGTGGCCCGTTCTTCGATGGTTTCGAGGGCCGCGCCGCGCTCGCGCAGCCGCCCCAGCGCCTCGTAGACCATCGAGCGCGGGACGCCGGATCGCTTGCTGATCTGGTAGCCGTTGGCCGGGCTTTCGCGCAGGAGCTCCAGATACACTTTAGCCTCGTACTCGGTGAAGCCGATCTGGGACAGGGCGGCGATCATGTTCATAATGTGCCTTCTGAGAATTGATAGTTGTTTTATTTATCACTACTAGTTATAATGAAAACAACCCTAAATGTCAAGCTGAGGACAATGCCATGACTGTCGTCCCCGCGCACACTCACCCGGTTGGCCCGGATCGACCTCCTTCTATCCCCACTATGGTCTACCAGGAATCGCACCGCGCCGGCTCGAAGCTGTCCGAGATCATCCTCGGCGGGCAGGACGGGCTGGTCAACACGATGGGCGTGATTCTGGGGATCGCCGCCGCCACCAGCGACATACGGATCATTCTGGCGGGCGGGCTGGCGGCCACCTTCGCCGAGTCGATCTCGATGGCCGCGGTGGCCTACACCTCCACGCTGGCCGATCTGGATTTTTACCGGGCGGAGCGCGCCCGCGAAGAACGGGAGATCATAGAAATCCCGGAGATGGAAAAGAAGGAAATTTGGGACATCTTCACCCGATGGGGCTTTGAAGGCAAGCTGCTGGAAGACATGGTGGCGCATCTGTCGAAGCCGGGCAACGAAAAACACTGGGGGGACGTGATGATGGCTCACGAATTGGAACTGCAACCGATTGAGGCCAAAGGCTTGATCCCGACCGCGCTGCTGGTGGGTTTCTCGGCGGTGGTCGGTTCGCTGATCCCGCTGGCCCCCTTCTTCTTTGTCCCGGTGGAAAGCGCCCGCTGGCTGGCGTTAGGGCTGTCGGCGGTGGCGCTGTTTATCGTCGGGGCGGTCAAGGCTCGCATGACTATTGGGCATCCGGTTCGCAGCGGCATCCAGATGATGCTGATCGGCATTTTGTCGGCGCTGGCTGGCTACGCTATCGGCGCGCTGTTTGGCGCGCAGCCGGTGGGGTAAAAGGCGAAAGTCAGAATGTAGAAGTCAGAACGTAGAAGTTAGAATGCAGTCCCGCAAAAAGCGCGGGATGCTCGCAAAGTAAAAGCAAAGGCAGAAGCCGGAGCATAGATTGAGCGTGGAGGGGAATGGTTTGATCGGCTTTTAATTGAAGGAGGCGCTTATGGGCGGCGCGTCGTCGGCATCGCCAACCCCTGTCAACATGACCCAACTGCTGATTCGGGCGATTGCCGGGTATTCCATCTATCTGGTTGTCCTGATCCTCATTTTGTTTGGAATCTCCAATCGACTCGACTGGCTGATGGGCTGGGCGTTCGTGTGCCTGTATGCCGCCACAACTGTCGCCGCGCTTGCGGCGATGCTGTCTGGCAGCCGCGAGTTGTTCTGGGAACGGATGCGCCCCAATCTAGCCAACGCCAAGAACTGGGACAAAGTTCTGGCCCGGCTGATGGCGTCGGCTGGCCCGGCGGCGGTCTGGATCGTCGCCGCGCTGGACGTGGCCGCTGCCGCTGGCGATCAGCGTGGCGGCGCTGGTGATCGGGGTGGGCGCCTACAGCCTGACGCTGTGGGCATTGTTTGTCAACCCGTTCTTTTCAGCGATTGTGCGGATTCAGACGGAACGCGGCCATACTGTGATCTCAGATGGGCCATACCAGTGGGTGCGGCATCCCGGTTATGTCGGGGCGACGGTGTTCACCGTGATGACGCCGCTGATCTTGGGGTCGGCGTGGGCGTTCGTCCCGGCGGCGGGGCTGCTGGCGGTGACCGTCCTGCGGACGGCGCTCGAAGATCGAACGCTGCAGGCGGAACTGGCGGGCTACCCAGAGTACGCTGCCAGGACGCGCTACCGGCTGATCCCCGGCGTGTGGTGAGCGGTCAGGAGAGCAATTCGTGAACGAACATGCAGAAACCCAGATTGAACAGGACAACGCCCGGATCGACCGGCTGGCGCGTCTACGCCCCGCGATCATGGCATTGATTGCCCTCATCCTCGGCGGGACTCTGATGCTGGTCGGTGGGCGTTGGGACTGGCTGGAAGGCTGGATTCTGGTAGGGGTATACAGCGTCCTGCTGGTTGGATCCAGCCTGTGGACAGCGCGCTACGCGCCCGGTCTGGGACGCGAGCGGGCGCAGGCCATCGCCAAGCCGGGCAGCTTGCACGAGCGTATCATCCTGATCTGTGCGCCTGCGGTGTTGGTGGCGACGCTGGTCGTGGCGGGGCTGGATGGCGGGCGTTTCCGCTGGTCGGGCGTCACGCTGTGGGTGGAGATTATTGGGTTTGGATTGTTTGCCGTTTACATCACATTGAACGTGTGGGCCGCGCTCACCAACCCGTTTCTCAGCGCCGTCGCGCGTGTCCAGACGGATCGGGGTCACCATGTGGTCACCACAGGCCCTTATCGGCTAATTCGCCACCCGATGTATCTCGGCCTGTGCCTGCTGGGAATCGCTATCCCGCTGGCTCTGGGGTCATGGTGGGCGTTGATCCCCGGCGGGATGTTTCTGGCGACGTTCGTGTACCGAACATGGCAGGAAGACCGGTTTCTGATAACAAACCTGCCCGGCTACGCCGACTACGCTGCCAAAGCACGCTACCGCCTGATACCAGGAGTCTGGTAGCTTTCCTTAAAGGAGGCGATGATGACAACCCATGTTCAGAACGCGCCGGACGGGGCAGCCTCGGACACCCGTCAGGCAATCATACGACGTGTGACACAGGTCGTCGGGCAGATGGCGGTCATTGGCGCAATGCTGTTCCTCGCGGCAGGCAAGATCGACTGGTGGTGGGCGTGGGTCTATATCGGGACGCAGGTTGTGATCCTCGTGTTTGTCGGGCTGGCGATGATACGCGGAGGCCATACCGATGTGATCGTTGAGCGATCCAAGCTGAGGTCAACCGCCAAGGGCTGGGATCGGATTATCGTGACGCTGATCGTCCTGCCCGGCTTCGCGCAATACATCATCGCAGGGTTGGACGAACGGTGGAATTGGCCGGGCGACATCAGCCTGCTGGCGCATTGGGCTGCGCTGGCGGCATTCTTATTGGGTTATGGGCTGGTGATCTGGGCGATGATGTCCAACCCGTTCTTCGCCACGTTAGTGGCAATCCAGCGCGAGCGCGGGCATCACGCCATAACGAGCGGGCCTTACCGGTTCGTTCGGCATCCCGGCTACGTGGGGATGATCGTCGGCAACTTTGCCACCTGCGTCGTGCTGGGGTCGTTGTGGTCGCTGATCCCGGCGGCGGCATACACGGCGTTGATCGTTGTTCGGACGGCGCTCGAAGATCGGACGCTACAAGCCGAGCTGCCGGGCTACCCAGAGTACGCTGCCAAAACGCGCTACCGTTTGCTACCGGGAGTCTGGTAGGGCCGTGTCCGATCAGGCGGGCGTTGGCGTCGAATCCTGTTCAGGCGTCTGTGGCATATGGATACGCACTTCGAGCGAAAATCCTTCGCCTAGCGCGCTCACGTAGCGGCGCAGGGTATTGAGGGTGTAGGCGTCGTAGCCGCGCTTCTCGATGCGGGAAATCTGCGATTGGGTCACGCCCAGCCGTTCGGCCATTTGCTGCTGGGTCAGGCCAGCCGCCTGCCGCGCTTCGACCAGTTGGAGCCATAATTCTTTCTTGGCGGCTTCTTCCTCATAGACTGCCCGAAATGCTGGGTCAGCCATTTGCCGATCCCAGTAGGCTTCGTAGCGCTGCTGCCCCTCTGATTGTCGTGGCTCATTCATGGCTATCACCTCGATTCGCCTTCCCGACGAAGAAAGTCTTCGTATCGGCGGCGCGCGATGGCAAGCTCCTGCGGTGGGGTCTTCTGCGTTTTCTTGGCGAACCCGTGCAACAGGACAATCCGCCGCCCCGTGAAGAAGAAGTAAATCATCCGATAAATGTTCGTCGCGCTTTCTTCCCGAAGCTCCCAGAGCTTGTCTTCAAGATGCTTGACTAATGGCTCTCGCGCCTGAGTATTGCGCGCACGCAACTGTTCGATTGACCAGCGGAAACGGGCGCGGGTTTTCGGATCGACGCTGTCCAAAAACTCCTCCACAGGGCTGGAGCCGTCCGGCGCAACATAGTGTTCGATTGCCCAAGCGCCGTGTTCATCGGTCATCATGCGGATTTTATCATATCCGGGGATTTGCGCAATCTCGCTTCGTGGGACACAGGGGAATTGCCAAGCGCCGCCTGCTTGCGGTATGATTGCGGCAATCATAACCGCATCACGGAGCAACCTTCGCTATGAGCGCTAACGCCGGAACATGGTTTTATCGCCAGCCTGAGACTCAGCCGATTATGGTCACCGAGCGCCTGAACGGGACGTTCTGGCAGGCCCGCGCCGTCGAAATTTACTGGCGCTGCACGGAAGCCGGAGCGATCTGCCGGGCCGAGGGGTATCAGGGCGACACCCAGCTAGAAATGGAATGGGAGCCAGAGCGCTGGCTGCGGCTAAAAGCCCCCGCCGGTTTTGATCCTAAACAGCTGACCGGGATCATCTCGCGGCAGATTCTGGCGATGCCCGCCACGCTGTCTTTCAGCGACCCGGACGGCAACCAGTACGTCGAATGGCATCGTGACGGCGGCGACAGCCGTTGGGCTGAAATCTCCGGGACAGCCGGGTTCATGAAGCCGGAGCGTTTGACCAAGAAGAAGGGCGCGTGACATGAGATTCGGGCGAATCGCGTTATTAGTGGTCGGCGTGACCACCACGCTGTTGATGCTGATCTGGTGGGGGCGCTTTCACCGCATCCCGACTGTCCGCCTGAGCTTCACCGTCGGCAAGGGCTTCGCGGTGGATGTGGACTGGATAGACCTGAAGCCGACGCTGGCTGCCTGAGACAGCGCCCCGATCAAGCATTATTGGCTCCAATGATCGATAACTTAACCACTATTTGATGCCGCAGTTTTGCGACCATTGCATGAGACCCACATGATTGGTTTCTTGTCGGGCCTCTAATGCTGAAAGCGCGTAGGTAAATGTACACCGTCAACATCGAGCTGCTGGAAAAATTTGAGCTAAAAAAGGGGGCGTTTTCGGGACGGACAGCGCTCGTGACCGGCGCGGCGCGCGGCATCGGCGAAGCGACAGCAATGACCCTCGCGGCCCTCGGCGCGCAAATCATTATTGTGGACATGCGCCCGGAAGGACAGGCAGTCGCAGATGCCATTCAAAAGGACGGTGGGCAAGCCCAGTTCATCTCATGCGACCTCAGCGATGCGGACGATCTGGCCCGGATGATCGAGAAGGCCACTGCCGCGTTTGGCAAGGTCGATATTCTGGTCAACAATGCGGTGTATGTGCGCGTCGCGCCCATCGTTGGAATCGACCTTGACGATTGGAAAAAGACCTTCGACACCAATGTTAGAGCGCCGTTTTTGAACATCAAGCATCTGCTGCCGGGGATGCTGGAACGCAAGCGGGGTGTTATCTGCAATGTGATCGCCTACGAAGGCTCGCCGCTGGCTGGCGCTTATGCCGCGACCAAGACGGCTTCTCGCTCATTAGCCCTGTCTACCGCCCGTGAAGTCGGCAATGATTCCGGCGTCTCGGTCTTCGCCTTTGTGCCGGGCATCGTTGACACGCCCCTGATTCATGAAACGCTTATGCCGCAGACTTCGGCTATTTTGGGCCTGTCAACCGAGCAGGCAATGGCGGTTATCGCCCAGAATCCCGGCTATGCGGGCCTGATGCCGCGCGACCATTGCGCGACGGCGCTGGTTTATGTCATGGCTCATGCCCCCGAATATCACGCGCAGGTCGCCGATCCGTTTGAGCCGCTCAACCGCTTTGGCGTCATTGAGATGCCGCGCATCGATCCGACTGAGGAGCAAGGGCCGGGCATCACCGGTGTCATATCGCAGCACCTGAAGCAATATCTCACCGAGGTCACGACCTTAAACCACGAGCTAGAGCAGCGGATCGATATCCGAACGCGGGAGCTTGAAGCGTCGCGCGCCCGCTCGGAAGCCCTGCTGCTCAATATATTGCCAGAGCCTATCGCCGAGCGACTGAAGCAAGGCGAGGAAATGATCGCTGACCACTTCGACTCCGTTACGGTGTTGTTCGCCGACATCGCCGATTTCACGCCGCTGTCGGCGCGACTGTCGCCGCAGCGGGTCGTCGAAGCCCTTGACGCTGTGTTCTCGGAATTCGACAAAATAGCCGGACGCTTTGAGCTGGAAAAGATCAAAACAGTGGGCGATTGCTACATGATGGTAGGCGGGCTGCCTCAAGCGAGGCCCGACCATGCTGATCTGGTAGCCAAGGCAGCGTTGGAAATGGTGCCCGCGCTGTCAGCGCTGGGCAAGCAGCTCAAATTGCCGCTAAACGCGCGGATCGGGTTACATAGTGGGGCAGTTGTTGCGGGCGTGATTGGGCGGCAAAAGTTTATCTACGACCTATGGGGCGACACAGTCAACACGGCCAGCCGCATGGAATCGCAGGGCGTCAACAATCGCATTCACTGCACCGAGCAAGTCTACAAACTTCTTGCCCCCCGCTTCTCGTTCGAATCACGCGGGGAGATTGACATCAAGGGCAAAGGCCCCATGCCGACATACTTTTTGATTGACGCCAAGTGAGTTTGGCTGGCCTGTTTAATCTGCATTCTGCATTCTAAAGTCTGCATTTCCTATGACCGATCTTGACCGTGAAATTCGCATCGCCGGGGCGATGGCTGGCGACCTGAAAGCCTACCTCCTCAGCGACACGCTGTACTGGCCGCTTTCCGATTCTGGCCCCAAGGGTTTTCCGTTTCCGCTGGGGACGGTCGGCGGGATGCTGCTGCGCCTGCGGCGGCTGGCAGCAGCGACAGACGCGCTTTCGCCTGACCAATTCCAACAGTTCGAGCAAGCGCGCCAGAAGGCCGACGACGAACTCAAGCATTGGGCTATTCAAGCGGAGGAGAAAGAAGTCCGCGAGATCAAGGCCCGGCTGCAAACGTGGAGCGCCTTTCTGGATGACGCCATCGGCGACCCAACCCGGCACACAGTCGAATACCCGACGCAGGTCGAGAACCGGGCAATCATGGATATGCTGCTGGCAATAGCGGGCCGCGCCGCCGACGGGCAGAACTTCCGCGCCCGGCTGGACAGCCTCGACCAGCGGCTCCAAGCCAACACCCAGAGCGCCGATTTTGTGTGGGACGCTATTTATGCGCCCGCATTCCCCAAAGCCGCCAACTGGTGGCTGTACGTCGCGCTACGCCGGTGAGCGATCTTCCCTATCGGCTAGTGGCGCTGGACATCGACGGCACCCTCCTCGACTCGGCCTCGCAAATCCATCCCGAAAACCGCGCCGTTCTCACCGAACTGATGGCGCGGGGCGTTCACGTCTCGCTGGCGACGGGCAAAGCGTGGCGAACGGCGCTGAAAATGGCCAGGTCGCTGGGGCTGTCTTCGCCGCAGATTGCCAACGATGGCGCTTCCATCTCCGATCCGGGCACGGGGAGCGTTGTGCAGGAAAGCCACATCGCGGCGGAAGTCGCGGAGGAGGCGATCCGGCTGGCCCGCGAAATTGGCGTGACGCTGTTTGTCGAGCGCGGCAACGACACGCTCGCCGAGCAATGGAATGACGACGCCGATTACCTGATGGAGCACGGCAACCCGGAGCCGCGCATCGTGGCGGACATGCTGCAAGAGCTTGATCCCCTGCCGATCCAATTCTATGTGGTGGCTTACCGCAAGGACGAACTCTACGCGCAGGCCGTCCGCCAGTTCAGCCAGCAGTTCGCCGGGCGGCTGCATGTGGCGACTTCATCGCCCTACTATCTCGACATGACCCGCGAAGGCGTGACCAAAGGCAGCGCGCTGGCCCAGGTGGCGGGCATGCTGGGCATCCCGCGCGAGCAGATCATCGCTATGGGCGATGGGCAGAATGACATCAGCCTGTTTGAAGCGGCGGGCGTGTCGGTGGCGATGGGACAGGCCGTTGACGCGGTGAAGGCGGCGGCGGCGCAGGTCACCGAGACGAACGACGAAGGCGGCGTGGCGCAAGCGTTGAGGCGGTTGTTCGCGCTGGCGTGAAGCATACCCGTAGCGGCGGGTTTGAGAGGGCGCTGGAAAACCCCACCCGCGGAAATATTTATCCGCCCTGTTAGGGTTTGCCCTCCCCTTGCAAGGTTGGGTGGGGTTATACGCCACAAGCCAATCTTTTTCAACATCCTCTGAAACTCGCCCCTACGTCTTCATCAGCCGATAGTATTCCACTTTGATACAACGATCCATCACCACCCGGATGCCTTCGGCCTCAGCGACACGGGCCGCCAACGCATCCACGACCCCCAACTGCGCCCAGATGATCTTCGCGTTGACGGCGAGGGCCTGATCAACGACCTCCGGCAGATATTCGGATCGGCGAAAGACATTCACGATGTCAATCGGCTCAGGGACCTCGAGCAGGGTAGGGTAGCACGGCTGCCCGTCGATTTCCGTCAGGTTAGGATTCACCGGATAAACTGTATAGCCCACCTGCCGCAGCATGGCGGCGATCTGGTAGCTGACACGGTTCGGGTTGTTCGAGTGGCCCATGACGGCCACCACGCGGGAAGTGGCGAGGATGTCGCGCAGGGAATTTGAATCAGTGATGGGCATGTGAATTACCGTTTCGAGCATTCATACAGAGCGATGCCGACCGCGACAGCCAGATTGAGCGAGTCGATGCGAACCGAATGGGGGATGCTGACGCTAGTTCCGACGGCACGGAACGAGTCCGGGAGGCCGCTGGATTCGTTGCCAAAGATCAGCGCGTAAGGCGGGCTGAAATGCGCGTCGTGGATGCTCGCCGCGCCATCGGTCATTAGCGGATAGAAGCTGCGCGGGTAGCCTGATTGATAGGCTTCAAAGCTGTCAAAGTACGCGAATGCCAATTGGAAGATCGCCCCCATCGAGGCGCGGATGGCTTTCGGGTCGAGCAGGTCGGCGGCGGGGCGGATCAGGGCCAACTGGTCAAAGCCAAAACCGATCATCGCGCGGGCTATCGTGCCGAGGTTGCCCATATCGGCGGGGTTGACCAGCGCGACGTGATTGCGAGCCGGGTCAAGGCGGGTCTGGTATTTGCGAAACACGGCCAGCGCCAGATGGCTTTCTTTGGGCGCGACGCGCTCAATGATTTGATCGTTGACCTCAAGGGGGATGTTCAGTTCGGCGGCGCGAGCGCGCAATTTCGCCACGCCTTCGTTGCGCTCGCCTTTGGACGAGACGACGATCCGCAGCGCATCGGCGGGGCGATACGAGAGCAGTTCGAGCGCGGCAAAAACGCCGAAGGCGTAAGAATAATCAAAGTCGCGTTGATAGCGCTTGAGGCGGGAGTCCACGATCACTAACCCAGATCATGAAGTTGTTTGTCTACCAAAGACTCATCGTAGTCAGCCGTGTAACCAAGAAGTACGGGAAAGTTCTTCAGCGCATCCAAAACATTAAATCGCCTCAGCACAATCTGCTGTAACGCATTAGGGCACCGAAGACGCTCTCTGGCCTCCATTATTTCCGATGCTCCCATACCAACCGCTGTGCCAAATATCGGTATATTGAACTGGTTAATACCTAGTCGCTCGACGTTTGTTTCATCATAGCTAAAGCCAAGAAAACATGCACGTTCTGCCTGTCCCAAAAGCTCGTGCGCTCGCTGAAACTCGCCTGTGTCAGTTGAACGCTCTCCGATTACTTTGATACCCTTCATGCATTTCTCAATTTCTAAAGGCGAATCGTCAGTACTATAGTCACGACCTTCTTTTCCTGCCCAAAAAGATGGCTCACCTAATTTTCCATACATATGCACAATTTCAATAGAATTCAAAAGGTCGGCTGCATCGTTATCATCTAGGTTATACGTATGCTTTAGTCTGCGGAATAAGAAATATTCTAGAGAACGATCATAGTTAAACGTGATGACCGAGAGTTTATTCTCGTTGAATTTCGTTACTTTGGCGCGTAAACGATCCCATAAATAGTCATACAATCCTTCTTGAGGCTGCCAATCCAATTTGCTTACATCTTCACTCGGAATGAGCGCTTTTGCAATCGCTGCTTTTCCAATTGACGTAAAGTAATCATCTAACCGATCCTCTAAGAATGCGTCAATTGAGGGCGGGTTTGCGGCAATAAGAGCATTTTGAAAAAGCCATACGCTTGTGCCAGATATAGACAATGCTTCCCATATGTCACTCATTGGATGTGGTATGGGCGTAGGCATAGGTGGCATGTCCTGGAAATACCGTGCATACAAGCCATCTTCGAATGGTTTATCATTTACGATAGTGAGGCTTAGAATGAGCCTAATGAGTTCACGCCCCAGCGGAAACCCATAATCAAGGCTAGCACCAGCACCAAGCACCAGCACCGTAGGAACCGTGATCATTGTCATTATCCCCGTTTGCTCGTTTATTTTTTGCTACCCCACCGCGATTCAGCATCGGCGCGCTTGATCAGCCACGTCGCGCCGGACTTGCGCGCCGGAATCTGGCCTTTGAGCGCGGCTTGCCGCACCGCCCCGGTGGTGATGCCGTAGTGTCTGGCTATCTCGGTGGCGGTCAGTTCTTCTTTGCGGCTCTCGATAAGACGCTCCGCCAACGCTATTGCTTCGCGCGTTTGTTCCGGGTTAAGGCTGCCATCAGGCCCGATAGTCATCAAGGCTTCTGCATGAGCGTCGGATTCGAGCAGCAGATCGTCGATCTCGGCTTGGTGATCGTAATAATACGATAGGGCCGCATAGGTCTCGGCGGGCGTCACGGAGAAATGCTCTTCTATTTCTTCAACGCTTGTGTTTTGCCGGACATAGAGATCAACAATGAAATCCACTGCGATTCTCCGCCCGGCGAGTCGCGGCCTGCCGCCAACAACCCCCGGAGTCTTGACAATGTAGCTTGTTCCTAGAAGGATATCTCCCATATCGCGCCTCTCAAATCCACTTCACCTGATTGCGCATATTCAGGCCAGCATATTCTACGAGTTTGCGAGCAATCAACACAGAGTTCTTTCGATGCTGGGCGTTGATGATGATCAACCCGCCATGTTCGCGGGCGCTTTGTGACCAGTCAATAACCACACCCGGATAGTCCTGAAAATTTCCCGTGACGAAGATATAGCCGTGCTGCTGGGCATGGTCAAAGAGCTGCGGGTCATCCATGCCCATCAATCCCAGATCAACCGCCCGAACAATGTCAAGCCCAAATTGTCTGCGGGCAATTTTGATCGCAGGGCCGTCAACATCTTCATCGGCAAGCATCGTAGCCACGAATCTGCCTTCTCGCTCCCCAATAATACTAACGAATTCGTTAGCTGTCAATGGCGATCTGTCGCCAACGCCGCCCGCAGTCGCCCCGAATTTGGCCCGCAATTTCCCCGAATGCGCCCTTCACAGCGCGTGAAGCGGTTGCTATGCTGAATGTCACAGCGCATGACCGGGGGGTCATGTCATTTCGAAAAGGAGAAAAGGCCATGAATAGATTAATGAAGTGGGCAAAGATAGGCGTTGTGGCGCTATCGCTGTCGCTCGTCGGGGCGGGCGTGGCGCGGGCGCAGACCGAGCTTCCGATATGCGCCTTTGACGACGGAACGCCGGGATCGTGTGTGCTGGTTCAGCTGGCTCCCGAAACGCTGGTCGGCGAGATGTGGGTCAATGATCAACAGATTGTGTTCGACACGCCGAAGATCAACACCGTGTACGACATCGAGCCTGCGGCAGGGATCACGGGGAAGTTCGAGTATCGCGCTATCGAAGACTCGACCGATCCCAATTTTAACCTGCTGTACGTCTACCCGGACGTGAGCCGGACGATCACGACCCCGCCGCTGGGCCAATGGGGGCAATACACCCTGACGCCGGTCAAGAAATACATCCGGCAGGCGGTGGAGCTAACGTGCAGTGTCAAGAACTGGGTCGATGAGGACGTGGCGTGCGGCGTGAACATCGATGGCATGGATCAGACTGATCCCATTCTGGCGGGGCAAACGGCTGTCTACGCGCTTGATCCCGGCTCGCACACCATCAGCCTGACCCTGACCGGCGACCCGACGCAGACCATCCTGTGGTCGCCCGCCGGCGTGACCAAGAAAATCTACACCTATGCGTCGTCCTACGTTTCCAGGCAAGTCTTCACCTTCAGCAAGGCGGGCCATCTGATCGCCGCTATGGATCAGCCGGGCGCGCTGGCCGATTGGTACGTGGACGGCGAACTGGTCGGGACGCAGGTCGCGGGCATTGATGGGTGGGTCAACCCGTTCAAGTCACACAAGGTTGAGATCAAGGCCATCAACGACGCCACGCAGGACGGCTTCGCGGCGTTCACGTTCCACTGGAAAGACGCGACTCAATGGCCGTATGTGGGGACAGGCCAGACCCGAATGCTGACGTTCAAGCTGTACAAAGAAGGCAACTGGGCGCAGCCGTTCGAGTATGTCGTGCCCAAGGGATCACTGGTCGAGGGGCCGCACAGCTACACGCTGACCTACGCCTGCGCGGACGACCCGGCCAACACCTTCACCAGCACGGTGGCCTTCACCGTTGATCCGCTGGCTGCGCTGGTTTACCCGGAGCTGTACCTGCGGTTCAGCGGGGTGGAGCGCAACAAGCTGTCCATCGGCGACATCGTCGATCCGGTCAACGCGCAGCAGGCCCTTAAAGCGCTGGTCACGCTGTCCAACCGGGACAGAACGGCGGCGCAGGGCATCGCGGCCAATTGCGCGGCGTCGATCACGCTGGACGGCGCGCTGATCCCGTTGACGCCGGGGCTGATCTACCAGATCAGGCCGTAGCGATTGACGGCTGGAAGTCACAACTGAATAGTCGGCATGGGCAGGGCGACAATCTTCATGTCGCCCTGCTGTGTCTTCCCTCACCCCTAACCCCTCTCCCGGTGGGAGAGGGGAATCGTATGAGCAGACGGGTTTGCTATATGTGCCGATTCCCCGCACAATGGGCGGAAACGCGAGGAGGGTGTATGGAGCCAATCACGATTCGTTTCACGCCGACGGCTGGGGATTATGCGCGAGTCGGGCTGAACTTGACCTGGAAGAGGTTAGGAAAACCGTTGATCGCCTTGTTGGGATTTTGCCTATGTCTTGCCGTTTGGGTCACCTCGTTTTATCTTATTGACAAATCAATTCAAAAACGGACAAACGAGAAAGTACCCATAGTGTTCCAAGAATGAAGAATTGAAGCAATTGGAAGTCAGATGGTGCTCGAAACGTTGAGCGAGTTCGGGCAATTTCGGGACG
>Ga0210377_10001431_pt1 | contig 21858 bp, 18 predicted proteins | sample PLM4_65_b1redo_FD_155480 | JGI IMG/M metagenome (GOLD analysis project Ga0210377, IMG submission 155480) | Groundwater sediment microbial communities from an aquifer in East River, Colorado, USA - PLM4_65_b1 redo | ecosystem: Environmental > Terrestrial > Soil > Riparian zone | place: USA: East...
CGATGTAACGTTGTTTGATGATTCTTCCTCTTCAAAGCCGCCTTACTTGGAGCCCGTCGTAATTTGGCGGGGCGGCCGCCGAGAGAGGTCCGCCTGATCCCTGATGATGGTGTGCCGAGATTGCCCCCTCCTGCACAGGTGACCGAGTCAACATCACCCCGCATTGCAGTTCGATAGTGAGCAACGTATCCGCCTCTCAATGGCGCTTGACAATTTCTCATGCGCCACGAGTTTGTATAAGGCCGGATAATCGATCTTGGCGTTGTGGCGTTTGTCAACCGGGATGTAATTGTGGACCTGTATCTCGTCGATAGATGCCCAGGCAAGTTCTCTCCTGAGGAAGGTGAGATCCGTGCTGGCCTTATGATCCTCGAGCTGGACGGCGAGGATGCGCCGGCCCTGCTGCGATATGGCGGCGGCCCGGCGCACGCCCGGATGGTGATTGGCAGCGCATTCGACAGTAAAGGGATACAGCGTGCCGCGCGGGTCTTCGATCCGTGCAGCACAGCGGCCGAGCAACCACAGGCGGCCTCGGTCGTCGAGGTAACCGGCATCCCCCGTCCGGTGCCATGGACGGCCGTCCACGGTGAATTTGGTCTCATCGTCACCATATCCATGAAGGTAGCCAGGCAGAACGTGAATGCCGCTAACCACAATCTCACCTGCCACCCCCGGAGGCAGGCAGGTCGCCGGGAATTCCGTTCGGGTGTATGGACCGATCGGTATGCCCCACTGGTCTCGCAGGATTCTAAGCTCGATGGCTGGCACTGGATGGCCGGCGAGGAGACCCCGCCCGGCGAGCATAGCGGCCACATCTTCAACACCCATCGCGTGGTGTGCGATCTGCGCAATCGGTTCAGCTTCAGTGGAGCCGTAGACTGCGGTGATCTCGGCCTGTGGAGCTATCAACTGCAACTTGCCCAGCAATCGCGGGAAGACCGGCGCGCCCCCGCTGAAGACCTCTCTTAGGCCCGGAAGGGTTACACCGTGCTCCATGCAGTAATCCGCCACGCATTCCAGAAGGGCGGGTGAAGCAACGGCGCGCGTGGGGCGGTGAGCGTGTATCTGCTTTACAAGAGGGGCGGGATCGATACAACCCGGGCGCCGCAGATCGGCGTCCGGTATCAGACTTGTGATGCCGGACGCAAGATTGGCCAGAACAAATATCGGCATAGCGGTCAGATCGATCTCGCCAGGCTTCAGTCCAAGGCTCTGTTCCAGTACTCGGTGCTGGGCCATCAGGAAGCCATGGGTGCGCACGGCCGCCTTGGGCTGGCCGGTGCTGCCACTGGTGAAGGTGACCAACGCGGGAGTCTCCGATGCGCATGGGTAGATCTGTTCATAGGGTGCCAGGCTATCGGAGCTGGCCCACCTCGCGGCGCCAGGCACCGGGACGCCGATAGCGAACTTAATCGGGATGTGTCGAAGGGCCGGTGAGAGGAAACGTAATAGATGCGCCTTGGAGCTGGCAATCAGCCCTCTTGGTGGGTACAGCGCGCAACAGCGGTCGATGTGCTCCGTTCCCGCCGAGGGGTCCAGAAACATGGCCACCAGTCCCAGGCGAAAGATTGCCAACAACGCGATGTACAGCTCGGCGGACATAGGATGAAAGACCAAGACAGCATCGCCGGGCCGCAAACCGGCGCCGCGAAGCAACGCTGCAGCCTGCGCCGACGCGCGTTCCAGTCCAGCGAAGGTAAGAGCGCGACTACTGTCGTTCCGCGTCTCCAAGATGGCGACGGCCTCGGGACAGGAGGTAGCACGCTCTTTCAGCATCTCGCCGATGTTCATCGCTATCCCCTCACCCTTCCCCGCTCCCAAATTGGGTGGAGACGATCCTATTGCGAGATTTTCTTACTCAGGGCACCAGCGTCCTGGCGAATAGGGTGTAACGCCGGATCGTGTGCGCATAATGGCAGCTTATCTTTCGAGAGTGATTGGTCTCGATCATGAGGGCATGGATGACTCGAGTGTAGCCGAGCCTCCGGGCGATCTCATGCGCACGCGCAATCAACAGGCTTCCCAGGCCGGCACCGGCATGCTCGGGCACCACGGCAACGGTTTTGAGAATGACCGTGTCAATTGCCTGTCCCCGTCTGGCCTGTAACAGGTCCGGCAGCGCGAAGACGAAGCCGATTGGCCGCTCCCCGAGCTCCGCGATGAGCACCATCTCGGGCCGCACCAAGCGCAGCATGGTGCGGTACTGGACATTGAATTCCGCCTCGTCGATCGGCGCGTAGAGGAAGTTGCTTTGGAAGCTGCTTCGGGAGAGGGTGTAGATGCAATGCGTGTCATCCTCGAGGCGCCGCAAGTCCAGCGGCCGGATCCGGACGCCCTGCGCGCTCAGGCGAGCGCCCACCTCTTCCATGCGCGGATCCTCCCGGCCGAGATCGCCATTAATCGCCGAGCTGTAGTGGGCTAGGGGGGTGAAACCGGCTTCAAGGAAATGGCGGGGCCAGTCGTCGGGGTTGTCCGGTTCCAGGAAAAAGACTGGCTCGCTGCCTCGCTCGGTGATAAGCCGGTAGCGTCGCCAGGTATTGCCGTCCATCGGACCGACCGCCAGGGTGCAGCCGCGCGCCGCCAGTTGTTCGCAGGCGTGCTTCAAGAGGTGGTGCGCGGACATCGCATCACGGACGGCGTAATGGCCGATAATCCCAAGCTGGTGTCCCGGCAAAGGCGGTGTGCGGCGCCACCAGAGGGAGCAACGCCCCACCGTCTCGCCATCGTTGCTGACCAGCACCCAGTGCTCATCGCACGCGTGTCGAACCAAGTCTGCAGGATCCAATGGTGTCAAATCGCCTGCTCTATTCCATTGTTCCTGCTCCTCTGGCGCTCTGACGGCGATCAGTTGATTCATGTTCCATCACTCCTTTATGCGAACGTCACACGTGCCGAAGTGCCTCCGCGATGGGGATGCGCGTGGCGCGCCACACCGGCAGCAGGCAACCAGCCGCTGCGGTCAGGGTGCAGAGGAAGAGCACCTGCAGCGCGTCGCGGAGGCCGAGCTCGATGAAGATGCGAAAGCTCCGAGTGATTCCCGGGGCCGGAGGCATGGCAACCCCTTCACGCAACGGCCCTGCGGAAAGCGCACAGCCAGCCAGAAGCCCAATGAAGCCCCCCAGGACACCCAGCGCTATCGCCTCCAGGATGTGGCCGAGCGCAATCTCCAAGCGGCTGTCCCCGCTCGCGCGCAGGGTGCCGATTTCGGCCGTGCGTTCCATGACGGTCATCGAGATCACATTGAAGATACCGAGGAACACCACCAAGAGAATGATGCTCCGGATGAAGCTGAACTGCGCGTCGAGCCAGTCCACTGCGTGGCGATAATACACTTTGTCCAGCTCGTCAAAGGGAACCGCCTCCAGCTCCGGCAGCGCGGCCTTAGCGGCCATGGCGAAGGCGGGCCAGAGTTCAACCCCAGAAAGCGCGACCGAAATTGATTCCACTCGATCCGTCCCCAGGAGCCTCTGCGCGATCTTGATGGGAAGACGGAACGCGCGGCTATCGAACTCCTGAGACCCTGTATGGAACACCCCTGTGACGATGACCCTGGCGCTGCGGATGGTCATCGTTCTGTCTCGCGCGACCAGGAGAACTTCGTCTTTGACGTGAACGCCCAAGCCCTGTGCCAATCCTTGCCCCAGCACGATCCCGTCCGCCCGGTTCTCGAAGTTTCCTCCTTCCCTGAAGTTCAACTGGTCGAAGAAGCGCGCCTCCGCGATGCCGTCAATCCCCTCTCCCTGCCCCGCCACGGCGCCCCCTCCCGCCATCACCATTGCGCTGATGGTGAGGCGTGGGAAGAGGTCCACGACCCCCGGCAACGCCCGCAGCCTTTCCATGACCGGCTCGGGCTGCTCGATCCACTTCTCCCACGGGCGGACGTGCGCCACTCCGCGGTAGCCCCGGACATACAATTGACCGTGGCCCCAGCGGGCGCGGATCGTATTGGCGCGGTATTGATTCATGAGCCCCCGGTTGAAGCCCATGAAGACGAACAGTCCCATTGCGCCCATGGCGACCGTGCCGAGCGCGTACATCGAGCGGCGTCGGTTGCGAAAGACGTTTCGCAGGGCCAGCCTGAACAGGATCGGCACGCGCCTCATTTGATCACCGTCCCATCGGTGAGCTGGACCACGCGGTCAGCGGCGGCGAGGATGCGAGGATCGTGGGTGGAGAAGACGAAGGTGACGCCACGCTCGTGGTTCAGCCGACGCATCAGGTCCATTACCGCCGATCCTGTGGCCTGGTCCAGCGCGGCGGTGGGTTCGTCTGCGAGTATCACGTCGGCGTCTCGCACCAGCGCCCGAGCGATGGCGACCCGCTGACGCTGGCCGCCTGACATGCCGTTCGGCCGCTGGTCGGCTTGGGCGCTTATACCCACCGCTTCGAGCGCCTGGAGAACCCGCCGCCGCACTTCCACCCCTGGCATCGTGCGTCTTAGGAGAAAGTACTCGACGTTTTCGTAGGCGGTGAGGACGGGAATGAGATTGAAGGTTTGGAAGATGAAGCCGATGCGTTCACGCCGCAGACGGGTGCGCTCTCGTTCACTCATGCCCGAGACCTCAGCCCCATCAAGGCGGACCGTGCCTTCGCACGGCCGCTCCAGCAGGCCAAGGATGTTCAGCAACGTAGTCTTTCCGGAGCCGGAGGGGCCGGAGATTGCCATGAATTCGCCCTTCCGCACGTTTAGGTCAACCCCGCAAAGGGCCTGCACACCGTGCCGGTCGAGATTGTAGCGGTACGAGACACCCCTGACCTCATACAATGTCATCGCCCAAGACCTCCGAAGTGATGGATGTGCGTTTCCCGGGGAATACCCTGTGGCTCCTCGGGCGCTCCAGCCTGGCGACAGCGCGCCGGGGGCGGAATAGGACGGAGAGGATGACCAGGACGACGGCGATCCCCAGATGCGCGGCCAGCGTGGTCGCGTCTAATTTGAGAAAGGTTTTCAGTAGAAGAAAGGCGCCCAGGGGGATGAACAGATTGTCCAGTCCTCGCCATGCAATCGCTTCGAGCAGCATGACGAGGAGCGCAAGGGTGAGGGCGATGACCATGGATTCGGAGCGGCCTGTGTTCGTGAACAGGAGCAGGGGAACCTGGGTGCTGAGGAAGGCGACGATCAGGAAGGCGGCGGAGCCCTCCACGCTCTTTTCCCCGTCACCCGCAGCATAGCGCAGTGTCCCATAGCGCTTTCCAATCAGGGCGGCGCCGGAATCGGCCAGGGCCAGGATGAGCATGGGGATGCAAAACGTTATGGGGTCACCGGCCGACAGGAGGAACACCAGGCCGACGGCCAAAGGAAAGTAGATCTCCCCCATCGACTGCCGCGCTACGCCGTCAATGACCCCCCCGAGGAGTTGTTGCAGAGGTCGGGAAAGCCTGAGGGAAGTCAGGAAGAGGGTAAACACGACGGTCAGCAACAGGACGGGCCAGGTTGTCGCGAACAGCCAGGGAAATGTGAGCGTGACCAGACCCATCCCTATGTGGAGCAGCTTCCGCACCAGTTCCGGGTCCTTCGAGCGCGAACGCCGATAGGCGCTCAGACCGACCATCAGCACGCCGAAGATGCTCACCACGAGGCACATGCCCAGCCAGGGATTCACCATCAGATGATCTCCTCCACAATGAAGGCGCTGTAGAAAAACGCCTTGTCTTCGCGTTGCAGCCGCCGGGCGAGTTCGGTCAGGGGGCGGAGCCGATCCGCCATACGGTCAGGTCGGCGGCGCTCGACGAGCATGTTCCAGTATGCCAACCGGCCTCCCCTTCGACCGGCGCGCACCACGCGCTCCAGCAGGCCGTGATAGTCATCCAGGGACATGTATTCAAAGACATCGCTCAGATTGTAGCGGTCAATCCTTCCTTCCTCACACGTCTCCAGGAAATCCTCCAGGGTGGAGCATCGCCACTCGAGACGGTCAAGGCGGGCGCGAATCGCTTCGAAATTCTCAGGGCGCAGGGCATAGGGCAAGGTGACGGTGTGGCGACCCGTCAGGATCCATTGCAGGTACGGATTATCGGCGGGGTTCAGGTCAGTCAGCCCGTAACGAGCCCTTTCCAGGAGGCGCCTCGCCACCCCTCCATCGACGTATCGGAAATGACCGGGATCGCGGCCGACCCGCGCCATCACAAAGCGCGAGAAGAAGAGCCGAAACAGCAGTTTCCAGCGCCACGTATCCCACTCCCCATGGTAGAAGTCCTCGCGCTGTTTCTGCGCGCCACCGTGGAGCAGACGCTCGACCCGCTCCCTCGAGTGGATGAGTGGCAGGACCCAGGAGCGGAATAGGGTGAAATACTGCTCGAAGCTGCCCGCTTCACCGATACCCTGTCCGATCTCGGCGGGGCGAGCATCCCAGAAACTTTGGCCCTCGGCGGAAAGCAAGGCGCGGCAGCGGCGGTAGAGCTCGTCGCGACGGCGGCTGGGCAGCGAACCCATGAGTTCCAGCATCTCGCAATGGTTGAGTTCGCGGTAGGCGGCCACCCGCAGTTCCAGGCAGGCGAGTTGCGCCGGATTCACATCCACAGCAATGACCCGTGCCGGACTGCGGCTGAGCATCGCCAGGGTGTTGTCGCCGGCGGACGCGATCGACAGGCAGATCTGTCCTGGACGGATGTCCAGGGCCTGCAACAGGATGTCGGCGTCCTCCCAGCATTGGGCGTAGCGGACACGACCGAAATCAGCCCTCTTCACCGCGTTACGGCGCATGGTCTGCCTCCCGCTCGGCGGGTTCGACACGGCGGACGACACCACTGCTTCCGTCAAGTTCGACCCAGTCGCCGTCTTTCAACCAGCGGGTGACACCGGCGATAGATACAATCGACGGAATGCCCATTTCTCGGGCCACGATGGCCGAATGCGAGAGCAGACTGCCACGCTCGACCAGCAGTCCCGAGGCGGAGGGAAAGAGCATGACCCAGCCGGGATCGGTGCGTTCCGCGACAAGGATTTCACCATTCAGCAACTTCGCGTTCCTGGGATCGGTGATGACCCTCACCGGTCCGCGTGCGACGCCCGGGCAGCAGCCGATCCCCTTGCGCTCACTCTCGGTCACCCCCCCCAGCCCAATCCTCTCGACGCACAGCAAATCTCCATGGTGAACGATCCCGCGGGTTTCGAAACGGTCAGGGGGCGCTTCCGATTCATGGTAGCCCGCATACTCCGTTTTGCGCAGGGCTACGAGGCCTTTGAGATTGGTGCTGGTAGCGGTCCCTTCTATGAATCCGAGAATTTCGTCCACTTCCAGATAAAAGATGTCGCGGGGTGTTTCCAGCAGATCGAGCGCATGGAATCGTTTGCCGATCTCGACAAATATCCGCCGGATGCGGCCGAACACTCGGGTTCGTTCGAAGCGCAAATTCTCACGGTCGCGTACCCGGGCGCGGGCATAGCGGAGTACCCAGCGGAATGCAACGCGGCGAACCGGCCGCCACGTGAGCGCCGCTCGCACCCGCTCTTCCGCGTTCCGCCGCGCCGCCCCTTCGATACCTGACGGATGCGACGACTCCGATGACTGACGGTTGCGCGAAATCTGTCCGACAGAGCGTAAGAGCAGGAGCGGATCATCGTGCAGAGTGGGGCTTTCCAGCTTGAGCTCCCCAGGACAGCGCTCACCAAATTTATCCAAGTAGTCTCGATACAGCCTCTTGAACTCGGGCGCCTGCTCCATCTCCTCAAGGATGGAATCCGGTGAAGCGTCGCACAGGAGCGTCACGAAATCCGGGCTCCCCGCCGCGACTCCCGCCATCTCGCGCATCCGGTCGGCCGGCTCAGCGCTGACTATCCCCCCCTCGCCGCACAGGAGGTCATTTTGCAGGGTGCCGCCGCTGTCGCCGCACCACCTCTCACTGAGTCGGCGCAACAGGCCGAAATAGATCATGGCGAAGAAGTCGTTAATCAGGGGGGCATCCCAGCGGGTGAGGAGTCGCCGCTCCAGCTCGTGGTAGTACGCGGCGAGTTCATCAGCTCGCAGATCTTCAAGTTTCAAGGGCTCGGTACCCAGACTGGCATCCAGCCGCCGGTAAAATCGCCTGATCCGGTATGGGAGAAGGAAGTGGTTCACGGCGAGCGCGCTGAGGCTGGCCAGCAGGTTCAAACCGTCCCTGAGGCGGGCGGGCCATGTGGGGCGGGGGAATTCGGCGAGCAGGCTTTCGGGGAGCCCTTCTCTGACCCCCATCATCTGCTCCATGAAGCGCCGATTGACGGTGAAACCGGGCAGCATCGACAGCAGGCGGTACCAGTTCATCAGGTTGTAGTAGACGCGGCCGCGGATCAGGCCCAGCATGCGGCGGAAGGTGCCGCTGTGCGCGGCGATCGTCGCGGGAGGCACGCGCATGAGGCGGCAGAACTGTCGGTAGACCTCTTCGTAGACGAGGCGGGCGAAGGAGAAGGTAAGGGGCGTGGTGACGCCGCCGTAGCTTTCGGCGATGTTGCTGTTATCCCACAGGTTGAGCGTCCCGTCCGGATCACCCATCCGTGAAAGAGATGTGATGGGACGCGATTGGAGCAGGTACAGGCGCCCGTCCTCGATTGCCCACTCGATATCCTGGGGCCGGCCCAGGTGCCTTCCCACCCGGCGAGCCAGCTCCGCCACCGCCCGGATCTGGTCGTCATCGAGCGCGGGCCTTTTCGCGTCTTCTCCAGAAATCTCTACGAGACGGATGCTTTCAGGCCCGGTGGGATCTTCGCGGTGCGCCAGCCGCTTCTCAGCGATCTCCCGCTTGATAATGCGGCCTTCCCGATCCACATGGTAGGTGTCGGCCTCGCACTCCCCGGACACCAGTGCTGTCCCCAGGCCGTACAGTGCCGCGACGACGGTGACACCCCGCCGGCCACTGACCGGGTCGGCGCCAAATGCCACACCCGAGCACTCGGCATTCACCATCCGCTGGATCAGGACAGCCGGCGGACGCGCGATCAGGCCGAGATCGTGCTCGCGCCGGTAGGCCAAGACCCGCTCATTGAATGCCGAGCACCAGACCGCCGCGACCTTCGTCGCAACCTCTCCGTGGTGAACGAAGAGGAAGCTGTCAAGCTGACCGGCGAAGGAGTGTCGGACGCCATCCTCGTCACACGCCGAGGAGCGGACCGCCACCCGTTCGCCGTTGGGGCACAGCTCGGCAAGGGCCTGCGCCAGTTGGAGCCGGACCTCATCACCCGGCGTGGGCCCTTCGACGAGCGACCGTAGGGCGTCATCACTCGCGGGGGCCTCCAGTGCCCATCGCTCGACGTTGTTCATGCTTGCGTAGAAGGCCTCGGGGGCAAGGACAAACCACGGCGGGACAGGCAGGTCGGCGCGTTGCACGGCCGCAAGCGCCGCAGCCTTACCCCCCAGTCGCTCTGAATCTGTGTGATCCTTCGGGTGAATGATGTAGTGCATCGAATAATGCCTTCAGGCCTGCAAGAGCAGCGGGAGTAGGCCCAGGCCCAGATAGATGAAAAGCGTCCACACCGCGGACATTGGTTCAATGAGCCTGGCTCGCCGTGTGGTCGGCTGTCGCAGAAAACACCACGCAATTGCTGCCTCAGCGCTCAACAGTACGACCACGAGACCAGCGAGGGAGACCCCCACGTCGATGCGGTTCGCAGCCAGCAGAGCCGAAGCGGCCGTCAGCAGCGACGCCCCGAGCCAAGCCAGCACCGCATCCCTGCGGCCCCAAAGAACGCTGTAGGTCTCCACTCCGTGTTCCTCGTCCTCCGGAGCGCGGATCTTGCGCCCGATCTCGATGACGATCCCATTAAAAAAACCGACCACCAGGAACCAAATGAGACCACGCGGTGGCGCGGCGCCGGCTGCCAGCCAATCGCAGGCGGTGACGTAGAGCTGGATGAACGGTATGATCAGCGAGTGGGTCCACATATACGCGAAGGGGCGCGTCTTCAGCCAGTCGCGCACGAAGAATTCCTTGCTCATCAGCCCCATATAGAGCCAGACGCCAACCAGCAGGAATGCGAGGGAAGGCTTCAACCAGATGGAGAGCCCCAACTGGATGGCAGCACCGGCAAAGCCGATGATCCTCAACTCGCGGAGCGTGACGAGACCCCGCTGAACAGGGCGATAAGGGCGGTAACGGGAGTCTTCCTCGTAATCCTTGAACTCGTCGGCGATGCGCAGTTGCAGGAAGAACAGAAGAGCGGTGGCGAATGCGACCAGGACTGTTGCCGGATCGGGAGGCGCCACCCGGCCTCGCAAGAGCGAGGAGAAGCTGACCGCAGAAAAGCTGAAGACCGCGATCAGCGGGCCATGGGCGAGGAGGGGGAAGCGCATGCGCTGGTATTTCCACCAACGATTAGACATGAATCGCTTCCCCCAAGCCCTTGCGAACGCCGTTGCCGCGAGCCAGACACTGATGGGCGCGGGCAAACTCGCCCTCACACAGGGCTCCGATGATGGACAGCTCTCCGGCCAGACACAGGCCGGCGCAGACCTCGGCCAGTGCCCGGGCCTTTCCGGGGCCGGCTAGGCCCATGATGTCAAGGCATGCCTGCTGGCTGGGAAGCCGGGTGCCGCCGCCTATTGTCCCCACCATGAGGTTGGGGAGCGTCACGGAGGCATACAGCTCGCCCTGGAGGGACACCTCGAAGCGAGTGACCCCCACGGCAGACTCGGCAACGCAAGCTGCGTCCTGGCCACAGGCGATGTAGAGCGCAGCGAGACCGTTCGCATAATGTCCCTGAACGCCAATGGAGCCGCTGAGTACCCCACCGATGGCGGACATGCGCCAGCAGTTAACCATCTCTTCGGGAGTCGTGTGGAGGCGTTTCTTCACGAGCGTCGCGGGCAGGGTCACCTCGGCGGTGACCTTCTTGCCCCGCACCAACAGGAAAGACTGAAAGGTGGCCTTCTTGTCACCCGACAGATTCGCTTCGACGAAGGAGTATTGCGGACGTACGGGGGCGTTGGCATTGATATAAGAGCAGATAGCTTCGGTGGCGATGGTGACCATGTTCTGGCCGGAGGCGTCGCCGGTGATGAACTCAAAGTTCAGGTAGACATGGTTGCCCTCCACCGTGACCCGCATGTCGATAAGCTTGCCGTGGCGCGTGGTGGATTCGGCCGCACGCTTGAATACGTCCAGTTGGGATATGGCCCACGAGACGAAGAGGCCGACCTCCTGTAAATTCTTGAAGGAGAAGCCGGGGGCGCGGCTAATCCCTTCATTGAGAAGCGCTGCGGTGCAGCCTCCTGCCTCGCTGATCAACTGAGCGCCGCGACTGTAGGAGGCCACGAGGGCGGCCTCGGTGGTGGCTAGCGGGATGTAATAGTCGCCCTGAGCGAACAAACCGTTGACGCGCAGTGGCCCAGCAAGACCTACCGGAAGCTTGACGCTGCCGATAAAGTTTTCGATATTGTGCTGGAAGTGTTCCATGTGTGTCAGGGTGTATGTATCTGCGAGCGCCTCACGGCTTTCCAGGCGAGTGGCCAGCACCTGCCAACGTTTCTCAAGAGCTTCCATGGTTAGGCGCGATCCGTTAGGCACTCTTGGCGAGGGATTCCCATGCTTGGGCTCCAGTTGTTGTCGCAGTTCTTCTGGGCTAAGAGTCCGTAACAACCCTTCTTTGTAGCCAGTTCCGAGGCAATGGTCGGTCAGCATGACTTTTTCCTCCGTGCGTTACGCAGCGCTCCCCGGTCTAGGAGGATTCAAGAAGGACGTTCGACAGGCATCACGATCTGTTAGTAATCTGTTCAACCTGCTTGCGGGGGATGGCCGATCTTCGGCTGGCGCGGAAGGCGCCGAATGCGATATGAATGGCGAACATCCAGGGGAAGACCAACAACGCCCCGATCAAAACGCTGTACATCCTATTCTCCACGCGTCGAACTGTCAGTTCTCAGTTCGCCGCCGCTACTCCATGTTCACTGCATTCAGGCAACTGCTGTTGGCAGCAACTCAGAGCAACGAAGATGCCAAGAGGGAACACTTGAAAAAGCAAGCACTTAGGACTATAGTGGGGGAAAAATCAGCGGTAAGTGGGTGGGGGATGAAGTGGATTTGGGGCCAACTTCGGCAGTGGCAAAGGCATGAGCCATGTCTGCGCAAGAGAGCACCAGAGAGAGTGACCCATTAGCCGAGTTGATCGGCGACAGCCCGGGGATCGAGGCTGTCCGGGAGCAGACCGGGCGGCTGCTTCACCGTCAGGGTGACTCCCGCCGGTTCCCTCCTCTCCTGATCTATGGCGAGACCGGGACCGGCAAAGGGCTCCTCGCTCGGGCGGTGCACCGTGGTGGCCCTCGCGCCAGCGGCCCCTTCGTTGACATCAATTGTGCAGCCATCCCCGAGACCCTGCTCGAGGCGGAGCTGTTCGGCTACGAGCGCGGAGCATTCACCGACGCCAAGCAGGCGAAGGTCGGACTTTTCCAGGTCGCCCACCGCGGGACGATCTTTCTCGACGAGGTGGGGCTCCTGCCCGATGGACTTCAAGCCAAGCTCCTGAAGGTGATCGAGGAGCGGTCGGTCCGCCGGATCGGCGGCACGCGAAATGAGTCGGTGGATGTTTGGATCCTTGCAGCCACGAATGAGGATCTCGCCACGGCCATACGCGAGCGTCGTTTCCGCGAAGACCTCTACCATCGCCTGGCGGTCCTGACTCTCTGGATGCCGCCGCTGCGGGAGCGAGGCCGGGACATCCTGCTGCTTGCCGAACACTTCCTCAAGAGAGCCTGCGCCGAATATCACCTGCCGCAGAGAACCTTGGCCCCCGACGGTCGCGCGGCCCTCCAAGCCTACCGATGGCCGGGTAACATTCGAGAGCTGAGCAACGTCATCGAACGGGTGGCGCTGCTCTCAGAGGCGCCGCTGGTGACCGCGAAGATGCTCGGGCTGCCGGACGTGCCTCTGTCGCAACCGCGAGAGGCGGCCCGACCTGACGAAGCGATCTCCCTCGCGACCGCAGTCGGTACCGTCGAGCGGGATCATCTCCTCGAGGCGCTTACCCAGACCAACTGGAACATTACGCGGGCTGCGGCAGGCCTGGGGATTTCTCGCGACACGCTCCGCTACCGCATCCAGAAGCACAGCTTGCACCCTCCGGGGGCACTGCAGCGTCGCCGACGAGGCGCCTCGGGACCCAAGACGCCGACGCCCGCGGTAGCGGCGCCCGAGCCTCAGGCCCTCGCGGTTGCCCCAGGCGCCCCGGGGACGGTTCCCGTGCCCACGGGCATTCGGTGGGAGCGGCGCCGGCTCACGCTGCTGCGCGCCGCCCTGGCTGCGGCGCCGGGGTCGGACTCCCCCTTGTACGCCAGCCGGGCGCTTGAGGTCCTAGTAGACAAGGTGAAGAGCTTCGGCGGGCGCGTCGAGGAACTGAGCCCGACGGGGATTGTCGCAGCGTTTGGCCTCGAGCCGGTCGAGGATGCGCCGAGGCGTGCGGCGCACGCCGCGATGGCCATCCAGAAGGCCTCGGAGCGCGCCCGGCGTGGGGGTACCGAGCCGCTGGCGGTCAAGATGGGAATCCATGTTGACCAGTTTCTGGTGGGGCAGGCCAGCGGTACCGTCGAGATCGACCTGGAGGCCAAGCGCCAGGCATGGACGGTGCTGGAGGCGCTGGTGACGAGCGCCGAGCAGGACACCACTGTGGTCAGCGAGGCGGCCGCGCCATTCCTGGAGCGCCGCTTCGACCTCGTGCCGCTGGGTGGCCCGGAGCTGGCGCAGGGGCAGGCCTACCGCCTGGTTGGGCATGAAAGAACGGGACTCCGGTTCGGAAGGCGCATGGCCAGGTTCGTGGGGCGTCGCCACGAGCTGGAGCTGCTGCACAGCCGACTGGCCTCCGCAATGGCGGGGCACGGGCAGGTGGTCGGGATCGGAGGCGAGGCTGGGATCGGCAAATCGCGGCTCCTGTTCGAGTTCCGACAGAGCCTCGCGGGCGAGCGGGTCACGTTTCTCAGGGGCCGCTGTCTCTCTTACGGGAGCGCCATTCCCTATTTTCCGATCCTCGACATGTTCCGCCGCAACTACAGGATCACCGAGTCCGATCGCCCAGAGATGATCACCGAAAAAGTCCGCTTCCTGCTGCAGCAGGTGGGGATGGATCCGGAGGAGTGGGCGCCATACCTCCTCCAGATTTTGGGGGTGAAGGAGGGGACAGAAAGACTAGCCCCGCTCCCCCCGGAGGCGATCAAGTCCCGGACCCTCGAGGCTCTTCGACAGATGAGCCTCATAGGCAGTCGGGAGAGACCGACTGTTTTCGCGGTAGAGGATCTCCACTGGGTGGATAAGGCCTCGGAGGAGTGTTTTAATTCACTGGTCGAAGGTCTGGGCGGCGCCCGCATCCTGTTCCTCTGGACGTACCGTCCCGGATATCAGCCGCCCTGGATGGACAAATCCTATGCGACGCAGATGGCCCTCCAGCCCCTCTCGCCCCAGGACAGCCTAAGCGTGGTGCACTCAGTCCTCCAGACCAAGCAGGTCCCCGAACCTCTCGCGCAACTGATCCTGGGCAAGGCTGAGGGGAATCCATTCTTCTTGGAGGAACTGTCCCGGGCAGTCGGAGAGCAGGCAGATCACCGCCCGACCCTGGCAGTGCCGGACACGATCCAGGAGGTCCTTCTGGCGCGAATTAATCGCCTTTCCGACGAACCAAAGCGGCTCCTTCAGGCAGCCGCCATTCTGGGGCGGGAGGTTTCATTGCGCCTGCTGGGGGCGATCTGGGAGGGCCCAGGCGTCCTGGACCCGCATTTGAGGGAGCTCACCAGGCTGGAGTTTCTCTATGAGCAAACCTGGGCCGCCGAGCCGGTGTACGTTTTCACCCATGCCCTGACCCAGGAAGTCGCCTACGAAAGCTTGCTCATCCCTCGCCGCCAGGCCCTTCATGAGGCTGCAGGCAGGGCCCTGGAGGCCCTGTACGCGGACCGCCTTGATGAGGCGATCGACCGGCTCGCGTATCACTACTCCAGGACCGAGAGGGCCGACAAGGCCGTCGAGTATCTGAGGCGCTTTGCCAAGAAGGCGGCCCAAGGGCATGCCCATACCGAAGCCATCAGAGCATTGCAAGAGGCCCTCGCGCACGTCGAGCGGCTGCCGGCACAGGAGCGCGACCGCCAGCTCCTCGATCTCACCCTTCGTCAGGCCTACTCCCTCACTCTCCTGGGCCGATTCCAGGAAGTCCAGGAACTCCTCCTGCGCCAGCAGGAGCGCCTGGAGCACCTCCAAGATCCAGCCGTGGCCGGACACTATTATTTCCTGCTCGGTCGTGTGTCTTTATTCTTAGGAAATGTCGAGCAGGCGGTCCAGAGTGCGGAGCGATCCATTACAGAAGCGAAGCGTTGTGGCGACAAGGCGACCATGGGGAAGGCCTACTATTTGCTGGCACAGGAGGCCCCCCTGTCCGGGCGAGGGCGTCAGGGAATCGAGCACGGCCAGCAAGCGGTGGCTCTCCTGGAGCCGACTGGGCAGCAGTGGTGGATCGGCCAGGCGCACTGGGTCGTGGGGCTTAATCACGCCCAAATGGGCGAATTCGAAGAAGCCCTGCAGGCCGAGGCGCGGGCCTACGCCATAGGAGAAGCCACTGGAGACCGCCAGCTACAGGCTTCTGCCGCCTGGGCCTCCGGGCTCATCCGTGCGCTGATGGGAGACTGGGAAGCGGGGATCGAGGCGTGTCAGAGAGGCTTGCAACACTCTCCGGATCCACTCAGCATAGCGGTCGCTTTGGGGTGGCTGGGCCACGCGTACCTGGAGAAGGGAGATCTCGCCCACGCGATTCCCTTGCTCCAGCAGTCAGTCCAGAAGCTCGGTCAATTTCCCTTCGCCCAATTCCAGGGATGGTTCATGATATGTCTGGCCGAGGGTCATCGTCTAAACGGTGAGATCGAGAAGGCGCTAGACCTTGCCAACCAGGGACTCGCAATCACCAAAGGCGCGAAGTCTTCATACGGGGTCGGGTGGTCCCAGCGGGCTTTGGGCCGAATCGCCCTGGCCAGAGGCTCGCTTCCTGAGGCGGAGACTTATCTTAATAAAGCCCTGCAAATCTTTCACTCGCTTCAGGCGCGATACGACCTGGGACGCACCCACCTGGACCTCGCTGCCCTCGCCCACGCCCAAGGGAAGAAGACGGAGGCGGCGACAGATCTCAGACACGCCCATCGCCTGTTTACGGCCTCGCGGGTCCCCAAGTATGTGGAGCGAACCGAGCAGCTCGCCAAGACCTTCGGGGTGGCGGTCTCGGGGGAGCCCCCCGACGATCTGTCCGCTGCTTGACAGAGCGCAAAAAGAAGAATAAGCTCCCTTTTCCGGAGAGAAACCCCGCTTCATTGCGAACCCAGGTGCAAGATGATGGCATTTATGAGAAAAGCTCCTTCCGCTTGGATTTCCGCACTGGAAGGAGAACGAATTAGGAGGCGTGGATGAGAACGGAACGGCATAGTTCAGGGTTGGAAGGATGGGCACTCATCCTCGGAGCCTCCAGCGGCTTCGGCGAGGGGGTTGCTTTAGCCCTGGCCAGAGAGGGCATGCACATCTTTGGGGTTCATCTCGACCGAAAAGCGACCCTGCCGAATGTGGAGCGCATCGCTGCTGAGGTCAAGCACATGGGCCGGGAGGCCGTCTTCTTCAATGTCAACGCCTCCGATCCGGAAAGGCGGCGGGAGGTTCTTGATCAGATGGAGAAGACCTTGGCCGATCGGGGAGAGCCCTCGTCAGTGAAGGTGTTCCTCCACTCCCTTGCCTTCGGCGCCCTGAAGCCGTTCATCTCCTTCTCGCCGAAGGATGCCATCACCCCCGCGCAGATGGATATGACCCTGGATGTGATGGGGCACAGCCTGGTGTACTGGGTACAGGAGTTGGTGACGCGTAAGCTGATGATTCGAGGTGGAAGAGTCTTCGCGATGACCAGTTCAGGCGGGACTCGCGTGTGGGCCGCCTATGGAGCGGTCTCTGCGGCCAAAGCGGCCCTCGAGTCGCATCTGCGTCAACTTGCCATGGAGTTGGCGCCCTTGGGCATCACGGCAAATGGCATCCGAGCCGGGGTGACGGACACGCCGGCACTCCGGAAGATACCCGGCAGCGAGAGCATCAAGCAGGCGGCGATCGAGGGCAACCCGTCGGGCCGTCTCACCACCCCTGAGGATGTCGCCTCCGCTCTCGTTGCTCTGAGCCGTCCCGAGACGTACTGGATGACGGGCAACGTGATCGGGGTCGATGGCGGCGAAGATATCGTGGCGTTTGCCACTCCCTCCGGCACGGCGGCGGCCGCGGACCGGTCGGAGCCCGTTCGCTGAGGGAGACGATGCAATCCGATTCCTTGCGGCTGGAGCGGATGGGGCATCTGTCGCTGAGAGTCAGCGACCTCGATGCTTCAGAGAAGTTTTACATAGAGATCCTTGGGATGAGGCCGGTCTGGCGAAGCGAGGGCGAGATCGCCTTTCTCGAGTGCGGCAACGACGACCTGGCTTTGATCCAGATTCCGAAAGAGGAGGTTCAAGCCTTTCGCCAGCGCGCTCAGAGTTCGCAGTCTCTGCACCATTTTGGCTTTCGGATCCGCTCGAAGGACAGGGTCGATCAACTAGCCAAGGAGATGAAGGCCCGTGGGGTTGTCATCGACGATGGCCCGCGAGACCACCGGGACGGTAGTCGCTCCTTCTACTTCAGGGACCCTGATGGCAATCATGTTCAGATCCTCTGGGATCCCATCCGCGAAACCCCCACATCCTGAACGTACCCTCGATTTCGTGTAAAGGGACTGCAATAGCCGGGATCGAGGCCTCAGCACGACCCTTGTTGTCCTTGCTCTGGTGATGGTGTTTGCGGCGCTGACGAGATTCTAAGGGGGGGGCGCTGGCCGCTCAAGACCGGTGCGTTGGCGATCGGTTGCGATTCTCGTGTTGACACTGATCCTCGCCGGAGGGTGTGTGGAGCCGTTGGAGAAACGTTTTATTTTCTTTCCCTACAACACGATCGAGGAGACGCCTCGTGCGTTTGGCATGGCGTATGAGGACGTCTACTTCACGGCCGAGGATGGCATCAAGCTCAACGGCTGGTGGATCCCAGGGACCGGGTCGCCCATCACCCTTCTCTGGTTTCACGGCAACGGCGGCAACATCAGTCACCGCCTTGAGAGCATCAAGCTCCGCCGTGACCGGTTGGGGGTCAATATCTTTATCTTCGACTACCGTGAATACGGGAGGAGCGAGGGAAAGGTATCAGAGGAAGGGACCTATCGCGACGGCAACGCTGCCTTCCGCTATTTGCGGGGTCGTCCGGGTCTGGATCCGGACAAGATCGTCTTCTTCGGTGAGTCACTCGGAAGCGCCGTGGCGGTCGAAATGGCCATCCGGCACGGCGGCTGCGCCGCCCTGATCCTGGAATCGCCCTTCCTCTCCATCTCAGCGATGGCGAGAGCGAGCTTTCCTTTTCTCCCGATCGGCCCGCTCCTTCGGACGAAGTACGACACCTTTTCGAAGATCGGGAAAGTAAAGGCCCCCATCCTGATTGTTCACGGGGAATTCGACGAGATCGTTCCCTTTGAGCAGGGCCGGCGCCTCTTCGAGGCCGCGCCAGAGCCGAAGGAGTTCTACACCATCAGGGGAGCTCATCATAACGACACCTACTTGGTCGGCGGCAAGGCCTACCTGGATGCGTTGGGCCGATTCCTTCGTAGACTGAGCCCGGATGGCCGGCCACCACGAGTGTGAGCCACTGAAACCGCGGATACCCTTCTGCATGATCGGCCTCACGTGACCGTGACCCGCAGGTAGAGGTCTCCGCGAGTCCCCTCCGGGCCCAGCAATCCCTTCCCTTTCAGCCGCAGTCGTGTCCCGGATCGGATCCGAGCAGGGATCGTGACCATCAGCTCTTCCAACTGATCGCCCCTCATGAAGGCGACCCGCTTCTGGGCGCCGGAGGTGGCCTCCTGAGAGGTGATTGTCAGGTGGTATCGGAGGTTCGATCCGCGGGCGGCGGGATCCTCGCCTCCCGACAGCACCTGCCTCATCCAGGCGAACCCCGCTTTGATTCCACGCCCAATGGCCGGGAGGAGTCCTTGTAATTCGCCCTCGTCCAATGCCTTCCCGTCTTTCGTGCGCTGCACCTTCGATCTGCTAGGTCCGGGGTCAACGGCCATACGGGACATGCGTCGACGTAGGATGCCGATCGGCGCGCCGATGAAGATGCCTCCGAAGATAAACCCGCGCCCCCCGAAGAAGACCTTGCGAACGAAGGCGTCGTCGAACCTGATGCCGGCCCTGGCAAATTCGCGGTTCATCTCCTGGAAGATCAACGACAGGTCAGGATTGTTGAAAAGGTCCCGGAAGATCTCTTCCTGGGAGTAGCCAAACCCGCCTGTCGCCCCGACGCCGGCGCCCTGAGCCTGTCGGGAAGAATCGTACTGCCGCCGCTTTTGCTGATCCATCAGGACGGCGTAGGCCTCGCTGATCTCCTTAAAGCGCTCCTCGGCTTCGCGATCTCCCGGGTTTTTGTCGGGATGATATTGTAGTGCGAGGCGCCTGTAGGATTTCTTCAGCTCCTCTTCCGTCGCCGCTTCCGGGACGCCGAGAATGGCGTAATAGTCCTTTCTTGTGTGGCGCTGTCGAGCCATTCCTACTTCTCCAGTCGCTTGACGAAGTCCTGCATCTTCTTGCCGGTCAGTCTACTAATACAAACGCGTTAAGTCAGGTGTCATCCTTGAGCCCTTCGCTCCCTGTCATTCTGAGCGGAGCGAAGAATCTCGGTTCGTCGCTCAGGATAGACTCCGCGAAGAATCTGAGTCTCGGAAGAGCCAGACCCTTCGCTTCGCTCAGGGTGACAAGTCGTGGAAAACTTGCCCCACGGTGAGAGGGACCTTCTAAGCAAGGACGGTGTAACAGGATTTAGTACGTCTGTATTAGCTTTTCAGGTGCGTTGCAAAAAAACCGAGGACACGGGTCCAGGCGTCCTTCGCCTCAACCGGCCGATAGACATCCTTTCTGGTGTCATTGAAGAAGGCATGGGGGGCGCCGGGGTAGATCTTCACCTCTCCGGCCTTGCCGTACCGCTTCAGTGCCTCCTGGAGCCGATTCACGTCTGCCATCGTGATCCAGCCATCGGCATCCCCATAGATGTAGAGGACGGGGCAGGCAAGGTTCCTCAGCAGCTCCGGCGGCGACGGGACTTGACCATAGAAGGGAGCGGCCGCCTTGATCCCCAGGCCATGGCAGGGTAGGAGTAGGGAATAGGTCCCACCCATGCAGAAGCCAACGACCCCGAGCCGCTCACGATGCACCCCATCGACATCCTTGAGGTGCGCAAGAGTAGCCTGGAGGTCCTTGAGGGCCTGCTCTTCCTTCAATGAGCTCATCAACCGGCCGGCCTCATTCGGATCGGCTGTGACCTTGTGACCGAGGCAGGAGTAGAGGTCGGGAGCCAGCGCGACATACCCCTCGCGGGCGAAGCGGCGCGCAATGTCCTTGATATGCTCGTTCAACCCCCACCACTCCTGGATCACGATCAGGCCGGGATATGTCCCCTTGGCCTTGGGCCTGGCAAGGTAAGCTTCCATCTGGATATCACCGCTCTTGTAGTGGACTGTCGAGGTTGTCACTACCTCATCCCGCTTGTCCATCTGTTCCGCCATGGCCACATCTCCTCTCTTCGAAAACAGGTGGTTCCTGGCACGGGAGCGATCCCGCGCTACAAGTAATTCGCGATGTACTCCTTGATCGCATCCTGCGTGCTGCGGAATGCCAGCTCTCCCCACGGGATCTGCGCAGGGGCGAATGCCTTCGCATCGAGCGATTCATCCTTCGCCTGAAGCTGGCCCCCGATCACCTGGGCGGCATAGGCGATGATCACGACCGCCGAATCCTCGTACGAATAGACGTTCAGGAGTCGGTCGATCTTGACCTCGAGGTTCACCTCTTCCCGGGTCTCTCGAATCGCCGCCTCCTCCACCCGTTCACCTTTATCGACGAAGCCGCCGGGGAACACCCACTTGCCGTATGAGGGCGCGATGGCGCGCCGGGCCAGGACGATGCCGCCATCTAACCTAAAGAGGGTGCCGGTGGCCACCTTCGGGTCCTGATAGTGCACAAAGGAGCAACTCACACAGGCCGCCAGGTTCGGTCCACCCGGCTTTACCCGCCTTGGCCTCAGCGCCTCTCCGCATCTTGGGCAGAATCGGAATGGGGCATCAGACGCGTGAAGGTGGCCTTGGCCGTGTCCGGTATCCGTGCCCACTCTAGTTCCCCCTCCATGCGGCGTTCAAGCGAATAGTCTCCAGGACGATCTCCGCAGATTGCTCCGGACCAGCTCCGGCAATAGGGACTTCGGGCGATCGCGCTGAATCATCCGGCGGAGCTGGAAGCGTCGTCCACGGCCTGAGCGATCCGCTCCAGAATCACCTCGCCGAGCTTGGGATGGACGCCCAGCGGCTTGGTGATCCGGAAGGCGACCCCGGGGTGGTGGTTGGCCGCTTCCTTTACAAGGTGAGGGATGTTGGTGGTGACGTGTAGCCCCGGCCCAAGGAAATAGGGGTGAACGATCACCTCCTCGGCGCCATCGGCGACGCAGGCGTCGAAGCCTTGCTGAATGGTCGGCTCGCCCAGCTCCATGTGGGCATAATGCACGATGCTGAGGCCGAAGCGCTGTTGCATCATCCTGGCAATTTCCTGGACCAGAAGATTCGATTCCTTGCGCCGGCTGCCGTGATCAACGATGAGAAGTGCTTGTTTCATCTTCAACTGGCCGTCATGTGGCGGCGGGGAAGAAGGGCGCCTCCTACCCGGCCTTTACCGAGAGCGAAAACAATTCATTATACGGCTCTTCAGGGAACGGTGTGGGGAAGTGGATTAACTGTCATTATGGTATCTGAATCGTAGGGGCGCTGCTTGCTGCGCCCTTCTCGGGGTCAGACGCCTGGTTGGGCAGGGCAAGCCCTGCCCCTACGAGGAGCATGATCCC
>Ga0210377_10001432_pt1 | contig 21843 bp, 19 predicted proteins | sample PLM4_65_b1redo_FD_155480 | JGI IMG/M metagenome (GOLD analysis project Ga0210377, IMG submission 155480) | Groundwater sediment microbial communities from an aquifer in East River, Colorado, USA - PLM4_65_b1 redo | ecosystem: Environmental > Terrestrial > Soil > Riparian zone | place: USA: East...
GAGGATGTTTTGATCTATTTTTTCTCCGGATTGGCCGGCAGGGCAAGCTTGCTGGTCGTTTTTATGGAACCATCCCTGTTCAGGTAGAATTTCCCTCCGTAGGGATCCTCAGGAATATTATTGATAATACCTGATCGGACTAAAGCTTGAATATTTCTAGGCAGTCTGCCATTTTTGTCCTTGTAACGGGACACAGCCCTTTCAAGATATAAGATTCTTTTCAAAGCATCTAATCGTATTTCATAACTTGCCTTGATTTTTAGATTGGTCTCATTTTTTGAAAAGATTTGTAAAAAATCGATGGCATTTTCAGTCCTGCCTGCATTTGAATATAATCGAGCAGCCAGAGTCGGCAAACTTACCCAGGCCCCCGGTCTTTTTGCTGCGATCAGAAGATCATCCGCCCCGCCTTTGTTATCATGCTGAAAATAGAATTTATTAAAACCAAGATAAAAGGGAAGTTGCCAGTCCCACGTTCTGGCAGCCGTTCCCCTTGCAAGCAAACTGTTCGCATTATTGTAGTCGTTTGCGGACCATGTAAAAACAGCATTAGCAAAATAGTAGGGATCTTCAAAATAGGGGTCAAGATCTGTGGCCACGATGAGATTGTTGTAAAGCCATCGATAATCGCTCTTCGACCATGTCCCTGGTCGGTAACTTCTTCCCCCGTAATATTGAGATGTTCGCGCAAAAAGAAAATCAGCAGTAACAGTTCTGAATTCCAATGACATTACTTTAACAACAAACGGAGGAAGAATCAATTCTCTTGCTTGATCCATCTTTACCGGATATCTCTGTTTTTCAAAAACAGGGAAGATCAGAGCATATAGAGAAATAAATAGTACCAAGGCTGCAATGGATAATCTCATACTCATGGAAATTCTCTCCGTGTCATCGCAAGAGCAGCTGCTGAAACCATGATTGATATATATACCAACCCATACACAGAGGTCCAAACAAAATATTCCGCAGAAACCGGAATTCCATTTGCTGCCTGAAGCTTGAGATCGAATGCGGAAAGATTAGGAAAAACATAATAGGCGAATTTAATAACGCCTGCCATGAGCGGCGTTATATTCATCCCCTCCATTTTTTGATCAAGAAACCCCCTTACCACTTCATTGGTTGATCCGACGATGTAAACTGCGATAGTCAAAATCAGTGAAATAAATGAAGATGAAGTTATTGCAGACCAAAATATGATCACTGACGCTATAAGCAACAGCTTCATGGCTATGAATAGTATGGCGATAAAATAAACATTCCAATTAAATATCGCCAGTGGATTATCATAACCTATGCCGGAAATAATAACCGGAATTGAAGAGATGATGCCGAGAAACGCAATTGAAACACCGATAAGGTAACTAAGTCCAAGGAACTTCCCGACACAATATTCCGCTCTGGATAACGGCCTGGATATCACCATATAGATGGTCCTTTTGTCGATATCCTTGGCCAACAGGCTGGTGCCGATAAAGATGATCATGAGCAGTCCGGAGAAGGAAATCGTCGTGAGACTTAAGCTTGCAGCAACCCTGACAATATCCCGCATAAAAAGGCTTGTCATAATCATCGTGAGGGCGAACGCCAGCAAGGCCATGATAAAGATGCCGAATAACGCCCTGTTGCGGATACCTTCTTTGAACGTAATGCTCGCAAGGCTTAAAATTCCCTTCATTCCCGTAACCCTCCCGACCGTTCGACCTCTTCAAAAAATACCTCTTCCAGGGTCTTCCCTGACGGCAGATCTTTTTGCACATCAATCAAGCGGACCAGGCTGCCGTTGATGAGGATCGCGGCGCGGTCGCACAGTCTTTCAATATCATGAAGGATATGTGAACTGAAAAAAACCGTCTTCCCTTCTTTCTTTAATCTCAAAATCAAATCGAAGACTTTCTTTCGTCCCATCGGATCGAGGCCACTCATGGGCTCATCGAGAATCAATATTTTTGGGTCATGAATGAGAGCAAGCGCAAGACCGGCACGCTGGACCATGCCTTTTGAATAGGATCTGAGAGGTCGCTTCATGGCATCGAACAGATCAAGCGATTTCAATAACGAGGTTGTCCTTTGTTCTATCAACGCATCGCTCATATTACAGGTCCTGCCGCCAAACCAGAGAAGTTCCTTTGCCGAAAGATGATCATAAAAGAACGGATTTTCCGGAAGATAGCCTATCAACCTGCGAACGCTCTTTTGAAATACAGGTTTGCCGTCGATGAGAAGTGTCCCCGACGTCGGACGGATGAGATTAAGCATCAGTTTTATCGCGGTGCTTTTCCCGGCGCCGTTCGGCCCTAAAAAGCCGAACACTTCTCCCTCGGAAATATCGATGGTAAGAGATTTGAGCGCTTCGATCTTTTTATTGCTGAAATCTTTAGTAAATACTTTCGATAATGATTTAATTTCTATGATAGGCATATTATCCTTCCAACAATGTTATTGCCTTATCGCACACCTCATCAGCCGTAATTTGCTTCATACACGCGGCGTCGATTTTACATTTTGGCGTGTAGCCGAATTTCGTGCAGGGGCTGCAGGCAAGATGCTTATTAATGACCACATGATGGGGGCCGCGGGGGGCCCACTTTATCTCGATCCCTGGACCGAAGAGCGACAAGGTTTTAATACCCAAACCAAAACCAATATGGAGTATACCAGAATCACCTGTTATAAGCAACGCGGCCTCCGTTAAGAGCGCGGCCGTTTCGACAAGGGAGAGTTGTCCGCAAAAGCTTATGACGCCAGGAAGACTTTCAGATATCTCCTCACCCGCTTGTCGATCCTCCCTGCCGCCGATGACAACCACGCCATAGCCGTGTTCCTCGAGCGCTTGGGCCACCTGATGAAACCGGGCGCTCCCCCACCGCCTTTCCGCAATACTGCCGCCGGGAAACAGAGCCACAATGCTCCTCTTCGCGAGCGGTTGCAGGAGAGATCGGATCTTGATCATCGACTCTGCGGGTACTGTAAGGAAAGGCCTATCAAGATCAACAGACAGCGGACCGGTGAGCGGTGCTATGAGGTTAAAAAAGCTGTTTATCTCATAATCGTCATGCGAGTATGGAATTGGATGCGTAAATAGCTTCTTCCGTTCATTCGTCGCATACCCAATCGACATCGGCGCGCGTGTTAGCCGAGCAACGACGGCCGAGAGCCGGTGCCATTGCTCGGAATCGATCACGACATCGTAATCGCCCCGAATAGCCGCAAAAAGCTCAGACGGCTTGTCGTAATGCAGTATCTTGCTGACATTTGGGCAAAAGGTGAAAATCGCGCTGTTTCTTTTTTCTGCGAGGATGTCGATTGCCGTCTGAGGGAATCGTTTCTTCAGGGCGATAATAGCGGGGATTGAGAGGACGGCGTCACCTATACCGCCGGGGCGTATAACCAGAATATTTTTAATGTGGGCAAGTAAGATGGTTGACCTCCGCGCCTTTGGTAAAGCACCCGTGGTTAACGTGCCGATGATCCAGTCCAGTTGTTTTAAAAATAATATTCTGTTCATTTCCAATAAATATTCAAAGGGCTGATATCGAATCATTAGAAGTATCTACTCTTACCGAAATTACCCTTGAGGTAATCTAAATACCCAAACAATGCCCCTTTTATCGATTGTGTATTGCCCCTGACCAATTGAATAACAATCCATGTAGGGATGGCAAACAAGACCTGAAATAAATTAAATAATATTTTCCAAAAGCCAGTCAGCTGCTTATTGAAATAAATCAATCTATTTCTGTGGAAATAATACTGATTTCTAGAAGAATGCAAACCCCCGATTGTAGAACTTACCTTGTGATATATTTCTGCATTACAATTTATGACTAATCTATATCCTGCACTTTTCACTCGATAAGAAAAATCTATGTCTTCGACGTTTAAAAAATATCTTTCGTCAAAGTATCCAACAGTTTTGAAGATATTGGTCGGAATCAGCATGAGGCAACCAGTAACGAAATCCGTATCCCGCTCGTCGATGCAATCGTCTTCACGATGATAGAAAGTACCTCTGATAAAATCGATATGGCCTCCACTGAACCATATCCTGTCTGCGGCTTTAAAATGTCTTATTTTACAGCCGATAATTCCGGCATTTTTAACGTCATGAATGGTTTTCGACAGCTTCAAAAACAGATCTTTTTTTATCACGGTGTCATTATTCAATAACAGCACAAAGTCCGCATTCTGTCTTACAGCGAATCTTATGCCCTCGTTATTTGCTGCAGCAAAACCTCGGTTTTCCTTCAGTGAGATCAGTGTAAGAATAACGTCATCTGACCCGATGGAGATATCAGTTTCATGATAGCACGATACAATTTGATATTTTATCTTTCTTTCGCTTGCCCATTGACTGATTTTTTTGACCGATGAATCATGCGAACCGTTATCAGTTACGACGATTTTATTTTTATTACTACTTACGATAACAGATTCAAGACATGCAATAGTATCCTCGTAATTATTCCAGTTCACTATGATAAGGCAAATTTGAGGTTTTTTCTGGCTTTTTAACATACTGTTGAGTGATAGGCTCTCTTATTAATTCAACATGTTGGTTGTTGTTTTTATTGGAAACGAATTAACCTATTTCTATGTGATCGAATCAGACAGCTTAACCTGAATGGTTCATAATGGCCGACGTATCAGATCATTATCCCGCTCATCTGTTTTCAGGACGGCGCTAATCATTTTTGATCATACTCTCCAGGTTACCATACCGTTGGTGGTGAAATGATATCGCCTGAACTCTCCGCCTAATGCCTTGAGAGCGTCAATTACGTTGTATCTGCTGTTCTTTGGACAATAAAAGAACATGAATCCCCCACCGCCTGCCCCTGAAATCTTTCCCCCTGTGGCGCCGGCCTTTAATGCTGTCTCGTAAATTTCATCTATTATCGGATTTGTTACTTCCGATGCGGTCTGTTTTTTAAATTTCCACCCAAAATTCAATATGTTTCCGATACTGTCAAACTCGCCCTTTAAGACAGCTTCTTTCATCATCACCGATTGTTCTTTCAACTTATGCATCGCCTCGAGAGACCTTTCGTTTTTCTGGGTAACATTATTTGCCTGTGCTTCTATAATCCTGGAAGATAATCGACTGGTTCCCGAATAGTATAATACAATATTGAATTCAAGTTCATTCAATGAATCTTGCTTAATGCGTAGTGGGTTAACAATGACTTTATCATCTTTGTAAAACTCAATATAATTATAACCACCGAACGTTGCGGCGTATTGATCTTGTTTTCCACCAGCCATACCCAGATCCAAACGTTCTATTTCATATGCCAAGTGAGCGATTTCATACTCGCCCAATGGCAATCGCAACCACTCTACAAACGCGCCAAGAATCGCGACAACAAGTGTTGAAGAAGTGCCTAGTCCGGAACCTGCAGGAGCGTCGACATACGTGCAGAGTTCAAAGGACAACGGTTTTTTCGTAAAATCTTGAACTATTCTATTGTAAACTCCTTTTAATAAGTTTAGTGTCCCGTCGATAGGCAGTTTAGAAACGCTTTCAATAGAAAAGGATCTCTCTTGATCAATCGATCTAAGGATAATTCTATTATCGTCTCTCGGTTCGATGGTTGCATAAGCATACATGTTAATGGTCGCATTCAGAATTGCTCCGCCATATTCATCAGAATACGGACTTACATCTGTTCCTCCACCGGCAAAACCAATTCTTAAAGGGGCCTTAGACCGAATAATCATTTGAATTTGTCACCTCGTCAAAAAGTTTGTCTGGGATATAATTTTCCGTCTCCAGTAATCTAGGAGATCTTGCATAGTCTTTTCGAAGGGAATTTCCGGTTTCCAACCCGTATGTTTCTGGAACTTTTTAGTGTCCGGGACTTGTAAGTCCGCATCAATGGGTCTCAGTCTTTCAGGGTCGATTTCTACTTGAATATTAGTTATAGGGGAAATGCTGAGAAGATAATTCAACATATCCCTTATTGTGCATGTATATGTTCCTCCAATGTTATAATATTCACCTGGCAATGGATTGACAGTAACAAGCATAAAATAGGCGCGCACAGCATCTCTGACATCTGCCCATGTTCTTAAAGAATCTAAATTGCCGACTTTCACTATAGGCGGAATAAGTCCAGCTTCAATCATGGCTATTTGTTTGGCGAAAGTTGATTCAGCGAAAACGTCCCCTCTACGAGGACCGGTATGGGTAAACATTCTTGTTGATACTGTCTTCATGCCGTATGCCTCTCCGTAATATCTTCCGACCAAATCAGTCCCTACCTTAGAAATGGCATATGGCGAGGCTGGATGGAAAGTTACATCTTCGTGGATTGGCAATTTTTCTTTTGGAACTCTGCCATAAACCTCAGAAGAGGCGCATACATGGATAACCGGATCAATTATTCCTGTATCACGATATTGTTTAATTGCCTCCAGCAGTCCTGCGGTTCCCGTTACATTGGTTTCCAGCGTATCCAGCGGTGATGAAAAACTGGTCTTAGGGTAGCTCTGAGCTGCGAGGTGAAAAACATAATCCGGTTTAGAATTCTTTATAACGTCGAGAAGGGAGACCTGGTCACGCAAATCGCCGTAAAGGAGGTATGCGCGATCTTTTCTGTTAATCCTCTCCAATAGATGTTCGATGTTGTCAAGGGGGCTCCTCCATCGATACATTCCATAAACATCCCAATCGGTATGAGCAAGTAAATAGTCAGCCAAGTGCGATCCCACCATCCCGGTAATACCCGTAATCAATGCCCGTTTTCTCGCCATTTGAAGTGACTCCTTATTGCTTAAAATTCCTGTTTGATCGCTTCACTAATCGGAACCGGTTTTCTCCCTAAGAGGTTTTCGAGATAAAGGGATTTCATATGAATGGTTTTAGGTCTTGCACGGTAATACTCTTGATCCGGTTCGATAACCTTCATCTGAAGTTTTTGATCAACTCGATCTTTATACAAATTTGCAAGATCCAAGCGGGAAAGTAGCTGGGGACCGCATATATTGAACAGTTGATTATTATATTCTTTCCAATGAAAGGCGAGTGATACTGCTGCTTCAATGACATCATTGATAAAAATTACGTTACGATAAACAGGATGATAAATTTCAGCAATTGAATTATTCCTGGAGCAGTTTCTAAGATAAGAAGTATACTTATCATCACGAGAATAAACATAAGATAGCCTAAAAACTTTCACATTTTGTTGGAGCACAAATTCTTTTTCGACGCTGTACTTCATCATCGCATATGCTCCTAACGGGTTCGCGGGTGAATTTTCATCGACCTCTGTTACCGCTTCTCCATATACGGTATCACTGGAGAAAAAGATAATCCTGGCGCTTCTTTTTAGCACACTTTCAATAAGACGAACAGTGCCCGCAACATTGATCTGGTAAGCAAGGTCTGGTTTATTTTGACATATGTCAGGCGATGAAATTGAAGCGAATAACAGAACAATATCATCTTTATTTATTAGTTGATAATTAAATTTTTCGGGTGTTTCTAAATTCAGTGCTAGTACATCACTTGAAGAGGAAGATGACGTGTAAAACACGTTATTAAAAATAGATAGCTTCTGACTCAGAAACCGTTTGGCTATAAAACTATTTTTTCCGATGATAAATAAATTGGCTAACATCTGATAATCTCCGGTTTACAGATAAACCAATACGCCGTCTCTGAACTCGCGCTTGATTTCCTCAACTATCGACAACACAGCTACATCAAATGATCAGACCTTTAATTTCCCGCTTCGCTCTTTGATAGTCCTCAGGAATCCCTATATCGATAAAGTAGTCGCTATATTCCAATCCGTAAAAAAGTTCGTTTTTGTAGAGTTTTCCAAGAAAATCTTTTTCGAAAGAGAATTTAAGCGGCACATTGATAGCTTCGAATTTTGTTTTATTCAACACGTAAATACCTCCATTCATATAATTTCCTCCGGCTTGTGATTTTTCCTGAAACCCGGTTACCCTATGATTCTTATCCACAATAAGAGCCCCGTACCTATCTTTTGCATCATATCTCTTCATTGCTATTGTCAATAACGCTCTCTTTGAATCATGAAAATTAAAAAGATTTTCAAGATCAATATTAAACAAACTATCCCCATTCAATATCAAGACATTCTCTTCCGTTCGCAGAGATAATGCTCTTTTTATGGCTCCTCCCGTACCGAGCAATTCTTCTTCTATCGAATAGGTTATTTTTATTTCCTGATATTGATTCTTGAAATAGTTTTTTATGATACCATGCTTATAACCAACTGCCAGAACAACATCTGTTATACGTTGCGTTTTCAAATAAGTCAAGAGATAGGCCAAAAAGGGTTTCCCCTCTATATCAGCCATCGGCTTCGGCAAATCTCCAATAACATTTCTCAATCTCGTCCCTAAGCCGCCTGCTAGTATAATGGCTTCTCTCGTCATTTTCGTTAGAAACTGGCTTCGATAAGTTTTCAACGGATAAAAGTATTTTAGCTTTATAAAGCGACCCTGTCACGAATTATTTTTTTGTAATCAGCTTCGATTCCCCGTACAATCCTGCTCCACTCATATTTTTCACGAACAAATGCTTTACCATTGTTCGAAATTTGTAAATGTACATCCGGTTTTTGAAGAAGCAGGAGAATTTTTTCTGCAAAGGCTTTCGGCTCATCAGCGATCTCTATATCTCTATCTGGCACAGCCTCAATGCCTTCATTGCCAATAGATGTAGTCACAACGGGGAGGCCTGCCGCCATTGCATCCAAAATTTTCACAATAACTCCTCCTCCCACGAAAAGAGGAGCGACAAAAACCGACGCTTTAAAATAGAAGGACCTGATATCTTCCACAAAACCAGTCACGACAACATTTTTATCCCGTTCAGATAAATGCTTTATCGTCGGTGGAGGATTGTTGCCAACAACATAAAATTTAACATCTGGAATCTTCTGTTTTATGAGCGGGAATATATTGCCGTAAAAATATTGAACTGCATTGATATTAACGTCCCGATCCATTGCTCCTAAAAAAAGCAGCGTATTCGGTTCGCGATTGACATTCGGGTCGGCAAACTCTGTCAACCGGACATAGGTTGGAAATATAGAAATATCTAGTTTGTCATGATTACCTAATATGATTTTTTTATCAAAAAGAGACCTCGTATAAACTTTATTGAATTTTCTGTAAATTAAAACTTCCTTGCGTTCCGTTGATTTGTATTTAATAAAGTTAATTATTTTTTTAATCACTTGTTTCTCAAGCTTATACTTCCGTAATGCCGGCTTTACAAGGACATCGACTGCATCAACGACCATCGGTACGTTGCTTACTTTTTCAATGTATTCGGCAATTTCAGTGTGTTCAATTTGAATAATATCAAAATTGATTTTTTTCGAATGTTTTTTAACTGACTTCGCAACCTTTCTTCTAAAACTTACCCCCTCCCTGAACCCTCTTAAGCCCCATTGAATGAGAGCTTTGAGCCAATCCATTTTTTTTGAGGGAATTTCTATCGTCTCCAGAACCGTGCAAAAAGAGTTTACTTGATCGAGATATTTTTTGTCCTTGGCTTCCCGCAAGCCCGATATTAAATAAATATCATGACCGCGCGACGTTAGCTCCGTTAACAGATTAAGAACCGTAATTTCACCCGCATAGGGCACATTCGGATAAGGAAGATATGGAGTGACAAAGAGTATTTTCATTTATTTATTGGTCGAGGAAACCGTTAAAATTTAATATCGTACTATTATTAAGCATTATTGTTGGCCATGGTGTGCACGAGTTTAATAATCATCGTGAAAAATAATGTTGTGCGGGTCCATAGCAGCCGTCGGCTTAATCTGTCCAGTTAAATACTTAATTAAAAAAACAGCCAATTTCCGGTATTGCCTAAACATATTTTTGAAATCGAATCGCACAATGCCAATTACTACTAATAACAGTCTTAAGGCCTGAGGATACCTTTGATTCACTGTCGAATACCAGTGGCCAAGTTTCCACTGGATCAACTTCATAGCCTTTTCTCTTTCTCTTTCAGGATAATCATGAGTATCAAAAACCACTTCCCTCGAACCGGTAACTGCGGTTCGGTAATCCAAGAGAACCCTACCATTTTCTTTTACCCATTCAACGACAGATGTTCCTGGATAAGGTATTAAATGAGACCATAGCTGATCGTCAAAACCGATATCTATCCCTTCTTCACACGTGGCAACTGACTTTTCAAACGTATCTCCAGGTAAGCCAAGTATGAAAAATCCCACGACTTTCAAACCATGATTACGATAAATTTCAACAGCTCTTTTGATATCGGTCACTTTTTCTCTTTTTTTGATGTTTTTCATTATCTGATCATCTAGTGTTTCAACTCCCATAAAGACCTGCTGACAGCCCGATTCTTTCATGACTCTTGCCTGTTCATCGTCTACCCTGTCAGCTCTTACACTGTAACAATTCCAAGTAAAGCCCAAGTTGCTGTTGATCAATTGGGAACAGAAATCAACCACATGCTTGGTCGAGAGGTTAAAAACAGGGTCCCATACACCAAATGATTTAATTGCATATCTATCCTGTGCAGTTCTCAGCTCTGCAATGACATCGTTAGCAGATCGAGGACGCCATGCCCTCCCAATGTGTGAAAAACAAAAAATGCAACTATAAGGGCATCCCCTGCTGGTCAGTATGGGATATTCATTGACCCGCGAAACACCAAATGCTTCAAAATCGGGGAAAGGTAATTGACTGATATTCTGGATTAAATCCTCGGGCGGATTTACCACAATGTCATCATTCACCCGATAAATAACGCCCTTTATATCTTTCATTTCGGAATGATTCTTTATTTTGTCGATTATCTCAATTATGGATCGTTCTGCCTCGCCGTAAACAAGGTAATCAAGCTCTGGACATTCCTCCAGAATCCGTTCCATGTCAGCCGATACCTGAGGTCCTCCCGCAATTATAGGGATGTTTGAAATATTACGGATATATTGGGCGACCCGTTTTGCTGCTCCATATTTTGTTGCGTGAATGCTGATCCCGATGACGTCAGGCTGAAATCGCTCAATGACATAACTGAGCATATCCATTTTTTTTATCTTTCTATTATTCAGGTCCGATACTAATACTTCGTGCCCTTGTTTTTTTAAAACGGACGAAAGGATACCCAAACCTATGCTGAGACCGAATGCGGGACCCGGCGGATCTATGAACAATATTTTCATAACCTACACCTGCTCCTTTTCAGCAACAAGAAAGAATCCTGCACCGGAACTCATGGAGTCAGAATCTTTAAGTGTAAAAAGTGCTTGCAGCAATCTGCCAAGAGCGAGAGAAATGGGCCTTATGCGGAAAAGCTTATAGGTAAGCAACTCAAATGCCCGGATGAAATCACCAATGTGAATTCGACCGAACCCGCAGTTATAAAAGTCAAAGATGAGAAACGCGACTCGATGCATCTTTTGGGGTATTATATATTGCTGATTTATTAATCGAAAACCAGTTCTTTTTAAAATTTGCCGCCACGCATTGACGGTATAGATGTGGTAGTGAGCCAATTTGCGGTTTCTCCTTTTTGTGAGACGGTCAGCAATACCCAGCATCGCCGCGTTTGTGAAGAACTGGACGAACATGAAATAACCGTTAAAATAATCGCTGGGGACAGTAAAATAAAATTTGCCGCCTTTTTTAAGGACCCTGTTAATTTCTTCCAGAGTCGGCTCTATGTCCACAATGTGTTCCATAACGCAATTCGAGATTACGGTCATAAAATACTCGTCGGGGAAAGGTATAGATATGGCATCCGTTTCTAAGACCTGGTGATATGCCTCAGAATTGCGAAATTTAGTTATTCGAATATCAACCCCTGTATCAATCTTGGTCGATTCGTCAAACATGATTTGTTTTAATCGCACGATAAGGCCGCCAAACGCACCATCTCCACAGCCTATATCTAGAACAGGATGGATTAAATCAGTTTTAACGAAGCATAGAGCCTCTGCTCCTCTCAAGAGAGCTGAACCGGGATTATATCGGTGAAAAAACTCAAGTGATTCGAGAATAACTTTTTTAATGTCTATTTCAGTTTTTTTTAGCATTGTAAAACCTTTCTTTAATCCTATTCAAAACAAAATTAGCCTCCTCAACGCCACTGTAACTCAGAAGAATAACGTACGTCAAGGTGCAGATGACAGCAGAAATCATCAATTTTCCGAACAGGTTTAAATGTGACAATCTTACATCATGCCCTATGAAATAAAACGTAATCCAGGCTACCTGTGAGGATACAAAAGCAAGTAATGAAATCTTAGATAAGAATTTTATCATGTAGAAACGATCAAAACCGTCCAATTCCTTTCGCAAGAATGACATGGCCAGAGCGGCCCCCAGAACCGCAGTAACCCCTGTAGCTAAAGCCAGACCATTGACCCCAAGCGGTCTGTAGAGCAGTGCGTCCAATGCAATATTGATAATTACGCCGCCAGCCGACAAGGCAAACAGCAATCGTGTCCTTTTTAATGCATAGAATATGCTTACGATTATCTGGGCAAAACCATTACCTATCATTGCGAGGGACAAAAAAAGAAAAGCTGATGAAACCTCTATGCTATTTTGAGCTGTAAATCTGCCGTGTTCAAGCAATAGGGAAAAAAAAGGCTCTCTGAGTAAGACCATGAACAGCGCTGCCGGCAAAAGTACGACTGCTATCATCTTTATCCCCAACGTGAATGTTGCCGCCAGAGAAGCCTTATCACCCTTCGCGGCATCATTAGACAACTTCTGATAGAGCGGTATGACAATACTTACCGCAAGTAATTCAACGATGAACGTAATGATCCGGCTGGCATATTCCAGCGTGGCGATACTCCCTTCCTGCAAAAAAGAAGCAAAATATCTGTTAGCGAATGGGATCATCTGGCCTGAAATCCCGATGCAAGAGGCTGTCAAGAACATCCCTAACGCTTGTCTTGTCTGCGCGTCATGAGGACGTAAAATAAATTTATATCGTCGCTGCCAGAAAGCCTTACTGGAAAAACCAAGAATAACCGCTGAGCTGGCAGCTGAAAATACATATGCCGCTGCCACTATATTTATAGTGATTTTTTGTCGTACTATCAGAATTGGGACGATGATAACGATATTGGCTATAAATCCGACGACTGCCGGTAAAATAAAGGACTGGTAGGAATTCATTATAGCTGTAAATATCACGGTCCCTGTAAATAAGAGTATGGTTACCGATAGATACCGAGTCAACACAATTCCCAGTTCCTTATAATGAAAACTCATGCCCGGTGCAATTGTGGAGAACAGCCAGGGGGAACATATAATGCTTAGAACGGTGATGGCGCTAGACAGAAGCAAGACAACGGTAATCAATGCGCTAGCGAAATTCCATACCATGGTATCATCATGTTTCAGTCTCTGTTCTGTAAAAAAAGGGATGAAAACCATTCCGAAGCTTCCCAAGAGGGTACTCAACATGAGCATGGGGATTGAAAAAGCGACAAAAAAGCTTTCCAGTTCACCGTTAGTGCCGAAGTAGGCGGCAATAAGTGGAAAAAGAAGGATTTGCGCCAGTTTACTAGCAATGGAAACGGCAAATATGACAGTCGTCGTTTTTACTATTCTGATCCTGTCCAACAATACGTTTCCTCTTGAATCAGCATGACAAAAGTTACTGATGCCCGGCCAGGCTGACGGCTTTGTGGAACTCTTTTTTGCTTTCCGACAAGCTGTATGCCCTCGCAAGATCAAGACCCGCTTTAGAGAGGCCTGTCCGCAGATTACTATCTACAAGGATGCTTACGAGTGAGTTTTTCAAACATAATTCGTCTTCAATTTTGCATATCAAGGCGTTATTCTTATTTTTTAAAAAATGGACTGCTTCCGTTGTCACGACGGGACATCCACAGGACAATGCCTCCAGGACAAGCAGGGGCAGCCCTTCATGTCTTGAAGGATACAACAAAACATCTGAACAGGAAAGTATTTTCCGGAGTTGCTCGGGTGCAACGAAACCGAAGTTCTTCATGTGAAAGGGGACTTCGATCCGTGCACCAACGGCCCAAACCATCAGTTCTCGTTTTTCAATCGCGTTCCGGAATTCCGACAGAACGTTGATGGCAATATCAAAACCTTTTCGGTAATCGTGTCGAGCGAACACGAGAATAACCTTGCTGTCATCTTTGAGGGAGATATATTCATCATCCTTTTCCGGAAAGAAAACATCCCTATCAACACCATTTTTTACGACTGTAACATTCGCATTGAACCTTTTACGAAGTAATTGCCCCAGTTCATCGGAAACTGCAATCACCGGTATTTTTAATATCGAAAGGCAATAATAATAAATCGACCTGATAAGTAATTTCAAGAAACCATTTTTGTAATATGCCTCATCATAATCCTGAGCAAAATAGAGTATTCTTCCCCTGTGTCTGATTGATAAAAAAGCGACCATGGCAATAATATCAGCAATGATGACATCACAGTATTTTTTCAGAAATACCGCGTTAAAAATAGTATTTATCTTGTATCTGAACTTTGATGTCTGTTCAATTCGCGCCTGTAGTTTAAATACCGTATTAACTGAGTTGGCCGCGATGACGACATCATGTCCTTGCGACGAGAGATAATTCGCGTATTCTACAATCATTTTGTCGCCGCCGCGGCTTAAAAGAGAATGTCGATAAAAGCAAATTTTCATATCACTCCGGAGTTTACGGTTTGTCAGGCGCACAGCAAAAATCTTTCATATTGCCTAAGATACGATTCAAGCATCAATAGATCATGATACGGGAGAAGTTAATTTTTTCAAAAATTTTTCAGCACTTTGTCGGTAAATATCCGCATTATCCCATTTTTTTATGAATTTTTCAAAGTAATTTATTGCTTCTGCCTTGTTTTTCGTTAACAAATACAGTTTTCCGATATTATAAAGCAGAAAAGTGTCTCCAGGGTCTTCATTGTACGCTTCAACGAGGTATCCGACAGCTTTTTGATAATAACCGGTCCTTGTTTTCTTATCAGAATTAGAATTTGATTCAATCATTTCCAAGTCCGAAAGTGACGCTAAGATACTTTTCTTTACATACGGCCCCATCAACACGAGCTTTTTATCATTACGCGCCTCTGCCAGAGCGCGCTGAAAATATTGTTTGGCCCTTTCATAATCACCTTTACTCATGCTTATCGACCCTAAATGATAGAACACCTGGTGTTTGGCCCCCGGTAATAATTCGGCTTTGTGCAATTGTTGCTCCGCCTCATCCTGCATCCCCTTCTCTCTTAAGGAGCTGGCATATGACACTACTGCAGGAATAAAAAAAGGAGATTTTGTAAAAGTATCTTGCGAAAGCGATAGATCGTCATTCAACATATGGGCCCTTTGAGTTGAAGAAAATCCGAAAACAATAATAATAATCGCAGCACAAACCAATGCAACCTTTCTCAGAAAAGGCTGGAGGCTGTTTATAAGCTGAACACAAAGCATTGCCGAGATGATGGAGAAAGGAACCATTGAAAAATAAAGATATCTTTCCGCCCATGGGGTCCATGAAATGTCGGTAAGAGATACTACGACCGCGGGTAGAAGGCCGAGCAACGCCCAGAAATAAAAAAACTGATAGCGTGCGATGGATGAGATCAGGTTTGCTGCAGCGAAAAGGAGAATAAGAAATGCTCCGAGAAAAGCATACACCGTTATATTGATTGAATCTATAGCAAATTGCAAAGGAAAAGGAACAATGAATTTTTTAATATAAAAACCGTATGAAGCGAAAAACACCTTTATCGAGGAAAGCGCTTCGCCTAATACAATACGAGACCATATCATTTCCGTACTCATATCTCTTGTTGCCAATGCATTAAATCTAAACACAAAATATAATATCCCGCCTGATATGAGTAGGAAAACGAAAATCGATGAAAATTTCACTACCGGGAATCCGAAATATTTCCGGTAATAGGCCTCCCATCCGATGATGATAAAAAAAACTATTATCCCTGTCTCCTTTGACAAAACAGCCGCTAAGGCACATAGCAATGATAGAAGAAAAAAATAACCTGCATTTTTATTATTCGCCGACAAATAGAAATAAAAAGCAAGAAGAGAACAAAAGGTGACCAGGAGGTCCGTTCTGCCGGATATCCAGGCAACGGACTCCACGGCCATGGGATGGACGGCAAACAACAAAGCAGCGCCAAACGATGTTTCAGTACGATGATGGTGGGTCCTCAAGAGTGTTCTGCCGATCGCATACACTAAAAGAGTATTGCAGGTGTGGAGGAGTACATTTGTGAGACGATAGCCAAAAATGTGATCGCCCCAGAGCCTCTGGTCCATTAAAAACGTAAGCCCGAGGAACGGCCGGAAATACTTACCCGGGTTCTGTACAAAAAAGATATCGTGAAAAGTTAATTTGTGATTCAGCAGAGACAGCAACAGAGAACGGTCGTCAAGGCCGATGACCGATGGTTTTAAGGTAATTTCGATCAAAGAGCTGCAATACAGGCCCATTGTTGCCGTAAAAAGAAGAAGAAGTACGTATTGGGGCCGGAGGGATTTAATCATGTTAAACATTCGCGTAAATAATAAATCCGATCATGAGCGCCCACATGATGCCTACGCTCAGGATCTGCTTGTCGAACAAGAGTGCTTCGGTAGGGTCTCCTTTTCCCTGCTTAACGATATAAATGTATCGGACCAGACCGAAGGCGGCCAGCGGAACAGTATAAAACAAGCCATGTTCACGGTCAAGCGTGTAGAGCGCATAGGTTACCAGAGCGGAGGCAGCCGAAAACCAAAGAAGTCCATCGAGAAACGAATAAGAGTACTCCAGAAGGATTTTCCGGTGTTTATGCGCATCATCACCGAGGGACACCAGCTCTCCGAGCCTTTTCCCGGCGCTAAGCAAGAGCGAAACCATAAACACGGTGAGAAAAAGCCAGTTCGTAACAATAACCCGGAATGCCTCACCCCCTGCCAGGACACGGATTAAAAAACCAAAAGCGATAAAAAATATGTCGACAAGGACTATGTTCTTGAAAAAAAACGTGTATGCAAAAGAAACCAATAGATAGATGATAAGAAATCCCTCGAACCGCCTTGACACCGAAGACGCAACGAGCATGGCGGTAAGGTAAAGGAAAAAGGCAAGGATGACGGCAAACGGAATAGAAATATCTCCCCGAGCAATGGCGCGGTTCTTTTTGGAATGATGATTTTTGTCCGTCTCTCTGTCCATGATATCATTGATGATATAACAGCAGCTTGCGGCAAGAGAAAAAGAGAGCAGTGAGGGAAGAATAGTTGACCGGGCCGCTGGATCGAATAGTTTCCCGGCAAAAAAAAGCGGAAAAAGAAGCAAAAGGTTTTTTGCCCATTGATGAGGTCGCAGAAGTTTTATAATTGAAAAAAGTATCATTTGTTCTCCAATCGGGCTATGAATTTTTGTGCAATAACCTTATATTCATTATCGGGATTGAATTTACTCTCTGCCTTCTTGAAATAAGCAAGCGCTTCCTGTCGCTCCCCCCGCATAAGGAATATTTTACCAAGCCAATAAAACGTATCGGCATTATCGGACGTATTGTACAATTTTTCAGTATAGAACGATATCTTTTTCTTGATCCGGTCGGAGACGGGCCGGCTTTTTGTATCGTTCAGCATACCTCCATAGAGGATGATGACATTATTGAGGGCGCCGACCGACTCTCCGCGTGATTCGCGTATGATTTTTTCATAGGCCGCTATTGCCTCAGGGATTCTATTTTCTCTGACCAGAAGATAGGCCAGCCCCATTTCAGGCAAATCCCAATAACGTAATTGAAATAATTCATTGCCGAATTTTAATCGTTTCTTGTTCGCATTGTATTCATTGGCGGCTGTAAATTGAATCCGCGCATTTTTTATGTCATTCCGCAGAGCCAATGCCCGGGCATATTGACCGCGTACGTAATAAAACTGTGGATTCTCTGTTACAGCATCTCTTAAGAAGGTCAGGTTGTCCTTCCAAACCATACTTCGGTGAAGCGTCGCGACAGCCATGATCGCAAGCAACAGCATGATGAAAATTTCTTTTCTTTTAGCGTAATGCGTCCACCGCTTCTTTACTTTCATTACTATGCCGTCATTCCCGTGAAAACGGGAATCCAGCTTGAAGACACCAGATTCCGAAGAAATGCGTCGTTTATTCAACAAGCCGCTGATGAAAATAACCGATGCGACCATGATGAACGCTGTCGGAAGATACAGATAGCGCTCTGCGTAGAAAGTCCAGGCGATCTGCCCTAAGGCGATAGGAAAGGACGGTATAATCAGGAAGATTCCTGTCATAAAAAGAGCGGACAATTGATTTCTTTTCGAGATGAGGAAAAAGCACACGACCACAAGCGGGACGGCTAAAAGCTCGTAGAGAGAATCCACGTCGCGGATGGTAAAATTGAGCGGAAAGGGTAGAAATATTTTTTTAATGTAAAAACCAAGTGCCCGCAAGAAGATAAGGGCAATATGAATCGTGTCTCTCTGCATAAACCGGATTGTCGATCCGATCCTGCCTTCATTCGTCTCGAAGGCAAAGTGTCTTAGCAGAAAAAAGAACAAGACAGCTCCGACACCGTATAAAAAGAATAAATATAGATGCCTGTCTTGACTGCTTTGTGACGCCGATTTCTGTTGCGGAACAGTTCCGCATTCATGACATGCCTGGCTCCTCATGAGAAGAAAAGCGCCAGGTAAAAATGCGAGAGCGACCTCTTTGGTCAAAAAACCTAAAGACATGAAAATGGCGGATAACGCGGCATACCAATAAGAATGGATTTTTTTGAACCGAATGATGCAATTCGCACTCAAGAGAATAAAGGTACAGGCTAGGACGTCCGTCCGTCCTGCGATCCAGCAGACCGGTTCGGTTGCAATCGGATGCAGGCCGAAAAAAAGCGCTGACAAGAGCGGTATGACGTTTTTTCCCTCTTTATCGTTCTGAGCCAATTGGCGAGTAAGCCAGAAAACCAGCAACGCATTGACCACGTGCAGCATGATGTTATGGAGGTGCATGAAGCCCGGGTCGAGGTTGAACAGGTATTTGTCAGCATAAAAACTGAGAAAGAGGATGGGGCGATAGTATACCCCTGCTTTCATGTGAGGTATAAAAAGGTCCCGCAGGTTTAATGGCTCGCTATTCCTTATGGCCTCTATAATCTCCTGGTCGTCGACAAAAGAGAGATCACCGAATACGACCGGATAATATACGGCAAGCAGGACGGCAATTATCAGCATGAGCTGATATTGCAAACGTATATGATTTTGTTCGCGGTATCCAGCAGAGCCTGCGATCATGGAGTACTTCCGCCTTTTTTGGTCTCTTGTAAATATTTCGTGGCGGTCCGTGCAAAGGAAGACCCATTGTCGATTTTTATTACTCTCTCGAGGAACGGAACAGCGCGCTGCTCCTGGCGCGCTGCCCGGTACAACTGTGCGATCTTTAAGTATGCGGCCGCGTCTTCCTTCTGCACCGCTGCATATTTTATGTATTCATCAATGGCCTTCATAAGAAACGCCCTGCTTTTTGTCTTTCCGGATATCCTACGGAGATAATTTTCCGCAAGATACTTGTGGACTTCCACCCTCCTCGGAAAGTCATGAAGAGCCCTTCTCAACCACTGTTCGCTCTCCTCAAAATCGCCTTTTTCGAGTGCCAGACGGGATAGCTCAATATAAGGACCATAACTAAAACCCGTGGCAATGGCTTTTTTCATCTGCTCGATGGCCGCGGACTCCTGGTTGCTGATCAGGGGCGACCTCACCGCGGAATGATTGAGCGGACCAGAGCCCGGTTGCTGCGCGGTATTCTCCCAAAACCGCGCAGCGTCGGCATACAGGAGCGACATGCCATAGTGATAATAGACCGGACCATAGTCCGATTGCCGAGCCGTATCCTTCCAAAGCCGCACTTCGTCGGCCCACACATAGGTTCTTTGCAAGGTCGTCGCCCAGAGCAGACACGTCATGACAGCAAAGGTAAGCACCGCGGCAAACCTGTTCCGTGTCTTACATAAAGTGAACCACAGCCCCAGCGCCATGGAAAAGCCTGCCAGGGGAACGTAAAGGTATCGCTCCGCCCAGGGCACCCAGGCGATATGCAATACCGAGGCTGCTATAGCTGGAGAGACTGTTATCAGGACCCATGCTGTAAAAAATCTAAAGGCCGGAGAGAGATGCAGCCCCCGTGCCGCAAGCAGAATAAGCACGATCAAACCCAACAGGGCATAAAAAATCAGATTGATCGAGTGGATAGCAAAATTAAGGGGATAGGGCATGAATAGTTTTTTAACATAAAACCCCAGGGATGCGAATAACACCAGTATATTTTCAGGAAGAGATACGGTCGTTAATCCGGAGGGGCCGACGCCGATTTGCACTAGTGATATATTAACACCGGCACGCCTAAAAAACAGAAAATAAACCGCGGTCAAAAGAAGAAAATATCCTATAGCCAAAAGGGATTTCCTCCTCCCGTCCCCTGAAAGTGTCTGCCGGGAAAAAAATTCAAAAGCAATGATAAGAGCAGGCAAGGTAAGGGCTGTTTCCTTTGTCGCAACCGCAAAGAAGTATAATAATCCGGACAAGAGCAAATAGGCATATGATCCATATTTCTTAAAGTAAAGGTAGAGAGAGAAAGAGGACAGCATGAAAAAAACGAGGATGAGATCCGACCTGCCCGATACCCAACAGACTGACTCAGTCGCCAACGGATTTATCCCGTAGAGCAGAGCTGACCAGAATGCGGCCTTTTCCTTTTCCTCCGTACTGTTTGCGAGCAAAAAGAGGGAAACCAGGTACACGAGGCTGGCGTTCGCTCCATGGAGCGCGACGTTCGTCAAATGCCACCCGGAGGCTACATCGCCCCACAGAAAATGATCTAGTTGGTACGACAACTCGATCATGGGCCGGTAATAGGAATCGACTTTTTGAGGGAAAAATAGATCCTTCAGAACAAAGGACGGTTCGTTGAGCAGGCGAGTCATGAGTTCCATGTCGTCAAGATGAATAAAATCGCCGTGAACAATAATAAAATAGTAGGTCCCGAAGATTGCAATAAAGAGGAGGGCCAGGTAATGCCGCGTATTCAAGCGAAGGGGTTTATTGCTCCAACCTGCTGCATTGCCATCATGGCGAGGTATTTCTGAAAATAGAGGAATATGCATTTATTAATTCACGGATATTTCACAGAATAATGCAGCCACTGCTTGATATATCGTCAAGATATCAAAAAAAAGGGGCAAGAAAACCTTGCCCCTTTTTCCTGCGAACCGTAATGCTACTGGGCTGTCCAACCCGTCGACTTAATGAACGAATTGGTCGGATCAGTGATGTTCGTTGATCCGACTCCGACAGCGGTATCTATAATGTAATAGATGCCGGAATCAGCGGTCTGTCCGCCTCCCGTCGCATATTGTTTGTCTCCTGCCTTGTTCTTCGTAGCCGCGCCATAGCTCTGTGATTCGCCATTATAATACAAATAAACATTGTTGGAAAGAGACACCGACAACGTAGAGCCGGCTACACTCGTTGAGCCTATCATAAACTGTCCGTTGAGTGCACCACCAGAAGTATACGCCTGCACCGATGATACTGCTGCCAGGCACAGGACTGTCACAACAAAAAGAAATATAATCTTCTTCATTGGTATTTCCTCCTTGCGTCAAAAAATCAGTTAATTGGGATACTGCTGTTGATCCGCATAAAATGCTTCAAGGGCCGTCTTCAGGTTTCGAAGGTCCGCCTCAGCCGCCGCGTTATACGCTTTAATGCGGTAGGCGCTGAACTGCGGGATGGCGATGGCCGCGAGGATCGCGATAATG
>Ga0210377_10001433_pt1 | contig 21838 bp, 17 predicted proteins | sample PLM4_65_b1redo_FD_155480 | JGI IMG/M metagenome (GOLD analysis project Ga0210377, IMG submission 155480) | Groundwater sediment microbial communities from an aquifer in East River, Colorado, USA - PLM4_65_b1 redo | ecosystem: Environmental > Terrestrial > Soil > Riparian zone | place: USA: East...
CGTACATGCCGGAGCGGCACCTGCAGGAACTCCGGCCAGTCCGAATAGAAGCGTGGAATCCGACGCCATTCGGATCGAGGCTTCAACATGATGGTCGTCTCCATCATGGAGAAGGGGGCGGGGTCCGTCGAGGTTTCCGCGCGGCCGGCCTTGCCGAATACTCGGAGGACTTCGGGGACCTCGGCGATCTGTTTGTCCATCGTCTGGAGAAGCTGCCCGGCCGCTGTCACCGACAGGCCCGGCAGCGTCGTGGGCATGTACAGGAGATCACCCTCGTCGAGTGGCGGGAAGAACTCCGAGCCCAGGCTGAGATACGCCGGGATGGTCGTCAGGACGAGCGCCAGGGCCAGCGCGATGGTGGTCTTCGGGAATCTGAGGACGAGGTTGCAGGCCGGCTCGTAGACCGCGAACAGCACGCGACTGATCGGATGCCTCTCCTCCGGATAGTAGGTGCCGACCACCACCTTGTTCGTCAGCCAGGCCAGCCAGCGGGGGCGGAAGCGCAGGGGGTCCATCCGCGTGAACAGCATCCGCATCGCCGGGTCGAGCGTGATCGCCAGGATCGCCGCGATGGCCATGGCGAGGTTTTTCGTGTAGGCGAGCGGCTTGAAGAGCCGCCCCTCCTGGTCGACGAGCGTGAAGATCGGCATGAAGGCCACGGCGATGACAAGCAGCGAGAAGAAGACCGATGGGCCGACTTCCTTGAGCGCGTTCAACCTTATCTGGTGATAGTCGCCGACGCGTCCTCCGGCTTCCCAGAGCTGCAGCTTCTTGTAGGCGTTCTCCACTTCGACGATGGCACCGTCCACCAGGACGCCGATCGAGATGGCGATGCCGGCCAATGACATGATGTTCGACGTGACGCCCATGAAGTACATCGGGATGAAGGCCAGTACGACCGAGACCGGGATGGTGACGATCGGGATGATCGCCGAAGGGATGTGCCAGAGGAACACGAGGATGACCAGGCTCACGATGAGCATCTCCATCAGCAGCTCTTCCTTGAGATTGTCGATGGAGCGCTCGATCAAAATGGAGCGGTCGTACGTCGTCACCAGCTCGGTACCCGGTGGAAGGGAGGGACGGACGCTGTCGATCTTCTCCTTGACTCGTTCGATCACGCTCAGGGCATTCTCGCCGGAGCGCATGACGACGATCCCGCCGACGGTGTCACCGGCGCCGTCCAGGTCGACCACGCCGCGACGGATATCCGGTCCCAGGGCCACATGGGCCACGTCGCGCACGAGGACCGGCGTCCCCTTGCCGTTATCGCCCACCACAATGCGCTCGATATCCGAGACCGATCGGGCGTATCCGCGGCCTCGGACCATGTATTCAGCTCCGGCGAACTCCACGAGGCGGCCCCCGACATCGTTGTTCCCCTGCCGGACGGCATCGACGACCTTCTGCAGTGGAATCTTGTAGGCCAGCAGCGCGTTCGGGTCGACGTTGACCTGATACTGCTTCTGGAACCCCCCGATCGAAGCGACCTCGGCCACCCCGGGAACGCTCTGCAGCCAGTAGCGCAGATACCAGTCCTGGAACGAGCGCAGCTCGGCGAGGTCATGTTTCCCGGTACGGTCCACCAGTGCGTACTGGTAGACCCAGCCGACACCCGTCGCATCGGGACCCATTTCCGTCCGCACCCCCTCGGGCAGCCGCGGGAGGATCTTGCTGAGGTACTCGAGCGTGCGGCTGCGGGCCCAGTAGATGTCCGTCCCGTCCTGGAAAATGATGTAGACGTAGGAGAACCCGAAGTCGCTGAAGCCGCGGATCGCCTTCACACGAGGTGCCCCCAGGAGGGCGGTGATGATCGGGTAGGTGACCTGGTCCTCCATGATGTCGGGGCTTCGGTCCCACCGCGAGTAGACGATCACCTGCGTATCGGACAGGTCGGGAATCGCGTCCAATGGGACGCTCTGCATGGCGTAGATCGCCATCGCGACCGCGGCGGCGGTCAGGATCAGCACGATGAACTTGTTGTGTGCCGAGAACTCGATGATCCGCTCGACCATCAGCGCTCCCCTGCGCCCTTCGGCGCTGCGGCCGCCGCCGCAAGCGCGGCCTTCAGCTTGGACTCGGAATCGATGAGGAAGCCGCCCGAGGTCACGATGGTCTCCCCCTCGGCCAGGCCACCGAGGATCTCGATCGTGTCGGGGAGCCGCAGGCCGAGCCGGACCTCGCGCGGCTCGAAGTAGCCATCGCCCTGAGCCACGAAGACGACGTTGCGTTCGCCGGAGGAAAGGACTGCGCTTTCAGGCACGCTGAGCCGCTCCCCCAGGTCGCTGCGGATATCCACCTGGGCGTACATGTCGGGCTTGAGGGACAAATCGGCGTTGGCAAGCTCGACCCGGACCTGGACAGTCCGAGTGGCGCCCTCCACGACCGGGTAGACGAGCGTCACCTTGCCCTCATACGTTCGCCCCGGAAGGTAAGACAGGGAGACCATCGCCGATTGTCCGACGCGGACGAACGGCAGCTCGTATTCGTAGATGGACGCGAACACCCAGACACGCGACAAGTCGGCTATGTCCAGGAGCGTGGTCCCCGAATCGATCTTCTCCCCTTGCGTGACGCCGCGGTTGGTCACATAACCCGAGATTGGCGAGTACAGGGTCACGGTTCTTGAGGGGCGTCCGGTGCGCTCCAGCTCCTCGATCTGCGCCGGCGTGAGGTCGAAGAGCAGGAGCCGGCGGCGCCCGCTCTCCACCAGGGAACCCGCTCGAGCAGCGGCGTCGGCAAGCGGCCCCTCGCCCATCTGCGCGCTGGACCTCAACGCCAGGAGGTATTCCTCCTGGGTCGCCAACAGCTCGGGGCTGTAGATCGTCAGCAGCGGCTGCCCCTTTCGGACACTCTCCCCGGTGGCATTGACATACAGCGTCTCGATCCACCCTTCGGTCTTGGTGTGAACGTGATGAAGCCTCCTCTCATCCGCGGCCAGGAGGCCGACTGCCCGGATGGTGCGCACGAACGGCGCCTTTCTGACCGCCTCGGTCCGCACACCGATGAGCTGCTGCTTGCGGCTGCTGATTCGCACCGCGGCGAGGCCATCGACTTTGGTGGCGCCCGGCAGGTTCTGTTCGACCTCGACAGGCTCCATCTCCATTCCCATCGAGTCCTTGCCCGGCTTGTCCGAGATTTCGCCAGGATTCATCGTCGACCGGTAGATGGTCTTCTTTCGCTCCGCCGGTGTCGTCGGCGCCGGTGTTGCGGCATTCTCCGCCGACTCATCCTCGATGGGGACCAGGCGCATGCCGCAGATTCGGCAATCCCCCGGCTTGTCGGACACCATCGTCCGGTGCATCGGGCAGTGAAACCGGGCCAGCTTTGCCGCTTGGTCCGTCGCGCCCGCGGACGATTTCTCGGTATCGGTCGTTCGCGCGGTGGTCGCGAGCTGACGCACTGCCACGATAACGATCAGAACGGCGAGCACAAAACCCGACGCGATCAGGGCAATCCGGTACCTAGTCGTTGACTGCATTGCCGCCTCCCTGGCCTTCGTCGCGCCCTTGAACCTGGATCAGTTGCTCGACCACGAGGGGCTCGAGTGCCGCCAAGGCCTGCAATCGATCGGCCTCCTGCGAAACGAGCTCGATGCGTGCGCTGAGAACAACAGCAAGATCGTTGAGGAGATCCAGGAAGCCCAGTCGCCCTACGCCGTAGGCGGACTGCGCAGATTCGAGGGCAGATCGGGCCTGTGGAATGACTCCCTCGCCGAAGAGTGTCCGAAGGCGATCCGCCCGCCTGAAGCGCGCGATCAACTCACGCACCGAGGCGCGCGCCTGAATCTCCGATTCGACCTGTTGGTGAGTGACAGCCAGGAGGTCCGCCTCGCTCTGGGCCACCGCCTGGCGCTGGTTTCTGTCCCGGAAAATTGGCAGACGGAGCCCGAATGAGCCCATGACCATCGGATCGAGACCACCGCGGTTCTGGTACGATGCCGACCAGAGGAAGTCGGGCTTGAGGTTGAGCTTCGCCAGCCGGACGGCCGCTTCCTCGCGCAGCACGGCCGCTCGAAGCGCGGCGATGGCCGGGGAACGCGCGACAGCTCGGTCGGCCAGACCCTCCTCATCCAGCGGGAGTTCCGCTGCGGGGAGGAGACTCGCGGAGCCGATGGGTGTGTCGGCAGCGCGGCCGGCCGCGGCATTGAGGCGGACCTCGGCGGCTCTGCGATCCTGGGTCACTCGCGCCAGGTCCGCCTCAAGCCTGAGGATCTCGGTCTGGGCCTTGAGCACGCTCTCCTGGATCCCCTCGCCGACCTCGTAGCGCAGCCGCGCAGCCTCGGCGAACGCCTCGAGCACGGACTTGGTTTCGGACAGCACGAGCGTCGTCTGGTCGAAGCGATAAAGATCGGCGTAGGCCGCCTTCACCGCCGCAAGAACCTCGAGCCGAACACGCGCGAGATCACTGGACGCCCCTACCGCCTCGTATGCTGCGACCTCCTCCTTCTGATCTCGCTTGCCAGGATGCGGAAGCTCCTGCCACCAGGTGAATGAGAGGGTGGAAAACTCGCTCTCACCCAGGGTGAAGCTGGAGACCCCGTCATTGAGATACGCGATGCTGACCTCCGGGTCGGGCAGCGTCGATGCCTGCGAGGGCACACTCTGCGCCGATGTGAGGCGCGCAGCCGCGGCGCGGATGGCCGGACTGTTGGCCTCGGCCTCCCGGAGGAAAGCCGCAAGGTCCGCGGTGGGTAGTGCTCCGGCTTCCTGCGCCCACGAACCGGCCGTAGCCACGATGCTCAAGATTGCCGAGACGAGCGTTTTCACATTTGCACCTCGGGAACTGCGCCTTGAACCGACGTACAGACAAGGGGCTGGGGCACATTGCCGGAAATCTGCACGGCCGGCTGGATAGCGAACAGGTCTGTTGCCCGGGCAAAAGGAAGAGACACTTCTCACCGCACACTCCGGGTCCGCAGCCAAGATCGGTGGTCTGGCGGGCTGCGACTGACAGTTATTCTAGGGCGATGTGGGACTGGGCGGCGGGCAGGATCTCAGCAGAGAACGGCAGCGTTCAACAGGTAGAGCGGGACATTCGGGGCACGATGCGACGTCGGCAGGTCGAGAGCGGCCTGGGCCGCGCCCTCGCTGCCCAGCAGATCAGACGCATGCAGGACGAATGGAGAGGAGGAGAATCTATCGCTGGCGACCTTGATCCGTACCTCGGCGGGCCCCGCAGCAGGGCCGGACATGTCCGGCTGCCCGGCCTTGCAGCACGTGGAGGATGTGACGATGGTTTCGGAGGCGGGTTCCCGGCGGCAACACTCCATGAATGCGGCACAGTCCGCAGCACAGACGCCCGGCACCAGCGTGGCGAGGATAGCGCCGAGAGTGAAGATAAGGATTGTCCGGCCTGTGGCACTCATCGTCGGAGAAGATACGCCTCAGTCACAATGGAGTCAACAACGTGCGTTCAGCCTCCGCGCCCCGGGCGGGTCGTCACTTGATGTCCCCGTGACGGCTGGCCGGGCGCGGATGCGGGTCTCTGGCCCCCGCCGGCCCGGCCCGGCTATCATGCCGCCGCGCGGGCGCCTTGCGGCCCGAACGCTGGAGCCTTGACGATGACAACATTCCTGAGCGGATTGATGCCGGGACTGCCGAACCTGCACCCGGCGGTGGTGCACTTCCCGCTGGCGCTGCTGCCGGCGGCCGTCCTGTTCGACCTGGTGCTGCTGGTGTGGGCCCGGGCCGGATGGGCCGATCGCGCCGCCGCCTGGCTGTACGCCCTGGCCGCCATCGGGGCGCTGGTGGCGGCGCGCGCCGGCGAGGCGGCCGAGGACTCGGTCGGCCCCCTCGCCCCGGCGGCGCGCGCCCTGCTGCACGAGCACGAGCGCCTCGCCGACCGCGCCATCTGGCTCCTCGTAGCGCTGGCGCTGCTGCGCGTCATCGCCACCTGGCGCGACCGGCGCACCGATGTCGTGCCGCGCGGCATCTTCCGGCTGATCCTGCTCGCCGGCGGATTCGCCGCCATCGCGCTTCTGGCTTCGGTGGCCGATCACGGCGGCCGGCTGGTCTATCGCCACAGCGTCGCCGTGACGGCGCCGCCCTCCGACGCACGCTGATGGCTCTTCCCCGCCGCCCGGCCGCCGTCGTCGCCGCCGCCCTGATGCTCGCGGTGACGCTGGCCGCGGCGCTGGTGCCCGCCGGCTGCGCGCGGCGCCCCGATCTCTGCGGGCTCTGCCAGCGCGAGATCCACGCGGAAGTGCGCACCGTCGTCGAGTTCGCGGATGGCCGGCGGGTCGCCGCCTGCTGCCCGCGCTGCGCGCTGCACGTCGCGAAGGACGGCGGCGCGGCGGCGCGCACGATCGAGGTGACCGACTACGCCGGCGGCGGGATGCTGCCGCTCGACGCCGCCTGGCTGGTCGACGGCAGCGACGAGACCCCGTGCCTGCGCCATCACGCGCCGGTCACCGCCGGCGAGGGGGCGCCGCTGCACACCTGCTACGATCGCTGCATGCCGAGCCTGATCGCCTTCCGTGACGCCGCCACGGCGCGTGCCTTCGTCGCCGACCATGGCGGTACCCTGCAGCCACCCGGTCCGCGCTAGGCCGCTCCGACCGACTCCCGGCCCGGCCCGCGGCCGGGCCTTACTGCGGCATCGGGATGTCGTAGATGTAGTAGGCGTGACCGACGATGGCGCGCGGCGGCGTATGCAGGATCCAGTTCCCGGGGCCGTCGCCGTGCTGCAGCGTCAGCGAGCCCAGTGAGCGCGCCAGCAGGTGCGCCGAGATCGCGTGCAGACCGGGCGGCAGACCGCGCTCGATCTCGCGCCCGGTGATCCGATCGGAGTCGATGCCGTAGGCCGACGGTCGCCCGGTGCCGAAGTAGGCCAGCCCGAGGCGGCGCCCGGGAGCGTTGGCGTCGAGCCAGCTCTTCAATTGCTTGAGTCCCTGCCCCCAGTCGACATTGCTGTCGTCGAGCCAGCGCGGCCCGCAGGCGCTGCCGGCGTCGAGGCCGATGCGCGCCGGGGCGACCCACAGACAGGCGGTCTCGTTGAAGAACGACAGATGATCGGGCCGGATCCCCCAGGCGTTGAGCGCCAGCCAGCCGCCGAGCGCGACGACCCCCGCGCGCTTCAGGAGCGACCCCGACTGCCAGAGCCAGGCGGCGCCCGCCCCGGCGACGAGGTGCATGAACGGCAGCGCCGGGATGATGTAGCGGAACCCCAGGTTGTGCGACAGCAGGGTGTAGAACAGGAACAGGGCCAGCGGCGGCAGCACCAGGAAGGCGCGGTCCATCGCCGCCACGGTGCGGTCAGGCCGGAACAGGGCCGCGAGGCCGCAGGCGAACAGGATGATCGCCGGCAGCGGTTCCTTCAGCAGCCAGGCCAGAAAGTAGTACGTCCAGAAATGCGGCTTGAAGCTCCCCGCCATGTATGGCCGGTAGGTGGGGTCGTGATCGGCGTTCACCCGCAGCGCACCCTTGATGTACAGGAGCGGATCGGCCGGCAGGAAATAGAGGGCGTGGATCACGAGCGCCGCGACCGCGACCAGGATCGCCAGGGCGACGGTGAGCCAGAAGTACCGCGCCCCCTTCTCCTCCGAGGCGTACGGGTCGCCCGGGGTCGATGACTTCCCTGGCAGCGAAGGCAGCCAGCGCGTCGCCGCCAGGGCGAGCGCCAGGGTCACCGGCAGCAGCAGAACCCCGGTGAACTTGGCGGCGAGCGCCGCCCCGAGAGCCAGGCCGGCGATCACGAGATCGGTCAGGGTGCGGCGGACCAGCCAGCGCCACAGGGTCCAGAGGAACAGCACCGCGGCGAGGGCGAAACCGGTGTCGGTGGTCACCAGCGCGCCGTGCGCGACGATCGACGGGTCGAGGGCGACAAGACCGGCGGCCACCGCCGCCGCCCCGGGACCGAGCAGCAACCGCCCCCAGGCGAACACCGCCGCGATCAGCGCCAGCGTCAGCAGGACGAACGGCAGGCGGGCCCGGAACATCACGCCGTCGGGGTCGCCGCCGTCGTAAATCACGGCGCTGCCGATCTGCCACTGCAGGAAGGGGTCGGGTGGATCGGAGACCTCCTGCCAATCCGCATCGCTCACCGGAAACGGGACCGCCGCCATGACGAGCGGCAGGGCGGCGATCTCCTTCAGGAGCGGCGGGTGCTGGAGGTTGATCTTGAACTCGCCGGTTCTCAGGTAGGACAGCCCCGCCCCGACGTGCGCCGGCTCGTCGAAAGTGGGGCTCTTCAGCCGCAGCGACGGCCAGGCCTGCAGCAGGTAGAGGATCATGAAGAGGCCGGTCGCCGCCACCGCGGCGCGCGACGACGTTTTTGGATCACGCATGGCGGTGCATCGTAGGGGCGCACCCGGCAAAGATCAAGGCCCGCGCCGCGGCTCCATCCGCGCGCCACCGGGCGCGGGCGCTCGATTGACGGTCCCCGGCCGGTGCATTAGAGTCGCGCCGCCTCGCCCGGGCGCGGGGCGGATGTCCGGGAGATCCACGCATGGGACGCGGTCGAGACGGGCGTCGGACGGCGCCGGCCACCGCCCCGGCCGTCGCAGCGGCCGCCGCGCCGGCCGGCACTCCGGCCGTGCCTTTCCTCGAACGCCGGGCCGGTCTGCTCGCCGCCGCCCTCCTCGCGCTTCTCTTCGTCCAGGGACTGGTCTTCATCACCGAGTCGTCGCAGACCAGCGACGAAGGGGCGCACCTCGCCGCCGGCTACTCCTACCTGACCGCCGGCGACTTCCGGCTGAACCCCGAGCACCCGCCGCTGATCAAGGAGCTGGCGGCGCTGCCGCTCCTGGCGCTCGGTCTCGACTTTCCCGGCGGGGCGCTGTGGGACCAGGCCGAGGAATGGAACATCGGCCGCATCTTCGTGCACGAGAACCGGGTGCGCAACGACACCATCCTCCTGCTCGGCCGGCTGCCGATCCTGCTCCTGTCGCTCGTCCTGGGATGGGCGATCTACCGCTGGGCCCGGCGGCTCTTCGGCGCGCCCGGCGCCCTGCTGGCGCTGTCGTTGTGGGTGCTCGACCCGAATGTCGTCGCGCACTCGGGGCTGGTGACCACCGATCTCGGGATCACCCTGTTCATCTTCCTGTCGGTGGCGGCGTTCTGGTCGTGGATTGACCGCCCTTCGCCGCCGCGGCTCGTCCTGTTCGGCCTCGCGGTTGGCTGTGCCTTCGCGACGAAATACACCGCCGTCTGGCTGCCGGTCATCCTCGGCGCGGTCGCCGTGGCGCTGGTCGCCGCCGGCGTTCCCACCCCGGAACGGATCCTGGCGCGCGCCGCCGGCGGCGCCGCGACGGCGCGCCGCGCAACGGAGGGCAGCGCCGGGTGGGGGCGCCGTCTCGTGGTGCTGGCCGGGGCCGGCCTGGCGGCGGCGGCGATCGCCTGCGTCGTTCTCGCCCTCTCCTACCGCGTCACCGGGCTCGGCTGGTGGCTCACCGGACTGTCCAGGACGCTGCATCATTCGGCCATCGGGCACCGGGCCTATCTGCTCGGCATGGTGTCGGAGACCGGCTGGTGGTACTACTTCCCGGTCGCCTGGGTGGTGAAGACGCCGCCGGGGATCATCCTGCTGGTGGTCGCGTCGCTCGCAGCGCTCGCCCTCGGTCCCAGGCTGCGACGGCGCGACGAGATCGTCCTGTACGTCCCGGTGATCGTCGTCCTGGCGATCGCCGCCCTGTGGAAGGTCAACATCGGCCTGCGGCACCTGATGCCGATCTATCCCTTCCTTTACCTCGGCGCGGCGCGCCTCCTGAGCCCGCCGCGGCGCGACCACGGCGGCGCGACGACCGGCGCGACGGCGGCGCCGGCGCCGCCGCCCGGCCGCTTCGGACGGATCGCCGGCCGACTGGCGACCGCAGGTGTCGGCCTGGCACTCGCCTCGGCCGCCTGGAGCGCCTTGACGATCGCGCCGTATCACCTGGCCTACTTCAACGTGTTCGCCGGCGGCCCGGAGAACGGCCATCGCTTCCTGCTCGATTCGAACCTCGACTGGGGACAGGCGGGCAAGGCACTGCGGCGCTACATGGAGTCGGAGAACCTGCCGATGATCTACTGCGCCTACACCGGCAACTCCGACCCATGGTACGACGGCGTCCGCTACCAGTACGCGCCCGGGTCCGGGAACCTGCGCAACGCCAAGGAGCGTCCGGCGCGGATGCCCGACAACGCGCCGCGCGAGCTGTTCGCGGTCAACGCCATGGTCCTGCACTCGCTGCACTTCAGCGATCCGCACCTGTACGACTGGCTGCTGGCGCGCCGGCCGGTGGCGATGCCCGGGTACGCCTACCACGTCTTCGACATCACCGGCGACGCCGAGAGCCACTCCTACATCGCCGTCCTGTATCTGAACTTCGGCCGGCTCGACCTGGCGGAGTTCGAGGCACACCGCACGCTGCGCTACGACCCGCAGAACGCCCTCGCCAGGGCGGTGCTGGACAAACTCGCCGAGCCCGCCCCGGGCGGATAACGCGCGGCGGGATCAGCGCGCCGGCGGGCCCAGTTCGTCGAGGACGCGGCGGGCGGCGGGATCCATGACCGTGTGCCCGGTATCGAGCGCCAGCGCGCGCTCGAGGGCCGCGCGCGCCCCGTCGCGGTCGCCGCGGCGCGCCAGCAGGAGACCGAGGGCCCTGTACGGCACCGGCGACGCGGGTGCCAGACGCGCCGATTCGCGGTACGCAGCGGCGGCCTCGTCGTCCCGCCCGGCCTGCTCGAGCGCCTTTCCAAGGCGATAGCGCAGCAGGCCATCACCGGGGCGCAGCGCCATCGCCGTCCCCCAGGCGGCGGCCGTTCCCGGATCGCCGGCGGTCTCGAGCGCCAGAGCCAGGTTGGCCGCGTAGTCGGCGTTGCGCGGATCGAGGCGCGCGGCCTCGCGCCACGCCGCGACGGCGTCGGCGGGCCGGCCGACCGCCAGGCGGGCCGCGCCAAGACTGTTCCACGCCCGATCGCTCTTCGGGTCGAGAGCCACGGCGCGCTCGAGCGCCTCGATCGCCTCGACGGGGTGACCGGCCTGTGTCAGGGTCGCCCCCAGGTTCACCAGGTAGGAGACGCTCCCGGGCTGCAGCCGCAGCGCCGCGCGATAATGGGCGACGGCGTCGTCCCAGCGGGCGCGCCGCGCCAGCAGCCCGGCGAGGTTGTACTGCGCGTCGGCGAAGTCGGGCCAGATCGCCAGCGCGGTCTCGTAGGCGCGCTGCGCCGCGTCGTCGTCGCCGGCGCGCTCGCTCGCCGCGCCATGGTTGAACTGCGCCCTGGCGCTGCGCGGCTCGACGGCGACCGCGCTCGCGAACAGGGTGCGCTCGTCGCGCCATTCCATGAGACGCGCGATGCTCCTGACGCCGAGCGCCGCCAGAGCCACGGCGACGACGACGCGCACGACGCGCGCCCGCCCGGCGCCGGCGGCCGGGATGCGCGCGACCCATGCCCCGACCAGCAGGACCACCCCGGCCGAGGGGAGGTAGAGCAGGCGCTCCGCCATGATCGTGCCGATCGGCAGCAGGAGATTCGACACCGGCGCGAATGCCAGTCCCGTAAAGACGAGCGCGAACGCCTCGGCCGGTCGGCGCCGCCAGGCACGTGCGGCGGCGACGAAACCGGCGAGCGTCACGACGAGACCCGCCAGCACCGCCGGCTCGAACAGCGAGCGGGCGGGCAGGATGGCGGCGTACGAGTAATCCAGCGCCAGCCGCACCGGCGCCACCAGGAGACCCGTGTAACGCGCCACCACCGCCAGCGCCGTCAACAGCGATCCCGGGAAGGACTGGTGGGCGATCGGGTTGTCGACGAAGTGGGTGAAGGCGGCCGGCCCGACCGTCCCGAGAACCGCCGTGCGCAGCGCCAGGAGGGCCGCGAGCGTGACGGCGAAGGCGATGTGCGTCCGCCAGGCGCGGCGTGGACGCGGGACGGCGCCGGTGGCGCCGGCGCCCGGAGCCCCCCGGCGCATCTCCGGCCGGGCCGTCCACGGCCGGGTGAGATCGGCCGCCAGGACGATCAACGGCGCCGCCACCGCGTTCTCCTTGGCGAGGAAGCCGAGCGCGAACGACAGGACCGCCAGACCGTCGCGCCAGGCGGCGCCCATGCCGTCGCCGGCGGCGGCACGGTCGCGCGCGCCGAGGAACAGCAGCACCGCGCCCAGGGTCCCGACCGCCGCGAGGATCTCCGATCGGCCGACCACGAGACCGAGCGCCTCGGTGTGGATCGGATGCAACGCGAACAGCAGTCCCGCCAGCAGCGCCGGGTCGACGGCCGCGGCGGCGGAGACGCCGCCGAGGACACGGCGCGCCAGCAGGAGAACGAGCGCCGCCGCCAGCGCATGCAGCATGAGATTGACGACGCGGTAGCCGAACGGCCGCAGCCCGCCGACGGCGTGGTTGGCGGCGAACGACAGGATGGTCACCGGCCGGTAGAGGTTCGGGACGGCACTCTCATCGACGGTCCAGTAGCCCCGGGTCAGGATCTCGGGGATGTGGCGGGGGTCGCGGATCAGCTCGTTCTGCTCGATGATCCGGTGGTCGTCGTGGATGAACCCCGGCACCAGCGAAGGCAGTCCGGCCAGGATCGCCGCCACCGCCACGCCGAGAAGCGCGCGCCGCGACGGGCTCACGGATTCCCTCCCCCGCCGACGTAGCCGAGTGACCGCAGCTGATCTTCGAGCCCTTCGGGCAGCGGCGGATCGCCCCGGTCGTCGCGCATCGGATCGGCGTCGACGATCGCCATCAGGAGGCGGCGCAGGCGCGCCGCCTCCTCCGGGCGGCGCAGGACGAGATTGTCGGTCTCGCCGGGATCCGTCGCAAGGTCGTAGAGCTCGAACAGGGGCGCGGGATCGGCCGGGATCATGATCAGCTTCCAGCGATCGTCGCGCATCATGCGCCACTTCCCCGCCACCCCGACGATCGGCTGGCGCGGATTCTCCGGGTAGAAGTTGCGGCCCGATTCGCTGTAGGCGGGCGGTCCCGGGCCGCCGTCATCGCCGCGCGCCCGCGCCGCCAGGCTCGTGCCCTGGATTCCGTCGGGGATCGGCAGCCCCGCGAGTTCGAGCACGGTCGGCACGATGTCGATCGTGCGCGCCTGGGTCTCGACGACGCGACCCGCGGGCAGCCGGCCGGGCGCGGCCACGATGAGCGGCACCCGCACCGTCGACTCGTACAGGTAGGCGCCGTGCTCGAAGAAGTAGTCGTGCTCTCCGAGGCTCTCGCCGTGATCGGCGGTGACGACAATCATGGTGCGCGCCGTCTCCCCGAGCCCGTCGATCCCCCTGAGGAGCTCGCCGATGGCCGCGTCGGTATACGCGACCTCGCCGTCATAGTGGGCGATCGCATGCTCGACCTCGCGCGCGCCGAGCCGCGTCGTCCCGAAGACGATGTCGCCGCGCTCGACGCCCGGCCGCGTCTCGTCGTTGAAGGTGTGCGGGCCGTGGTACCCCGGGTCGAACATCTCGGTGTACGGCGCGGGGGCGTCGTAAGGCCAGTGCGGCGCGTTGTAACGCAGCCACAGGAAGAACGGTTCGCGGCGCCCGCGGCGCCCGCGCAGCCACTGCAACGCCTTGGTGGTGGCCTCGCCGTCGTTGCGCGTCGGCACGAACACCTTGCGCCCCTCCTGATCGAGGTAGATGTCCGGATCGTAGACGTGGAAGTCGCGGTGCAGGCCGACGTTCAGCCCCTGGGTGACCGCGAAGGTGTCGTAGCCATGGTCGCGCAGCACGCGTGTCAGGGTGACCCGTCCGATCAGCGCCTCGTGGCTCTGCCCTTCGTACCTCAGCCCGTGCACCGGCGGATAGACACCGGTGAGGATCGAAGGGAACGACTGCACCGTGCGGCCGGCGGCGGTGGTGGCCTGGCTGAAACGCACGCCGCGCCGGGCGATGGCATCGATGTTCGGGCTCGTCGGCCGGGCGTACCCGGCGACGCCGAGATGGTCCGGCCGCAGCGTGTCGACGGTGATCAGCAGGACGTTCGGCGGCGCGCCGGGCGGCACAGCGCAGCCGGCGGCGGCAAGGACGAGCGGGACGCACAGGAGTACCGGGACGACCCGGCGGCGCGCCGGCGCCGCGCGGCGCTCCTCAGACATTCCCGGCCGGGCGCGCGACGTAGAGGAGGATCACCACGGTCAGGGCCCAGAGACCGACACACAGCAGGAGCGGCCGGTCGGTCAGCAGGGCCTGGGTCGGGCTGCCCCCCTGGCCGCGCTGGTGCACCAGGTACAGGTAGCGGAAGATGCCGTACAGCACGAACGGCACCGTCAGGTAAAGGTGACGGGTGCCGAGCTTCATCTCGACCTCGGGCGAGACGGTGTAGAACATGTAGGCGGTCACCGTCGATGCGGTCACGACGTTGATCATCTGGTCGATGAAGTCGACCGAGTACTCGCGCAGGATCGAGCGGTGCTCGTGCGCCTCCGGGAGGGACTCGATCTCCTGGCGCCGCTTGCAGAACGCCAGGAACAGCGACAGCAGGATCGTGCACATGATGAGCCACGTCGAGACCGCGACGTCGATGACCAGGCCGCCACCCACCGCCCGCAGCACGAAACCCGAGGCGATCACCATCACGTCGATGATCACGATCTCCTTAAGCCGGAAGGAGTAGGCCAGGTTGACCGCGGCGTAGATCAGGAGCACGGCCCCGAACGGCGGCGCGATCGTGAAGCCGGCCATGAGCGCGCCGGTCAGCAGGATCACGACCGCGACAATGGCCGCCACCGGGCCCAGAGCGCCCGAGGCGATCGGGCGCAGGGCCTTGACGGGATGCCGGCGATCACGCTCGGCGTCCGCCAGGTCGTTGACGATGTAGACCGCGCCGCTGGTGGCGCAGAACAGCAGGAACGCGAACAGGGCCCGCAACGCCGCCGTCTGATCGGTGAGGTGGCCCGAGAAGATCAGCGCCGCGAAGACCACGAGGTTCTTCACCCACTGGCGCGGCCGCATCGCCTGCAGCACGGCGATCGGCGGCCAGGGTCGCGCGTTGCGGACGGCGTCTGGGGGCATCGAACCCGGTCCTCCTCGGGGCCCGGCATGGTACTACACGCGCGCGCTCAGGCTGTGCGGTCGCGGGCCCGGCCGCGCGGCATCGGTGTCAGGCCGCGCAGCGCATCGGCGGCGGCCGCGCCCCGCCGCACCGCGATCATCTCGGCGGCGATGCTGACGGCGATCTCCTCAGGCGTCTCGGCGCCCAGCGGCAGGCCGATCGGCGCGCGCAGATCGGCGAGCGCGGCACGCGGCGTCCCCGCCTCGACCGCCCGCTCGACGACGGTGGCCACCTTGCGGCGGCTGCCGATGAGCCCCAGGTAGGCCGCTCCGCGCCCCGCCGCGTGGCGCACCGCGGCCAGATCGGTGCGGTGGCAGCGGGTGACCACGGCGACATAGGCGCCCTCGGGCACCGGCGGCAGGCCGGAGGCGAATTCCGGCTCGGCGCGCACCAGGGTCGCTCCCTCGGGAAGACGCGCCGGGTCGAGCTCGCGCGGCCGGTCGTCAATCACCGTCACCGCGAACCCGAGACGCGCCCCGAGGTGCGCCAACTCGCGCCCGACATGCCCGGCCCCGAAGACGAACAGCGGCGCCGGCGGCGCGACGATTTCCACCAGGACGCGCACCGACCCGCCGCAGACCATCCCGGTCGCACCATCGCCCTCCTCGGTGAAGCGGTATTCCTTGTCGAAGCCGCGGCCGGTGGCGAGGGCGGCGCGCGCGTCGCCGATGACCAGGGCCTCGAAGGCGCCGCCGCCGATGCTGAAGCAGGTCTCGCCGCCGGCGCCGATGATCATCCGGGCCCCGGCGCTGCGCGGCGCCGAACCCTGGCGATCGAGGATCGTGGCGACGGCGAGCGCACGCCCGGCGCGCAGCCAGCGCGCCACCTCCTCGTAGAACGCCAGATTCATCAGGAGCGTGTCCGAGTCATGGGATGGGTCGCGTTCGCGGCGCCGCGGGGCCGTATGCGAGGCGCCGCGACGAACGCGATGCGGGACATCGCCGAGGCGCGGCAACGACGCAGACGGCCCCGCGCCGCCGCGAACCCACGGGGCGCATGGGGGTTGCGGTACCCATCGTTACTCGTCGTCATCGATGCCCCACATCGATCCCTCCTCGCGTCTCGCCTGGGACCCGCAAGCCCCATGCGCGCGGCCCATTCCATGACTCGAACACGCTCCTAGCGCGTCGCGGTGCCGGGGACGTGGGAGGACCAGTAGCGCGCCCAGGCCTCGCGTTTCGGACCCAGGTTCTGCCCGGTGAGGCGGGCGAGGATCTCGATGACCGCCGGGCGCACCGACTCCGGAGCGTCCCCGAGGCGGTCGATCAAATACGGCACGATGTCGTCGCCCTTGGAGCGGCTGAGGATCTGCCAGGCGCTGGCACGCAGCTCGGGTTCAGGATCGTCGCGCCCGACGTCCATCAGGATCGGCCGGGCCGCGTCGTCGTCGCGCCCCGAGAACGCCGAGAGCACGTCGGAGCGCACCTCGGTCACCGGGTGGGTCGATGCCGTCTTCAGGGCCGCGAGCGCCTCAGCGCCGGTGAACTGCCCGAGGGCCTGCACCGCGGCGCGCACGACCACAGTGTCGGGGTGCCGCGCCGCCCGGGCGAGGAACGGGACGCCGGCGGGGTCCCTGAGCGCTCCGACCGCGAAGCAGGTGCCGGCGAGCATGTCGCTGGTCTGCTCCGAGTCGGCACCCGCGAGCAGCAGGGTGATCGCCTGCGGGTCCGGCCCGGTCCTCTGGATCAGCCCCGCCACCAGGATCCGGCTGTCGGTCATCTCGCTCTGGGGGCGCAGGCGCACCGGGTTGTAGGGCAGCATCATCCGGCGGTCGGTGGCGAGCAGGCCCCGGAGCGCCTCGCGCGCCGGCGGCGATGTCATCCGCGAGAGGTAGACGATCGACTGCGCGCGGGCGAGCAGGTTCGGGCTCGAGAGCGCGCGCACGAAGACGTCATGCTCGTTCCTCTGGATGATCGCCTCGAGGGTATCGGCCGCCTCCTGACGGACTTCGAGGTCGTTGCTCGTGAGGTCGGCGAAGAGATTGTCGGCGTTCTGGGCGGGCGCGCAGGCCGCCGACAGGAAGGCCGCCGTGACGATCGCGCCCCCGAGCCCCATCCCACCAATGCCCGGACGTCTCATGAACCCACCTCCGCATCCTTATCCTTGTCATGCAGTGTCTTCAGCCCGACCACCTCGAGATTGCGCGTCCCCGCCGGGATGGTGATCGTCACCTCGTCCCCGACGCGGCGCCCGGAGAGCGCCTTGCCGATGGGGGAGGTCACCGACACGAGGCCCTTGGAAAAGTCGGACTCCTCGGGAATGACCAGTTCGTAGACGAACTGCCTGTCCGCCTGCGGATCGTAGACCGTCAGTGTCGAGCCGAGCGCCGCGCGGTCGCGCGGGATGGAGTCCATGTTGATCATCGCCAGCGTCCGGAGCTGGGCCTGCACCTGCCCTATCCGGGCCTGGACGAAATGCTGGCGCTCGAGCGCCGCGTGGTACTCGGCGTTCTCGCGCAGATCCCCCAGGGCCTTGGCCCGCTGGATCTCCTTGGGGAGCTCGACGCGGTATTCCCTCTCGAGCGCGCCGAGCTCCTTCTCGAGCCGCGCGCGCGAACGGTTGAGCATCCGATGGCTCCCCGGTGGTGGTCGTGGTGTCGAGGCGCGGGCGGCGCGACCGGCCGGAACCGCTCCGGTCCGCGCGACCGCCGTGACTTCGGAAAAGTACCACCCGCCGGAGCCTGCTGTCAAAAGCGGCCGGGAGTCCCGGGAATGGCGGGTGGGGGGCCTTTCGGCCCCCCGGCTTTGGATGGCTGTCGTTGAGGGGGTTCGGGATTCAGGTACTTGGCCTATATATCTGCTTTCATAGAAAGCACATATATAAGCTATCTGTCCGGTAATGTAATCGCCGCGAGCTCGAAGTCAAGCAGGCTGGCGCGATCGCGCCATGGGTCGCCTCCGGTTACGTTGACTTGACCCGATCGCTCGGCTATCATCCCCGCTCGTCCGATGCGCCCCCACCAGAGGAGGTCAGGCGTGGCGACAGGCCGCTTCTCCATCAAGATCATGGTCGCCGTCGCCGCGCTCGTGGCGGGGTTCGCGATCCTGTTCGGGGTCGGCCTCAAGGGGTCGATGGTCTACTACCTGACCGTCGGCGAGTTCCTCGACCGTGAGGGCCGCGAGGACCTGGGCGAAAATTTCCGCGTCAACGGCAACGTGGTCGAGGGCTCCATCGAGCGCACCCCCGGGGAGCTGGGGGCCGTCTTCCTGATGACCGACGGGTCGCGTCAGCTGAAGGTCCATTTCGGGAAGGAGACACCCGACACCTTCGTCGACGGCTCCGAGGTCGTGGTCGAAGGGGCCATGCGCGACGACGGGATGTTCGAGTCCCACACCCTTCTGGCCAAGTGCCCCTCCAAGTACGAGTCGTCGGCCCGGGGGCAGAAGGCCCTCAAGGACGCCGCCGAAAAGGGCGCGACCCCGGGAACCGCCCCCACCCGGTGATCCTCGCCGCCTCCGGCAAACCCGTTCATGGCTGAGTTCGGCACCCTCTGTCTGCTCCTCGCCCTGGCCACCGCCGGCTGGGCCGTGGTGGCGTCGTTCAATGGCTGGCTGGGCCGCTCGGGCTCGCTCGTGCTCAGCGGCGAGCGTGCGGTGTTCGCCACCTGGGGCCTGGTGGCCATGGCGATCGGCACCCTCGAGTACCTGATCTTCAACGATCGTTTCGACATCGAGTACGTCGCGTCGTACTCGAATCGGGCGCTGCCGTCGATATACAAGGTCTCGGCGCTGTGGGCGGGACAGGCCGGGTCGATCCTGTTCTGGCTCTTTGTCCTTTGCTCGTACGCGGCCGTCGTCGTCGCCATGAACCGCCGCCGCAACCGGCCGCTGATGCCGATCGTGGTCACCACCCTGGCGGTGATCGCCACCTTCTTCCTGCTGTTGGTGAATTTCATGGCGCGCCCGTTCGTCAGCCTGTCGCGGGTGCCGCTCGACGGGCTCGGGATGAACCCGCAGCTGCAGAACCCGTTCATGGCCATCCACCCGCCGGCGCTGTACACCGGGTACGTCGGCCTGACCATCCCCTTCGCTTTCGCCATGGCGGCCCTCGCGACCGGTCAGCTCAGCGACACCTGGTTCCGGACCACGCGGCGCTACACCATCCTGTCGTGGTTCGTCCTCGCGACCGGCATCCTCCTCGGCGGCTGGTGGGCATATGTCGAGCTCGGATGGGGCGGCTACTGGGCCTGGGATCCGGTCGAGAACGCCTCCCTCATCCCCTGGCTCACCGCGACCGCATTCCTGCACTCCGTCATGATCGAGGAGCGCAAGAAGATGCTGCGCGTCTGGAACATGTCGCTGATCATCATGACCTTCCTGTTGTCGATCCTCGGGACCTTCATCACCCGCAGCGGCGTGATCTCGTCGGTGCACTCGTTCACCCGCTCGGACATCGGACCGATGTTCGCCGGCTTCCTGTGCCTGTCGGTCATCGTCTCGGTCGGGCTGCTGATCTACCGCCTGCCGCTGCTGCAGAGCGAGCATCGCCTCGACTCGTTCGTATCGCGCGAGAGCTCGTTCCTGTTCAACAACCTGCTCCTGGTGGGCGCGGCGTTCGCGGTGCTCTGGGGGACGATCTTCCCGATCATCAGCGAGGCGGTGCGCGGCGTGAAGATCACCGTCGGACCGCCGTTCTTCAACGAGATCATGGTGCCGATCACCTTCGGCCTCCTGACCCTGTCGGCGATCTGCCCGATCATCGCCTGGCGCCGGGCGACGCCCCACAAGCTGCTCGACAAGATCCGCATCCCCTTCGGAACCGGCATCCTGGCGGCGGCGATCCTGTTCGCCGCCGGTATGCGCGATGTCTACGCGCTCGTGGCCTTCTCCCTGTGCGTGTTCGTCGTCGCGACCACCGTGATGGAGTTCTTCTGGGGCACGCGGGCACGGATGAAAGCCACCGGCGAGCCCGCCCTCGGCGCGCTGTGGAGCCTCGTCGACCGCAACAAGCGCCGTTACGGCGGCTTCATCGTGCACGTCGGCGTCATGCTGATCATCGTCGGGATCACCGGCTCCTCCGCTTTCAAACAGGAGGCCACCGCGGTCCTGGCGCGCGGCGAGAGCTTCGCCCTCGGCCGGTTCGTGATCCGGTTCGAGGACACCGTCAGCCGCGACAACCCGAACCAGGAGTTCCTCGGGGCGCACTTGACAGTGCTCGACGGCGGGCGCCAGGTCGGCACTCTCGAGCCGGGGCAGAACTTCTACAAGGCCGGGCAGGATCCGTCGTCCGAGATCGCCATCCGCTCGACGCTGCGCGAGGACCTCTACCTCATCATGAGCGGCTTCGATCCCCAGGCCGGCAAGGTCACCCTCAAGGGATATCTCAACCCGCTCCTCGCCTGGATCTGGATCGGCGGCGGGGTGCTGATCCTGGGCTCGTTGTTCGCGATGCTCCCCGACCTGCGCGATCGGCGGCGCGACGCCGAGGCTCGCCTGCGCGCGGCCGAGTCCTATGCGACCTCCTGACGCTCGGCGCGCCACCGTGGCCCTCGTGGCCTTCGTCTCCTTCGCCGCCCTGTTTCCGGTGACCGCCGCGCGCGCCGCCGGCACCGGCCTCCAGAAGGAGGTCGAGGGCCGGCTGATGTGCTACTGCGGCTGCTCCAACCTGACGATCCGCGACTGCAGCTGCGGCACGGCGGCCGGCATCAAGACCGACATCGCCGCCCGCCTGGCCGCCGGACAGACCTCCGATCAGATCGTCGCGGCCTATGTCAGCCAGCGTGGCGAGCAGATCCGATCGGAACCGGAGCGCAGCGGCTTCAACCTCTTCGCCTGGATCGTGCCGTTCGCGGCGATCCTGGCCGGCGCCTTCATGATCGTCGCCCTCACCCGGCGCTGGCAGGCACGCGGTGTGGCCGCCCTGCCGGGCCCCGGCACCCTGGCCGGCGGTGCGCCCGCCAGCCCGGCCGACCGCGCGACCCTCGACCGGATCGCGCGCGAGATGCGGGACACGCTCTGATGGTCCTCCTCGCCGGCATCCTCCTCGTCCTGGCCGTGGTGACCCTCGTGCTCTCCCCCCTCGTGCGGGGTGTCGAGGCCCCGCTCACCGACGGCCCCGACCGGCTGGCGGCGCTCCGGGAGCTGCATGCTCTGCGCGACGTCGCGTACGAGACGCTGCGCGACCTCGAGTTCGACTTCCAGTCCGGGAAGATCTCCGAGACCGACTACAAGGAGCTCGGCGACCGCTACCGGGCCGAGGCGGTGGACATCGTCCGCCGGATCGACGACATCGCCCCCGGTGAGAGGGGCCAGGCCACACCGGACAGCCGGTGAACGGCCCGGGCGCGCCTCCCGGGCCGGCCGCGCCGTTCGTGGCGGCGCGCGGTCTGGTCAAGATGTACGGCGGGTTCGCGGCCCTCGACGGCGTCGACCTCGACATCGGTCCCGGCGAATCGGTCCTCCTCCTCGGTCCCAACGGCGCCGGCAAGTCGACCTTCCTGCGTCTCGTGGCGATGCTGCAACGCCCGAGCGGCGGCTCGCTGAAGTTGTGGGGCGAGGAACCGGCGCGCGCCGATCGCACCACCCTGCGCCGTCGTCTCGGCCTGCTGTCGCACCAGGGGTTTCTCTACGACCACCTCACAGCGGCGGAGAATCTGATTTTCTACGGCCGCCTGTACGGTCTCGCGATGGACGCCACGCGGGCCCGCGAGGCGCTCGCCGAGGTGGGTCTCGAGGTGCGGCGTGACGATGTCGTGCGCGCCTTCTCGCGCGGCATGCAACAGCGCCTGGCGCTGGCGCGCACCCTCCTGCACGACCCCGAGATGGTGCTGCTCGACGAGCCGTTCACCGGGCTCGACCGCCAGGGAGCGCACCGGCTTCAGGAGATGCTCGCGGCCCGCCTGGGTGAGCGGCGCGCCTGCCTGATGGT
>Ga0210377_10001434_pt1 | contig 21836 bp, 19 predicted proteins | sample PLM4_65_b1redo_FD_155480 | JGI IMG/M metagenome (GOLD analysis project Ga0210377, IMG submission 155480) | Groundwater sediment microbial communities from an aquifer in East River, Colorado, USA - PLM4_65_b1 redo | ecosystem: Environmental > Terrestrial > Soil > Riparian zone | place: USA: East...
TGCGCATCCAGGAGCACTTCCTCGAGCTCGCCGACCGCTACGATGTGCCGATCGTGGACAACGTCTCGTTCGATCGCTCGGTGTTGCTGATCATCCGCCATGTCGCGGAAGCGCTGCGCAAAAAGCGTGCCTTTGATGTCGCCGAGCTGCTCTGAGGCACCCCGCCGGGCCCTGCTCGTGGCGGGTCTAGCGTTCGCGCTCGGGCTTCCGGCCTGTACCCCGCTCAGCATCCCGGAAGAGCAGCAGCTCGGACGCCAGATGTCCCGCGAGCTGCGCGGCCAGCTCGTCTTCGTACGCGACCCGATCGTGGTGGACTACATCGAGGACCTCGGCCGCGAAATCCTCGACGCGGCGGGGCGGCAGCCCTTCGAGTACCACTTCTACGTCGTCGAGGACGAGGAGCTGAATGCCTTCGCGGCGCCTGCGGGCCACGTGTACGTGAACACGGGGACGATCCTCTCAGCCCGCAACGCGAGCGAGCTGGCCGGCGTGATCGCGCACGAGATCGGGCACGTCGCGTATCGCCACGTCGCGAACAACTACAACCGCCAGCGCAACACGGGCATCGTGTACCAGGCGGGCGTCGTCGCGGCATGGCTCTTCGGCGGAGGCATGGGCGCGAGCGCGGCGCAGCTCGGAGGCGGGCTGGCAGCGACGGCCTATCTCAATCGATTCGGGCGCGAGGCGGAGATGCAGGCGGACGCCTTCGCGGTCGCTGCAATGCCGCGCGCGAATTGGGACCCGAACGGCCTCGTCAGCTTCTTCCAAACGCTGCAGGCGCAGGGCGGGCCGAACGTACCGACCTTCCTCGCGAGCCACCCGGCAACGCAGGAGCGCATCGAGGCGACGAGCACGCGGATCGCCGAGCTCTCGCCGGGCGGGTCGCTGCGCACGGACGACGGGGGTAAGCTCGCGATCATTCAACGCCGCATCGAGATCCTGACCGGCACGAGCCGTCCCAAGCCCAAGCCGCAGTACTAGCGAGAGGCATGCCATGCGAACGAGCCCCCCCGCAGCGCGCACGCTCGCCGAGCTGCGCGCATCTGGCTGGTCGCCGCGCAGCGTGCGAGAAGAGCTGCGTGCCAACCTGCTCGCCCGGCTGCGCGCGGGCAAGAGCCTGTGCGAGGGCGTGCTCGGCTACGAGGACTCGGTGATTCCGGCGCTCGAGAACGCGCTCTTGTGCGGGCACGACCTGATCTTCCTGGGCGAGCGCGGACAGGCGAAGACCCGGATGATCCGCTCGCTCGCCCTGCTCCTGGATGAGTGGATCCCCGAGATCGCCGGCAGCGAGATCCACGACGACCCCTTCGCGCCGGTCTCGGCGCGCGGGCGAAGGCTGCTCGCGGAGCACGGCGATCGCTGCGAGATCGCCTGGGTGCATCGCGACGACCGCTACGTGGAGAAGCTCGCCACGCCCGACGTCTCGATCGCCGACCTGATCGGCGATGTCGATCCCGTGAAGGTCGCCGAGGGGCGCTCGCTGGCCGACGAGCTCACGATCCATTTCGGGCTCGTGCCGCGTACCCATCGCGGCATCTTCTGCATCAACGAGCTGCCCGACCTGACGGAGAAGGTGCAGGTCGGCCTGTTCAACGTGATGGAGGAGCGCGACGTGCAGGTGAAGGGCTACCGCGTGCGCCTGCCGCTCGACGTGTTCGTGGTCGCGAGCGCGAATCCCGAGGATTACACGAGCCGCGGTCGCATCATCACGCCGCTCAAGGACCGTTACAAGGCCCAGATCCGCACCCACTACCCGCGCACGCGCGGCCTCGAGCTCGCGATCGTTCGCCAAGAGGCCCGGCTTCCGCGGATAGACGGGATCGCGTTGTTCGTGCCGCCCTTCATGGAGGAGATCGTCGGCGAGCTCACCTTCCAGGCGCGCTGTAGCTCCGACGTGAATCAGGCCTCGGGAGTCTCGGTGCGCATGTCGATCGCGAACTATGAGACGCTGCTGGCGAGCGCCCTGCGCCGCGCGCTGCGCCAGGGCGAGCGCGAGGCGGTTCCCCGCATCTCGGACCTCGACGCGCTCGACGCCTCGACCAGCGGCAAGCTCGAGCTCGAGTACGCGGGCGTCGAGCACACGGAATCCGACGTGATCCGCGCGCTCATGAAGCGCGCGAGCAAGAGCGTGTTCGACGAGCGCGTGCAGCTCGCTTCGCTCGATCCCGTTCTGGAAAGCTTCGACCAGGGCTGGAGGGTCGAGGTATCGGTCGCGATGGCGTCGCGCGAGTACCTTTCGGGACTCGACGCGATCACCGGGCTGCGCGACGCAGCGCTGAGGCTCGCGGGTGGCGATTCCCCCGCGCGCCTCGCCTCCGCCATCGAGTTCCTGCTCGAGGGGATGCACCTCTCGAACCGCCTCAACAAGCAGGCGCGCGAGCAGGGTGCGCTCTACACCCGTTCGTGAAGTCGATTCTGTATAGCCGCTGGGACGGCACACAGCAGGCCTTCTCGCTCGACGCGAAGCAGGCGCTGGGAGCGCTCTCGGAGCTGCTGATGGAGGGGCTCTCTGCACGCGAGGCGCTCGAGTGGATGCGCCAATTCGGCTTCGAGCTCGCCGGGCTGAACCTGCGCGTGATGGGGGTCGAGGAGCTCCAGGAGGAGCTGCAGCGCGAGGCGAACGCGCTCTTCGAGCGCTACCGCATGGACGCCGCGACGGAGGAACTGCGCCGCCGCCTCGATGAGATCCTCGATCGCGAGCAGGCGGCGTTGCGCGCGCGTCACGGCTTCGAGTCGAGCCGCATGAACGATTTCCTCGCGCGGCGTCACGCCGAAGTGTCCCAGCTCTCGGAGGCGATCGAGCGCTTCGCCGAGCATCGCTTCGAGGACGAGCGGGCGGGCGAGGACTACCGCGAGCTGCGCGAAGAGCTCGAGAGGCTGCGTGCGCTCGAGCGCTTCTTGCAGCGCGAGGGACGCCGCTTTCGTGGCTCCGAAGCGGCGGACTATGAGACGGCGCAGGGCATCCGTGAGCGTCTCGAAGCGATCGAAAAGCTGTCGCGGGACCTCGCCGAGGGGAATTTCGAGGCGATCTCGCCCGAGCAGCTGCGCGAGCTGCTCTCGGACGAGGCGGCGCGCTCGCTCGTGATCCTGCGCGACCTCGAGGGCACGCTGCGGCGCGCCGGCTACCTCGCGGACCGCGGCGACGCCGCCGAGCTGACGCCCCGCGCGATCCGCCGCATCGGCGCGCAGGCGCTCGCCGAGGTCTACGGCGCGCTGCGCAAGGATCGCCCGGGCGGCCACGCGATCGACGCACGCGGCGCGGCGGTCGCGCGTCCCGACGAAACGCGCCCGTTCGAGTTCGGCGATCCGCTCGATCTCGACGTGACGCGCACGCTGCTCAACGCGCTGCGGCGCCGAGCAGCGGCTGCGGACGTGGCGGGGCAGCCGCTCCTGCGCGTCGAGGACTTCGAGCGCCGGGAGCTCGACTTCGAGAGCCATGCCACCACCGTGCTGTTGCTCGACATGAGCTGGTCGATGTCGTGGGCCGGCCGCTTCCCGGCGGCGAAGCGCGTCGCGCTCGCGCTCGACCACCTGATTCGCACGCGTTTCCCCCGCGATCGCTTCTTCGTGGTGGGCTTCTCGACCCGCGCGCGCAGGATCGCGATCCCCGATCTGCCCGAGCTCTCGTGGGATCCCGGCGATCCCTTCACCAACCTCCAGGAGGGGTTGATGCTGGCCGAGCGGCTGATCGCGAAGCACCCGAGCGCGAGCCCGCAGGTGCTGGTGATCACCGATGGCCAGCCGACCGCATACTTCGACCAGGGCCGGCTGCGCGTCGAGTGGCCGATGGGCTTCGGCGGCGTCTCGCCCCACGCCGTCGCCGAGACCCTGAAGCAGGTGCGCCGGATCACCCGCCGCGGTGTCACGATCAACACCTTCATGCTCGACGACTCCCCGGAGCTCGTCGGCTTCGTCGAGCACATGACGCAGGTGAACCGCGGCCGCGCCTTCTACTCGAGCCCCGGGCAGCTCGGGTCGTTCGTGATGGTCGATTACCTCGACGGACGTCGGAAGCGCTGCGCCTGATGGCGACCCCCCTGCGCGTCGCGGGCCGCTTCGTCGCCAATCTCGCGCGCGCCGCGCGGCGGCCGTTCGCGCGCGCCGCCCTGCCGCGCGACACGGGCGCCTGGCTCGTCGTGCGTCTGGCGGCGTCGCTCGACGAGCTGGGTCCGCCGCGGCTGCCGTTCACGCCAGACGGCGCGCTCGGCCTGCTCGATCTGCTCCAGACGCTCGAGCGCGCCGCTTCCGATCCCCAGATCGACGGCGTGCTGCTGCGCTTCTCGGGTGCGCCGCTCGGGTTTGCGCAGGCTCTCTCGCTGCGCCGGGCGATCGATGGCGTGCGCGCGGCGGGCAAGCCCGTCGCCGCGTGGGCCGAACGGCTGGATGCGCAGGAGTACCTGGTTGCGAGCGCGGCGACGAAGCTCTGGCTCGCGCCCGTCGGCGAGCTCTTCCTGGTGGGGCTGCGTCTGGATGGCTTCTATCTGCGCGGGCTGCTCGATCACCTCGCCGTGAAGCCCGAAGTCGTGCGCATCGGTAGCCACAAGACCGCCGCCGAACACCTCACGCGCGAGAGCATGTCGCCGGAGGAGCGCGAGCAGCTCGACCGACTGATCGACGACCTGTTCGGAGAGCTGATCGCGCGCATCGCTGCGGGCCGTGGGCTGGAGCCGGCGGCCGTGCGCGCGCTCGTCGACCGGGGACCTTTTCGCGCCTCCGCCGCGGTCGAGGTCGGGCTCAGCGACGGCTGCCTCTACCCCGACGAGATCTCCGCCGCATTGGACGCGCTGACGCCGATTCCTCCCTCGGACCGCCAGGGGCCGCGCCGCGCGCGGCTGATCGAAGCCGCCGTCTACCATGGGCTGCGCACGGCCGACGCGGGCTGGCGGCCGCTGTTCCGCGATCTCCCGCGCATCGCCTACGTCGTCGCGCGCGGCGCGATCCACCGCGGCAGCGGGGCGCGCGGGATCGCGAGCGACAGCCTGCGCCAGCTGCTCGAGGCGCTCGGCCGCGACGACGACGTGTGCGGCGTCGTCCTGCGCATCGACAGTCCGGGAGGCGACGGCGTCGCGTCGGATCTGCTGTGGCGAGCCGTCTCGCAGCTCGCCAGGCTGAAGCCGGTGGTCGCGTCGATGGGCGACGTCGCCGCCTCGGGCGGCTACTACCTGGCATCGGCGGCGGACGCGATCTTCGCCGAGGCGGGCACGCTCACGGGCTCGATCGGCGTGGTCGGCGGCAAGGCGAATCTCGAAGGTCTGTATCGCCGCATCGGCGTCGCGCGCGACGCGGTCGAGCGCGGAGCCCGCGCCGGGCTGCTCTCCGACGCGCGCGGCTTCACACCCGACGAGCGCGCCGTGCTGCGAGACGACATGGCCTCGCTCTACGCCACCTTCGTCGCGCGGGTCGCCGAGGGCCGCGGGCTCACCCTGCAGGCGGTCGAACGCGTGGCGCAGGGGCGGGTCTGGAGCGGCGCGCGGGCGCGCGCCCTCGGCCTGGTCGATGCGCTCGGCGGACCGCTCGATGCGCTGCGCGAGACGCGACGCCGCGCCGGGCTGCGCGACGGGGAGCGCGTGCTGATCGAATCCCATCCGCGCCTGCCGGCGCTCGCGGGTCTGCGCTGGCTGCGCAGCCTGGTGTCGACCGGGATCGACAGAATCTAGCGTATGGGGCGCACGCTCAAGTACGACTTCGCGGGATCGGACTTCCGGGTGGCGCCGGAAGACCTCGCGGGCCCCGGCCTCGCAAAGCTGTTTGCGCCGGACCTCACGCCGCCGCTTCGGCTCAGCGTGGATCTGGGCTTCGGGCGCGGCGAGCTGCTGCTCGATCTCGCGCGAGCCGAGCCGGGCGTGGCCTTCCTCGGTGTCGAGTACTCGTTCAAACGCGTGCTCAAGCTGGCGCGGCGTCTCGCGCGCACCGGGTTGCGCAACGTGCGGCTCGTGTGCGACACCGCCGAGGCGATCGTCGGCGATCGTCTGACGGACGGCTCCGTGCACGCCTTCTGGATCAACTTCCCGGACCCGTGGCCGAAGAAGCGCCACCACCGCCGTCGCCTGATCCAGCCGGCCTTCGTGCGGCAGCTCGCGGGCCGGCTCGAGCCCGGGGGCCTGCTGCATGCGGCGACCGACCACGAGGGCTACGCGGAGGTGATTGCCGAGGTGCTGTCGGCCGAGCCGCTGCTCGAGAACGTGCATGCGCCCGCGGCGTGGAGCAGCCAGCCGCCGCCCCGCTCCGCGACGGCCTACGAGCTCGAGTGGCGTGCACAGGGCCGCAATTGCCGCTACTTCGCGTATCGTCGCGCGGTCGCTGCGGTCGCTTGACACCCCCGCGGGCGGCCCATAGGGTCGGCCGTCCGCCCCCCGAGGAGCGTGTGCTGGAACGCGCCAATCTCAAGAACTTCTCGATCGATGCGCTGCGCGAGCGTCTCGCGCGCGACGGTCTCGCGCCCTATCGCGCCGAGCAGATCGCGGGCTGGCTCTACCAGCGCGGCGTCGAGGACCCGTCTGCGATGTCGGACCTGGGTCGCGACGTGCGCGCTCGCCTCGCAGGCGAGTGGGATACGCGTGCGCTCGAGGTGGTGAAGGTCGAGCGCTCCGCCGACGGTACGCTCAAGGCGGCGCTCGAGGCGCGCGACGGGGCACGCATCGAGTCCGTGCTGATCCCGGAGGAAGACCGCACCACGTTGTGCGTGTCGACCCAGCATGGCTGCCCGCTCGCGTGCAGCTTCTGCGCGACGGGCGCCCTCGGCTTCGGGCGCAATCTCGCGACCGCGGAGATCATCGATCAGGTCTGCCGCATGCGAGAGCTGCTCGAACCCGGACGGCGCATCACCAACGTGGTCTTCATGGGGATGGGGGAGCCGCTGCTCAATCTGGCCGCGGTGCTCGAGGCCGTGCGCCTGTTGGTGCATCCGAAGGCCTTCGCGATGGCCCCGCGCCGGGTCACGGTATCGACGGTGGGTATCGTCCCGCGCATCGGAGAGCTGCTGCGCAGCGTGCCGGTGAATCTCGCGGTCTCGCTGCACGCCACCACGGACGAAGTGCGCGACCGCCTGGTGCCGCTCAACAAGCGCTTTCCGCTCGACAGCCTGCTCGGCGAGCTGCGCGCTCTCGACTGCATCAACCCGCGCCGGCCGGTCTTCTTCGAGTACACGCTGATCGACGGTGTGAATGCTTCGCGCGAGGACGCGCGCCGCCTGGCCCCGCTGCTCCGCAACATTCCGTCCAAGCTGAACCTGATCCCGATGAATGCCCATCCGGACTCGCCGTTCGTCGCGCCGCCCGCGCCGGTGATCGATGCGTTTCTGCGCGAGGTGGTGGCGTCCGGCCTGCGCGTGACGCTGCGACGCAGCCGCGGCTCCGACATCCAGGCGGCCTGCGGGCAGCTCGCGCTGCGCGGAGCCGTTTGATCAAGGGCTGGCCGATCCGCGCCGAAGAGTCGAACAGGAGAGCCTGGGAGCATGCTCTACGCGGTCGGGGACATCCACGGCGAGAGCGAGATGCTCTCCGAGCTGCTCTCGAAGCTGCCCCTCGTCCCGGGCGACCGGTTGGTCTTCGTCGGGGACTACGTCGATCGCGGTCCCGACTCGAAGAGCGTCGTCGAGAAGCTGATCGCCTTTTCAAAGCACCACAGCTGCGAGTTCCTGCTCGGGAACCACGAGTCGATGTTCCTCGATTCCCTGGGCTGGCAGGGGTCCGACTACTTCGGCGGCGACGCCTTCCTGCTGAACGGGGGAGACCGCACGCTCGCGAGCTACGAATACTTCTCACAGGTCGGCCCCGCGCAGCGTGAGTTCGCGCTGCCCAAGGAGCACGCGGAGTTCTTCCGCCGTCTCAAGCTCTATCATCGCGACGGGGATTACCTGTTCGTGCACGCGGGAATCGGCCGGCACCTGCTCGGCGAGACGGATGTCGAGTGGGCCCTGGGGCGGGCGCACACCGAGGATCTGCTGTGGGACCGGGCGACGGCGGATTTGCCCCACCAGCTGGGCGTGACGATCGTCTACGGTCACACGCCGAGCGCGGACTTCGCGGTGCGTTGGAACCCACCCTTCAGCATCGGCATCGACACCGGCGCGGTCTACGGCGGTCGCCTCACTGCGATCCGCCTGCCCGACGAGACCGTCTTCCAGGTCTAGGCTAGGACTTCGCTCGGCTTCGCCTCGCTGCGCGCTCCGCTTGCCTAGCTACGCCGTCCGCGTTCGCCGCAGCTCGACCGCCACCCAGGCCGAGAGCGCGAAGGCGACGACCGCCGGTGCGATCGTGGCCACGCCGAGCACGAGCACGTGCGAGGCCATGGCGCCGAGCATGAGCAGCGCGAGACACGGCGCCGCGAGTGCGGCGGTCTGCGGCTACCTCCGCGGTGCGGTCGCACCGCCCGGCGCGAGCCTACACCAGCGAGGCGTGCGAGGGGAGGCGTTGGCAAGCTGCTGAAGAACTGCGTGTGGAGGCGTTCCAGCGCCGTCGAAGACGGTTTGGAGGGGGGAGGTGGGCAAGCGGGCTCGAGAGATCCCTGGCTTCGAAGCTTCCTGCCGAAGCTTGCGAGGCCGGCCAGACCCGACCCGAACAGGAGAAGCGTGAACGGCTCGGGAATGGCGTCAACGCGCAGCGATGCACTGACAGCGTCCGTCGCCGACGTTCCGGGACAGGCGCCGCCTGACAAAAGGCTGAAGCATGAGGAGGGCTGCATGGTGTACGAGATGCCCGTGAACGCGTCGGTACCAGGCGCTGTCACCATGTAATCGATCCGCCACAGCTCACCATCGTTCGCGGCGAAGCCGATGGGAGCACCGTCCGACGCCACAAGATAGAAGAGCTCTTTGGGTCGAGACCCGGGTGGAAGCGCTAGTCGAGTCGGACGCGGCGTTACTCCTCGATCTCGCGCGTGTAGCCGGGCGGAGGTGTCGGGTGTTCCTCCGCGTCGAAGACGACGAGATCGCCGTTCGAGTCGCGGTACAGGGTAAGTTTTTTGGGCGGGGCAGGCTCCATTCTGGCAGGTTGCAAGAGTGGTCCCTCGACCCAGCCGAGCTCCTCCATGCACCGGTCGAATCCCCCTCGGGCAAAGATAGGTAGGCGAGCAAGTTGAGTCCCGCATCGGCTCCGTACTGGACTTTCGCCTGCTGCTGGCAGTAGGCGCGGTCCGCGTAAAAGTCCGTTGCGCCAGCACCCGGCCGGTTCCATTGCTGCGTCGGTGCGGAGGCGCATCCGACCCCCGCTGCGGCGAGCAGCAACGCACCGAGGAGGGCACGCACGAGGCAACTCTTCAAGCCTCCCCCCTTTCGCATGCAGAGTATGCACGAGCGGCGGCCTCGCATTCGTGCCTTCCGTCCAGGTTGGCTCACCGTGCGCAAGCGAGCCAACAAGGGGGTGAGAGACGAATGCCACGCGCGTTGGCGCCGACGAGTGACGTCAGATCCGGCTACGACCATGTCACCTCTCGCCCCCCGGAACTTCATCGCTGCGGATGAGCCCATGCCGCCTCCAGCCCGCCCGCAGCAGCCATGTCTGGGCTCGGGCAATCGCGGGGCGATCGGTGGGAAGTACCGGGCCCTCGGCCCATCCCTCGAACCATCGGCCCGAGGACGCTGGGTCGACCGAGAACGCGGACACCCGGGTAGATGGGGCTCCCTGGCCCGCATGCTTTCGTGCGTTGAGGAGGACGTAGGCAAGGGCCGCTCGCACCTCCCGGGGCGTACCCAGCGCGCGGTGGTGATAGCGGCCGTCGAGAACCGCTCCCCGCCGATCGAAGACGCGATTCACGGCCCGGGCGAGGCGCGCGGCCAGGCTCTTCATACCATTCCCCAAGGCCACGGCGCTTTCCGTTTCAATGAGCAGGTGGACGTGATTGTGTTGCAGCGAGTAGTGGACGACCCGGAAGTTTCGACGTTTCGCGATCGTGCGAAGCGAGTGCTCTACCTCGCGAACCAGGCGCACTGTTCGCAGCGACGGCACGTCGCTGCGAACGCGGATCGTCACCAGCCCAGGGTGGCTTTCCGGAAATTCCGCACGCCCGCGATGCCATACTCGCGGCCTCACCGCAGCCTTTCGCCCGGCACCCTCCCTCGCTCCACCCCAGCGCACGGGCATCTCCAGGTCCAGCTCGAGTTGCGATCGACGCGTCATACACTTGATTGTGGCCATGTTCTCGCAGAATGTCAAGACGAAACTCTGAGAGTGAATCGAAAAGCTTGACGCTGATGTGCGTCATCTGCTTCTCGGGCCGGCTCCTTTACGGCTGCTTCGGACGCCGTCGTGCGCGCGCGCAACCTGATGGAGCCAATTTGTTCTCTGCGCGCGCCGGCACAGACCGGCCCGTCGGAAGAGTTCGGCGGACCGGCCCGTGCGCGATTGCCCATCGGATGTGTACGAGTTGACTGAGCCGTGCGAGCGCCACGGCAGCGGCCGCTCGACCGATCTGCGGCACCCGCGCCACGCGAAAGCTGGGGAGGCCCTGGCGGGGCTCCGTCCCGCGGATCGAAGATTGAACGAGTGACAGCAGAAGAAGACGGAGTTTCTCCCGGGTACCCGGTCTACTCGTCGCTCGTGTGCCGGATTGCGCAGCGGCGGCTCGCACCGTAACCGGAAACAGCCCCGGCACCCGAGCGCCACCCGACTCCCACTCTCAAAACCTTCTTCAACGGTGCGGGAACGCCATCCGCAGGCCGTTCTCCACCCGGTCCGCTCGGCTTCGCCTCGCTGCGCGCTCCGCTGGCCCGGGTCTTCGCTCGTCTCCGCCTCGCTGCGCGCTTCGCTTGCCTGGGTCTCGGGTCCCGGCGCGCCGACTTCGCGTGCCTAGCCTTCGCGCGGCGAGACGAGGGGGATCAGCATGCGCGTTCCGGGGCGCAGCGCTCCGAAGTCGAGATCCGGGTTGTACTGGCGCAGCAACCACACCGGGACCTCGAACTTGTGCTGCGCGAGAAACCAGAGCGTCTCGCCCTTCTTCAGTACGTGCGCTTCGGTGCCGCTCACGACGTAGGCCTCGAAGAACGCCTCTTGTAGCGCGAGGTGGTATTCCAGACGGCGCTGCTCGAAGACCTCCGGCGTAACTTGGCTGAAGTCGAGCTTCGCGCTGCGGCCGATGCGCACCGGCGTCCCGACCTTCATCCGGTTGAGGCGCCGCAGCGTGCTCGGCCGCACCTCGAGCCACTCGGCATAGTGACCGAGCGTCTCGTCGGCTTGGACCGTGATGCGATTGCCGCTCGAGACGGCGTAGTTCGAGGGATCCGGAGCGGGGAGGGCCGAGGACTCGGGCTCCGACGCGGCATCGCGTGCAGGCTCTGGCGCGGGCGACGCTTCGAGCGCGGGCGGCGCTTGCGTCGGGGAGGCCGAGGCGATCGCGATCGGCGCTGGCGCGACCGGGGCGGGCGCGCTCGGCGGAGGGGCTGCTTGCGCCTCGGCCGGCTTCGTGTCCTGCTCGGACGACGACGCGATGGCGGGCGCGCGGATCTGCGCCGCGTCCGAGGCGGTGTCCGACGGCGCGGACGGCGCCGGCGGCGACGCGGCGGGCGCGGGTGCCTCGGGAGCCGGCGCGGGCTCGGGGGCCGGGGGCGAGGTCGGGCTCGCGACGAACGTCGGGCGTGCCTCGGCCGGCGGCGCTTGTGCCTGCGCCACGACGACGGTCGCCTCCGAGGCCGGCGTGGGTTCGGCGAGCGGCTCGGGTGTGCCGGGCAGGCGCAGCCGCTGCCCGACCACGATGACATTGCGGCTGCGCAGCCGGTTCACCGCGACGATCTCGGCCTCCTTCACGCCGTAGCGCTCTGCGATGCTGGCGAGCGTCTCGCCGCGCCGCACCCGGTGGATGCGATCGCTGGGCACGGGCTCGACGCGCGCGAGCACGGCGGGCTCGGGCGCGCTCGCATGGTCGGGAAGCCGCAGGACCTGGCCCATGCGAATCGTATTGCGACTGCGCAGGTCGTTCAACGCCGTGAGCTCGCGCTCCGAGACTCCCTGGCCCGCGGCGATCTTGGAGAGCGTGTCGCCGCGGCGGACCTTGTAGAAGCGATCGCGGTGCTGGACGGCCAGGCGCTCACCCGGTGCAATCGACGCGACCAGCTGCTCGATCGGCTGCGTCAGGTGGCGCTTTGGCACGCGCAGCTCGTAGCCGCGGGGCACGTACTTCGCGCCGCTCCACACGGGCGGACGCAGCGCCAGGTTGTGCTCGCGCAGCGCCTCGAGATCGACGCCGAGCGCCCGCTGCAGGCTTCCGATGCGGTAGAAGTCGTCGAGGACGACGACCTCGTACTCGATCTCGGGCAGGGTCTCGAGCCGGCCGAAGAAGCGCTCGGGCTCGCGATCGATCTCGGAAGCAGCGAGGAATTCGGCATAGAAATTTCGCGACGCGAAGCCGAAGCTGCGGCTCTGGTAGCGTGCGACGATCGTCGCGATGTCGCGCGTGCCGAGCGTCCGCGCGGCGCGCACCATTCCCGCCAGTCCGTGGTTGTAGGCGGTGATCGCGAGCGGCCAGGATTCGATCTGCCGGTAGTTGTATCCGAGCAGGCGCGCCGCGGCGACGCTCGCCTTGTGCGGATCCATGCGCTCGTCGACCACGTCGTCGACGCGCAGGTAGCGACGGCCGGTGGAGCGCATGAACTGCCATAGACCGGCCGCGCCGACGTGCGAATAGGCGCGCGGATTGAACGAAGACTCGACATGGGGCAGCGCAGCCAGCTGCTTCGGCACGCCCTCCTCGGTGAGCACCCGCTCGATGTGCGCGCGCCACTGGCTGGCGCGGATCAGACCGGCGCGGAACTTGTCAGCCTGCCCGAGCTGGAAGCGCACGTTGCGAGCGGCGGCGCGCAGCGTCGCGTTCGTGGTGCCCGCGGGCCAGAGCGCGAGCACGCGCTCTGCCTCCGCCGACAGTCCGGAGCGCTGGCCCGCCGCGAGCTGCAGCAGGATCGCCGCGTAGCGCCGCTTGGCCTGCTCGATGCGCCGCTCGCGCTCCCGCGCCGTGAGGCCCGCAGGGAAGCTCAGCGTCTCGTACACGACGTCGAGGCGCTCGCTGTCGTGGATCAGGCCGCCACGGGTGTCGACCTCGCTGTAGATGCGCGACCAGAAACGGACGTTCGGCTCGAGGCCCTGCGGCCGCGGCAGCGTGTCCGCCGCGGCTGCGAGACTGCCGAGCAGCCCGAGCGCGGCGAGCGTGCGTACGACGATGCGCAACATGAATGCGAAACCGATCGGCAACGGCGGGACCGAACCTGACCGTCCGCTTTCAGGAAGGGCACGCCAGACCCCGCGGGGTCCGAGGCGCACCACGGCCTTCCGCCCTTCGATCGTCGCCCCGCGCCGTCGCGATCGCCACCGCCTCAAACGCCCGCCTCTGACTGGCTGTTATCGCCTTCGGTTCTTCTTGCGAGCGCGCCTGGCCTGGCGGCGCTTGTCCTTCTGCCGTGAGCGCGAGCGCGCCGGCTGGCGCGCCGGCAGCCCAGCGCCGCCGCTCGCCGGAGAGAGCAGCGCGCTCGGATCGAGTGCGCCCGCGCCGCGCCCGAGTCCCGGGATGCGCGAGAGCAGCCCACCGCCGCGAGCGCCGACCGACGACATCATCTCGCGCATCTGGCCGAAGCGCCCGACCAGGTCGCGCACCTCCTTCGAGCGCCGTCCGCTGCCGCGCGCGATGCGCGTGGCCCGGCTCTTGTCGATGATCTCGGGCCGTGCCCGCTCGGCGGGGGTCATCGAGCGGATCAGCGCCTCGACCTTGCCGAGCTCGCGCTCGTCGACCTGCTCCGCGAGCGAGCCGAACATCGGCAGCTTCGCGAAGACCTCGCGCAGCGGCCCCAGCTTCTGGATCACCTGGAGCTGCTTGAGCAGATCCTCGAGGCCGAAGCGGCCGGCGAGCAGGCGCTCGGCGTCCTGCTCGGCTTCGGCCTGGTCGACGACCTGCTCGAAATCCCGGACCAGGCCGACGACGTCGCCCATCCCGAGGATGCGCGAGGCGAGGCCCTCCGGACGGAACGGCTCGAGTCGGTCGAGGGCCTCACCGGTGCCGATGAAGCGGATCGGAACGCCGGTGACCGCCTTCACCGTGAGGGCGGCGCCGCCGCGGGCATCGCCATCGAGCTTGGTCAGGATCAAGCCGTCGAGCGGGAGCTGCTCGGCAAACGCCTTCGCGACCTGGACTGCGTCGCGGCCCATCAGCGCGTCGCACACGAGCAGCGCGTTCGCCGGAGCGCACAGGCGGTGGATCTCGGCGAGCTCGTGCATCAGCTCGGCATCGATCGCGAGCCGCCCGGCCGTGTCGTAGACGATCGCGTCGAAGCCCTCGCTGCGCGCCCGCCGGGCCGCGGCCGCGCAGATCTCCGGCGGCCGCTCGCCGGCGGCGCCCGTATGGACGGGAACCTCGATGCGGGCGCCGAGCTGCTGGAGCTGCAGCACGGCGGCCGGGCGCTGCACGTCGGCGGCGACCAACAACACACGGCGCCCCTCGCGTCTGAGATGGCGCGCGAGCTTTGCGGCCACCGTGGTCTTGCCGACGCCCTGGAGCCCGAGCAGCATCACGGAGGTGATCCCGGCGGGATCGCGCGCGAGCGTAGGCTCGACGGGGCCCATCAGGCTCGTCAGCTCTTCCTCGCAGATCTTGATGAAGTGCTGGCCCGGCGTGACGCGCAGCTGGCGGCCCGCAGCATCGCGTACCCGCGTCTCCACCTTCTCACCGAGGGCGCGTTCCTTGACGCGCGCCAGGAAGTCCTTCACGACGCCGAAGTCGACGTCGGCCTCGAGCAACGACATGCGCACGTCGCGCAGCGAAGCGTCGACGTTCGCCTCGTTCAGCTCGCGGATGCCGCCGAGCTTCTCGCGAGCAGCCGTGAAGCCGCGGGTGAGGGTCTCGAACATGGGATTCTCCGAAGGCCGGCAGCATAGCCCCGCCGGGGTGAACTTCGCTCGGCTCCGGCTCGCGGCACCCCCGGTTTGCGGCCTTGCTGCGGTCCGGCCGCACGTGCAAGATGTGCGCTGTCGCGGTCCGTGCCGCAGGACGGCACGGCGAAACCGATGCCAGACGGCAATGGCCGCGGCGCACAGGCGACGAGCAGGCGGCGAGGGATGGACATGGCGACCGAGGTCGAAGCCCAGATCGCGGGCAGCGTGTGGAAGATCGAGCGGGCGTTGGGCGACGTCGTGAAGGAAGAGGACGTGCTCATGATTCTCGAGTCGATGAAGATGGAGATTCCCGTCGAGGCGCCTTGCGCGGGCCGCATCCGCGAGATCCGGGTGCGGGAAGGGCAGGCGATCGAAGAAGGCGCGATCCTCGCCGTGATCGAGTGAGAGCGTGGCCAGACGCGTCGAGGCGCGCGTGCTCCGGAACGAGGACCGACCGGCCGTGCTCGCGCACCTGGCAACGAACGCCAAGGCCAATCTGTTCCTGCTCGACCTCACCGACCGCATGGCCGCGCCCCCGGCGCCGGGCGAGATGCGTACGGAGATCGCGGCGGCCTGGCGCGGTGACGAGATCGTCGGCGTCGTCGGGCTGCGCCCGAGCATCGTCTTCGACAGCGACGTCACGCCGGAGGCGATCGAGGCGTTCCTTCCGCTGCTCGAAGCACTGGGCGTGGGCCTGGTGAAGAGCCCAGCGGACGCCGTCGAGTGGTTCTGGCGCCAGCTCAATCGCCGCGTCTATCGGCGTGCGCTCGTCGATCGCCTCGAGACGGCCTACAGCGTGCAGGCCCCGGAGGCGAAGCTCGGGGCGCCGCGCGACTTCGAGCGTACGCGCGCGGCGCTCTCCGAGGATCTGGACTGGCTGGTGGAAGCCGCCCGCGAGAGCCTGCGCGAGGAGAGCCGACCGGATCCCTTTGCGGGCGACGCTCGCGGCTTTCGACGCTGGGTGCGCGGACGCGTAGCGCGAGCGCGGGTCGTCGAGGAGGGGGGACGCATCGTCTTCGCGGGCTACGCCGACGTGCAACGCCCCGAGGGCTGGCTCTTGCAAGGCATCTACACCCGACCCGAAGCGCGGCGGCGCGGGCACGCCAGCATCGGCGTCTCCACTTTGTGTCGGGAGGCGTTCGCGAGCGGCGCGGACCACGTCCAGCTCGCCGTCGTCGACGGCAACGAGCCCGGCCGCTCGCTCTACGAGAGCCTCGGCTTCAAGCCCTTCGGCAAGCTGCGCACGATCCTCTTTTCATAGCGAACGAAGCCGGGTGACGGCGATCTTGAAGCGCGGCGCCGCCGTTCGCTAGGATGCGTCGCTTCGAACCAGGAGGGCTTCGGCCATGGGTCTGCTCGACGGCAAGGTCGTGATCGTCACGGGCGCAGGCGGCGGGATCGGGCGTGAGCACGCGCTCGCGATGGCGAAGGAGGGCGCTGCGATCGTCGTGAACGACCTCGGCGGCGCGCGCGACGGCACCGGCGCGGGCCATACGATGGCGGAGAAGGTGGTCGCCGAGATCAAGGCGGCGGGCGGCGAGGCGGCCGCGAACTTCGACGACGTTTCGAGCATGGCCGGCGCACGCGGCATCCTCGCGACCGCGCTCGACTCCTTCGATCGGGTCGACGCCCTCGTGAACAACGCCGGGATCCTGCGCGACAAGTCCTTTGCGAACATGGGCGAAGACCTTTGGGACATCGTGGTGAAGGTGCACCTGCGGGGCACGTTCTGCGTGAGCCAGGTCGTCTACGCCCACATGAAGGAGCGAGCGATGGGAGGGGTGATCGTGAACACCTCCTCCACCTCGGGCCTGAACGGAAACTTCGGGCAGACCAACTACGGCGCCGCCAAGGCGGGCATCTTCGGCTTCAGCCGTTGCCTCGCGATCGAGGGAAAGAAGTACGGGATCCGCTGCTTCGTCCTCGCGCCCGTCGCGCTCACGCGCCTCACGGCGGATCTGGTGGGCTTCGACGACGAGAAGATGAAGGCGCGCATGAACCCGGCGCTGGTGTCGCCGCTCGTCACCTATCTCGTGAGCGACCTGTCGAAGGATCTCACGGACAAGACGTTCTTCGTCGGCGGCGGGAAGATCGCCGAGATGCGCATGGTGACGCACACGGGCGTGGAGAAGAAGGAGCAGGGGGGACTCTGGTCGCCCCGCGAGATCGCGGAGCAGATGAAGCCCGGAGGCATCCTGCTGCCCGATTGAGCCGCAGCGCCTTCCCGCCGCAGCGTTTGCCGCCGCCGCCGCAGGGTGGTACATGTCGGTACGGCATGGCGGAGCTGCCGATCCACCCGGCCCCCGATTCTCCCGAGGCAACCCTTCCGTCGAGCTTGCCGCCCGCGGACGTGTTGTCGGCGATGACGCCGCGCTTCAACTTCTTCTTCCGTTGGTTCGCGCGCCGCTTCTTCTCCCACTTCGGGCTCGACGAGAAATCCGTCGCGAAGCTGCGCGAGCTCGAGCGCCGCGGCAGCGTCGTCTACGTGATGCGCTATGCGAGCCGGCTCGACTACTTCCTGTTCAACGCCTTGTTCCTGCGCGAGGGATTGCGCCTGTCGCGCTTCGCCAACGGGATCCGTTTCCATTATTACCGGCCGCTGCTCGAGCTCCTGCGCATCGCGCTGGGACGGCGGGATTCGGCCGGACCCGAGCGGGACCGCAGCTTCGTGCGCGAGCTCGCGAGCGGCGGGCAGTCGTTCTTCCTGTTCCTGCGCACCGCGCGGCTGGCAACCCTGCTGGCTTCGCGCGAACAGGTCGTCGCGCAGGGCAAGATCGAGCTCGATCTGCTCGAGGAGGTGGTGCGCGGGGTCTGGAATTCCGACCGCCCCATCCAGCTTGTGCCTCTCGCGATCTTCTGGCGCAAGGGCCCTCGCAGCCGGCGACGCTTCCTGAACCTCTTCTACGGCGCGCAGACGCGGCCCTCCGACCTCGCGAAGGTGGCGTCGTTCTTCACGACCTACCGGGACCTCGCGGTCAAGGTCGGTGAGTCGATCGACCTGCGGGCCTTCATCGCCGACCGCCGCGCCGAGGGCGAGTACGCCATCGCTCGGATGGTCCGGCGCTCGATCCTGATGTTCCTGTATCGCGAGGAGAAGGTCGTCGAGGGACCGACGCTGCAGCCGCGCGGCAAGATCCAGCAGATCGTGCTGGCCGACCCCGGGGTCGACGAGGCGATCCGGCGGCGCGCCGCCGAGCGCGGCGTGCCGATCGAGGTCGCGCACGCCGACGCCCAGGCGATGTTTGTCGAGATCGCGGCCCACATGAGCTCGACGTTCCTCGCGATCCTGAACTTCTTCGTCACGGCGATCATCCGCCGGCTTTTCGCGTCGGTCGAAGTGTCGGGCATCGAGAAGGTGGCCGACTACGCCAAGCGCCATCCGCTGGTGCTGCTGCCGAGCCACCGCTCCTACTTCGATTTCCTGATCGTCTCCACGCTGTTCTATGCGAACTACCTGATCCCGCCTCACATTGCGGCGCGCGAGAACATGGCCTTCGGGCCCTTCGGGTATCTGTTCCGCCGCGCGGGTGCCTTCTTCCTGCGCCGCTCGTTCGACGACGCGCTCTACAAGGAGGTATTCCGCTCGTACATCGCGTACCTCGTGAGCACGGGCGTCACGCAGGAGTTCTTCATCGAGGGCGGGCGCTCGCGCACGGGCAAGACGCTCGCACCGAGGCTCGGGATGCTCTCGTGGGACGTCGACGCCTTCCTGGCGAGCGCCCGTCGGGATCTGTTCTTCGTGCCGATCGCCATCACCTACGAGCGGCTGGTGGAAGAGGGCGCGATGGTCGAGGAGCTCGAGGGCGGCCGCAAGCAGAACGAGAGCGTGCTCGGGTTGATGCGCGCGCGAAAGTATCTACAGCGGCGCTTCGGCAGCGTGTTCGTGAACTTCGGCGAGCCGATCTCGCTCGCCGAAGCGCTCGGCACGCGCCGCGCGTCGCTCGCTCGCGACCCCTCGCCCGAGTGCCAGACGGAGAAGCGCGCCTTCGTCGAGCGACTCGGGCATCGCATCGTGGAGCGCATCAATTGGGCCGTGGTGCCGAACGCGACCTCGATCGCGGCGTGCGCGCTGCTCGGCGAGCGCCGGCGCGGGCTGCGCCGACGCGATCTCGTGGCGCGGATGCAGGAGATCGTGGACCTGCTGCGTCTCCAGGACGTGCGCTTCACGCCCGCGTTGCTTCGCGACGTGGGGGAGTTCAACGAGTCGATCGCATCGCTGCTGCGCAGCGACCTGATCCGTTCGACTCCAGACCCGCGCGGCGAGATCCTCTACTTCGAGGAGAGCCAGCGCCGGGTGCTCGACTTCTACCGCAATGCGATCGTGCACTTCGTGGTCGCGCCGAGTTTCTTGGCGCGCCGGCTGCTGCGCCCGACGTCGAGCGAGGACCCGCGGGAAGCCCTCGGCTGGTGGCTCGATCTCTTCTACCACGAGTACTTCACGCCGCGCGGCGAGGTGCTGGCGGCCCACTACGATGGCTTCGTCGATCACTTCGAGCGCTTCGGCTGGCTCGAGCGTCACGACGGTGGGCTGTGCGCGACCGACAAGGGTGTCGGAATCCTGCGCTTCCTCGCCGAGCAGACCGAGGGCATCGTCGAGGCCTATTGGGCGACGTTCGCCGCCGTGCTCGCGACGCAGGGGGCGCTCTCCGCGAAGGGGCTCGCACGCGCGGCGCGCGAGCAGTTCGAGCGCGCGCAGCTGCTCGGCGAGGTGGGGCGGCCCGAGGCGTCGAACCCCATCACCTTCTCGAACGCCGTCGATCTGCTGGTGAGGCGCCGGGTGCTCGAGCGCAGCGATCCGGAGCCGGGTCGCGAGCGCGCGCGCGACACGCTCTACGTGCGCGGGCCGGCGTTCGAAGAGCTGCCCGCCCTGCGCGACCGTCTGGCGACCGCTCTCGGCGAGGGGTAGTCTCCGCCTCCCCATGGATCCCTTGGCCAGCCTCGATTTCACGAAATCCGGCGGACTCGTCACCGCCATCGCCGTCGACGACGCGACCGGCGAGGTGTTGATGGTCGCCGCGATGAACGAGCAGACGCTTCGCATGACGCTCGAGAAGGGCGAGGCGGTGTACTGGAGCCGCTCGCGCGGCGTCTGGCACAAGGGCGAGCAGAGCGGACACACCCAGCGCGTGAAGAGCCTCTGGCTCGACTGCGACGGTGACGTGGTGTTGCTGCGCGTCGAGCAGCGTGGCGGCGGCGCGTGCCACACGGGCAAGCGCAGCTGCTTCTTCCGCAAGCTCGAGGACGGACGCTGGGTCGACGTCGGCGAGCAGGTCTTCGACCCGGCGCAGGTCTACGGGCGATGAAGGGCGGCAGCGCGCGACGGCTGCGCCTGGGCCTGCCGAAGGGCAGCCTCCAGGAGACCACGCAGCGGCTCTTCACGCAAGCGGGCTTCAAGCTGCGCATTCCCGAGCGCTCCTACTACCCGGACATCGACGACCCGGAGATCGAGTGCATCCTGATCCGTGCGCAGGAGATGGCGCGCTACGTCGATCAGGGGGTGCTCGACGCGGGTATCACCGGGCTCGACTGGACGCTCGAGTGTCGGGCGCGCGTGAAGCAGGCGGCCGACCTGCGCGCGCCGTGGCCCAACTACGGCCCCGTGCGCTGGGTGGTGGCGGTGAAGGAGGGCAGCCGCATCCGCAAGCCGAAGGATCTCCGGGGCAAGCGCATCGCGACCGAGGTCGTGAGCCTGACCCAGCGCTATCTGCGTCGCCACGCTGTCAAGGCCGAAGTCGAATTCTCGTGGGGCGCGACGGAGGTGAAGCCACCGATCCTCGCCGATGCGATCGTCGACGTGACCGAGACGGGTTCGAGCCTGCGCGCGAACAACCTGCGCGTGCTCGACACCGTGCTCGAGAGCACGCCGCGCTTCATCGCCAGCCGCGCGGCCTGGGCGGACCCCTGGAAGAAGGGCAAGATCGAGCGCGTGCTGCTGATGTTGCAGGGGGCGATCCACGCCATCGATCGCGTGGGTCTGATGATGAACGTTCCCCGCCGCCGCCTCGATCGCGTCATCTCGATCCTGCCCGCGCTCGGGACGCCGACGATCTCGAACCTCGTCGATCCGGGCTGGGTTGCGATCAACACCGTGGTCGAGGAGCGCACCGTGACCGAGCTCTGCCCGCGGCTCTCCGCGGCTGGCGCGCGCGGGATCGTCGAGTATCCGCTGAACAAGATCATCGACTGATGCACGCGCGAAGCACGCGCAGCGAGCCGGAGGCGAGCGGAGTTCATTGAGCCTGTCCGGCCTGGGCAGACGTCTCGCCGCCGCGCTCCCTGCCTACGCTCGCATCGCCTGGTGGGGGCTCGCCGCGCCTCGCGCGCCCGGCGCGCAGGCCCTGCGCGTGGTGCAGGCCGTGATCCTGCGCGACGCGCAGGTGCTGCTCGCCGTGCGCAGTGACCTGCGCGGCTGGGAGCTGCCCGGCGGTACGCCGCATTCCGGAGAGAGCGACGCGCGGGCGCTCGCGCGCGAGGTCCGCGAAGAGACGGGCCTCGACGTCGAGATCCTGCGGCACGTCGGCGACTACGAGCGCAGCGGCTTCCGTCCGCACCTGGCTCGCGTCTTCGCGTGCCGTGCCGTGGGCGGAGCGGAGCGTCCCAGCGAAGAGACACCGCGCTTGCGCTGGTTCGACGCCGGCAGCCCGCCGGCGACGCTCTTCCCGTGGTACCGGGGCCCGCTCGCCGATGCGCTCGCCGGCAACGCCGAGCCGGTCGCGCGGCGCGAGCACCAGGGCGCGACTCGCGTGCTGGCCGGTCTCGCGATCGACCTGCGCATGCGGATCAGCGACGACCGCGCGCTCTGACCACGCGCTCGCGCGCGGCTGGCGCGGGCACGGGCAGGCTCCACGTGGCGACGCGCGATCGAAACGAAAAGGCCCCCGGCCTGGACGGCGGCCGGGGGCCCTTCACACGCAGCGAGACAGAGACGGCTAGCGCGGGCCTTCGCGCAGACCGCTCGCCTCCCATTCCTTGCTGAGCTGCTGGAGCTTG
>Ga0210377_10001435_pt1 | contig 21836 bp, 21 predicted proteins | sample PLM4_65_b1redo_FD_155480 | JGI IMG/M metagenome (GOLD analysis project Ga0210377, IMG submission 155480) | Groundwater sediment microbial communities from an aquifer in East River, Colorado, USA - PLM4_65_b1 redo | ecosystem: Environmental > Terrestrial > Soil > Riparian zone | place: USA: East...
GCTGAGCATCAAGCGATGAGTACGTCTACGGTTCAGGCTGGTAGAATGGGTGTGCTAAAGAGAGAGCGGACGCGCTGCGCTAACAGCCGTCCGCGTGACACCGAGGAAGGAGACTCCCCGATGCGCCTACAGTCTAGCAAGGCTTGCTCCATCGAAGGCTGCGAATCACGCGCCTACAGCCGCAGTTGGTGCATCAAGCATTACTCTCGCTGGTTGCGCCACGGCGACCCCTCCGTCGATCTGCCACGGGCCAGCTTTAAGGTTGGCAACAAGATAGGCCACCGCTTCCAATCTACCCACGGCATGTACGCCACACCGACCTATCGCTCTTGGCAAAACATGATCACGCGCTGCTCAAACTCGAATCATAAGCACTACGCGAACTACGGCGGGCGGGGGATCACGGTCTGCGCGGCCTGGCGGGCGAGTTTCGAAGCCTTCCTGTCCGACATGGGCGAGAGGCCCGAGGGCAAGACGTTAGATCGCCGTGATAACGACGGCAACTACGAGCCTGCCAATTGCCGATGGGCGACGCGCATCGAGCAGAGGCGGAACCGGCGCCCCAGGCGCGGGCGCGAGGTGTAGACCGTGTATATTCCCGATGCCCATTATGTAAACGCGCTCCTACTCCAGCTTCAGCGCGAGCTCGAAGGCGCGCACCGCAAGGTCATGGAGATCGAGGCGCTGCGGTACGGCGAGGACAAGATCACCCGGCCCAGCGTCCAGAAGCAGACCGGCCTCGAAGTGCGCGCCGGCCTCACCGCGGACCTGATCCGCAGCGTCGTCTCGGCACTCACGGCTAACCAGCCGCGCACGAAGCTCCGGGCGCTGCGCTCGGGCGACGGCGCTGCCAAAAATACGAGCAAGCGCGAGGCGTTCTGGGATGCCTGGCTGAAGCACCAGCACCAGGTGTTCCGCCGGTTGGTCGACAGCACCGTCGGCAACGGCCTGGGCATCCTCAAAGGCGTCTATGCGCCCTGGCCGACCGAGGACCGCAAGAGGCTGGCCGGAGAGGCTGACAAGAAGTACCTCGCGCGCATGCGGCCGCTAAAACGCAAGTGGGGGCCGCCTTACGCCGCCGTCACGCCGCACCCGCTGACGTTCTACCACCGCCTCGGCCAGGGCGACCGCATAGCCGAAGTGATCGAGCACGGCTGGCGTTCAAAGGTCGACGTCTATGCCAAGTACGCAATCGAGGACGATGCCACCCTTCGGCGCAAACAACGCGGCCCGGAGCTTGACAGCAAGGTCGCCGAGATCCGGACGGCCACGCTGCTGCGCTCGGTCACCGGCCAGCCCGAAGAGATAATCCGGCCGCTACCCGCCGGCGCCGACAGCACCACGATGTGCCTCGTGACCGAATACTGGAATGCCGACTGCTACCAGGTGTACGTCAACCGGCGCCTCCTGTACGAGGAAGAGAAGCCCGGCGTCGGCTACTTCACCTGCGTAGGCGAGAGCACCAGCTCCCCGGACCCGGACAAGTACGGGCTGAGCATCGCCGAGAACATGCGGGCGAACGAGCCCGTGATCAACCGCATGCTGTCGCAGATGGCCGACGCCGCCGAGATGCTCGTGCACCGGCGCGCGACGATTGAGCTGCCCGACGGCACCGTCTTGCCGCAGGAGATCGGGGACGACAACAAGCCGAAGCCCGTCGAGTTCGACTTCTCAGACCCGAAGCGCATCCGTCCGCTGCCGGGAGGCGCGAAGGTCCACGACTTGAGCGCGGGCATCGAGTCGGTGGCCGGGCTGGTGCCGGCGCTTGAGATGATCGTGCGGTTTACCTCGCAGCACGGCGTCGCGCCGATCTTCAAGGGCATGCCGCCGGGCGCGAGCGGCTCCGGCTACCGCGACAACTCGCTGTACCTCATGGCAAAAGCGCAGTTCGAAGCGCTCGTCGACAGCATCCAGGAAGCCGTCGCCGACTACATCAGGTGGATGGAAGGCCAGATCGTCGAGCACGGCGAGCCAGTGTACTTCGAAGACCTCGAGCTCAAGCCCGGCGATATCGAAGAATGGGACGCCGTGATCACCGTCTCGCTTGACCCGGCGCTGCCGCAAAACCTCATAGCTGAGGGTTCCTTTTGGGCCGAAATGCAGGCGCGCGGCTTCGTCACGAAGCGCCAAGTCCGCGAGGACGGGCTCAAGATCGAGCAGCCGGACGATATCGAGGAGCAGATGCTCCTTGAGCAAGTCCAAGAACTACTGAAGCCCACGCTCGTACAGGACGTCCTTCGTCATTTCCAGATGGCTCCCGTCGCCGACGCGGTGCAACAGGGCGGGCAACCTACCATCCTCGGGCCTGACGGCAACCCGCTGGCCCCAAGCGGTGGGCCGGGAGGCGCTCAGCAGCTCCTCAGCGCAACCAATGGAGCGACAGGCGGTTTCCCTCAGGGCCAAGCCCGTGCCGGCGTGGCACGCCAACCACCCTTCCAGCCGGGAAGCTATCCGCCAGCGTAGGTGGAGCGTAGAATGACTGTGCTAATGTGCTCCGTCGATGAATGTGAGCGAGCCACTCATTGCAAGGGCTTCTGCAAGAAGCATTACACGCGCCTCCTGCGCCATGGCAGCCCCCTGATCGTCAAGAAAACAGGACTGCCGCTGGGTGCGGGGCATACTTCTAACCCCTTTCCTAAAGGCCACAGGTACAGCACCCGCCACGGCTACACGGGTACATCGACTCACAACATCTGGCTCAGCATGGTCGCGCGCTGCTCGAATCCCAGGTCGAAAGATTGGCCCAATTACGGCGGCCGGGGCATCACGGTCTGCAAGCGCTGGCTAACCTTTGAGAACTTCCTTGCCGACATGGGCGAGAGGCCCGAGGGCCTGAGCATCGACCGGATCGACAACGAGCGCGGCTACGAGGCGGGCAACTGCCGCTGGGCCTCGCGTTCAGAGCAAGGCCAGAACCGGCGCCCTTACCGGTGGATGCGCAACCGAGAATTGGCGGTGACGTAAGTGCCTCTGGTGACCGGCCCATCTCTTGATCAAGTCGTCAAAGAAGCGCGCGAGTGGTACGCCGCGAAGCGGACCTGGCTCATCGAGCAGCTCAGCGAGAGCTATCCCTACGGGGCAGTGCCATTAACCCCTATGGATCAGCTCGCCCGATACTCTGAAATGCAGCTAGACCCGGCCTCGTGGAGGGCGCTCGTGATGATGCTTGAGGACCGCTACCGCGGCCTGCCCGATGCGCGCCAGAAGGTCGAGCGCGACCTACAGGCGTACGTGCGGCGCATGGAAGCGCTGAAGGCGAAGGTCAGCTCGCCCGGAGGGGTGGAGAATGCCTAACCCGATTGAACTGATCGAATACGCGAAGCAGGTCGCGCGACAGGCAGGCATCGACGAGAAGCTGTTTATCGGCCTGATCGCCCACGAGAGCGGCTTCAAGGCGGACCCGGGCGGCAACGGCGGCGGCATCGGCCAGTTCCGCAAAGAGACAGCCGAAGGCTATGGCGTCACTCAGGAGCAATTGAGGAAGGACCCAAAGCTTGGGCTTCGGGTCGCCGCCCGCCTGCTCCAGGACAACTACAAGGCCGTCGGCAACGACTGGACGAAGGCCGCTGCCGCCTACTTCGTGGGCTCCGGCAACATCCAGCAGGCCAGCCAGGGCGGCGGCAACTGGATCGCTGCCGCCGACAAGATCGCCGGGCAATACGGGCAGGGCAGCGTTACTCAGTACCTCAAGGATATCGGGCTCAGTGACACGCTGGCGAGCACGCGCGGCCAGCTCGGCGCGCGGCCCGCCGGTAGGACAGGCGCGACCGCTGGCGACTTGCCGCCTCCGAATATCGAGAGCTACCGCTTGCCTGATCCGATCACCGGCGAGCTGTCGGGTGACTATGACTACGGCGCCTACTATCAGGCGCTCACTGGCTTCAGGGAGCTCTCGAAGGGCAAGAGCGACGAAACACTTGCCGACCGTTTGGCGCTCATCGAAGCCGACCTGGGCTACTTTGACGCGGAACTTGAGGCCGGCCGCCTCAACGTGACAAAAGCCAGCCAGGAGTTCCAGCAGCGCCTGGACTCATACAAGGCCGCGAACGCGCCTTTCGAGTCTGCGATGGGCTATCTCGTACCGATGGGGGCGACTCATTTTCCGGGCACCGACAAGCCTCTCAGTGGGCCGCCTGTCGAATGGAACCCGCTGAAGATGGCTCTTGATATGCGCAACGGGCTTGGCACGCCTGACCTGACCACGATCCCCACGCCGCAGGCCCCAAGCCGCAACCTCTTCGCGGAGGCGCTCGATATGGCCCGTGCCCGCGGCGCCACAGGTGCGGCGCAGCCGGACACGACACAGCCGGCGCAGTTCCCACGCGACAATCCCCCGCCGGCGCCTAATACGAGCATCGCGCCGGGGATGGCTTCGACTGCTGGCGGCGACGCCGAAGCGATCAGGCTCGCGCAGATGTTCGCGGGTGGAGGCTACTGATGGCCGCGCAGGACAACTATTGGGACGACCCAGCCGGGCTCTGGCGCGACCGCGCGACCGGCAACTACATGAAGCCCACCGACAAGGGCGGCGACGGCATCTGGTACAGCCCGGACGGACGACAGAAGTTCGTTAATGGAGTCTGGGTGGACACGGCCGGCGCCGGGGCCCAGGGAGCTGCCACGGGCACGGGCACTGGCTACGGCCTGGCCCCGGACTACATGTGGACGGTCGACCAGCTCAACCGCGACTTCACCGCGCAGCAGAATCAGGCGCAGCAGAACTTTACGGCGCAGCAAACCGACCTGGCCCGCTCGCAGACGGCGCACCTGACCGAGGTCGACGCCAACCTGCAACGCGAGCTTCAGCGCGGCACTATCGACGCGAATCAGTACATGCAGGAACGCGAGCTGGCGCAACGAGAAAGCGAGTTCGCCCGTAACATCGCCCTGCAGACCCTCACCGCCGACCGCGACAACGAGTTGCGACGGATCGGAGAAGCGCGCCAGGAGCGGCTGCTGCAGGCGCAGCTCGCCGCCAACCCGCAGGACCTTGTCGCCTATGAGTTCTACAAACGCAACCTCGGCCAGCCGGAGGCGTGGGACCTGGCGCAGCAGTTCGCGGCCGGCGGCGAAGCCGGGGCTAACGCGCCCATGACCACGGTCGAGAACCCGAGCGTGACCAGGGCCAAGCCTCCGACGGAGACGCTGAGCGGCCAGCCCTACCCGGAGCAGCCGCCGGCCTACTCGGACGAAGCCCTGCAGGAGCTCGCGTCGAGCTTCTACGACAACACGCCGGGAAACACGCCGCTCTACGACCCCAAGCTGTCGGGCACGGGCGTGTTCGGCGCGCAGATTAAGAGCCCCGGCGCGATCTCGCGTTCTCAGGGCATGCGCCTGAGCGACAGCGAGATGGGTGTCCTGTCGAGCTTCCTGCGCGGGGGCATCGACATGGGCGGCGGGAAGCGTGTGAGCATCAACCCGGACGAGTATTTCCAGCAAGTGGAGAAAAGTTGGATCCCAACGCTGAGCGGCGTTGGGACGCAGACGCAGTATCGCTAGGAGGCGACATGTCACAGAACCCCGCAATCGGCCGAATCGTCCACTACCGTCCCCTACCGGGGACCGAGCCCGTCATGATCGGCGAGCGACCCGCGATCATCGTCCGGACCTGGGGCAAGACGCCCGAGGACAAGGTGCAACTTCAGGTGTTCGTCGACGGAAGCAACGACGGCTTTCGCGAAGGCCTGATCTGGCGCACGTCCGTGGTGCAAGGCCCCGGGGAGGGTCAGTTTCACTTCCACGAGGACTGCCAGGAAGGCAAGTAGCTCCGCGCCCTCTACGCCAACTCAAAGGAGTGACCCGATGCCCTCGCCAGGAATGCACGGCGGCAGCCCCGACAACACCAGCATGCGCCTCGCGCGGCAGTTCCTCGGGCACCGCCCGATGCAGTCCGGGGAGGCGCAGACGATGCCGCAGGGCGTCACGGTCGAGAACATGCACGACTTCGGGCGCACTCCCGCCGGCATGAACATGATCGACGCCATGATGCGGCAGGTGGACCCGAAGAAACGCCGGCCTTCTTCCGCAGGACCGCCACGGCGCTAATGAGCAACTGGTACACCTACGAGCCAGCGGTCAGCTACCGGCGGCGCCAGGCGCGCCAGTGGACGGCGCAAGCGCGCAAGCACGCCTTCCAGACGCTTGCCCGCGACCAGCTCGCCGCAAGCGGGCAGGACCCCGACCTGCTCCGGACGAGTCCGACCATGCTCGACCGGCCGGGGATCACGGGGCGCGACGTGGACGCGATCATGCGCCCGCGGCCCGAAGAGGAGGGCGGCGGCCCGCTCGGCGTCCTGGGCCGTGCCCTTGACGACGCCACGAGCACAGTGTTCGGCGGCAAGGTGCGGCAGCCCTGGGACGTCCTGAGGCCGATCAAGCGCATCATGGACGCGGAGAACCGCTACATCGCGAAGCCCGTCGCCAGTGGCCTCTACGAAGGTGTCACCGGCAGCGATTACGAGGACGCGCCGGGGCTCGTGAAGTTCGGCCTCGAGGCGCTCGCCTCGCCGAGCACGTACATCGGGCCTGGGACCGTGACGAAGCTGGTGAAGGGCGCCGGCGCCGGCAAGGCGGCGATCAAGCTCAGCGGCCTGGCCCAGGAGACGGATAGCGCGCTCCTCAGCGGCGCTTCACGCGTCGCCTCGAAGCTGACCGGCACGCCCGCGGCTATCGGCGGCGGCGCGTCAGGCTCTCGCCTCACCCAGGTGCCGGACGCCGCGCTGCGCAAGCTCGTCGGCGGGCAGCTCCCGGCTTTCCCGATGCTCACCGCGCAGGACAAGGCGCTGAACGCCCTCAAGCGAACGGTTGGCATCGGCGTCGAGGAAGAGGCGACCGCCACGACGATCATGCGGCACCGCGGCGACCTGAGGCTCACGGCCGAAGGACTCGCCAACCGGCTCGGCGCGGTCGCCGGCCGCAGGACTCGCCAGGCGTTCAAGGTCGACGAGAAGGGCCGGATCGCGTCGATACCCGGCGCGCCCACGATCCAGGACCTTGCCGCCAAGCTGCCGGAGTTCGACCAGTACCTCGACGACGGACAACGCAAGGTGCTCGGCGAGCTGCGCGACGAGATGGACTTCTATCACGGCGCCCTCACCGAGCAGGGCATCGAGATCGGCTCGCGCGCCGACGTCGTCGAGGGCGGCTTCTACCTACCGCGCGGCAACGCGCTCGAGGAAGGCGCCGACGCACCGCTCAAGGTCTACGCCGGCGGCGGCCGCGCGGGCACGCGCAAGGGCTTCGAGAAGAGCGCCGTGTTCGAGTCCATGACCCAGGGCATCGAAGCGGGCTTCGAGTACGCGCCCTTCGACGACGCCATCAAGAGCTATGCGCGCGACGCCGCGAACCGCTCGATCGACGCCTACTCCTCCAATGTGTTCAAGAACGCGGCGGACGAGGCGGGAGAATTGCTCGGCGAGAGTCCGGCGGCGCGGCTCGAGCGCATCGCGCCCGGCATGAGGGATCGCGTCGAGGACCTGCGCACCAAGATCAGCGGGCGCCTCAAGACCCTGGTCCGGCAGGAGACGCGCGGAGTGTCCGAAAACTACTCGGCGGCGCGTATGAAGCGCCTGCTGGACGACACCGAGACGCGCATCGCCAAGGCCGACGCGAAGGCGAACGAGTTGGGAGGAGCCGTAGATATCCTCGGGCCGGAGCGGACTCGTCTCTCGCAGCGCATCGCACGACTCGAAGGCGCAGCGAGCGAAGCACAAGCCGTCAGGGCCCGGGCAGAGCGCCGACTGCGCGGGGCCGAGAACCGAGCCGCGTCCGCTGAGGGGCGAGCCAACCTTCCGCGCCCTGGCTCTGGGGCCATGAAGCGCAATGAGGGCTTCATGCAGGCGCGTCAATCGGAGGCCGACCTGGCCGCCGCTGAGGCGAACCGGGCTACTGAGGCCGAGGCCGCCGCGCAGCAGGCCGTTGAGGAGGCGAAGGCAGAGCTTGGAGGCTTGCCGGGAGCCACCCCAGGCGTCGAGAAGGCCCTCACGCGCGCCGAGGCGGAGCTGCTGACGCTGGACCGCGAGGCTAACCGCATCGCCGGCGTGGCCCAGAGCGCGGCCGAACGCGGCATGAAGACCGAAGAGCGCTACCTGCGGTCGCTCGAGGGCGTCGAGGGCCTGCGCGAGGAGCTGTTCGGCATCCGCGGCGAGTGGCAGCGCGCCCTCGACCGCTCCCGTCAGACGCCACGAAACCAGGGCCAGATCGGCATCGCGCAGCTTCAGGGCACGACGTTCCCCGACGCCGTCGCGAACGCGGCCAACGCCTATCTGCGCAGCGAGCAGAAGGGCAGTAGCGCCCTGGGCGCCCTGAACAACATCATGCGAGGCCTCCGCGCCACCGGCGACGTGAGCTTCCTCGGCATTCAGGGACTCCTCGGCCTCGCGCACGAGCCCGGCAGCTACGGGCGCGCGTGGAAGGCCGCGATGCAGGGCATCGGCGACCCCGACGCGCTGGCGAAGTTCATCGACGACTTCGACGCGAAGGCCCTGGCCGCGAGCCTGCCGGGCAGCAAGGAATGGATCAAGGCGGGGCTACGGCTCGGCGGCGCCGACACCGAGTTCGCGCTCAGAGCTAAGGGCCTGCTTCGCTCCGGCGACAAGATCGAGAAGCTACCGATCATCCGGCAGTCCAACCGCGCGTTTGGCTACTTCGGCGACGCGTTGCGTCTCGACGCCGCCGGCGCGATGCGGCTCGCCAACCCAAACGCGAGCCTCGGCGAGCTCGCGCAGGCGGCAAACCTCATGACCGGCTGGACGAAGGGACGTTTCCTCGGCGACGCCGGCGAGTGGGTGCAGTTCGCGCCGCGGTTCTTCCAGTCGCAGCTTGAGCTCGTCGCCCGGGCCCTGACCGACAAGAGCGCCACGGGCGAGCAGGCGCGGCGCATGCTCGTGAAGCTCATCGGCATAGGTGGCTCGCTGACCGTGGCCGCAAACGAGGCCATGGGCGGATCCACGGACTTCAACCCGGCGAGTCCCAACTTCATGCGCGTGCGCGTCGCGGGCCAGGACGTGAGCCTCTTCGGGCCGTGGGACTCGCTCGTCAAGGCGATCGTGAACGCCGGCAAGGGCGACTTCGAGTACCTGGCGCGGACGAAGGCGTCGCCGCTGGTCGCGACCACCTGGGACGCGATCACGGGCAGGACTTTCACCGGCGACCCCGTGCTGAGTCCGCTGAAGCCGGGCGAGGCCGACCCTGAGAAGGTAGTCAACTTCCTCAAGAGCTTTCTGCCGTTCACCGCGCAGGACACGATCCGCGAGGGCATCGGCGCCGGCACCGCGATCGGCCTGACCGGCGTGAAGTCGGCGCCGCTGTCGAAGGCCGACCTGGTCGACGAGGTCGCGCGAGACGCCTTCGGCGAGTCGTGGGAGGACTTGAGCGCGCAAGAGGTGCTCGCCCTCGCAGAGCGCTTCCCAGAGCGCATCGACGCAAAGACGGCGCGCGCGGCCGCCAGCGTGAAGAAGAGCCTCGCGCCCTACTACGCGATCGAGGACGACGTCTGGGACCGGATTAACGACCGATCGGAGTTCGCGCAGTACAAGACGCTCGACGACTTCGTCGAAGCCAAGGCCGAGTCGCTGCGCCAGGCCGGCGTGCCGGAGCGAGAGATCTCGAGCCGCCTTGAGGCGCTGCCCGTGGTCGGGACGCTCAACAGCGCCGTGCGTAAGCTCCGGCAGCGCTACCGGCTGGCGCACCCCGAGGTCGACGATATTCTCGTGTCCTGGTACAACGCGACGCCCATCAGGCAGCAGATGGGGGCCGGGCGCAGGACAGCGGCCGCGCGACCAGCAGAAGGGTAACCGGCACTCCGCGATCGGGATGCTCCGTGTGTTCCTGCAGCGCCTCGAAGCGCAAATGCTGCGCGAAGTCGAGGACTAATTTCCCTTCAGGGTGACATTACCCCTTGTTTCTTAGCAGACCGCCTCCCGTAGCGTGATCGCCGTAGCGTCCGGCTCTCCATGAGGGGGCCGGCTACGGAGGGACGATGCCACCGGAAGGCGACAAGGCCGACGTTTCGCTGTCTCAGCAGTTCGCGACGGCGTTCTCCGAAGAGGACGGGGGCGCGGCGCCCAAGGGCGACCCGCTGCCTCCAGACCCCAAGCCGGGGGACGAGGGCGACAAGGGCGGAGACGGCGACAAGGACGACGACCCGCTCAAGGGCGTGACGCTCGCGCAGCTTCAGCAGCACCCGGAACTCGGGAAGCAGCTCAATAGCTGGGCGGACTCGATCGCAAACAAGCGGATCGCGGCGGAAGTCGAAACAGCGCAGGCCCGTGGCAAGTCCGAGGGACGCCAGGAGGTAACGGCGGAGAGCCGCGACAGGTTCTTCGCGGACCTGTCGAAGGACCGTGAAGAGCTCGCGAAAGAGCTCGCCGCCGACGATGACCTCGCGGTCGAGTACGCCGACTGGCAGAAGGCGCGGCGGAGCGCCGCGGGGGATACGGAGGCCGTGAGCCGCGCCGCTCAGGTGTATGCCTTGAGCACGCAGATCACGACGATCTCGCAGTCTCTCGCCGACGCGAAGCTGCCGCCCGAAGTGCTGGCCGACCCGAAGCTGAAGCCGGAAACCTACATCGCCCAGGGCGCGACCGGCGTCGTGGCATGGGGCAAGGCAGCGACGGAGGCCATTACCGCCCACAAGGCACAGGAGGGCCGCACGGCCCTCACAGACGAAGCGCGAGAAGCGCTCCGGCAGGAGATACAGGCCGAACTCGACGCCAAGAAGCCCGGTGGGCTCGGTGCGTCGGGGCGGCGTGACGGCGCCCGGCCGGACCTCATCAAGACACCTGCACGCCTGCTGGCGCGTGACGCCTGGGCGTAAGCGGAGGATACGATCTTGTCTGATATCACGATGCTCGAGTTCGCGGACTACGCCGAAGTCGACCGAAAGACCGGCGCAGTCGTTAAGCAGATCGTCGAAGAGTCTCCGATCATGGAGTACGTGCCCGTCCACCTGATTCAGGGCGCGGGGTACAAGTATCCGCGGGAGGAGAGTCTCGGCGGCATCGACTGGCGCGCCGTGGGTGGAAGCTACGTCGCCAGCGCCGGCATGATCCGGTGGGACATGGAGACGTTGGCCGAGGCCGGCGGCGAGGTGTTCGTCGACGACCAGGAGATCGAGAGCTCCAACCTCATCGCGATCAAGCCCCAAAAGTTCATGATGAAGGCCCGCTCGATGGGGCTGTTCATCAGCCAGAACTTCTTTGAGGGCGACAAGAGCGTCGACCCGGACGGCCTTGACGGGATGCGGCGGCGCCTGATGGGCTCACAGCTCATCAACGCCGGCACGGGCGGCGCCACGCTCGGCCTGACGATGATCCGCAACCTGATCGATTCGGTAAGGGGCTCGCCGGACGCCCTGTTCATGAACAAGACGATGCGCAACAAGATCACCGCCCTCGTCGACGCGCAGACGGGCACCGCGCGCATCGTGTACGACCGCGACAACTTCGGCAGCGTGCAGCGCTCGTTCGACGGGATCCCGATCCGCGTCATCGAGCGCCAGGACGACGCCTCGACCTTCCTCGAGTTCAACGAGGACGACGGGTCGGGCAACCCCGACACGTGCTCGATCTACGCCGTGAAGTTCGGCATGGAGGACGTGCACCTGATCGCCCACGGCGGCGTCCCCTCGGTCAAGGACTTCGGCGAGATCGAGGACCGCCCCGGCCACCTGGGCCGCATCCGCTGGATGTGGGGCATCGCCGTCGAGCACCCGCGGTCGGCCGCGCGGCTGAACCACATCAACAACGCCTGAGCGCGCGTAGAGGAGACGACCAGCACATGAACGCAGCACTGCTTCCGCCAGACACCATCGTCCGCAACGGTAAGGTCTTTCGAAAGCTCACCGTTGAGGTCGATGGCAAGCCGCGGACTATTCGCCGGCTTGTCTCCATGACCCGCGAGGAGGCCAAGAAAACCGGCTCCGACTACTACGACCACACCTACGGGTGGATCCGTGGTGGCGTGAAGATGGAAAAGGAACACCCCCTGGTGGAGGCGGAAACCCTGCGGCAGGCCGGCCTTCTGGACGACGAGGACGACGAGGACGACTAGGCCGCCCCGGCCAGCCGTCAGGAGGTTGAACTATGTACGACGCCAATCTGGTCCTTGACGCGGGCCAGACCGTAACCAACGAAGCGCAGACCACCCCGATCAACGTCGAGGGTGGCATCCTGGCCTGGCTGCACGTGCTACTCGGCACGCTCGCGGCCGACGGGGACGCGCTGAACATCCGCCTGCAGCACAAGCGCGACGGCACCAACTGGCGCACCTGCCCCGGCGGGCGCCTCGAACAGGTGCTCGGCACCGCCGACAACAAGCACCTCAAGGCGCCGGTGTTCATCCCGAAGCACGACACGAAGGGCGAGCTAACGCCCGTGCGGCTCGATTACGAGCTGTCCGAGAACGCCACCGAATCTTTCGCGATCGCGAAGGCATGGCTCGAGCCGGTCCTCGGCGCCAGCCTTGCCGACGCCGCAGTGGAGGCCGCTCAGAGCGAGGGCCTGTACTTCGACCAGGCGAAGGCCACGGTCGCGCTGCTGTAATAGCCGGCCCACCGGGAGGGCGGTCGTGATGTTTCCCCGCCACCGCCCTCCCGTCGCTGGATAGGAGCTTCCGATGCCCTACGAATGGTTGCACGTCAAAGGAGCTGAGGCCGACCTGCCGCAAGGTGGCGCACCTCTGGGCGACCTAGTCGTCGCTGACCGGCAGATCAAGCCCAGGCCTGGAGAGACGTTGATCATCAACAGCCTCGCCGGGGCCCTCGGCGCCGTAACGCAGATCACGAGCATCACCACGGGTGTCACGCTGGCCGCGCTTGCGGGTGAGATCACGACTTTCGCCCTTGCCCTCGCCGCCGCCGCCGAGGCTGAGTTCGTCGTCACGAACAGCAAGGTGGGCGCATCGGACGTCGTGGTTCTCAACGTCGTATCCGGCCCCGCCGACAACGAGCACGTCGTGCCCCACGTCACGGCGATCGCGAACGGCAGCTTCAGCATCGCGATTTCGAACCTGGGAGCGGCCCAGGCCGACGGCGCCATGGTAATCAGGTTCCTCGTACTCAAGGCTGGGGTGGGCTAACCATGACTAGCGACGAGCTGAAGCAAGCGCTGAGGGTCGCGGACACGTCGAACAACGAGGGCTACCGCCTAGGCGCCAAGATAGAGGCGATCGCGGCCTTCCTGCTCGGCATGGTCGGCATCGGCGAGGATGCGGCCATCGAGCCACCGGAGGGCGAGCCTGAGCCCATCAGCGACGAGGGCGCCCGCGATTACGTGCGCGGCATCGTCGACGAAGTGCTCGACGCCCGGGCCTGGCGTCCGACCGCCGACATGCCGCCCTTAGAACAGCGCTTGGAGCGCATCGAGGCCAGCATCGTGCAGCTCGTCGAATGCATCGAGCACTTGGAGGCGCAGCACGAGGTAGCCGACGGGCATACCAACGACGCCACGCCGGATATGCCGCCTCTGGCCCAGGACACCGGCCCTGAGGCCCCCACGAGCGACGTAGACCCCACCGACGACGTGAGCGCGCCTCTGGCCCAGGGAGAGGATGCGACCGCGCCGGCCCAGGACGCCATCGACTACGAGGCCCTGACGAAGGGCGACCTGATCTCGCTTGCGGGCGAACGCGGACTGCACTTCCCGAGCGGATCCACAAAGGCGACGATCATCGAGGCGCTTAGCGCCGACGACGCGAAGCGAGGGGCGTAGTGCCTCAGGTCGCCGAGGGCCAGGAGATCACGCTTGAGCTGCTCACGGACCTGTCGACGTCGATCCGCAACGTGGCCAGGGACTTCCTTCCGGGCCGGGACTTCACCGTCTCGGTAAGGCGTGAGCCCGCGGGCATCGTCTTGCGGGTGCCCGGCGCGACCTCGAAGCCAATGGAGGCGGCGCTATACGAGCTGGCACAGGGCTTGAAAACCGTACTGGACAGGATCATACCGAGCCTGCCGCTGCGCTACATGGTCATCGGCGGGTCGGAGGCGGCGGGAATCCAGATCACGGTGCAGCCGGGGGCAACGCCGGTCTACGGCCACGTCATCAAGGCGAAGGTCGAGAGGCTGATCGCCTCTGAGGCATTGCGGGGAAAGCCAAGGCTCGTGGATGCGCTGCTAAAAGGAGATGCGAGACTATGAGCGCCCTATCAGACTTCGCAGAAGTCGAGATCCGGAAGCACATCTTCCGAACCGGCTCCTTTACCAAGCCCACTGTCCTGCGTGTAGCCCTGGCAACAGCGGCGACGACCGACGCCCAGACCGGCGCCACGATCACGGAGGTCACCAACGCCAACGCCTACGCGCGAACCGGCCCTGACCCGCTGGACGCCAACTGGTCGGGGGCGTCCTCGAGTGATGGGCTCACCGACAACGTAGCGGCCATCACCTTCCCGACCTGTACGACAGCGACGTGGGGCACGGTCAGCCATATCGCCATTGTCGACTCGGCGACCTGGGGCGCTGGCAACTCGCTCCTGCACGGAGCGCTGACAGCGAGCAAGACCGTAGGCGTCGGCGACGTGTTCCAGTTCAACGCCGGCGCGCTGGACGTGACCTTTGCCTAGGAGGCGACCCATGACCGCGAAAGAGCAGCTCCTCGAGTACGGCTACCAGCAGGCCGGCGACGACTTCGTGCCGGCCCGCGCCTCCTCCGAGCGCTGGCGCAGCGTCCCAGGCGGCTTCGAGTGCTACGCCATGCCTACCCTAACCTTCGGGGGCGGGAAGCCCTGGGGCCTGCCGCAGGACGGCGGCTTCGTGAAGGTGCCTTACCGCCAGTCGGAGCGCTTCGCGAACGCGAGCGGCCTGCACCCGGCGACGCACCCAGAGTGCTTCGAGTGGGTGTGGCCGGAAGAGCGGCTGGTGGAGATTTACGCCCACGCGCCCAAGGACGGCAAGGCCAATCCCTACCTCCGCCAGGCGGACGGGATATTCGCCCTGGCGGAGTAATGCGCTGGCGTCTCTACTACGCTGACGGCTCGACCTTCAGCGACCGAGACGGCGAGCCCGAAGAGGCCCCTGTAGCGGGCGTCATGTGTGTCGCCCAGGAAGCGGCTAACCCGCAAGGCTTCCAGCTCCTTTACGGCACGTCCAACCTCGATGGCTACTGGTTTTACCGCGATGAGAGTTGGTTTTGCTGTGACCAGCTTGGCTTCTGGGACAACCTTTTGATGTTCCCGAATCCCAAGATCATGGTCTTCGGGCGCTCGATGCCGCGAGACGCTGACTTCTGGGCGATCATCGAGAGGGCGGGCCGTGAAGGTGTGGGCTAGCCCTAATCAGGATCGAGAGTGGATTTCGCGTGGCATTGAGCTTTACGCGAAGGCCACCTTCACGCCGGCGTTCGATGCTTGGCGGTTCTACAACGACGGCGGCGAGGCCACGTCCGCGCCCTGGGCGGCAGTCTCTACGAACATCAACGTCAAGTGCGGCGCGGGCGACCGCAAGGTACACCTGCGCGTCCGCATCCAGGAGACTGCCGGCGCCGCCGGCGCCTCGACCGACGACTATCAGCTTCAGGTATCCAAGAACGCCGGGGCCTACGCCAACGTCGCCGCGGCGTCCTCGAACATAAAGGCCGACACCGGCTCCTCTCTCACGGACGGCTCCGCGACCACGAACCGCGCCACTAACGGCCTGACAGACGGCTCAGGAGCGTTCGTAGCGGGCGTCCAAGAAGAAGGCGACGGCCAGGTCGCGAATCATGCGCTGACAGCCTCGAACTTCACCGAGCACGTCTGGGCCTTGACCCTGGTTGCCGCCGACCTCGCCAACGGCGACACGCTGGACTTCCGCATCACGCTGAACGGCGGTGCGCCTGGCATGACGAACTCGGTCACGCCGCGCATCACGGTGAGCAAGGGCACGGCGGCAACTCTAGAGTTCCAGAGTGGTTTCTACACGGGCAATGGTGGAGCTTCGAAAGCGATCAGCGGTCTCGGTTTTGCCCCACGCTATATGTACATCAAGGAAGACTCCGCCGACGACCTTTATGTGCGTGTCGATACGATGGATGCTGACAGTGCCCGTCACCTGAGCGGCTCTATTAACACAGGCGTGATTCTCTCCTTGGATTCGGATGGGTTCACAGTAGGACTTACCCTAAACACCAACAATGTCATATATCACTGGGCGGCGTTTGGTGGTGAGATTGACGAGATTGACACCTTCGTTTATACGGGCAACGCTGTCGATGGTTTCTTCCACGATGTAGGGTTTACTCCCGACTGGGTGCATGTCTGGGGCACATCCGGCTCTAGTATTTGGAAGACCAGCGACCTTGCCGGAGACGCTGCTCTTCTGCCGGACTCAGCAGCTTTGACAGACCGCTTACAGTCTTTGGAAGCTGGCGGCTTCACAGTTGGGGTAAATGGAGACACCAACGGCAGTGGCCCGACCTACTACGGAGTCGCCCTCAAAGACCGCGCCAACGTCCTCAAGACACACACTTACGACGGCACAGGTGGCGACGACAGGACTCTAACGGGCGCAGGCTTCCAACCCAACTTCGCCTTCGTCAAGGGCAACAACAACTTTAGCGCGCACTTCCGGTTCAAGGATCAAGTAGGTGACCTAAGTTATCCCTGGACTGACACGGCCTTCAACAACCGCATTCAGGCATTCACGTCTGACGGGATGCAGCTCGGCACGGACGCGGCGGTCAACGAGAACACGGTCGCCTTCTATGTGCTGTGGGCGAAAGCGCCTGCCGGCACCACGCACCTCGCGGAGGCATCCCTCGCCGCTTCCGGGGCTATAGCCGCGGCTGCCGTGGCGCAGTATGCGGCTGCGGCCGCTCTGGCCGTGTCAGGGGCCGTAGCGCCTCTAGGACGCCTCACGCTCAGTGGGGTCGTGGCTCTCGAGGGTAGCGGGCTTCTTGCCGGCGACGCGGCGCTCGTGCGCGCAGGCGAGGCCGCCCTCGCCGTATCAGCCGCGCTGAGCCCAGACGCGCGCATGACCTACGCCGCCGCCCTGGCCCTGGCCGCCGCCGGGGTGCTCTCTCCCGACGCGGTAGCGCAGTACGCCGCAGCCGCGGGACTCAGCGCACAGGCCCTCGTGGATCCAAGTGGCCGCCTGACTCTGGGCGGGGCCGCTGTGCTGGACGGCTCCGGTTCTCTGGCGGCCGCTGCGAGCATTGCGCGGCTGGCGGAGGCCCTTCTCGCGGCCAGCGCAACCCTTTCGCCGGACGGCCGCATGACCTATGCAGGCGCGAGCGCGCTCAACGCCGCCGGCGTGCTATCGCCGGAGGCCAGAATGCAGTACGCCGCAGCAGCTCTGCTAGATGCTCTGGCGACGGTAGGGGCGGCAGGACGCCTCACGCTCGGGGGAGAAAGCCAGCTCGCAGGTTCCGGAAACCTTGCGGCCCAGGCCGTGATCGCATTGCTCGCGGGGGCGGCGCTGACAGGCTCCGGGGCACTGTCCGGCGCCCCGAAGCTGACGCTGGCGGGAGTCTCGCAGCTCGCGGCGTCCGGTGCCCTGGATATAGCCGCCAGCGTGGCGTACGCGGTCGCCAGCGCCCTGGCCGCGACCGCTGGCCTCACGCCAGCGGGCGGGCTCATCCTAGGCGGCGCTGCCGCCCTTGACGGCTCGGGGCTGCTCTCGGCCACACCAACTCTAATCCTGGCCGGCGCTTCCCTCCTCGAGGCCCTCGCGAGCCTGACGGCGGAGGGGATCATCGTCGGCGGTGGTCTCGTGCTGGCTGAGGCAGTGCTTGCCGCCGCCGCAGCCTTGAATGCGGCCGGGGCGCTGACGCTGGGCGGGCAGGCTGCCTTCTCAGCTGCGGCCATGCTCGCGGCTGAGGCGACCGCCTTCCGCCTGGCGGAGGCCCTGCTCGCTGGCTCAGCCGCGGTCGCCGCCGCCGCCCGCATGACTCTCTCGGCAACCGCCGGTGTATTGGAGTTTCCTACTACACCCGTCCTTGACAATTTCAATGGCGCAGACTTGAACCCTATCAACAACACCGGGATTTGGGGCGACCATCTTCCTGGCGACAACAACATACGCCGCATCGTAAACCAGTGTGGTTCAAGCTCGGGCTTCGGCTCCGGTCTTACGAACGCTTCTTATGACCGTCCCGTCGAGGTTTACCTGACGATCTCCGACCTGGCCGACTCTCAAATAAACCTGTATTGGCTGACCGATTCGGATGCCCTGACAGGCTACTTCTTGAATGTTGTTGGAGGCTTTCTACAGCTCTACAAGCTAGTGAATGGCTTTTCACAAGCATTAGGTTCGGCAATTGCGCAGGCCATTAGCGCGGGGGATAGCCTTGGAATTGCTCATGATTCCAGCGGCACCATCCATATCTTCTACAAGGTAGGTGCGGGCGCTTGGGCGGAGATAGGGACCCGGAGCGATAGTACCTACAGTTCCGGCATCCTCGGAGTATCAGTCGCCAGCACCTCTGTGCGGGTCGACGACTTCGGCGGAGGGGTTGGCGTCCCTGTTTCTCTCAGGGGGACTGCGTCTCTGGTCGCCGTTGCCAGGCTCCAACTAGCAGCCGCAGCCTCACTGGCCGCAGCTGCAGGCCTCAGTGCTACTCCCGGCGTCACGCACAGCGGCGCGATCCTTCTGCCCTCGTCAGCGTCCCTGCAGGCCCTCGGTGGCCTGTTCACACTCGGCGAGGCATCCCTGAGCTCAGCGGGTTCTTTGTCCGCCACGGGAAGTCTCCTGGTCACGGTGGCGGCCCTCCTCGAGGCCTCAGCGGCACTGGCCGCTGCCGGCAGGATGACCTACTCGGGGGCCGCGGCCCTCATGGCTTCCGCCGCCCTGGCCGCGACGGGCGGCGGGCTCCTCAGCGCCTCGATCTCGCTAGTCGGTAGTGCGATCATCGTCGCCGCCGGCAACCTCCCCCGGCGGCTGGCGGACGCCATCGCCCGGCTCACGGGCCAGCTCCCGCCGGGCACGGCGCTTGTCGCCAAGCTGCCCGGCGGTGGTATCGCTGTCGCCTTCCAGCTGCCCGGCGCGAGTGGGCGTGCCGCAGGCCCTCCGGGCGCCGGCCTCGCGCGCGACAGTACGCCATTGGCGGACGGCGCGGGAAGGGTAAGGATCGACGAATGACCGCTACCGTCTACGTCACGGTCGAAGATGTTGCCGCGCAGCTCGCCGCGCTCTACACCCGCATCGAGCTTCACAGCGCGGCCAGTGTCGGCGGCGCGTACAGCCTGGTCGCCAACACGGACCTGGTCGCCGGCGACTACACCTACTCGCTAGAGGACGCGGCCGGCGACCTCAACACCTTCTACAAGTACCGCTTCACGGCGGCCGGCGGCGGCGCGCCCCTGAGCGCCTTCTCCAATCCTTTTCAGCCCGAAGGCGTCACCCGCAAGAAGATTCGCCAATACGCGATCACGAACTACCGCCAGGGCGTGGTGCTCGCGGCGGCGGGCTCGGGCAGCTCAACCTCGGTGCCGCTGACGGACTATCGCTTCAAGTCCAGCATCTACCGCACCAACCGCGGCAAGGGCTCCTGGCTGCACCCGACCACGGGCAGCCGCGCCCTCGAGACGCGGATCATCTCGGCGACGGACCCGGCGAACGGCACGTTCACGGTGAGCCCGGCCCTGTCGGGCGCCCTCGCCGCTGCCGACGAGTTCGAGTGGCATTGGCTCGCGGACCCGGACGAGTGGAACGGCGCCATCAACCGCGCGGCCGACCGCTACTACCAGCTCGAGCGCGTGCCCATCGTCTGTGTCGCCGGCCAGGAAGAGTTCGACCTCACCGAGATCGCGCCCTGGCTGCGCTCTAAAGAGGACATTTTCGGGCTCTGGCACTACCCGCTGTCCGACGACGCCACGCCCGACGCCGACGACGAGCCGTTTCAGGGCAACGGGCGCTGGTGGCGGCCGCGCCAGGACGGGGCGACGGTCACTCTCGTGATCTCGCCGGCCCAGGCCACCGGCAAGCACCTCTACCTCGAGGCAGCCCGACCGATGCCCAAGCTCCACACCGACGCCTCGGTGGGGCCAGCCCCGGCGGCGGTCGACCTCTGGGCGGCGCTGGCCTACGACGAGATGATGGACCTGCTCTCGCGGCCGGGCACGGGCGCATCGAAGGACCGGAGCGCCTGGGAGCGCGAGCGGGCCCGGCATCGGGCCGACACGCTGGTGCCCCTCCTGCGGCGCGAACGCCTGAAGCCGCGCGGCCAGCCGCCGCAGCTCCCGACGCCGGCGAATGCCCCGCGGGCATGGAGCGCCCGGTAGCCGATGCCACAACCCACGATCACGAACGTCGGCTCCTGCCAGATCGACTCGAAGAGCTACCGGCTCGTGCGCTCGGGCAACCACCAGGCATACGTACAGGGCTTCGAAGACGAGCCGCCGTGGCAGGGCGGCGCGCCACCGCTCGTCTCGGAAGAGCAGTTCACCTGGCACCTGGGCGGCCTGAAGTCGAGGCCGGGCATCCCCGGCACGAGCGAGTACGGCAAGAACTCCGACGGCCGCTTCCCGTTCCGCCTGTTGCCTTCGGCGAAGATTAATAGCCTGACGCTCACCAGTTCGGCGAGCAACCCGTCGTCGATCTTCGAGGCGATGGGTTACGTGTTCGTCGTCGCCGGCCAGCGAGTCTACCGCATCGACCCCGCGACCGACACCGTCGTGCTGAGCAAGGACTTCGGCAGCGATATCGGCGTCATGGGCCTGCGGTGGGAAGAGGACTATGCGCTCGTCACCACCAGCGCGACCACTCAAAGCCTCTGGAAGCTCGTCACCGGCGGGATCGTCGGCGGCGGCCCGGACACATGGACGCAGACCGCCGCCGTCGCCGCCTACCGCCTCGCGGTCGGCATCAACCGCCTGTTCAAGATCACCAAGGCCGGCGAGCTGCGCAACGTCTCGACCGGCCTCGACCCCATGACCGACGCGAATTGGGCCGACAACGTGCAGGTGGGCGAGACTTCGACCCTGCCAACCGGGCTCCTGGCGTACGAACGGACGGCGTTCGTCGGCAAGCCCGAGGGCCTCTTCGGCGTCGGCGACGACGGCTTCGGCCTGCCGCTGATCAAGCGCATGGCGCGCGACACGGACAATTGCCTGGGCATGGCGTTATTCGACCCCTGGGTGCTCGTGCCCCACGTGCGCGGGCTCTATCGCTACGTGCCCGGCCTGGCCGAAGCCTGCGGGCTCGAGAAAGAGAAGCTCAACGAGTCGCCCGTGCGCGGCCGCTGGAAGGGCTTTGCCGTCGACGGTGAGTGGATTTACGGCCTCCTCGCCGTGGGCGCCGACACCTACGTCATGGCCGGGCGGGAGCGCGACGAGGAGGGCCTCGGCTTCGGCCCGATCGTCTGGGACACCTGGCTCTACTTCGCGGCCGCGAGCAAGGCGATCTGGCTGTCGGCCCTCACCTCGACGCCGCGGCTATGGTTCGGCAACGGGAACAACATCAGCTACGCGAAGCTCTCGACCGGCGCCGGCGCGCCCGACGTGGACGGCCCCGAGTACGAGTTCGCGCTTTCGGGCCAGCGCTTCAGCTACAAGTACCGCTTCGAGGATTGGGGCTCGAAGGACTTTCCGAAGATCGACGTCGTCGGCAAGAACCTGACAGCGGCCCGATATTGGGACGTGCTCTACAGCATCGACGGCGGCGCTTTCTCCAACCTCGACGTAGCCGGCGCCGGCATGCGGATCAGCGCCGACGGCCGGCAGACCTTCTTCCTGCCGACTACCGCCGTGGGCCGGGAAGTACAGTTCCGTTTCGACTACACCGGCAACGTCGCGAGCGAAGCCGGCGAGCTCAACTTCTGGCAGCCCTTCGCGGTCCCGCAAGCGCGCCGCACCCCCGTGATCGTGATTCACTTGCTGCTCGAGGAAGGCCTGCGCCACGACGAGGAGATCGAGCAGCGGTCGGC
>Ga0210377_10001436_pt1 | contig 21835 bp, 16 predicted proteins | sample PLM4_65_b1redo_FD_155480 | JGI IMG/M metagenome (GOLD analysis project Ga0210377, IMG submission 155480) | Groundwater sediment microbial communities from an aquifer in East River, Colorado, USA - PLM4_65_b1 redo | ecosystem: Environmental > Terrestrial > Soil > Riparian zone | place: USA: East...
CCGAGCCGCAGCCGAGCGCGACGCTGCCGGAAGTGAGCGCGTTTGGCCCTGAGTCAGACGACACGCCGTTGCCGGACGTCGATCCGGTCGAGCCCGCGCTGCCCGAGCCGCTCCCGCCACCGACTCCGCCCGCGCCAGCGCCCGAGGCGAAGCCGGTGCCGAGCCCGACTGGCACGAACGGGCGAAGCGCACCGCCGGACGTGCTGGCGCGCATTCCCGTGCCATTGCCGAGCAGCGGCGCGCCTGGTCTGCCGCGACTCGTCGCGAGCGGAGCGATCGGCACGCGGAGTCCGCGCAGCGAGCACATCACCGAGCTCGTCTCGCTCGCCGCGGAGCGCGGCGGCGCGGCGGCACCGCTGCGCGTGGAGTACACGCTCGACCTCGAGCTCACGCAGTCGATCTACGAGATCTTCGAGCGCGGGCGCGTGCGACTCGGCCTGGCCGTCGTGCTCGATCCGGCCACCGGCAAGGTGCTCGCCTACGCGGGCACCGATCCCAAGCGCCTGCCACCGGGCGAGGTCTACCCGGCCGCGTCGCTCGTGAAGGTCGTGACCGCCGCGGCAGCGCTCGAGCGCTCCCCCGCCGCCGTCAACCGCAGCTGCCGCTACGTGGGCAATCCCTATCGCCTGACGCCCTCGCGCATCGCCCCGCCCAAACGCGGCACCGAGATCACGCTCGAGCGGGCGCTCGCGATGTCGAACAACCAGTGCTTCGCGCAGCTCGCCGTGAACGACCTCGGCGCGCAGCGCATGCTCGAAATGCTGCGCCGCTTCGGCCTGCTGCAGCGGCCCGGCGCGGGGCACGAGTCGGGCCAGGCCGCCGACCCGCACGGCGATCGTTTCGAGCTCGGCAAGCTCGGCTGCGGACTCGCCGGCCTGCAGATCACCGCCCTGCACGCGGCCGAGATGGCGGCGACACTGGTCGACGGCGTGCGCCACACGCCGCGCTGGATCGAGCGCGTGACCGACGGAAAGGGTCAGTCGCTCGCGCTGCCGCCCGTGCCGCCTCCCAGCAAGGTGCTCACACCCGCGCTCGCCGCGCAGCTGCGCGAGCTGATGACCGCGACGACCGTGAGCGGCACCGCGCGCCGCGCTTTCCGCGCGAGCTACGGGCGTCCGCTCCTGAAGGTGATGAACGTGGCCGCGAAGACGGGGAGCCTTTCGGGCAAGACGCCGCCGGGTCGCTACGAGTGGTTCATCGGGCTCGCGCCCGCCGATCACCCCAAGGTCGCGATCGCCGTGCTGGTCGTGCAGCAGAAGCGCTGGCACACCACCGGCTCGCAAGTCGGCGCGCAAATCCTGAACGCGATCTTCTGCCGCAACGGCGTCTGCCGCATCGACCGCGCGGATCAGTGGGTCGCCGCGGAGGTCGACTCGCCCGCTGCCTCGGCCACCGCCCCGACGCGCGCGCCCGTCGAGTAGACTGCCGGCATGGCGATCCACGAAGGCAAGAAAGCGCCCGCCTTCTCGCTCGCGGACGAGAATGGTGCGAAGGTCAGCCTGGCCGACTTCGCGGGCAGAGATGTCATCCTGTATTTCTATCCCAGGGACGACACGCCGGGCTGCACGAAGGAAGCCTGCGGGTTCCGCGATCTCTGGAAGTCGATCCAAAAGCGCGGCGTCGCCGTGCTCGGCGTCTCGCCCGACGGCGCGGCCGCGCACCAGAAGTTCCGCGCGAAGTACAAGCTGCCCTTCTCGCTGCTCTCGGATCCCGACCGCTCGGTGCTTTCGAAGTACGGCGCCTTCGGCGAGAAGACGATGTACGGCAAGAAGGTGCAGGGCGTGATCCGCTCGACGGTCTGGATCGGGAAGGACGGCGTCGTGCGCAAGCACTGGGCGCGCGTCGCGAAGGCCGAAGAGCATCCGGCGCGCGTGCTCGAGGCGATCGAGGCGGAGGCCTAGCTCGTGAACGCGCTCCGGCGACTGCTCGCCGCGCTCGTGCTGGCGGGGGTGCTCGCGGATGCGAGCGCCTGCATCGTCGCGTTCGCGCCCGCGCACGATCCCGCCGGGCAGCTCTCCGTCTCTGCTCTGTGTCCCTGCGGCTGTCGCGCTCACACGGGCGCTCTGGCCGGGATCGGCATCACGCAGCCGGGAGCGACGCCCGCGGCGTCCCTGCTGCCGGATGGACCGCGCGTCGCGCCGGAGCGCGGAGTGCCGCCGCAGCCCCCGCTCGCGCCGGTTCCTGCCATCGACCACGTCCCGATCGTCCTCGCCTGACTCCCAAGACGACGTCTGCACGATCCGTCTCACTGTCTGGGGGAGCGAGGATGACCTCGATTCGTCTGCGCCTTTTGGCGCTGGTCTGTCTTTTGATTGCCGTCTCACTCACGCCGCGCGAAAGTCGCGCGTGCTCGATCTGTCAATGCGGTGACGCGCTCTACTCGCCCGAGGGCGCGGGCGCGCAGCCGGCCGGCGCGCTCTCGTTCTACGTCGAGAACCGCCACACCTGGAAGAGCAGTGGGACGCTGCCCGAGGGTGACGAGTGGAACCCAGATGACCGCGAGCGCAGCTACGACCGCGACCTGACGTTCTGGGCCAGCTGGACGCCCGTCTCGCGTTTCACGCTGAGCGCCAGCGTGCCGTACCGCTGGATCACGCTCGACGAGGAGCCCGCCGAGGAGCCGTCGTCGCGCGCGCGAAACCGCGGTTGGGGCGACGCCGCGCTTTACGGCACCGCAGTCCTCTGGCGCGAGCTCGAGCGCGCCCCCACCGCCTGGCTGGAAGCGCGCGCGATGCTGAAGACACCGACGGGCGCGAGCGAGAAGTCATTCGGCGGCGAGCAGGATCCGCACCTGCAGGTCGGCAGCGGCTCGTGGGACTGGGGCTTCGGGCTCGCGGGTGCGAAGCGCTTCGCTCAGGGCAACCTGTATGCGAGCGCTTTCTATCGCGTGAATCAGCAGGGGTCGCTCGGCTATCGCTACGGCAGCGCCCTGCTCGCGAACCTGATGTACTCGACGCCCGCGCTCGCGCTCGAGCCGCTCGGCGGCCTGCTCGTGCGGCCGGGCGCGGAGCTGAACTTCCGGTACGCGGGAAAGGACGTCTTCGAGGGCTCGCGCTACGACTCGAGCGGCGGCTCGATCGTCTACGTAACGCCGTTCGTCGAGCTTCCGCTCACGCGCAACGCGGAGGAGCGCGCGCCGTGGCTCAGGCTCGCGCTGCGCATGCCGCTCGGCGACGGGGGCTTGCAGGGCCACCAGCACGAGAGCTTCGTGTTCCTGGTGGGGCTGGGCGTGCCGTTCTGACGCCGCCTCAGCCCACGCGCGTCGTCGCGACGTAGCACAGCCGCTCTTCGGGTCCGGATTCGCGCACCTCGACGCGAAGCGCGGCGCTGCGCGCTTCGCGTCGCAGGACGCGGGCCCGGGCGCGGATCGGCGAGAGCTTGCCGAGCGCCAGGTAGCGGACCTCGAGATCGGTCGTGGCGACCTCGGCGCCGAGCAGCGCGCGGCCGAGCGCTCGGCTCGCGACATCGATCAGTGTCGCCACCGCACCGCCCTGCAGCGCGGACAGGCTGTTCACGACGTAGTCGCCGATGTCGACCTCGGCCCGGCCGGCGGCGGCATCGACGACGCGAATGCCGAGCTGCACTTCGAACGGTGCGCGCAGGCCCGAGCCGGGCAGCGCGAGCTCGGTGCGCGGCGTCGCGAAGTCGCGCGCGAACACGGGCGTGTCGGCGCGGCGCTCGAGGACCGCGAAGGTCATCGTGGCCAGGCCGGCTTCGAGGCCGGCGTCGTCGCTGAGCGTGCCTTCGAGCACGACGGTCTGTCGGCCCGCGCGCAGCACCGAGCCGCGCACGATCACGTTGCCGCGCGTGAGCGGCGCCGTGAGATGCAGCGACAGATCGAGCGTGGCGAGCCAGCTCGGGTGGGCGATCTCGAGCGCGAGTCCGCCGAGGTACATGTCGACGAGCGTCGCGAGCGCGCCCGCGCAGACCGCGCCCCGATCGCAGAGGATCTCCGGGACGATCGGCATGATCGCGCGGCTTCCGCCCTCGCCGCGCTCGATCGCGATCCGCAGGTCACGCGTCATGTGGTGCTGCGGCGGGTACTCGGTCGGCACGGCGCGATTCGAGCAGAAGGCCTCGCGGTTGTCACGCCGTCCGTGCGAAGCTTCCGCTCATGCACGACCGGCCAAACGCGGCAGAGCTGCTCGAGGCGATCGCGATCTCGCTCGAGACTGAGATCATGCCGGCGCTCACCGGGGGCCTCGAGTACCGCGCGCGCGTCGCCGTGAACCTGGCGCGCATTCTCGAGCGCGAGCTGCAGCTCGGCCCGGCGGCGCTGGCGCGCGAGCAGGCGCTCATCGAGGCGCTGGTCGGCCCGGGAGCGAGCCTGCTCGAGCTGAACACGCGGCTCGCGGTACGGTTGCGTTCAGGCGACGCCGATCCCGATTTCGAGCGGCGCGCGCACGCCGCGCTCGTCGAGATCGCGCGCGCCAAGCTCGCGATCGCGCGGCCCGGGTACGCGATCTACGACGCGTCGGTCGACGCGTGACCCGGCCGGTCGCGGTGGGACTCGCCGAGTATCTGGGCGAGCAGCTCGGCCACTCCGTCGCGATCGAGAACGTGAGCGAGGCGTCGGCGGGCGCGCGGCGGCGCAACGTGCTCTTCGACGCGGTGTTCGGAGGCGAACGCCTCGAGCTCGTGGCGTCGATCACGCCGTCGGCCGCGATCCTGCTGATGCCGACCGAGACCGAAACCGGCGCGCTGCGGCTCGCCGAGGCAGCCAAAGTGCCCGTTCCGCACGTGCACTGGGTGTGCACGGACGAGCGCTACGTCGGCGGGCCGTTCTTCATCTCGACACGCGTCGCGGGCGAGACCGTGCCGCGGCGCGTGCTGCGCTTGGTCGAGCGCGAGGGCATCGGCTCGCGACTGGCGGCGCAGCTCGGCGACGCGTTCGCGCGGCTGCACGCGGTTCCCGTCGCACGCGCGCCTGCGGGACTCTCGCGACCCGAAGGCACGAGCGCGGTCGAACGCGCGCTGGTCGCCATGCGCGAGCAGCTCGATTCGCTCTGGCAGCCGGCGCCCGCGCTGGCGTTGGGTCTCGGGGTTCTCGAGCGCGAAGCGGCGCGCATCGCGCCGCGGCTCGCGATCGTGCACGGCGATCTGCGCAACGGAAACATCATCGTCGACGCGAGCGGCCTTGCCGCGGTGCTCGACTGGGAGGGTACACACCTCGGTGACCCGATCGAGGACCTCGCCTGGATCTGCCTGCGCACCTGGCGCTTCGGCGCCGATGCGCTCGAGGTCGGCGGCTTCGCGAATCGTTCCTCACTCGTCGATGCCTACGTTGCCGCCGGCGGGAGCTTCGACGTGCGCGCCTTCCACTGGTGGAAGGTGCTGGGCACGCTGCGCTGGGCCATCGGGCTCGCGCGCCAGGCGATCGGCCACCTCGACGGCTCCGTCCCTTCGATCGTCATGGCCGCGTCCGGGCGGCGCGTCGCGGAGCTCGAGTTCGACCTACTGACGCTGCTTGGGCGGCTCGAAGCCGAATAGCAGCGCGGCGTTCAGCCCGAGGATCTTCGCGCGCTGGCCATCGGAGAGGCCCCCCATGGTGCGCTCGATCGCTTCGGCCGAGTGCGGCCAGGTGCCTTCGTGGTGCGGGTAGTCGTTGGCCCACATGAAGCAGTCCTCGAGCCTCCACTTCTCGACCAGGTCGAGGCCGGGCGGGTCTTCCTGGAACGACGCAAATCCGTGTCGGCGGAAGTACTCGCTCGGCAGGGCCTTCAGCTTCGGGAACGCCCACATGTGGTGCTTGCGATAGCCCTCGTCCATGGCGGTGAGCGCCCAGGCGACCCAGCCGATGCCGGCCTCGATCGTGGCGAAGCGGATGCCGGGGAAGCGCTCGAGCACGCCCGACGCGCACAGATTCACGACCGGCTCGATCGTCGGCGCAAGCGAGTGCGCGACGTAGTTGATCACCGCGCCGCCCTCGCCGCGCGCGGCGCGCGGATCGCGCCCGGTCGAGACGTGGAAGGTGATCGGTCGGCCCGTCGCCTGCACGCAGGCCCAGAGCCGGTCGAACTCCGGGAAGTTGTAGTTGTGACACGCGTCGTCGTGCGGGCCCCAGTCCGGCTTGCACGGCAGCGTGAAGGCGCGGAAGCCGAGCGCGGCGCAGCGCTCGATCTCGGCGATCGCGCCGTCGAGGTCGCCGGTCGCGACGCAGGCCACGGGCGAGAGCGCGTGGTTGTACTTCGCGAACGTCTCCCAGGCCCACTCGTTGTAGACGCGGCACATGGCATTGGCGAAGACCGGATCGGGCGTCGCCCACATCGACAGGCCCTTGTTCGGGAAGATCACCTCGGCGTCGACGCCGTCGCGCGCGAGATCGCGCAGGCGGTCCTCGGGACGGGCGCCGGCTTTCGAGCGGATCAGGTCCTCGCCCTCGAAGCGCGACTCGCGCAGCTTCGTCGGGCGGAAGCCCTCCATCACGCTCCAGCGCACGCCGGTCGCGTCGGTCTCGATCCGCGGGATGCGGCTCTTGTACTTCGCGTCGATGCGCTCCGCCCAGAGACCGGCGGGCTCGTTGGCGTGCGTGTCGGCCGACACCACGAAGTACTTGTTCGGATCCTCCGGGCGCGCGGTGCGCGGCCAGCCGGCGTGACCGGGCGTCTCGGCGCGCCAGGCGTTCGGATCGGTCGTCATGGAGTCCTCCACTGAACCAGAGTGTAGCCGCCGCGATCCTCGAAGACGGGCACGACCGTCGCACCGATCGCGACGTCGGCGCGGGGGTCGCCCGCCAGATTCCCGATCATGCGGATGCCGTTCGCCTCGGGGAACTCGACCAGCAGAACTACGTAGGGCACCGCGCTTTTCAGCACCGGATGCACCGGGTGCCAGACGCGTTCCCAGGAGAAGATGCAGGCGGGTCCGGGCACGGGCGCCCAGCCGACTTCGAACGCGTGGCAGTGGTGGCAGATCCACTCCGGGCCCCACTGGTAGCGCCCGCAGGCCTCGCAGCGCTGCGCCACCAGCTCGTGTCGCTTCGTCGCGTCCCAGTAGGGGCGATCGAGACCATCGGCCTGCGGCGCCGGCGCCGGCAGGCCCGCGGGCAGCACGGTGCTCAAAGCGTCTCCTGCGAGCCGAGGATCATGTCGCTCACCGGTGTCACCATCGGGCCCGAGCCGACCAGCGCGAGCCTGGCGCCGGGCACCTGCGCCGTCGACTGGCCGCGGATCTGCCGCACCGCCTCGAGCTGAAGCTCGAGCCCGTGCATGTAGCACTCGGCGAGGTTCCCGCCGCTGGTGTTGAGCGGAAGCTTTCCGCCGGGCGCGGAGAAGTTCTCGAGCGTGCAGAACTCGTTCGCCTCCTCGTAGCTGAAGAAGCCGTGCTCGATCAGGCTCATCACCACGCCGCCCGTGAAGTTCTCGTAACTTTGGACCACGTCGATCTCTTGCGCGCTGACGCCGGCCATCGCGTACAGGCGCTTGGCGACGGTCTTGAAGCTCGCCGTCGCGTAGTCCGGGTTGTTGTGCGAGCCCGCGCCCGCGCGCCGCTCCGAGCCCTGCGCGGCGCCCAGCAGATACGCGGGCGGCTGGCGCAGGTCGCGCGCGCGCTCGGCCGAGACCAGCAAGAGGGCCGCCGCGCCGTCGTTCTCGAGGCAGCAGTCGTACAGATGGAACGGCTCGACGATCCAGCGCGAGGCGTCGTAGGCCTCGGCGCTGAGCGGCCGCCCGTACATGATCGCGCGCGGGTTCGCCTGCGCGTGCTGGTAGCACGCGAGCGCCACCGCGCGGAACGCCTCCTGGCGGATGCCGTGCTCGTGCATCACGCGCATCGCGCGCATCGCGAACATCTGCGCCGGCGACATCAGCCCGTACGGCAGCCAGAGCGCCGGATCGCCCGACACCGTATCGCGTCGCGCGCCCGAGCCAAAGCGCCCGAACTGACCCTGCGCGAGCGCGCGGTAGACGACGACACAGTCCGCGATCCCCGTCGCGATGGCGGCCGCCGCATTGCCGACCGCCGCCGAGCCACCCCCGCCGCCGCCGCCCCACTGCATGTTCGAGAACGTCAGCTCGCGGCAGTCGAGCGCCGCCGCGATCCGCGACGGATCGCTGCGGTCGTTCGAATACGAGGCGAAGCCGTCCACGTCGCGCGGGTCGACGCCTGCGTCCGCGCAGGCCGCGAGGATCGCCTTCAAGCCGAGCACGAACTCCGGCTCCTTGGCCTCGCCGCGCTTGTAATAGGTCGACTCGCCGATCCCGGCGATGGCGACCTTTCCTCGGAGGGTGCGGACCGTCACGGCGACGATTCTCGCACCTCCGCTCAATCGTCGTCTTCCGGGCTGATCGGCTCGCCAGGCTCGGCCAGCGCCAGCACCCGTTCCGACTCCCCGGCCGGCAGCTGCTCCACCTCACGCAGGCGCCGCTCCATGGCACGGGTACGCACGGTCGTGTCGTCGATCGACTTTGCCGCGGTGTCGAGCTGCTTGCGCACGCGTCCGAGCACGTCGCCGAACTTGCCGAACTCGGTCTTCACGGCGGCCAGCACCTGCCAGACCTCGCTCGCGCGCTTCTCGATCGCCAGCGTGCGGAAGCCCATGCGCAGGCTGGAGAGGATCGCGGCGAGCGTGGTCGGGCCGGCGACGACGACGCGGCAGTCCTGCTGCAGGGTCTGGACCAGACCGGGCTGGCGCAGGATCTCGGCGTACAGGCCCTCGGTGGGCAGGAACAGGATTGCGAAGTCGGTCGTGTGAGGGGGATCGAGATACTTGTCGCGGATGTCGGCCGCGAAGCCGCGCACGACGCGCGCGAGCGCGGCCGACGCGACGCGCTCGGCATCCGTCTCGCCCGTCTCGGCTGCCTCCACGAGCCGCGCGTAGTCCTCGTGCGGGAACTTCGCGTCGATCGGGAGCCAGACGCTCGTGTTCGGATCGGAGTCCGGGCCGGGCAGGCGCAGCGCGAACTCGACGATCTCGCGCGACCCCGGCTTGGGCTGGACGTTCCGCGCGTACTGATCGGGGGTGAGGATCTGCTCGAGGATCGCTCCGAGCTGAACCTCGCCGAATACGCCGCGCGTCTTCACGTTCGTGAGCACGCGCTTCAGGTCGCCTACGCCCGTCGCCAGGCTCTGCATCTCGCCGAGCCCTCGCTGCACGGCCTCGAGCCGCTCACTCACAAGCTTGAATGACTCACCGAGGCGCTTCTCGAGCGTGCCCTGCAGCTTCTCGTCGACGGTCTTGCGCATCTCGTCGAGCTTCTTCTCGTTGCCCTCCTGCAGCTGCTTCAGCTGCGTGTCGAGCGTGCCGCGCAGGCGATCGAGCCGCAGCTCGTTCGAGTCGGTGAGCGCCTTCAGCTGCGCGCTCACGGCTTCGAGGGTCTTGCGGATCGTCTCGGCGCTCGCGGAGAATCCCGCGGCGAGCTCCTCGCGCAGGTCGCGCGCCGCACGCGCCGACTCCTCCCGACCGACGCGCTGCTCCTCCCGCACCGCGCGCTCGGCGCCGCCGAGCGCGCGACGCATCGCAATGAACAGGAAGACCGCGAACCCCAGCAAGAGGACGGACGCGATTGCGGGGACCAGCCAGGGCGCGAGTTCGGGTGGCACGCCGCGATTCTAACGCGCCCCGTCGGCTACGCTGTCGGCGAGGAGTTCCGCTTGGTCGATTTCTTCATCGGGCGCCCGGTCTTCGCGTCGGTGCTCGCGATCCTGATCACCTTCGCGGGCGCGGTCAGCATTCCATTCCTGCCGGTGGCGCAGTACCCCGCGATCACACCGCCCACCGTGCGCGTGACGGCGTCCTATCCGGGCGCGAGCGCGGAGGTGGTCGAGAACAGCGTCACCGTGCCGCTCGAGCAGCAGATCAACGGCGTCGAGGGAATGCTCTACATGTCGTCGAACAGCGCGAACGACGGCAGCTCGACGATCACGGTCACGTTCGAGGTCGGCTACGACCAGAACATCGCGGCGGTCGACGTGCAGAACCGCATCGCCGTCGCGCTGCCGCAGCTTCCCGAAGAGGTGCAGCGCTCGGGCCTCACGGTGCGGCGCGTGGCGACCGACCTGACGCTGGTCGTCAACTTGATCTCGCCGGACGGCTCGCGCGACGACCTGTTCCTGGCCAACTACGCGGGCATCAACATCAGCGATCGGCTGAAGCGCCTGCCGGGCGTGGGCGACGTCAACATCTTCGGAGATCGACGCTACTCGATGCGCGTCTGGCTCGATCCCGACAAGCTCGCGAAGCTGGCCGTCTCGGCGCAGGAAGTGATCGGGGTGCTGCGCGAACAGAACCAGCAGGTGGCGGCGGGCGTGATCGGGCAGCCGCCGTCTCCAGCCGGTACGGCGTTCCAGTACGCGCTATCGACGCACGGAAGGCTGTCGACACCCGAGGAGTTCCGCAGCATCGTCGTGCGCACGCACCCGGACGGCTCGGTGCTCCGGCTCGGAGACGTGGCGCGCGTGGAGCTCGGCGCGCAGAGCTACGGCGCATTCAGCCGGATCGACCGAGACCCGTCGACGGGTGTCGCGGTGTACGCACTGCCGAGCGCGAATGCGCTCGACGTCGCGGCCGCGGTGCACGCCGAGATGGAACGGATCGCGAAGCGGCTTCCGGCGGGCGTCGAATTCAGGATCGTCTACGAGCCGACACGCTTCGTCACCGCATCCATTCGCGAGGTGCTGATGACGCTCGCCGAGGCGATGGCGCTCGTGTTTCTGGTGGTCTTCGTCTTCCTGCAGAGCGCACGCGCGACGCTGATTCCCGCCATCACGGTGCCGGTGTCGCTAGTCGGCACGTTCGCGCTCATGCAACTTCTCGGCTTCTCGATCAACACGCTCTCGCTCTTCGGCCTCGTGCTCGCAATCGGACTGGTGGTGGACGACGCGATCGTCGTGGTCGAGAACGTGACGCGCCTGATGGAGGAACGCGACATCTCGGCGCGCGAGGCGACGCCGCTCGCGATGCGCGAGGTGACCGGGCCGATCATCGCGATCTCGCTGGTCTTGATGGCGGTATTCCTGCCCGTCGCATTCCTGCCGGGCACGACCGGCAAGCTGTATCAGCAGTTCGCGATGACGATCGCGTGTTCGGTCGCGATCTCCGCGTTCAATGCCCTCACGCTGAGCCCCGCCCTGTGCGCACTGCTCCTGCGCCGCCGCGCGGAGCGGAAGGCGGGCCCATTTCGCGCGTTCGACCGCGCCTTCGCGCGCTTCACCCGGTTCTACCAGAGCATCGGTCGGCTCGCGATCGCGCATCGCCCGATTCTCTTGGCCGTCTTCGGCGCACTCGTGTTCTGCACGGTCTTTCTCTACGGCCGATTGCCGACGGCGTTCCTGCCCGAGGAGGACCTCGGCTACTTCATCGTATCGGTGCAGCTTCCCGACGGCGCGTCGCTCGAGCGCACCGAAGCGGTGACGAAGGAAGTCGTCGGCATCCTGCTCGCGATCCCGGGCGTCGCGCACACCGTTGTGAACGGCGGGAACGACTTCCTCACCAGCACGGCGGCGTCGAACGCGGCGTCGTGTTTCGCGATTCTCGAGCCGTGGGACGAGCGCAAGACGCGCGAAAAATCGCTGCCCTCGATTCTCGCGCGCGCTCGCCGCGAGCTCGGCTCCCTTTCGAGCGCCGTGGTCGTCGCCTTCAATCCGCCGCCGATCCGCGGCCTCGGGTCGACCGGCGGATTTCAGCTACAGTTGCAGGACGAGACGGGCGGAAGCATCGCGGAGCTGGCCAAGTCGGCGCGCGCGCTTGTCGACGCGGGCAACAGCTCGGGGCTGATCACGGGCCTGGTCACGGCGCTGCGCGCGAACGTGCCGCAGTACCTGATCGAGATCGACCGCACGAAGGCCAAGACGCTGGGCCTCTCGCTCTCCGACGTTTTCGGAACGCTGCAGGCCTATCTGGGTGGCTACTACGTGAACGACTTCAACTTGTACGGCCGCGTCTTTCGCGTCTTCGTGCAGGCCGAGCCCGACAACCGCGCGACACCGAATGATGTCACGCGGCCGTATGTGCGCAGCGCCAGCGGCGAGATGGTGCCGCTCGCGACGCTCGCGACCGTGAAGCCGATCGTGGGCCCGCAGGTGATCGCGCACTACAACTTGTTCCGGACCGCGGCCGTGACCGGTCAGGCGGTTTCCGGGCGAAGCTCCGGCCAGGCGATCCAGGACATGGAGGCGATCGCGACTCGCGTGCTCCCCGAAGGCACGAGCTACGAGTGGACCGGCCTCTCGCTCCAGGAGCTCCGCGCGGGCGGCGCCGCCCCGGTTCTGTTCGCGCTGGCGCTGGTGGTCGTGTTCCTGTGTCTCGCGGCGCTCTACGAGAGCTGGCTGCTGCCGCTCACGATCATGCTGGTCGTGCCGCTCGCGGTGCTCGGCGCGCTGCTCGCACAGTCGCTGCGCGGGCTCGCAAACGACGTCTTCTGTCAGGTCGGGCTCGTGATGCTCGTGGGCCTCGCGAGCAAGAACGCGATCCTCGTGGTCGAGTTCGCAAAGGATCTGCGCGAGCAGGGCGAGTCGATCGAGCAGGCCGCGCTGCACGCGGCCCGCGTGCGCCTGCGGCCGATCCTGATGACGTCGCTCGCCTTCATTCTGGGCGTCGTGCCGCTCGTGATCGCGACCGGTGCCGGCGCCGCCAGCCGAAACTCGCTCGGCACGGCGGTCTTCGGCGGAATGCTGTTCGCGACCTTCCTGTCGCTCGCCGTCGTGCCAGTGTTCTTCGTCGTCATGGAGCGCCGGCGCGAGCGCTTCTCGCCGCCGAAGCACTAGCTGCTGCCGACGGTCACCGGCGCGCCCGGACGCAGCTTGCCCAGATTGTCGATCACGACCTTCTCGCCTGGCGAGAGACCCGACTCGACCACGCGCATGTCCTCGTGCGAGAAACTGGTGACGATGCGCCGTGACTCGAGTGTCCCGTCCGCGCGCACGACGAAGACGCTGCTGCCGCCCTGCTCTTCGATGATCGCCTGCGCCGGCACGAGCAACGCCGGCAGTGCGCGCGCGACCATCACCTGCAGCTTCGCGTACTGCCCGGGCAGGAGCGTCTTGTCGGGGTTCGGAAAGACCGCGCGCACGCGCACCGTGCCCGCGGATTGGTCGACGGTGTTGTCGACGAAGTCGAGGCGCCCGGGGTACGGGTGTTCGCTGCCGTCCGACAGGTACGCGCTCACCTCGATCTCGTCGCGCTGCACGTAGCGGCCTTCCTTGCGCTCGCGCAGCACGTCGAGCCGCTCCTTCTCGCTCGGGCTCCAGTAGATGTAGATCGGATCGAGCTGCACGATCGTCGCGAGCGGCGTCTCTTCGCTCCCGCCCACGAGATTCCCCTGGCTGACGTGAAGCCGGCCGATGCGCCCGGAGATCGGCGCGCGAATCTCCGTGTAGCCCAGATCGAGCGCCGCCTGCTCGACGGTGGCCTGCAGCGCCGTCGCCGCCGCCGCCGCCTCATCGCGCGCGGCTCGCGCGTGGTCCAGGTCCGCCTGGCTCGAGACTTCCTTGCGCGCGAGCTCGGTCGTGCGCTGAAAATCCGTCTCGACGCGCTGGAGCGCCGCACTCGCGCGCGCCAGATCGCCCTTCGCCTTGTCGAGCGCAGCCTTGTACGGCGCGCGTTCGATGACGAAGAGCTGGTCGCCCTGGGCGACATCGGCGCCTTCCTTGAAGGCGACCTTCTCCAGCACGCCCCGGACGCGCGCCCGCACCTCGACCGTGTTGATCGCCTCGGTCGTGCCAACGTGCTCGAGATAGACGGGGATCTCGGCCTGGGCAACTACCGCGACCGTGACCTGAAGCGGCGGCGGTGCGACGACCGTCTCGCTCCGCTCGCAGGCGAAAGCGCATGCGAGCAATGCGGGCGCGATAGCGCAGCGGACCTTCAAGATCGACGGAACCTCCGACGGATCAGAGTTGTAGCGCGTTCGACGTCGGTATCCCGCAGCTCTCCGAGCGGTCCGCCCTAGACCCGATTCACGTCGTGGCCACCGACGACGCGTGACATCACGGACTCATACTCGGGCGGGACGAGCGGGCCAAGCGGCTGCGGAACGGTCTGCGCGATCGCGCGCACGGGAATCGCGTTCACCATCGCCGTCGCGAGGGACGCCACGTAGGGCAGCGACTGCACGGCGAGCAGTGAGATCCAGAGCAGCGCCTCGACGTCGTCGCTCCCGTAGCGGAAGAAGATCGCGAGGCCGCCCAGCACGAGCAGTGCGAGGATCGTGCTCTCCTCGCGCGAGGCGAGCAGCCCGCGCACGAACGCCGGCTGATCCTCACACTTGGGTGTGCGCATGAACGGGCGACCGTTCGTGAGCACGCCCGAGAACATCGCCTTGCCGATGGTGTGGGTGAGCGAGAGGCCGGCGAGCGCGGCGGCGAGGTTCTGACCCGGCGTCGCCTTCACGCGCGCGGCGTAGAGCCAGAGCGTCTTGCCGACCTTCAGCGCGAAGAAGCCGAGCGACGCGCACAGGAAGAAGCGCAGCGGGAACTCGAAGAGCTTGGGCAGCGTCACGAGCCCTGCGGTCCAGATCAGCGCGAGCGCGGTCACCGCCGTGTTCAGCGCATCGGCGAACCAGGGCGCCCAGCCCGCAACGAAGTGGTAGCGCTGTGCGCGCGTGAGCCGGGTCGGCGTCAGGCCCGCGAGCTCGCGCCAGTGGCGCTTGAGAATCTGAACCGCGCCGTACGCCCAGCGAAAGCGCTGCTTCTGGTAGGCGGTGTACGTGTCGGGCATCAGACCCTGGCCGTACGAGTAATTCACGTAGGCGGTCTCGTAGCCGGCCTCCAGCATGCGCAGGCCCAGCTCCGCGTCCTCGCAGATGCACCACTCGGCCCAGCCGCCCAGCGCTTCGAGCGCGTCGCGGCGCACGAGCGTCATGGTGCCGTGCTGGATGATCGCGTTGCGCTCGTTGCGGTGAACCATGCCGATCTGGAAGAAGCCGGCGTACTCCCAGCGGCACATGGCCTTGAACGCGCTCTCGTCGCCGTCGCGGTAGTCCTGCGGCGCCTGCACGATGCCGATCTTCGGGTCCGCAAAGTACGGAATGAGATTCGCGAGCCAGTCGGGGCGAACGATGTAGTCGCTGTCGATCACCGCCACAATTTCGGCGGCGGGATCGGTGAGGCCGAGCACGTAGTTCAGCGCGCCGGCCTTGAAGCCCTCCACCTTGTCGAGGTGGTGGAAGCGGAAGCGCGGGCCGAGGATCTGACACAGATCAGAGACGGGCTTCCACAAGCCGGGGTCGTGCGTGTTGTTGTCGATCACGAGCACTTCGAGATTCGGGTAGTCGAGTAAGGCGAGCGCGTTGAGTGTGTCGCGCACCATCTCGGGCGGCTCGTTGCAGATCGGCAGATGCAGCGAGACCATCGGCAGCCGCGCCAGCTTCTTGGGCGCGATCGGCCAGAAGCGTCGCACGAGCTTACGATTCCAGAGCAGCTCGACGAGCTCGAACGCCTCTGTGATCCCGATCACGAGCAGCCCACCGAGCGCGCCGAGAAGCACGACCCAGGCCGTGGCCGAGTACACGCTGTGGTACTGGCTGACGGTCAGGTAGCTCACCCACACGAAGAGCGAAGCCACGGCTTGCGCCAGCCCCGCGAAGAAGATCTTGCCGCGCGAGCGGAAGCGCTCGAAGCGGTTCAGGAACCAGAGCAAAGGCAGAAGCGGCACGAGCGTCGCGATCGCGAACAGGAGCGGCCAGCTCGGCACCCCCACGATCGGACCGGTCCAGGCGAACTTCGCCTCGCGCGCCTCGTTCCAGATGCCCCAGTAGGCGCCGACGCCTCCCTCGAGCGGGATCTTCCACGGCTGGTCGAAGGCCTCCATCAGGAAGTAGTCGAGGTTCTTCTGCTTCGCGAGGTTCAGGAACTCGCGCAGGAAGGTGGCCTCGGTCGCGAGCGACGGAACCGAGCCGCGGCGGATGCGGCCGTTCGAGGGCCAGCCGACCTCGCCGATGATCACGGGCTTGCCGGGGAACTTCTTCTTCACCTCGGCGAGTCGCTCGGTGACGAAGCCGATCGCGTCGTCAGCGGCGATCCCTTCCCAGTAGGGGAGGAGGTGCACGGCGATGAAATCGACGTCGCGTGCGAGCTCGGGATGCTTGAGCCAAACGTGCCACGGCTCCGCGGTTCCGACCGGCACGTTCAGCTGGGCGCGCACCCGGCGCAGGTAACCCGCGAGCTGACGCGTCTTCATGTCTCCGCGGAGCAGAACCTCGTTCCCGACCACCACGCGCGTGACGTTGGAGTTGGCCTGAACGCTCGCGAGCAGGCTCTTGATCTCGCGCTCGTTCTTCTTCTTGTCGGCGTCGAGCCAGGCGCCGGCTGTCACCTTCAGGCCGAACTCACTCGCGAGTCGCGGGATCTGGTCCATGCCGTCGAGCGACGCGTAGGTACGCACGGAGCTGGTGTACTTCGCGACGTGCCGAAGGTCCTCGCGGATCTGCTCCGCGGTCGGGAAGACCTGATCGATCGGCCCTTGTCCTTCCCTGTACGGGGCGAACGACAGGCCCGAGATCATGCCCTCCCAGGGAGGCGGCTCCACGGGCCGGTTCATGACGGCGAAAACGGCAAAGTTGGCTAGGGCAACCAGGAACAGGATCGTGATGCTTGAACGACGCATAGGGTTTTGCGCCCCGCTCGCATCCCTTGCGCGCGCCCCGGGTACACGTCAGGCGCTGCGTCCGTGTTGGGAGACTCGCGTCTCAACCCGCGTCGGGCGTGCTCAAGACCTGTGGTGGGACTCGAACCAGGGGAAGCGAGGGTTGTCTTGGCGGTCTCTTTACCAGTCCGAAAACTGGCTTGCGGAGGGAATTGGCGTCTACTGTGGGCGACCCGACTGCACCGCGCGGCCGGTTCGCCAACGCCAACAGAAGCTCCACACGGGGCGCGATTATATACGTCGTCCGGGCGCTGTCTATTCGATCTCCTCACATTGTCGGGGGCTTCTTTTTGCTGCATCTACCTGCCCTTGACACGCGTGGACATGCAAGATGCTGGCGAGCCGGACGCGCGCGTGTAGCGTGTCCGCTCCCATGCCTGCCCGTCGCCGCATCGCGCACGACCGCCCCGCCCTCTCGAGCGCACTGCGCGGAGACACCGCTTTCGGCGAGGGCTTGCTCGAGGCGCTCGCGCGCAGCGGCCCCGTCGAGCGCTACACGCATCCGTTTCACACCTACCCGGCAGGAATGCACGCGGACGCGGCGCACGACCTGCTCGCGCTCTTCCCCGGCGACTCGGTCTTCGATCCCTTCTGCGGCGGCGGAACGGTGCTCGTCGAGGCGCGCGCGGCTGGGCGACGCGCACTCGGCAGCGATGTCTCGCCCGTTGCGGTTCGCGTCGCACGTGCGCGCTGCGCGACACCGGACGAAGCAGGGCTCACCGCCTTCCGCTCGCGCGCGCGCAAGCTAACGGAGCTCGCGCGCAACGCCTCTTCGACCGGGGCGCTGCCGCGCGACGAGGTTCTCCGCGTCGTCGAGCGCTGGTTCGCGGCGCACGTACTGCGCGAGCTCGAAGCGCTGCGCGCGGGGATCGCCGCGACGGAGCCGCCGGTTCGGGGTTTGCTCGAAGCCGTGTTCTCGTCACTCATCGTGAAGGTGTCGTGGCGCGCGTCCGACACGAAGGCCGTGCGCGAGAAGCACGACCGTCCTTCCGGCACGACCGCGGTGCTCTTCCACAAGAAGACGCGCGAGCTCGCGCGGCAGATGGCGGCCTTCCGCGAGGCGGTCCCTTCCGGCACGGCCGAGGCAGAGATCGCGCTGTGCGACGCGCGCGAGGCGCGTCCGTCGGCGCCGGTCGCGCTCGTGCTCACCTCGCCGCCCTACCCGTCCACCTACGACTACCTGCCGATGCAGCACCTGCGACACGTCTGGCTCGGCGAGCGGCCCGACCTGTCGCGCGAGATCGGCGCGCGCCGGCTCTGGCGCGGCGGGCTGCGCCGCGCGCGGGAGATCTGGCGGCGTGACACCGATCTGTGGACGCGCAACGCCGCCGGCGCGCTCGCTGTCGGCGGTCACCTCATCGTCGTGATCGGCGACGGCCTCCTGCCCAGCGGAGTCGTCGACGCGGCCCAGCCGACGCTCGACGCCGCGAGGCGCGCGGGACTCTCGCTCGTCGCCGGCGCATCGGTCGAGCGTCCGGAGCACGCGGGCCTCACGAATCGGCGCGAGCACGCCTTCGCCTTCCGCAAGGACGGCTGAGCGGCGCTCAGTCGAGCTCGGTGTACTTGCGCGCGCGGCCGCTGGCCTTCGCCACCGGGTACTTCGCCGCGTTCTCCTCGAGCTTGCGCACGAAGGCATCGGAGAGATCGAGCTCGAGCGCGTCCGCGAGCAGCAGCAGCAGGTTCTGCACGTCCGCGAGCTCGTCCGCGAAGCGCCGTCGGGCGGGCTCGTCGCGCAGCTCCGCCGCGATCTCGTCGTGGTCCTTCCAGAGCACGAGCTCGCACAGCTCGCCGACCTCGGCGGTGAGCGCGAGGACCAGGTCCTTCGGCTTGTGAAAGCTCCGCCAGCTGCGCTCATCACGGAAGCGCAACGCGCGCGCCCGAAGCGCGGCGATGGTCTCGGTTTCGTCGCTCATTGCCGGTCCTCGCGCGCGCAGTCCGTCGCGCGTGCCGATGCTAGCAGGGCCGCGACTCAAGTCCTCGCCCGGAAAGGCCGTTTCAGACGCGATATGCGACGCGCGTGGCTCGCGCTCTTGCTCCTCGCTGTGAGCGGGACCGCTCAGGCCGACCTGCGTTCAGCGCCCGCTTGGTACGACCCGACGTGGCACTACCGCGTGCCGGTTTCGGTCCCCGCGGCCTCGGCGGTGAACAGCACGCTTGTCGTCGACGCAGACTTTGCCGCGCTGCTGACACAGCTCGGGATCAGCGGAACGTTCGACACGAGCTCGCCGCGCGTCACACGCGCCGACGGCACGACGCTCGTGGCGGCGCAGGAGTTCACGGACGTGAAGTACGGCGGTGTCACCGACGCCGCCTCGAACGACCGGGGGGAGATCCGTTTCATCGCTCAGGACGCCGGCGCGCAAACCTACTGGCTCTACTTCGACATCACGCAGAACGGCGCCAAGGCGGCCACCGCGCTCGCCACGCGCATCAACGGAAACTTCGAGCACTCGGCCGGCGCCGCCGCCACGAACTGGACGGTCGCGACGACCGGCTCGGGCGGCGGCCACAACGCCGAGGTCCATACGGTTCCGCCCGAGGCGGCCACGGTGAACCTGGTGGCGGGCTGCAGCGACAATGCCACCGCTGGCGTGGACAACGCAGCGAACACCGGACTCTCCTGGTTCCTGCTCGGCTATCGCTCGAGGTGCGAGGACAGCGCCGGCAACACGACCGAGTTCATCCGCGTCTCGCGTCAGGTCGCGGTTCCCGCGGGCGCGGCCGCGGGCAACTTCGTCTACCAGTTCCGCTATCAGGCCTTCGACTCGATGGTGAGTGCGACGCAGTACGATTACATGACGCTCGACGTGGGCGGAACGCTCGTGAACCACACCACTCTCGGCATCCCGAATCCGCTCGCCAACCTGAACATTCAGACTTTCGGCCTGGGCCGCAATCCGGCTTTCGGGCCGGTCCTGTTCGACGCCGGCTGGCGGCAGGCGTCGCTGAATCTGGCGCCCTACGCCGGCACGACCGTCACGCTGCGCTTCTCGATGCGCTTCTACAACAACGACGACCAGTACAAATCGTGGGTGAAGCTCGACGACGTGGAGTGGAGCCGGCAGAACGCCACGATCACGAACGCGCTCGTCGAGGCGTTCGGAGCGAACGTGACGGCGCCAAACGACACCGGCGTCACGACCGCCTCGAGCTATCAGGCCTCGCAGCGGCTCAGCATCCGCGCGCTGGTGCAGGCCACCACGAGCGCGGTGCGCGCCGACGTGATCAACACCGTCGGGACGACCGTCGCGACCGGGATCGTGCTCTACGACGACGCCACGCACGGCGACGCGACCGCCGGTGATCGCATCTTCACGAACGACGGCTCCGTCGTCGCCAACCCGACGTACACCTTCGGCGCCGCCGATTCCGAGGGCGTGACCTGGCTGGTGCGCGTCTACGCGCGCGACGGATCATCGAGCACGATCGGCGCGACGAACGGGCACGTCCACCGCTCCGGCCTGCCCAACACACCCCAGAGTCAAGCGAACTTCTGGAACATCGACGATCAGGTCTTCACGCTCGTGAAGGTGAACCTGGTGATCGTGCAGTCCCTGCTCACGGTCTTCGACCCGATCAACGGCGCGGTGAATCCCCGGGCCATCCCTGGCGGCGTCGTACGGTACACGACCATCGTCACCAACCAGGGCGCTGGCGCCTCCGATGTGGACTCGTTCCGGTTCGCGAACCCGATCCCCGCGAACAGCGAGCTCGTGGTCACGGACATCGCCGGCCCCGGAAGCGGCCCGGTCGCATTCACGCAAGGCACACCCACGAGCACGCTCACCTACACCTATGTCTCGCTGGCGAGCCTGGCCGACAGCCTCGAGTTCTCGAACGACGGCGGAACGACCTGGACGTACGTCCCGACCGCCGGCGGAAACGGCACCGATCCGGCTGTGACACATTTCCGGATCGCCCCGACCGGCGCATTCGCGGCGAAGACCGGGATCACGGGCCCGAGCTTCACCCTCCAGTTCCAGCTCCGCGTCGAGTGAGAAGCTAGCGCGGCGTCGGCGCCTGCTGCGGAAGCGACCGCCGCTTCCAGAGCGCGAAGAGCGCGGGATAGACCAGCAGCTCGAGCGCGAACGAGCTGACCAGACCTCCGACCATCGGCGCGGCGATGCGCTTCATCACGTCGGCGCCCGTGCCGGTGCTCCAGAGCAGCGGCACCAGACCGAGCATCGTCGTGAGCACGGTCATGAGCTTCGGGCGGATCCGCCGCGCGGCGCCCTCGACGATCGCGTCCTCCAGGTCGGCGGCGCTGCGCAGGCGGCCGGTCGCTTCGCGATCGCGCCACGCGACGGACAGGTAGAGCAGCATGACGACGCCCGTCTGCGCGTCGAGACCCGCGAGCGCGATGATTCCGACCCAGACCGCGACCGACAGGTTGTAGTCGAGCGCGAAGAGCAGCCAGACGGCGCCGACCAGCGAGAACGGCACTGCGAGCATCACGAGCGCCGTCTCGACGCCAGAGCGGGTGTTCAGGTAGAGCAGGAGCGCAACGAGCGCGAGCGTGAGCGGCAGCACGAACGCGAGCCGCGCCTTCGCGCGCTCGAAGTACTCGAACTGCCCCACCCAGGCGATCCGCGTTCCCGGCGGAAGCGTCACGCGCTCCGCGACCCGGCGGCGCGCCTCGTCGACGTAGTCGACGATCGGCCGCCCGGCGACGTCGACGGCCACGAGCCCCACGAGCTTGCCCGCTTCGCTGCGCACCATGTCGGGGCCGGTGGTGAAGCTCAGCTCCGCGAGCTCGCGCAGCGGAACGAGCGCGCCGCTCGCGGTCAAAACGAGCGCGCGTCCCACGGCTTCCGGATCGTCGCGGAATTCGCGGGCGTAGCGGACGTTGATCGCGTAGCGCTCGCGCCCCTCGACGGTCTGCGAGACGTTCGCGCCGCCGATCGCGGTCTCGACCACCTGATTCAAGTCCTCGGCCGAGACGCCATAGCGCGCCGCTCGCGCGCGGTCGATCCGCACGTCGAGGTAGAACGCGCCGGTGGTGCGCTCCGCGAACGCGTTGCGCGTGCCCGCCATGCCGCGGAGCGCCTCGGCGATCGAGATCGCGGCCTGCTCGACCGTGGCGAGGTCGTCCCCGAATACCTTGATGCCGAGCTGGCTGCGCACGCCCGTCGCGAGCATCTCCGTGCGTGTCTGGATCGGCATCCACCAGAGATTCGGCATGCCGGGATAGCGGAGCTTATCGTCGAGCTCGGCTACGAGCGCGTCCCAAGTGAGTCCCGGGCGCCAGCGCTCGCG
>Ga0210377_10001437_pt1 | contig 21820 bp, 15 predicted proteins | sample PLM4_65_b1redo_FD_155480 | JGI IMG/M metagenome (GOLD analysis project Ga0210377, IMG submission 155480) | Groundwater sediment microbial communities from an aquifer in East River, Colorado, USA - PLM4_65_b1 redo | ecosystem: Environmental > Terrestrial > Soil > Riparian zone | place: USA: East...
GGTCTGGTTACCCTGTTCGTTCAATGCAGCGACACCCACCCCGCTCCCCAGACCCAGTACCAGACCGATGAGGAGGATAGCAGGGATGTTGGGCGAAACGGGCTTTTCCGGCAGGCGCGCGGCGTCGATCAGGGTAAAGCGCTCCCCCTTCTGCTCCTTTTCCAGACCGCTGGAGACCCTCGCCTCCATGAACTTCTTGGAAAGGTCGTCATACTTGAGCTGAAGGTTGTTTCTCTGGATCAGGATGGTTTTATATCCCTCTTCTACCCCTGGAGAAGCTGCGATCCTTCTTTTATAATCGTCCCTCTTGCGGGATAGGGTTTCGACCTGCCGCTTGGTGGACTCTATTTCCGACTGTATCCCAGCCAGCTGCGATGACATGGTGATGTAGGCCGGGTTGTCCGGCTTGTTGTCGGCGCTGTCGCGCCCCGTGGCCCGCAACTGTTTCAGCAGCTCCGCGATCTCCCCCCTGGTCTTGATGACGTCGGGGTGTTCATCCGTAAGCCTGGTCTTCATCTCTCCCAGCCGCACCCGCAGTTCGCTCAGCCGCGTCTTGTCCTGGTTTGCGGCATCGGTGGACATAGAGGAAAGTTCCGACTGAATATTGCTCTCCCTCTCCTTGAGGGTGCGGAGCTGATAATTCAGCGAAACCATTTCACGCTCCACTGTTTCAAGGCTTTGCAGGTTCATCTGGATCAGTTCGGGGAGCGAGTTGATATGACCCTGCTTATAGGTTTTTATCTGGGAGTCGAAATCGGCCAATTGGGCCTGAACGGACTTCATCTCATCCTCCAGGAAATTTGACGTCCCCTGGGACTGCTTCTCCCTGTCCTTGAGGTTTTCTTCCAGATAGAGCGAAGTCAGTTCACTGGCAACCTGTTGCACCATCACCGGGTTCTTTCCGCTGTAGGAGACGGTAAAGGCGATGGTCGCGGGTCTGGCCTGACCGGAGCGAGGATCGATCACATCGGCGCTTACGGTGTTGAACTTGATATCCTTGCGCATCTTGGCGATGATCTCTTCGGTGGTCCATTTACTCTTGAGATCGTCGTAAAGCTTGAACTTGTTGATGATCTCCAGAAGCCTTGTGGTGCCCATGATCCGCTGGTTGATCGACTGGAGACGCTGATCCGCATAGGTGGTGACCGCGGTGTTGACATACTCCCTCGGGACCTCCTGCTCTTCGATCAGGATGGTTGCGGTGGAACGGTATGTCGGCGGCCAGGAGAAGGCGACAATCGCGGCAATGATAAAAACAGCGCTCGCCGGGACTATTATGCTCCACCTTCGCCGTTTCAGAATATCTAGAAAATCCTGTGCTGTTTTTACTTCAATTTCCATATCCGCCTCGTTGTATAGGGTTTACAAAAAGAAATCATGGCGCATCACCAGCCGCAGCATGAAGATATTCTGGTTCGCATGCGTCCTGAACTGACCATAATCGATATCCACATGGTGATAATTCGCTTCAATCGCCAGATCCTTGTTAATGTCATAATGAAGCATGCAGTCGAGTTCCATCGTCTTTTCATCGATAGGCAGAACGGAAAACTGGTCCCGGTTCGACTTGTTCCAGGAGTATCCGAAGTCAACGGCGCCGGAAAGATCCTCGGTGAATCTGTTCCCCAGCCTGACGGAGCCGCCGGTCCTCTCCGTGGAGCCGGTCCTCCCGGCGGACAGACTTACATCGCGGTTGAATGAGACGGCGCCGTTCAGTTGTTCCCCGATGTAGTTGAAGGAGAGACTTCCTACCCATCCCCCCTCGCCGTTGGAACTGCTGCCGGCTCCCCCCGTCTCCAGACCGGAACGGGTATAGCGTCCTCCTCCCCTCAAGGAGAGGCTCCAGAGTTCCCGGAACCTGTACGCCAGCCCCAAGGTTGCGGAATAGTTGTCCACCTGCGAGACGTCGGTCAACTGGCGGTTGAATGAAAAGGCCTCCTCCAGGCTGGCTTGCGGAGTCAGCGCATGGCTCACTCCCGCCGATGCCTGGTGCTGCCTGCTGCCGACCAGACCGGAGCGGTCGTAATCCTGCCGGTTGTATCCATAGGAAAGGGATAGCCGGCTCTTTTCCGTGACCGCGTAACTCCCTCCGGCCTGATAGCCCTGGACCTTGCTCTCCGAATTGATTGACAGGCCGGTATCCGAGTCAAGCTGGTCCGGTCGGGAGTTCTGCCTATAGGAGGCCCCCGCGGAGACGGCCAGGCGCTCGGTGATTAGATAGCCCCCCGTGCCGTTGACAAAGTAATCGACAGCGTCGGAACCGGTGTGGCGGGCGTATTTCAGCCAGTTGACACCCCCCGACAGGGAGGCGTTCCGGCGTTCCGTTGTACTGGAGAGCTCCAGGGCCGGGGTCAGGGTCGTTATGAAATCGTCAACCCCGTTGCCGGTCGCCAGGAAGATATTGTCGTTGTACTCTTCCTTCGCGGCGATACTCGGAGTCAGTTTGAGTTCCTGACCCGAAACCTGCGCCGGCGCCGCGGCCAGCAACAGGAGGGCGAGTACCCCCCTTTTGAAATGGCGGAGGTCAGGGAACAATTATGACATCTCCCCTCTTGAGACCGATATTGGTCTCAAGATGCCTTCCTTCCGAAACATCATCGTAGTCGAAGTTGAAGACGACAGTCTTCCCGCCTTCCTGGCGGAATATCTTTATGTCGTCCTTGTCCGCGAAGGGATTCAGGCCGCCCACCATGGCGAGGGCCTGCAAAACATTGGTATTGGCAAGGAGTATCTGCCTGCCGGGGGCGTTCACCTTGCCGACGACATAGATTATCATGCTGTTGGACTGCCTGATATCGACCGTCACCCCGGTGTCGGAAACATAGCGGGCCAGCTTCTTCTCCAACTCCTCCTTCAACTGCGCGACCGTCTTTCCCCCGGCCGCAACCTCCCCTATCAGGGGGAAATATATCTTGCCGTCCGGCAGCACAACGACGGTCCTTGTCAGGTTCTCGTCCCGCCATACCGAAATGCCGATTTGGTCACCCGGGCCGATTATGTAATCCGCGTCCGCCCCAATCCCACTCGTAGCGGATTGGACGGTCTCACCCGGATTCGGATCCGAGCCGAAACCGATCTTGTACAGAATATTCTTCCACCAGGAGTTATCCGTGGGTAACGGAGACGTCGCGGCCTGATGGGCCGCGTGCTGCGGAAGCTCAGCTTCTTTGGGGGGAGCGGAATCAGCTTGGGTCGACACAGGCGCGGACTGGGTAGCCTCAGGTTCCGTATTGGTAGCAGATTCCGGCGTGGCAGCGGGTTGTTCCTCGGAAACCGGTTCAGCCGGATTGTCCTCCGGAGGCAATGTCAGTTGTATTCCGGACTTTTGCGTGGAACTGCCGGTCATCTCCCCGGACGCCCGGATAGGGACGGCGGCTGATGCTCCAATTAAAAGCAGACATACGGCAATCATTCTCAGTTTCATAACTTCCCCTGCAATTTTCTTCAAAATTTAAACCCCTGCCTGGTCAAAAAAACATAATTTCGGCCGTCTGTTATGTCGTCAGAAGATATCACCTGATAGTTACATTCATGTGGCGGTAAGATGAAAAAATCATGAATCCGGTAATTATTCAGGGCGATAGGCTGAAGTTTTCTTCAGTCTTCAGCCTTAACAGCTACAACTTTGCCAGTGTCCGGACAGCCTCTTCCCTACCGGAGAACTCGTCCTTTCTGGCAAGTGATTTACTCAGGCTTTGTTTCGCCTCAGGAATGCGTCCCGTTTTGTACAGCGCCATGCCGAGGTGGTAGTTGACGACGGCGGCTTCGGGCGCCTTTGACTGGACTTTACTCAGCAATTCAACTGCCTTTGCCGCATCCCCCTTTTTGTAGTTGAGCCATCCCAGGGTGTCCTGAACGGTCAGCTCATCAGGGTTAAGGGAGCGGGCCTTCACGGCAAGGGAGAGTGCCCGGTCCAGCTCCTTCCCTGATTTCGCCGTCTCGCCCAGAAGAAACGCCAGGTCGTTGGCGACCCTCCATGACTGGGGATTGAGCTTAAACGCCTGTTCATATTCGGCAATCCCGCGATCCAATTTCTTTTGCTTAACGTAAAGCTCCCCCATCTTTACAAAACCGATCGGCACATTTGGGGCTTTGCGCTTGACCTCGCCATATTCCTTCTCGGCCCGTCCGGAGTCACCCGCGGCAATATAAAAATCTCCCAACTGGACGCGGGCCTCCAGGTCGGACGGGTTCTTCTCAATCATCTTAGCCAGGACAACCTCGCCGCTCTTGAAATCCTTCTGAATGGCGTAATAGCGGGCAAAGGCAAGCTGCACCTCCCTGGAGTTGGGATCAATCTTCTGGGCGTTCCTCAGGTTATCCAGCACGAGATTCATCTCCCTGTTGATCAGATGTGCTTCGGCAAGGCGGATGTAACCCTGGAGGAACTGGGGGTTCTCGCTCACAACCGTCCCAAATTCCGCTACCGCCTTCCCCCCCTCCCTTTTCAGTAGATATATGTTCCCTTTGGAGAAATGCGCTTCCACGTTCTTCGGGCTCTCCTTGATGATCTCGTCCAGATATTTCCCGGCCTGATCGGACTCGTTGCGCTGCAGATGGACCCTGGCCAGGGCGTTCTTTGCCTGGATCACGCCAGGATTGTCGCTTTTCTCCAGGCTCAGGCACTCCTTCAGGATTGCCATCCCCTGATCCACCCGGTTCGTGTTCAGGTAGAATTCGCTGAGCGCAAAACGGAGGGGGAAGCTCTTGCCGTTTATGGCGATCCCTTCCTTAAGCTCCCGTTCCGCGTCAGTGAGTCGGTTATGGGCGATATAGAAACCGGCGACCTCCTTGCGGTGCTCCTCGCTGGCCGGATCAGCGGCAATCAACCTCTTCAGGATATCGACCGCCTGCTGTTCCTTGCCGGAAGCCCAATAGAGCCCGGCCAGGTTCAGCTTGTGGCCGGCATTGGCCGGTTCGAATTCGCTTACCTTCTGCAGAATGGCTGCTGCTTCGTCGATCCGTTTTTCCCTGGCGCAGATCTGGGCCAGGGCCAGATTCAGGGCCACGGATTTGGGATTTGCCTCAACCCCCCGACGGACTGCGCCTTCAATCCCCTTCCCATTGCCGGAACCGGCCTCGGCTGTGACCAGCAGCATGTAGACATCGGGAGTCTTGATCCCCTGGCCGATCAACCCTTCCAGATATTGTCGCGCCTTATCGAACTCCTTTTTGGATACCATAACGGCCCCCTTCAACTGAAGGGCATCCTCATTTTTTGGGTCCTTGTTCAAGAGGAGTTCCGCCTTTTCCATTCCCTTGTCGGGCTGTCTTACGGCAAGGAAAATCTTGCCCAGCTGGTACTGGGCGTCCCGGTTGTTGGGATCAAGTTCCACCGTCTTGCTGAAGTTACCGTACGCGGCTTTTATATCCCCCTCTTTCAGGGCGATCATCCCCAGCATCCTGAAGGCATCGGCGAACTTGGGGTCGATCTGGACCGCGTTCTTGAATTCAAGCTTTGCCTTGACCAGTTCTCCTTTCTCAAAGAGCGTCTTCCCCTTGCCGAAAAATTTCATCTTTTTCGCCTCCGGTCCGCTGCAGGAGATGAGGAGCAGGACTCCAAAAATCGCCAGCGTCGATTTCAACTTATGATTTCCCATCATTTTCATGCCTCCTTTAAAAAGTCTTTCGACCTGTTTATTTTATGGTCAGCAGCAATAGAGACGCCATCGTTGCAAATGCCACCCGGTTGAATTTGCCCCTCAACTCCGCCAGCAGTACCTCGTAACTGAAATAGAGCAGTATGATCCTTGCGGCCATTAGCCCCAGCTGGTACTCCTGGATCTTTTGATCGGGCATATTCGGCGCCACCAGGGCCAGTATGATGATGAGGAAGTCCATGGGGGAGCTGTGAAACCCCTTTTGCCGCCGTGAGAACTTCGAAATAAGGATGATGAGGACAGCGAATATCCCGAATGAAAGGTTATAGAAACGCGCCAGTGGGGCGCTCAGCAAGTCGGACACCTTGTTGTCGCTCAGGTAGACGGCAAACGGGATCAGGATATACAGGACTGGCCTCAGAATTAACTCCAGGCTCTCCCTGCGGATAACCCAGGTGAGCAGGATAAGGCAGGTTAAGATGGCGCAGATGACCGTAATATACCTGGAGGGGCTTTCCGCGACCAGACAGGTACTAAAGAGCAGCAGCGGAATGCCGAACTCGAAAACCCGGAACGAAAGCCTGATTATGGTCCCTTCTTTCTTTAAAAGCCTGAAGCGCCCGGAAATCTTGAGGTCGAGGAAATCAAATCGTTTGACCTTCCACACCGTTCTATCGGCCATGGAAAAGCCCACCAGGATCAGAGTGGAAAAAAGGAGGTATCCCACCAGGAGGAGCCAGTCTGAGTAGAAGCGCAGTATTACCGCTGCGAGAAGCAGGATAGTCTGAAATATGTAGATAATAAGCACCGACTCGGGATGAAGGAAGCCGAACTCCATCAGGTTGTGGTGAAAATGGTTCTTGTCCGCTGAAAAGGGTGAGCGCCCCCTTGCTATCCTAATGACCATGACCGTGAGGGTGTCCAGCACCGGAAATCCCAGCAGGATCAGCGGCAATACCGGGCTCAGGGCCGTGGGATGACCCTGGGTGAGGGCGAGCGAGAGAGTGATCGCCGAAAAACCGAGGAACTGGCTTCCGGCATCCCCCATGAATATTGATGCGGGATGGGTATTGAAACGGAGGAAGCCGAAGATCACCCCGGACAGGGCAAGGCTGATAAGGCCGATTATAATGTTGTCATCAAGGTAAGCGAGGTAGCCGATACCCGCGAAGATGAGGAGACATATCCCTCCGGCAAGCCCATCCAGGCCGTCAGCCAGATTGATGGCATTGGTCACACCAACTATCACCAGGAGAGTGAGGGGGATGGCAGCCCACTCCGGTAAAAGGAAATTGTCCGGCCCCAACATCCCCAAGGTCTGGATCTTGATCCCCCCGAAGAGGATGGCGATAAGGGACGCGGCGATCTGGCCGGAAAACTTTATCCCCGGGGAAAGTTCGCGGAAATCGTCAATAGCCCCGAAAAGCACCAGCAGGCATCCTCCCGCAAGATAAGCCTGGACAAATCTGTCCCCGTAATTCCAGTAAATGATCGGGATGAAAGCTGCCAGGGCCATGGCGATCCCCCCCACCCGGGGAATCGGCCACTGGTGCACCTTCCGTTCATTGGGGATATCGACAAGCTGCCATCGCATCGCCAGGGCTCTGAAGAGCGGGACAAGGACAATGGTTATAAGAACAGCGAGAAGAAGTGTCGATAAAAAAATCATAAAACCTTTTCCAGATCAGTCAGGCCACTAACCGATAAATCAGCGCTATTGTGGGAGGAATGTCGCGAGCACCGGGCAAATTTCCCGTGTAAATCCCTGCAAGCGCGTATCGGCGTCGGTTATACGTTCCGACTCGTATACGGGTGTGATAACTCTGACCAGGGCGCCGTCTGTCCTGCGGCTGGTCAGGGCATTCCAGAAGGTATACAGCTTCAGTTGAAAAAGGTTGGTCACGATTCGCCCGTGCTGGGGAAACCAGTAATAGGTCAGTTCCTTGGCACCACCCTTTTGCATATAGGCGCGGTTTACCCGCATGCTTCCGGCGCCGGTTTTGACAGGAAAGGTTACATCTCCCGATTGTTCGAAGAGCCAGCCGCCGCCGGGGAGACATGAGGCGGGTGAATGGATGGATCCGCCTTTGGTCTGGCTGCCGAAATAGGCGGTATAGAAGCTGACTACCTTCCCTTGCGTATCCTTATAATCGACCATCACGTAATCATCGAATTTCAGCTCATCGAGATACATTTTTTCCATGATTGTCCTTACCCCCTGCCAGTTGGATATCCGCAGGGGAAACTGATCGAAGGGACGGGATGATGGAACCTTTTCGTGAAAATCAACGTTGTGTGCCAGGAGAATGGAGAGCATGAGTAATATTGCCGAAACGATTAACTGGGGCGGGAGAAACCGATGCCTCGGGGAAACCGCACAGGGAGCCGCGGGAACGGTTTGAGCGACGTCATCGGACCTCCGGAGCGCGGAGCCCCGCTTCTTTTCGGATTCGATGGGGGGGAAGATTTTATTCAAAAGCACCATTTCCAGCAGAAGCAGCCCCAGACAGCACATGAAGATGAACCAGCCGGAAAAGTCGTGGAAAAGTCCTTCCGCCGCCGCCGCCCCGAAGAACTGGTAGAGAATGCCGACGGAAGCGATACGGAGGCCGTTGGAGACAACCGCGATTGGAATGGCGGAGAAGACAAGCAGCACCTTTTTCCATAACGCTGCTTTGTAATAGTAAGCCAAAAGGATGCTCATCATTATCAACGGGAAAAAATAGCGCAGTCCGCTACAGGCATCAACCACCTGGAGCCTGGTGAATCCCAGGTCAATGACATTACCCTCGCGGTATGCGGCCAATCCGCACAATTGCATCAAAGCAACCCCCAATTTTGAGGAGAGAAGCTTCAGTTCGAGGGTGAGATTATTGGTTATGAACTTGGGAAAAGGGAACATGGTAATCAGGAAACATAAAGGCATCGCGGCGATTTTCAGCCTGTTCCATCCCATGTAGGTCCAGGCAAAGCCTATAAGCACCAACCAGGAGCCGAAGTAAATGGTATAGAATTCTCCTCCCAACTCTCCCAGCCAGTAGAGGGCAATTCCGAGCGCAAGGGGGACAAGCCCGCTCCAGGAGGGTGCTGCCGGAACCGTGCTCAACGCTGAACGCTTCTCCCAGAGCAGATAAAGGAAGATCAGCGGCACGAAGAAGCAATAGTTGTAGTCCTCGCCCATCCATTCAGCAAACAGATGCTGGTAGGCAGAGTGGAAGAGAAGCGCGAAGAGGAGTAGGCAAGCAGTCCCGTAGACCAGAGCTTGCACAAGATTCCTCCCGTGCCGTCCAGCGTTTTTTTCTTTCATTTCAGATGAATCGAATCCAGTCACTTTGGCTCCATTTTATTTCAATAGACTTCAGTTACGTCGGACGCAGTTAGTTCCGGAGGGACTGGTTTATAGGGGATCAGAAAAAGGATGTAAGTAAGTGTTGATCATGCCTCGGAAGGGCAACTTGGAGATGGACCGACCGTTCAGTAGAAACAAGCATCACGACAAGGGATTATATGCGGGATATTTTGAGATAATGTTACAGGAAGATAAATGTTTGGTGCCAAAAGTTTTTACTTATACTCAGGCAACTAGTCCTCGCAAGGAGACAATCCAGCGTCGATGCCCGGTAATTCAATGAACCCGGGCAGATGGGAAATTCACCTGAACTGCCTTATCTTTCGCAGAGGCTTCAAAAAGGTAGTCCATGGATAAGGCTTTAGCCCGTTCATTACCCAGGCATAACGGTCCATTCGGTTTGCCTTCAAGCGATTTCTCAACGACACGTTACTGACCCCTCCGGCGCGCATTTTCACCAATACCTCGGGAATATATGCCATCGAGATTTTGTGCTTCACCAGAAAGCGGAGCATTAACTCATAATCTGCTGCGGAATCAAGGTTGAGATTGAACATGCCGTATTTTTCATAGACTTGGCGACGCACAAAAAATGTCGGGTGCGGCGGCATCCATCCCCAGTAAAAGTTTTCTTTGTGAAAAAGGCCCGACTTCCAGATACGCGTTATCTTTGTGATGTCCGCCGGATCAACATAAAGCAGATCACCATAACAGGAGTCAATGCCATCTCTTGAGAATATCCGAGCAACTTTAGTCAGCACCATTTTGTCTGCATAGAAATCATCAGAATTCAGTATCCCTATTACATCGCCGGTAGCCAGGGCTATTCCCTTGTTCATCGCGTCGTAGATTCCCTGGTCAGGCTCTGAAATTATCTTCGCAATGTGGGGATATGAATTGACAATATCCAGCGTGCCGTCGCTTGATCCGCCGTCGATAATTATATGTTCGACTTTGTTCCCTTGATCCTTGACACTGTCCAGGCAGTCACGGATGGTGGAACCGCTGTTGAAGGTAGCTGTTATAATAGAAACGGTATAGCTCATATGATGATTCGTTCTTTGACTTTTACCGCGGGATTACCGGAATATATCATGTAAGGCGCTGTATCCCTGGTGATAACCGAACCGGCAGTTACAATGGAATGCTTTGCTATGGTCACGCCGGGAAGAACGGTTGCCTTCGCGCCGATCCACGCGCCATCTTCCACAATTATCGGCTTCACAATCAAGCCGAAAGCCTGATCGCTCCAATCATGGTTTCCCGTGCAAAAGTAGGCGCCCTGCGATATGCATACATTGTTGCCTATTTTAATCTGCGCAAGAGAATCGAGCCAGGCGTTCTCTCCAATCCAGGAATAATCGCCGATCTCAAGATTCCATGGGTACTTGACATTTATACCCGGCTTTATTAAGACACCAACGCCTATCTTTGTCCCGAATAGACGGAGAAGAGAAACTTTGAGTCTTGAAGAAGGGTTCAAAGGAGATTGCAGGAATAATGCATTAACGAAATGCCAGACAATGCGAATGAAAAAGCCTCGACCCGGCATATACCATGAATTATCGAATTTAGAAAGATTGAGGTCGGTCATCAATCGTGGACTCCAAACGATTCAAGCTGCATATTCATTAGTCATCCAAAACAAACTTGGGCTTTTCTCTTTTGCTCAGGAGCCATTCGTATAGCTCGATCGTCATTTGCGCCAATTTATTCCATGTGTATTTGCCAGCTACCAGTTCTTTGCCCAGTTGTCCCATTTGCTGCAATTGCTCAGGGGAACGACTGAGGGCATCCGTCAGGGCTTCCGCAATGCCCTGGGAGGAGACCTTGGGCCACCATCCGCATCGATATTTGACCAGATCCTCCCATGGAGCGCCTTCCGTTGCCAATACAGGGACACCAGCCCCCAGTGCCTCTGCAACAACAATTCCGTAGTTTTCCCGTTTTGTGGGTAGTACGAACAGATCGGCTGCTTCAAACGCATCCCGCTTCATCCTGTCAAAGAGAAGGCCGGTAAACAGTACATGCTTATCCAAGTGAAGTTGCCTTATCTTATTCTCAACTTCCGCTTTGTGATCAAACTCATCCGAGCCGGCGATGACTAGAATCCAGTCATCAAGATATCGGCGACTTGCATCAAGAGCCTCCATCAGAAGGGGAAGGCCTTTGACCGGTGTAATGCGTGAGAGAAAGAGCATGATCCTTTTGTCACGGGGTAGATTGAAATGACTCCTGAACTCTCCAGCGTTGCCCGCACTTTCCAGCCAACTATAGCTGATGCCGTTGGGTATCACCGCCACCGGGTTTTTCAGTCCGAAATCCCGGAATCCTGTCGCTTCCTGCATTGAGCATGCGTGCAGGCAGGAAGCAGATTGTAAGTTGCTTCTCTCATAAAGAGGCAATGCTATTCTTTTTTTCCAAGAGGAGCGCTGCAATGCCCACGGTTCCAGTGTTCCGTGAGGTGCAATGACTGAAGGAACATTGCGTTTTCCATGCATGTGAAGGGTTATTCGTGAATTAGCAAGCCAGAGACAGTGCTGATGAATAATATCGATGTTTCTTCCTTCCAGTCCGGCAGCAGCACGCTCCATCGCAGCACTGTACCTAAGTGCCTTCGGGCCAACACTCTTGAACCTACGAATTCGCTCTGACGGCAGATTTACCGACATCTCAGCCCATCGGGCATCCTCAGCTGTGTCGCAACACCAGATATCCGCATGGTGCCCCAGAACATTCTGCTCTCGGCAGAGATTCAAAGCTACCGGACCTAACCCAAAAGAACCGGGACCAACGCTGTAAATATTGTGAATGATATTCATGAAAGTAGTACCATTGATTTAATTGATTTTCGCCTTAAATGCACATAACAAAACATGACTTAAAGTCAGCAGGAGATGAAAACCCTATTTTTTATGAAACCGGAGAGATCGGAAGTTCTTTCGCAAAGTCTCCATACTCTATATTCATTGGGAATCGGGGTTCATTTTTCGTATACAACCAGCCAACAAGTGCCAAACGTTCAAAGAGCAACGTAGGCGATGCATCAAAATTTCGCCATCCGCTTGCCGCATTCCTCCCGTAACCATATTGGATATAGTGACGTTTATTCATATCGTTGTTTTCCTTCGTAAGGGAAAATATGCAGCAACAGATGGAATGTTCCTTGGAACACAGCACAACCGGCGTCAATCTATCGGTTACGCGGTTTTAGCCGCATAAATTGCAAGAATCCTCTCAACCGTGGCCGACACGAGATGCCGGGTTGCGAATCTCTCCAGTGCAATGACCCGCGAGCGCTCACCCATCCGCTTCAGTTCATCCCGGCTCAATGCGGCTATTTTGCTGCCGACCGCGGAAATTTCCGCCCTGCTGTTCGGGTCGAACAGGAAGCCGTTTACACCCGTTTCCAGTACTTCTGGATGATTACCAATATGGCTGGAGAGAGCCAACGGCAGGCCACAGGTCATTGCCTCGACGCAACTCAGCGGACTAGGGTCCTGAAGCGACGGCAGCAGGAAAAGATCCGCCATGAGGTAACAGGCCGGCATCCTTTCGGCGGGGATCTGGCCAAGCAGGATCAGGCGGGATTCGATACCCCTCTCGCGGGCATATTGCGCAAGCATCTTTTTTTCCGAACCGGTGCCGGCCACACAAAGCACGCATCGCTGCCAGAACTCGTCCGGCAGGCTTTTTACCGTAAAGAGAACATTCTTGAACAACTCGAGTCGGGCAGAGACAAAGACCATGACGTCATCTTTGCTGATCCCCGCCGCAATGCGCTCCTGGGTGCTGTCAACCGGACTGACCGCGGCAAGAAAACTCTCCTCGTCAATCGTATTGGGCATACTGACAAACGGCCTTGCTGCCGAGGCGGGACAGTGAGTTATCACGAAGTCCCTTGCCCAGGCCCCCGGCACCAGGTACCCATGGTAGCTGCCGATCGCATGCCGCTTGATGGCGCTGGCAATCCCCCCTTTCCGTGCTTCCGAATAGTGGTTCGACTCAGTCCAGAGCATCCGTACCACGGACGCATGACGCGGCAGGAGCGTCAGTATCAAAGTGGCAAAGTTGTCATACCCGCCGACAATGACGAGGGTGTTTTTCAATCGAGCAAGCCTGAAAGGCGCACCCAGGTTGATGTGGCGATACATGCTGCTGTTCAGGTGAAAACCGGGCTCGAAGCGGTGGCTATGCCGCACCTTTGCGCCGTCGAAATGCCAATGCCGGTCATGCTCGGTTACTGAGAGATAATGGACGCAAAATCCGATGCCGATGGCTTCGAATGCATCCTGAAGGGTATCATAAAGGAACGTACGGTAGGGAGACGGTATGTTCGTCACGATGACGACCTTATCCGGTTTTTTGTTCATACTCGATTGTCTTTTCATCTGTCAGTCCTGCCTGTTTAAGCCGGCGAACTGCCGGCAGTTTCGTTCAACCGCTGGTTTTCACAACTGAAGCAAGCCGCTGTTTCAGCCATACCTTCACCGCCGCTGCGCCATAACGCCAGGCAGCTACAACTGGCGAAAGGCCATTTTCGATGACTATACGCCTTACCTCACGCAACCCTGCCGCACTGCTCGACTGCCCATAGCGGAAGTGGGCAAGAACGGCGTCGACGTAACGAAATCGAGCCCCGCGACGATAGATGCGCAACACCAGCTCGTAATCCATTGCAAGGCGGTAATTGGTATCGAACACTCCGAACCTCTCATAGGTGGAACGGCGGATAAAAGTGGCAGGATGACTCACCGGCATCCGTTTCCAGACGCATCTGCCGATATCCTGCATTGGCCGGAAATGAATGACTCCGCTCCCGTCGAACCGTTCGTGGATGGCGTCGCCGTAGAAAACATCGGCATCGGGGTTTTCCTGCGCCGCCTGCGCGACCGCTGCAAGGGCCCCCGGATGATAGTAGTCGTCGGCATTGATGATGCCTATGATATCGCCGCTCGCCATCCTGATTCCCTTGTTGAAGGCGTCGCTGATGCCGTTGTCCGGCTCGGAGACCCAGCGGGTGACGAGCCCTTCGTTAGCCCGGATTATATCCAGGGTTTTGTCGGTGGAGCCGCCATCCACAATTATATACTCCAGATCCGGATAGTGCTGATCCGCCACGCTGGCCAGCGTCTGCTCCAGGTATTTGCCGGCATTGAAGGTTGGAGTGATGACGGTAATTTTGGTTTGCGGGATCATAACCATCCTTTATGCCGGCTGCTGTTCGCGCAAAAGCGGCGTTTGATCATTGGGTTTCCTGGAAAGCATGCTTGCCCATGCAACCAGCGTAGTCATGAATGCCCCCGAAACACTGATCCCGCCACTGATGTTGGCCTGGAGAAGGGCAAAGGCCAGCAGCGCGAACAGCAGCCCGGCATGAGTCCGGAAATGCTGGTCGGTCTGCCCTTCGCGCAAGCGCCGCGAAAGCTGCCAGCAGACCATGGCCAGCGGCAGCAGGAAGAGCGTCAGGCCAACGATGCCCTGCTCGGCCAGCAGTTCAACAAACAGGTTGTGGACGTGCTCCTTGTCCTTTACCCTCTTACCAGTATGCGGATTGGTCGTGTATATGTACTTGCCGTGCCCGCCGAGCCCGACCCCAAACAGGGGCGCGCCGCGAAAGGTTTCCATTCCCCGCTCCAGGGTAATCATCCGGCCCTGAAAAGAGCTGTTCTTCGCATACCCCTCGGCCATTACGTCGAACCGGTCGCTCTTGTAGCGGCCTGCAACCCCGAAAAATGCTGCCAACAGGGCCAGCAGCACCACCATCGCCGCCAGCGCCTTGCCAAAAAAGGAGCGGTAGGCGATAAAGGTATAGACAAGAATCCCAACGGCCATCGCCAGCAGGGTCTGCCGGGAGCCGGTGGGGAAGAGGGAAAAGAACATGAAACCAAACAGGGCCAGTATGACCGGCTTGAGCATCGCATGGGTGGCGTGGAGAAAATAATGCACCAGTATTATTCCGGCGATCCCGATGGGGAGCGAGAAGCTGATCGGGTCGAAACCGAAGAGGCCGATGCGCCCCGAGCCTCCCCAATCCGCTCCCGACAGACTGGCCAGGCCGAGATATGTGGCGACGATCATAAGCGACGAGAGGAGGGCAAAGCTGACCCAGGAAAAGAGAAACCCCCGCAAGCGGTTCAACGTGTCGTCCAGGGTCAGGACCAGGGCCACCGGAATGACGCCGCGAATAAAATAAAGCCGCAGCTTGCCGGCCCCCCCCTCCTCGTCAACCTGCCCTGACAGATACCAGTTAAGCACCAGATAGGCGAAAAAAAGCAGCGTCAGCATTATCGCCAGATTGAACAGATGGGTCGGCCGCCGGGCCAGACGCCAGCAGATAACTAAGGCCATCAGCACCAGCAGCGCAATCAGGGCCGTAACGCCGCCGTACGAAAACGCCCCCAGAAAAGGGACAGCATTAACCGCCGCCACCAGCGCCTCCGGGTAGCGCAGCAGCAGGGCAAAGCCCGCCGCGAAGATACCGAACGCCAAAGTTTGCGCCGCCTTTTCCCCCCGGGCAACAAGCATAAGGGCGGCAGTCAAGAACAACGAATGTGTCGTGATCAGGTAGAGGTTATTATTTTTCTTCAAATATATCTCTAAGGATTTATTCAATGGACTGTTCACTGGTTGTTGTTAATTTTAGTCGTCACATCGAATCGTAGAGTTTCAGATAGTGTTGAACCGCAACTGACACATCAAACTCTGACATCGCAACCGTCCGGCACCGCTCTCTCATTTTGTTGTAAGTTGAACAATGATTAAGCAGAAACCCTATACCCTCGGCAAAGTTGCCATTATCACCAAACCTGGCCACGTAACCGGTTTCCATGTGACGGATCACATCAGGGCAGCCACCGACATCGAAGGTAACCGCCGGTGTACCACAGGAAATTGACTCCAGCAGGGTATTCGGCAGATTGTCCGCTTCGGTGGGAAGTAAAAACAGATCGGCCATGCCATACAATTGAGCCATCCGTTCCTGGGTTGCCACGTAACCTGTCGCCTGCACCCGCTCTGCACCAAGCAGTTGCAACAGTTCCGGCGGCACAGTCTCCGCCACCAGAATAAGAAAGACAGAGCGGCGGAGCTCTTCCGGAAGTGCGCCCAGAATACGTGTCAGCCTTCCGCTTCCTTTACGGGCGTCACCCTGTGCCAGCAGTACATAAGCTCGCTCCGGGATATTCAGGGAGCGACGAAGGGCAGTACGGTCCTGCGGACAAAAGATATCGGTCTCCACGCCATTAGGAATACAGTGTACATCCAGGTGCCCATGAATTGGGCTTTCCTTGGCCAGGTCCGCCAACCAGCGGGAAGGTGCGACAATTGTCAGCCGCGCATCCCGACAGGCGTTTTTCTTTCGCTCCCAATGCCAGGCGGAACGGTCGGTAGGCGCTCCCGGAGCAGTTAGCTGCGGACATGAACCGCAACCGGTAAGCCAGCGCTTGCAGTCATTGGAATAGGCGCAGTAGCCGGTGAAGCTCCACATGTCGTGCAGCGTCCAGATCATCGGAATAGTCCTGGCCATCTGCAGCAACGAACAGTAGGAGAAAAAACCACCATGGATGTTGTGCAAATGAATCAGGTCAGCCGAGTGGAGCAGGCGATTTGCGTCTGGCGCCGGCGGAAGCTGAAAGACGCCGCCTAGACAGAATCTGTCAAGCAGTCGGTGATTTAGGCGACTGAGACGATATCCGGCGGCAGTACCGTAGCAGGAGTGCACGCTGGCGTCCCGGGTCACCTTGATCCCCACCAGAAGGCGCGAGTCGATCCCTGAAATGTCACGTAGACCACAATGAATGCGGTAGGCCGCAATGGCAGCCCCACCCTTGCGGTCAGCCGTGTTGACCTGAACCACCCTCACCGGCTGTCCCTTCCCGTTTCCAGCATCCGCCGGTATCTCTCGCCGATCACACTAATCTCGTAATGCTCCTGCACATAGCGACGCGCTCTCTCCCCCATGGACTGCCGCAGACCGGGCTCCTGGAGAAGCTGCCGTAGCGCCCGGCGTATCCCCGCCACGTCCCGCTCTCCCACCAGGAAAGCCACGTCGTCGCCCCGCACCACGTGGGTGATGCCGCCGTTATTGCTCAGGATTGCCGGCAGGCCGCAGGCCATGGCCTCGATGTTGGCCGCGCCGAAAAATTCCTCCCACCCCGACGTGGAGACCGCATGATTCAGGAATACGTCCGCCCCGGCCATGGACAGCTGGAGTTCTCCATAGGGAACCGGCGGCAGAAACTCGACCTGCCCTTCAAGCCCCCTTTCCCGGACCTCTTTTTCCAGGAGCGGCTTCATGGGGCCGCTTCCGAGAATCTGCAGAAGCAGCCGCGGGTCTTCGCACAGCAGCGGCTCAACGGCCTCCAGGATGTAGAGCAGCCCCTTTTCCGGCATCAGGCGTGAAACCACCAGCAGGCGGAAACGGCCGTCGGCCGGATGCTCCTCCGGCCGGGGTCTGAAGCGATCACAGTCCACCGGATGACCCATGAGCACGAACTTGTCGGCAATCCGCTCACTGAAAAGGGCCAGGTCCTGAAACCTCTCGACGCACTTGGGAACCGTGATGATGATCCCGGCTACCTTCTCCAGAACGGGTCTTACCACACGCTTTGCTATCTTCCACTGTAACGTGTGTCCGGTCCCCATGAGGGTTACCGAGGAATCGAACCAGACCGGCAGATGGAGAGCAACCGCCGCACGGATGGCCAGAAGCCCCTGGGGGAAAACGGTGGGATCAACGGTGAGGATTAAGTCCGCTTTGCCGAACAGTTCAGCCAGGCGCCGTTTTCGGCCTGCAAACGGCGGGAAAAAAGGCGTGTGGGTGATTGGCCGCCAGAGCCTGCTTGGCAACGAAACCACCTTGAAAGCAGGGTCGTCGTAACGGTCCCCTTCCCCCTTGACGATGGTGAACGAGTAGCCGTGCCGCTCCTGCAGGTACTTGTAGATCAGCGCCATGCACTCAAAGGCGGTATTGTTCCCGATCACGCCGGGTCGAAACGAGACTATATTCATGGTTCCTTCAGGCCGCAGCAGAGAGCAGGCGTCGGATCTCGGCCAGTGGCGGGATAAATGCCTTTGTCTGCATTACAAAGGTCCTGAATGTGATTTTCACGAAGGCATAGGCCAGGTATGATGCGAATGCCTGCGAAATCAGGGTCGCCCAGGCAGAGCCGACAATGCCATAGCGGGGGATCAGTACCAGGTTCAGGGCAATGTTCAGCGCGGCCCCGATCGAGGTGCGGATCAGTGAAATCCGTTGCAGGTTCTCCGTTACAAGCCAGGAACTGCTGGCAACCCCCAGAAAGACAAAAACTCCGGTCCAAATATTTACTTTAAGCACGGCAGCGGCCGGCTGGAATACAGGCCCGTAGAGGAGAAGGATCAAATAGTCGGCCATGAAATGCACCGGCAACGCCACGCTGATCGCCATCCAAGCCATCAGTCGGTAAAACCGCTGCAGTCGGTCATAATAGAGCTCTTCACTGATTTCGCGGGCCTTGACAATGGCTGGGAAGAGTGAACTGCTGGCCGCCATGCCGAGGAAATACCATCCTTCCGCCAGATAGACCGCCGCGGAGTAGAAGCCGAGCGCTTCGTTACCCACCATCTGCTTGATCATTACCTGGTCGATTCGCATGTAGAGCATAACCACCAGACCTGAGAAGATCAGGGGCCAACTGTCCCGCAACATTTCTTTGGCCAACGGTCGACTGAAACGCCAGCCCCCCCCCTGTCTCCCTGCGCGGCGATAATATGCGTACAATGCTCCCCCAAGCACCACCTTTTCGACTACCAGCACCACAGCAAAAGCGATGACAGTCGCCTTCAGCACAACCATTAGCAGTCGCATGGCTGAGCTCATCAGCATGCTCCAGAGGTTCGCCAGGGTAGTGTGGCGGGCCGCCACCCGGGACTGGAAGAACGGCTCAAGCACCCCGAAGGGCTGAAAGAGCATTGCTGTCGCCATTACCAGAATCAGCAGCCTGGTCCTGGCATCGTAGCTGGTCAGGGCGAGTGTCGCAGCCACCAGGGCGAAGCCGGTGGCGGAACCTGCAATTCGTAGCCAGAAGGCGGTTCCCAGAATGACAGCTTCCTGCGTAGGGTCGCGCACGAGGTTTCGGGCGATGATGCCGTCCAAACCAAGTGTTACAAATACCGTGAAAAACCCGGTGATACTGAGGGCAAAGTTAAACAGACCGTATTCATTGGGACCGAGATAGCGGGCAACGTAGGCGGAGACCAGAAACGACACGCACAGACGGCAGAGTTTCTCAAATACCAACCAGGAAAAGTTGGTAACATATTTACGCTTTCCCTCTGTCATTGAGAGAGCCGGATTCCCGCATTTGCGTGTGATAGAATCCGTTCAATCAGCCATGAACGTATTTGTTGCACATTAATTCTCTGGCCGGCTAAACGGGCATTTAACTCGGTCTTGAGACTCTGCACCTCGATCCCGGACACCGCCAGTGCTGTTGCCAGGTATCTGGAGTCATCGACGGCCTCACGGAAGCCTTCCCACTGGATGGTGTCAATCACCCCGGTACGGGTCGGATAGGCGAAAACATGGTCACGAAACTCATGGTGGTCGAAATCGTTCCAGATATCCCCGAAACCATGCTGATAGGCGTACGGCATGCACCCATCGTAGCCCCCCAGCCAAAGCCGGAATCCGTAGTTTTCGCGATAGATCAGCGGGTCTTCAATCCCGACTTGCGGGTTGCCATAGCAATATACCCGCTTCCCCTTGCCATGCCAGCGTTCAACCTCCTGGGGCTTGTAGCCGGAGAGAATCGGCAGATCGAGGGTATCTCCTGTTGTTATTACGGCACCTTCGTAGACCGCTGTAAACATTTTCATTCCGCGCTTATGGACGATCTCCCACGAGGGGCGTTGAGCATTCAACCGCTCGCCGACAGCTTCATCGATCCCGTAGATATAGACAGATCGATACACGTGTTGCGCCGCCAGCTTTTCCCAGATGGCCAGTTGCTTGTCGAGTCGCTGGAGTCCCTGGACATTTGTTTTGTTCCCGGTTGTCGTCCCGAGAGGAAACAGACGGTCTTTGCGGAATGCGAACTGCTCCCTTATTTCCAGCGCCTGGTTCAGGGAAGGATCATCCACGGACTGGTACAGGGTCGGATACTGGATTCCGTGGTCGTACATGTCTTTCAGTTCAGCCTGGTATTGTATTGAAGTTTTGTTTTCCGAGGAGACTTTGGAAACCAGCTGCTGGCTCAATATCCCCCGGTAATAGATCCCATAATCGACAAGCGGCTCCGCCAGATCGAACGGAAATACCTCCAGCTGCAAGCCCATTCCGGCGACTATCTTGCCGGCAACACGGACCGCCAGATTTCCCAGGTACATTCCCGGTGCTGCATTATTTGGGATCCGGACAGTAATCCACACCTGCTTGTTGTTGCCCGCCAGCAGGCTAAATGGCAACAAAGAATGAGCATCGTCGAAAAGCGCCAGGGGCGGGGGAGCGGCATATTCCGACGAGATGTCGGCATACTTTTCCCTGCCGTTGACAGTCACCCGCAGATAATTGGTGCGGGTGAGGTAATCGACCTTAACCAGCCCATCGTCCTTCAACAGCAGTTCCGGAGTAAGCACCTTTTTCCCGGTGTTGTTGATAGTTCCTTCCCCAGCCTGATACCAGCACTTCACCAGTCGTATGTCAATCGCTGAGGCAGGGATGACGCCGCCGGCGCTGCTTTTCAAATCGCCTGCATCGACAGTGATAGCATCCAGCGGTTCAGAGGCATGGATAATGAACGATGCCGGCTCATACTCGCCACGGCATCCCTTAACAAGAACGTGATCACCGGCAGGGAATTGGGATGCGGCAGAGGTTGGTAGGACCTTTTGCAAGGCAAACGAATCCCAAGGGTAGACGGTAAGCGGGTAATGGGGCGAATTTATTGAGCTTCCCAGCCCCCCCTCCACCAGTGCCGACAAAAAGACACAAGCCATGACTGTCGAGAAAGAGATTATTCGACCTCTGCGGCGGCCACCTTTATTCATGCGGCATACCATCCTGCCTGATTTTCCAGATACCACTTATAAGTATTTGAAACGCCATCATTAAGACTGACGCGATGCCGCCAGCCGAGCCCTCGCAGTTGTGACACATCTGTCAGCTTTCGCGGAGTACCGTCCGGCTTGGCGGTGTCAAAAATCACCTTGCCGGAGTAGCCCACCACTTCTTTTATCAGGAGCGCAAGTTCCCCTATGCTCACCTCCTCACCACTGCCTACGTTAATCAGGGCAGGAGAAATGATGTTCGGGGAGCGGGGATCAGGGAAGAGAAGGTCCTGGAATGCCTCCTCCGGCAGGTTCATGAGAAACATACAGGCATCGGCCAAGTCATCCACATGGAGGAATTCACGCAGCGGCGCGCCGGTCCCCCAGACGGATACACTCTCCTCTCCCCGCTCCTTCGCCTCATGGAATTTCCTGATCAAAGCCGGTAAAACGTGGGATTTTTCCAGGTCGAAGTTGTCGTTGGGTCCGTAAAGATTTGTCGGCATGGCCGCCAGGAACCTGGTACCATACTGGCGGTTATAGGAGCGGCAGATGGTGATGCCGGCGATCTTGGCGATTGCGTAAGGCTCGTTGGTCGGCTCAAGCGGTCCTGTGAGAAGGTATTCCTCCTTGAGCGGCTGGGGAGCAAGCTTGGGATAAATGCAGGTGCTCCCGAGGAATATCAACCTTTTTACACCCGCCTGCCAGGAATTATGAATGATGTTGGTCTGGATCATCAGGTTGTCATGGATGAACTCGGCCGGGTAGCTGTTGTTGGCTACTATCCCGCCCACCTTCGCCGCGGCCAGGAAGACATATTCCGGCTTTTCCCTTGCAAAGA